>WNGL01007866.1_pt1 | contig 20054 bp, 17 predicted proteins | sample 5400591 | NCBI WGS metagenome assembly WNGL01 (sample SAMN13153377, study PRJNA577476) | soil metagenome | isolation source: 80 cm soil or saprolite under Garry oak tree replicate 1 | place: USA:California | collected 2016-06-15 | reverse complement strand
CCGACCAAGGCCAGGAGAGGACGCGAAGAAGTTCGACGCGACCTTGGAGTAACGGACGAATTTCTTGTGCTGCACATGTCGAATTTGCGACCGGTCAAACGCATCGACCTTTTGTTGCGTACGATTGCCCTGTCGAAGAGCCGTGATCGTCTTCGATTGCTAATCCTGGCGGGCGGCTCGTTTGATCCTTACGAGTCATTGCTCGATGAACTGGGACTTCGGAATCGTGTCATTGTTCGCCAAAACATGGCGGCGGTGGAAGAATATCTCGAGGCGGCAGATGCGGGACTCTACACCTCCGAATACGAAAGTTTCGGTCTGGGCATTCTTGAGACGCTATTTTACGGTAGACCGGTTGCCGCCTTCCGCGTCGGCGGCATACCGGAAGTCGTCGGGGACTCTTCTCCGCTGTACCCTTTCGGTGATCTGACCGCGATGGCCGCTGCTTTAGACGCGTTGGTCAAATCCCCCAATTTGGCGCGAGAGTTAGGTGAACGGGGTCGCGATCACGCGATCGAGAGATTCTCAGCCGCTCGCATCATCCCTCAGTACGAAGCGCTCTATCGCCGGATAATTGTCCCGCGCCCGCGCTAATGGCTCTTGCGATAAGTTTATCGGAGTTTGCCTCGACAGCAGCAGCTTTTTGTCCACCGATTTTATATACTCGTGAAGTTTTTGGGAGCATTTGAGCATTCATTAGATAACCGGCACTCGCCGGATTTACCTATGTGAGAGCAATCAAGAGCGCGTGAGACTTTGGAAACGGGAACCAGAAAATCTTCCCTCCGTTAAACATTCAGCTCGCACGGCGGTCGCAGCGACGGTTTCATTTGTAGTCGCGCATCTGTTTCAGCTGCCGGAAGCTGGTGTATGTTTCGGTAATCGGCGAGGTTGACAGCAACCACAGGCCGAGTTTTCACCACCATGGACTATATAATTCGTCCGCTCACAGCAGCAGACGAGCCTATTCTCTGGGAAATGCTGTATCAGGCGCTTCACACGTCCGAGGGAGCGCCGCCGCGTGACATCATCAAGCATCCTGAATTCGCGCGCTATGTGGAAAGCTGGGGTCGCGCAGGCGACGCCGGGTTTGTCGCGCACGACGTGGGGAGCAATGAACTATTGGGCGCTGTGTGGATCCGTTTATTCAGTAACGAGCCTGATGCCACACCAAGTCTCGCTTTCGCGGTCAAACCCGGACAACGCCGGAGGGGAATTGGGGCCGCGCTGCTCACGCAATTGGTCAAAGCCAATCCACACCACTCAAGCATTTCCATCAGGGCCCCGGCAAACAATCCCGCTGTGCGTCTTTATGGGCGCTTCGGATTCAAAATCGTGCGCCAAAGCGCCGATTCAGTTACGATGCAACGGGATGTTTGAGATATTGCCGGTTCTGCATGAGCGAGACACGGAAAAAGTCATCGAAAACTCATGGAGACTCCAAGAGAAACCGATGGTCGGCCAAGGTCACAAAACATAGCGACGCACTCGATCTCCAGCCGAGTGTTTTCAAATCTCAAGATCCCCACAAGATCGCGCTGTCGCTGAAACGATCTGCCAAAGTGAGCAAACGGCGCAAAGGCACACCTTATCAATCGGCGATGTCGATGTTGAACTTCTACATCAATCGCGCCGGGAAAAATCTTCCGGAGAAACGAAAACGCGTTCTGGAACGGGCTAAAGACGAACTGCGCGATGTCTTTGACCGCGCGTAAACACTGTAGCCCGGATTACTGATCCCGGCCGGGAGCAACACAGACCGGCTTTACCGTTTGTAATCGCTGTCCTGTGTAATTCTCGAGTCTCACCGACTCGACGTCCTTGTCGCGATCTTGTCCTTGCCGCGGAGGGCACGCGAAATGATCTGACAAAATGTACTGGCCATCAGCATGCCTTCTTAGATAAGCAATCGTGCGCCCGCCATGCTTTTCAATTCGCTCACGTTCGTCGTCTTTTTTGCAATCGTCGTCACCGCCTACTGGAGCATACGTTCCTGGAACGCCCGGAAAAATCTCCTCGTAGTTGCGAGCTATATTTTTTACGGCGCGTGGAATCCGCCATTTGCCGCGCTGCTCTTTTCCACGACGGCAATGGATTTTTGGCTCGGCAGACGAATTGCGAAGGCCAAGGGTCAGCGTTCGCGTCGCACATGGCTGGTTGCGAGCGTCTGCATGAACCTGAGCATGCTCGGTTTTTTCAAATACGGAAATTTTCTACTGGAAAATTTTCAGTGGCTGCTCGCGCGGATCGGCATCATCTATCAACCACCGCATCTCGACATTCTTCTGCCCGTCGGCATTTCCTTTTATACGTTTCATTCTCTCTCCTACACGCTCGACATTTATCGCGGCGTTTTGAAGCCGACGAAGTCACTCCGCGATTTCATCCTGGCGGTTTCCTTTTTTCCTCAGCTAGTCGCCGGGCCAATTGTGCGCGCCGGCGATTTTCTCCCGCAACTTGTTAGGCCACCGGCCTTGCTCGCGGGCCAGTTTCTCTGGGGATTGTTGCTGATGACTCTTGGCTTGTTCGAAAAAATCGTGCTCGCCGACACGATGCTTTCTGGTTCGGCCGACCGCATCTTTGGTTACGCGGGTCCGCTCGTTGCGCTGGATTCCTGGCTGGGTGTCATGGCATTCGCCGGCCAAATATTTTTCGATTTCGCCGGCTATTCGACCTGCGCCATTGGCGCGGCTCTCTGCCTTGGCTTTCATCTGAAGGATAATTTCCGTTTTCCGTACGCGGCCATTGGCTTTTCCGATTTCTGGCGGCGGTGGCACATCTCACTTTCCACATTTTTGCGGGACTACCTTTATATTCCGCTCGGAGGCAATCAGGTCCGTCCGGTCCGCGGCGCGACGAATCTCGTCATAGTAATGTTTCTCGGTGGTCTCTGGCACGGCGCGGCCTGGACGTTCGTCGTTTGGGGCTTGCTTCATGGCTCTTATCTAGTCGTCGAACGTGTTGTTCGCGTTTTGTTCGAGAACAAAGAGTGGGCCAGCCACCTGGCCACCCGACTCCTCGCCGGGTTCGCTACCTACGCTGCCGTTTGCGTCGCGTGGGTATTTTTTCGAGCATCGGATTTCACGGTCGCCTCGCGAATGTTGCGCGGCATGTTTGGCGGACACGCGCACGGCGACGCCATCCTTACCACGCGCGAAATGCTACAGATCGCGCTCGTCACCGCCGGAATGATTCTCGTGCATTGGTCGCTGCGCGACAGCAATATCGAAACCACCGTGATGCGTTTGCCGCGCTGGATTGTAACAGCGGCATGGGCCTTGATGGCCTGCGCGATTATTCTCACTCAAGGAAGCAGCAATGCCTTCATCTACTTCCAATTTTAAACGCATCCTTCGCCTGCCGCGGTTGTTCTTCAGTAAGCCGCCGGAAATCGAGCGCGTGCATGGCGGCCCTCCTCTCGAATACGAGCGACCGATTCCACAGGTGCCCTGGAGGGGGCTCACCGTGGTTGTTGTGCTGATCGTTATCGCCGCCACCGCCGCATGGGAGTTCTATTGTCGCTCCATCGGTTACGGACCGACGCTCAACGATAACGAGGACATCTGGACGATGATGCGCCAACGCGTGAAACCGGAGTCCGTTGTCATCATTGGCGACTCGCGTGCCTGGTACGATCTCGATCTTGACGAACTCGAAAAAGGATTTGGCAAACGCCCCGTCCAGCTCGCGATGGGCGGAAGCTGTGCGTATCCGGTGCTGGCCGATCTCGCCAATGACGAAAATTTTCACGGCACAATTATTTGCAGTGTTGTGCCGCGCTTGTTCGTTGCGCCGCCCGGTTCGCCGCCGATGGAGCGCACGGAAAAAGCGGTGCGGCGGTCCCACACTCAAACGCCCGCACAACGTGTCAGCCAATATCTGGCGATGCCGTTGGAAGAACATGTCGCGTTTCTCAAACAGGAGGAGCTGACTCTCGATGACCTGCTGAAACGCCTGCCCATTCCCAATCGGCCCTATGCGCAGGTGCGGCCGCGTCTCCCACCGTACTTTGGTACCTTGGATCGCGAGCGGCGCGCCCGCATGATTGAGGAATGCGCCCGGCCAGGCAGTGAACTAGCGAGGATGATTCAACAAATCTGGATCCCGCTTTTCACTCCTCCGCCGCCGCCCACTTACATTCCGAAAGAAGAGTTTGGGAAAAAGATGGGACAGGCGATTGAACAACGCTTTCATGATGTTGTCGTGGCGGTACAAAAACTTCGCGCGCGTGGAGGTAAAATCGTCTTCGTTCGCTTTCCGTACAGCGGAGACTTAAAGAAACTGGAGGACCGCGAAACGCCGCGCGCCGGCATTTGGGATCGAGTGATCAAGGACACCGGTGCACCCGGTATTTACTATGAAGATTATCCTGAGCTAAGCGGTTTCAACTGCCCAGAGTGGTCGCACCTTTCCGCCGGCGATTCCGTCGAGTTCAGCAAACGTCTCATTCCGCATCTTCGCAAGGCGCTGCAACTGTAACGCCTCTACTGTTGTCGACGTTCGGAATGGAACTGCTGGAACAGCCTTTGCGATTGAGGCGAACAACCCGCGTGTCATCGACCCGACGTGGAGCGAACTCGGGGAACTCTTCCGTGTGCAAGATTCCGGCCAGGATTTCGAGGCTATCGACAATGCGCGGCCCCGGTCGGGCGAAGTAAGCGCTGGCGTCGACGGCATAGACCTCGCCGTGCCGCGCCGCGGGAAGGCGGGAAGCGAATCGAAACCGGGAAAACGCTGGAGCAATTGGTAATCGCGTCGTGCAAGATCGACATCGTATCCGCAGAGAGCGAGCATGATGATCTCCGGGCGCGCGTCGAGCACTTGCTTCCACTCGATCTGGGCTGATGGCTGATGTTTGCGGCCTAACGGATCGCGTCCGCCGGCGATTTCGACCAGCTCCGGTCCCCAATGGCCGGAGCAAAACGGTGGATCAACCCATTCCATCAAGAAACAGCAAGGACGATTCGCAGTGCGGCTTGCACGACGTCGCACCACTTCTACGCGGTCCAATAATTTCGCGACCAATTTGTCGGCGCGTTCCGGAACACAGCAGACCTCCGCGACCCGCCGAATATCGTCGAAAATATTCAACAGACTCGAGGGCTCCAAATTCACGACCCTAGGCGGACCCGGCAAAGTTTCGGCGAGCCGTGTTACGGTACCGTAACCGACTGCGCAGACATCGCACAATTTTTGTGTGAGGATTACATCGGGCCGCAGTTCCCGCAGGAGCGGCTCATCAATAGTATAGATCGTGCCCTTCTCGCGCAGTGCGCGTTGCACCCATTCGTCCACTTCGCCGCTCGTTAGGCCGGCGTTATGCACCGGACAATGCGTCACCCGCGGGCGCTCGCTGGCCTCGGGAGGAAAATCGCACTCATGCGAAACACCAACCACTTCGTCCATCAGTCCCAGCGCAGCCGCTATCTCGGTGGCAGCGGGCAGCAGTGAAACAATGCGCGTCATGATTTCAATACGTTGCTCCTATTCATCCTCAATCCACAAACAATTTCCGGCAGGCGCTTTGTTCTTTGAATGCGCCTTTCTTGACCAATGCACGCTCGTCCTGCTAAGCGGATGCGATGAAACGGCTCCTTTGGATCGATATCTCAAAGGGACTGGCGATTCTCTTTGTCGCTTACTTTCATTTTTTCAGAACCTACTTCGAGCACGGCGTTCTTCCGCCGGCGGACTGGAGCGGGCTCGCTGCGAGCGCGCTGACGATCCTGAGATTGGTGTGGTTCAAAGTATCGGGACTCGGTTTTCATGCTGTCAGCGTTTTCATCATCCTGAGCGGTTGGACGCTCATGCAATCGACCATGCGCCGTGCCGAATCAGGTCCGGCGGTTGCCGGATGGGGCGCATGGTATCGCGCGCGGCTCCTGCGGCTTTATCCCATGTACTGGGTCGCGCACTTAGTTTATCTGGCTTCTCCGTTCGTCGCGCGTCTCGAACCGGTGGACAGCCGCATTATCCTGAGCCTGCTCGGTCTGCGCTTCATCGATATTCAGATGAACTTCATGTACCTCAACGCAGCGTGGTGGTATTTCTCCATGCTGATCCAGTTTTACTTGATCTTTCCCCTGCTCTTTTGGGCGGCGCGCCGGCTTGGGCCATGGTGCTTTTTGTTAATCGCATGCGCCGCGGGATTTTTTGCGCGCTATTTGTTACTCGTCGTCTGGCCGCAAAATGGATTGTGGGTGCTCGGCGGTTTCGCGATCTGTCGATTGCCGGAGTTCGCCCTCGGCATGTCGTTAGCGATGTGGCACAATCAATCGACTGCGCGCGTGGAATGGTTTCTTCTTCGCGGCGCGGGATTCGTTCTCGGATTAATCCTCTATCCCGAGGCACTGCAACTCTATCACGGCCTCTACAATTACATTTTCGTCGATTTCGCCACGGGCGCATGCTGCTTCCTCGAAATCGTCGGCGTCGTCGGAATCATTTCGTTGTTCAAAGGACCTGCGAAAGTATTCGGTCTTGTTGGCGTCTACTCCTACGGCCTCTACCTCATTCATCAACCCTATGTCATCTGGCTGGGGCTGCGCATCCGCCAGCAACCGATCTGGATGTTTCTATTGATCGCCGTCGCAACGCTGAGTGTGCTCAGTGCGTGGGGAATGCTCTTGGAAAAAACGATCAACACGCTGGTGAACAAACTCGTCCCACGGAAGAAAACAGCGAACGGAACATAGACTTGCAGTCTGCGCGGCCGGCGGAGTTTTACTCCGCTGCACGTGCGCAGCAGACAACATCCCCGCTGGGCACACAGGCTTCAAGCCTATGTTCGACTGGCTCCCGCGAGCCGCACCGGCAAGCGTCGCGCACCCCAATCGCCACGTTCTTCTTCGAAGCGTCCTGCGATTTCGTTACCGCAAGATCGGCATCTACCATTTTCGATATTCCATTCACCCAGCTCGTACCAATCGCGCTCGATCAGCAGCCCGCCGCAACCGGGACACCAAGTGCTGCCTCCTTCGCAATCATGCACGTTGCCCGTGTAAACGTAATGCAGGCCTTTCGAGCGTGCGATCTCGCGAGCGCGCGTGAGCGTGGCCGCTGGCGTGTGCGGTTTATCGAGCATTTTAAAATCGGGATGGAAGGCGGTGAAATGCCACGGCACATCGGGTCCGAGATTCTCCGCGAACCAATTGGATGCACGATGCAGCTCATCGTCGTTATCGTTTTCGCCCGGAATCAAGAGCGTGGTGACTTCAAACCATACGTTCGTTTCGTGTCGTAAATATTTAAGCGTGTCGAGAACCGGAGCGAGCTGGGCAAAACACAACCGATGATAAAATGCGTCAGTAAATGCTTTCAGATCGACGTTCGCCGCGTCCATGTGCCGGTAAAATTCCGGGCGCACGTCGTCGGTGATGTAGCCGGCTGTCACCGCAACTGCTTTAATCCCGCGTTCACGACATGCATCAGCGACATCGATCGCGTACTCCGCGAAAATCACCGGATCATTGTAAGTAAACGCGACCGACCGGCATCCCAGCCGTTCCGCCGCGAGGGCGATTTGTTCCGGCGACGCCGCAGACAAAATCGGCAGCCAAGATTGCAGCCCGCCGTGCCGAACGACAGCACGCTCGTGCCCGGCAGAAAATGATTCAGCGGCTTCTTCTCGATCGGATCGACGCAAAACCCGCTACTCCGGCCATAAGTGGTGAGCACCATTCGGTCGCCGACACGCTGGCGGACAAAACAAAATCCACGCTGGCCTTCGTTCAGTTTGCACAAACGCGGACACAATCGGCACTCGATCCGTCGATCCAGCAACATCGTCCACCAACGCCCCGGATAATCAGATTGCTTTAGCTCTGCGACCACTTGGCGAATATCGCTCAGGAAATCACAGCTTGCACGCCGCACCGACGACTCAAAAGGAGGAATAGAAGACACCGAAGAGAACAAAGGTCGGGTGAACTCCGCGATCCATTCTTCCTCGGCAAAAGGGAACGCTGCCCACGGCGTGGCTCTTTGTGGACCATCGGCAGGCTTGATTTTGAGCAGCTCTTTACTTAAATCGCAGTGTGAGCCCTGCTCAGGATGCGGGACGCGGGGGGGCGGCCCCTTTTACTACCACGCACTGGAGCGTGGTACTCAAGGCACAAGGTGATTCGCCAGCGGCGCAAGAAGCGCTCGAAAAGCTCTGCCGTATTTATTGGCGACCTATTTATAGCTTCGCGCAGCGACAGGGTGTTGGGCCCGAGGAGGCAGAGGATCTGACCCAGGGTTTCTTCGCGTTGTTGTTGGAGCGCAAAGATCTGAATACCGTCCGCAAGGAGAAGGGGCGACTTCGTTCTTATCTCATTGCGTCGCTCAAGAATTTTCTTGCCGACGAGTCGCGCCATGCCATGGCGATCAAGCGAGGAAAAGGACAGCGGCTCATTCCGTTGGAACAACTAGGCGTAGACGAGCGCATGCAGATGGAACCAGCGGACCTGATGACTGCCGAGCAGATTTACGAACATCGTTGGGCTTCGGCAGTGCTGGAACACGTGCTTAACCGATTAAAGGATGAATACCGCGCGGCAGGCCACGCCGGGTTGTTTGATTCTTTGAAGCAATTGTTGCCGGACGAACCCGGCGCGCTCTCGCAGGCGGACGTTGCTGCGCAATTAGGGATGACCGAGAATGCGGTCAGGCAGGCGTTTCACCGATTTCGGCGGCGCTACCAATTGTTATTGCGAGAGGAGATTGCCCACACGGTTGCTACGCCAAGCGATATCGAAGATGAGTTGCGCCATTTAATTTCGGTAGTAGCAGGATAACGTGCGGTAAAATTTTACGCAGTACCAGCTGGGGGAATGCGCGAGCAATTCTCCGGTCATGATCACAGTAACCAGAGTCTGCCGAAAGTGCGGTACGAAAATCTTTTCTGACGCACCGGAAGGGCTGTGCACACGCTGCGTGCTTCAAACAGCGCTCCGGACACCGCTCGAAGAGACTGTTGCGCCGACTCCTTGGGATGACTCTAGCCGCATGTACATCGGACAAAAACTCTTCGGCCGTTACAGGCTCATTAGGATTTTGGGCAGAGGCGGAATGGGAATTGTCTGGCTGGCGCACGACGAAGAACTAGAACGCAATGTGGCGCTCAAATTTCTGCCCGACTTGCTCATTCAGGATGCAGCGGTGCTGAGCAATCTCAAGCACGAGACCAGACGTTGCCTGGAACTGACTCATAAGAACATCGTGCGCATTTATGACTTCGTGCACGACGAACGCTCGGGCTGCATTTCCATGGAATACATTGATGGCGACACCCTATCGAAATTGCGCTGCGATAAAGAGGGGAAAGATCTTTGAGGCCCCCGAACTGAGCGATTGGATGAGCCAGTTGTGCGATGCGCTGGACTATGCGCACAACTACGCACGGATCATCCATCGCGATTTGAAGCCGTCTAATCTGGTGGTCAATCAGCGCGGCGAGCTCAAAGTGTCCGACTTTGGGATCGCCCGCAGCCTGGGCGACTCGCTCAGCATGATCACGATGGCCGGTGGCCGGAGCGGGACACTCGCTTACATGAGTCCGCAACAGTTGGAGGGCGAGCGCGGCACTCATCTGGATGATATCTATTCGTTAGGCGCGAGCGTTTACGAGCTGCTCACCAGCAAGCCACCCTTTTACGTGGGCAACATCGATCGACAGATTCGGGAGAAGATTCCCCCGTCGATGACGGAGCGCCGAAAAGAATTCGAGATTGAGGGGGGACCGACTCCAGCGCTGTGGGAAGAATGTGTGGCGGCTTGTCTGGCAAAGGATCCCGGGCGGCGGCCACAGTCGGTCAGGGAGATTGCCCGCCGATTGCAGATGCCTACACCGGAAGCGCGCCCACCGTGGTTGAGGCCGTTCTTTCCACGACCGAAAAAGAGAGTTCTCGTTCTCGGCATGCTTGCCGGGGTTGGTGTGATTGTTTCCGCAATTGCGGGATTTTTTCTCCTGCCGCGTGGGGCCGCGCACAAGATCGACAAATCGATCGCCGTTCTTCCCTTTGAAAACTTAAGCGAAGAAAAAGCAAACGCGTATTTCGCCGAAGGTATAAAGGATGAGATTCTGACCAAATTAGCGACCGTGCGTGATCTCAAAGTCATCTCGCGAATCTCGACAGCGAAATATCAAAGCAAGCCGGACAATTTAAAGAGTGTCGCGGAAGAGCTCGGCGTTTCCACTGTCCTGGAGGGAGCGGTGCAAAAGGCTGGCGACAAGGTCCGCGTGAACGTGCAGTTGATCGATGCACGCGCTAACAGGCATCTTTGGGCGAAGAGTTACGACCGTGACCTCACAGATGTCTTAGCGGTTGAGAGCGAAGTTTCACAGGAAATCGCGGAGGCGTTGCAAGCGAACCTTTCATCAACTGAATCCCATGCTTTAGCCTCAGCCAAAACACGCGATGCAGAAGCTTACGATCTTTTCTTGAGAGGCGAGTATGAGTGGCACCAGGCCGAGAGCAGGGAGGATGTGGACGCCTATGATCGTACGGAAGCGTTTTACCGGCAGGCGCTGGCACGGGATCCAAATTTTGCCGAGGCCTCTGCCGGGCTCGCGCGCATTCGGTTATCGCGGCACTGGCATATCTCACCTTTAACGTCACCGGAATTAGAGGAAGCAAAGTCGATTATCGATCACTCTCTAGCGCTGGCTCCAAATTCACCGGAAGCGCACTTTGCGCTGGGATTATTCTTTTATTACGGGCACCGCCAATATGAGAACGCGCTGAGGGAGTTCAACCGGGCACTGGAGTTGCAGCCAAACAATGCTTTGGCTCGACAATGGTGCGCTTACGTCTATCGCCGCCGCGGTGAATGGGAGCGCTCGCTGGCGGATTTTCAACGAGCGCAAGAGCTCGACCCGCTCGATGCCGAAATCCCGGCGAATATCGGAGCGACTTATGGGAAATTGCGTCTCTGGAAGGAAGCGGAGCGTGCTGCATTGCGAGCTCTCGGCATCGATCCGCAAAACACGGTCGCAGCGGTGAGCCTGCTCCTCGCTCGCCTCAGTGCGACGGGCGATGTCGAGTCGGCCCGGCGAGCTCTCGATGGTTTCCCAGAGGCGATCAAGAGGCTCACTCTCAGTGGCGGCCGCGGCGGCGATAGTTGGGGCGATTGGGGCGGCGGTATTGTGAGTATCATTGGTATGCCGGTTTATCTCGACGTCATGCAAAGACGTTTCACCGATGCTTTCCAAGCTCTCGAGAAGGGAGTGGTCAATGACGATCATGGGCGTCTCCAGCAGCTTGTCCGGCGCGTCGCCCTCCACGTGCTGACGGGGGAGCCTGAGGCTGCCAAATCAGCGGGAGAAGAGGCGCTGCCGTTACTCGAGGCCAGACTCAGACAGCGACCTAATGACACTTTTGCCATGACGGAGCTATCTTGGGTTTACCTCGCCCTCGGACGCAATGCCGACGCTCTGCGCCTTTCCAGCCAGGCGGCGGACTTGATCTCGATTGAAAAAGACGCTCTGTCTGGTCCAATTTTCCAGATGGGGCTTGCGCAAATCGAGTCGCGTGCGGGCGCACCTGAGGAAGCCATTAAGAGGCTTCGACATTTGCTCTCCATCCCAGCGGGCCAGGCAGCTTCCATAGCTACTTTGAAGATTGACCCGGTCTGGGATCCCATCCGTAACCGTCCGGATTTCCAGCAGCTGCTCTCAGGTCCGGAGCAGATTGGACCTAACAAGTAACAGGAAGCGAATCCGAGGAGCTTTCTCGGCGAATCAAAGCGGCGCAACGTTTACAAGGTCGCGATCCCTGTTTTCGCTTGGCTGATTGATCGAGATTACGGCTCCTTGAACTCGCCTGCTTGCTCGTGCGTCTCGATCACAAAAATTCGAATAAAGTCCGGATATCGCGCTGCGATATCCCTACCAAAAAAGCCGCAGGATCTTGGGGAACCCTGCGGCTTCTTATTGGTGATATGCCAGGCTGCGTAGGCTCACTCTACTACTACGTGATCAACCACACGCGAATCCCCCATGTTTACGTACTAAACACGGACGCGAGTGCCGGGTTTGATCACAGTTTTGATCACTTCGCCGTTCTCGTTCACCACGTGACCAAGCCTGGGGCGACGGCGGCTACACGATGCCGCCGGAGAACGCGAGCGAGCGCGAGCCTCTGTTTGGACTGCATCCATCTCCCGAGAGGGCGAACCGACGGCAGCCCGCCCTCTCGTGGAAGCTCCGCCCCCTCGGTCGTTCACTTACGGCGAGAGTGCGGCACAGAACGCGGCCAGGTCGCCGGTGTGTCCCATATCGGACGACAGGATGAACTTAACGCCTGGATGCTGCGTGAAATCCAGCCGAGGTCGCGCACAGGCTTCTAGCAGAAATGGGAGCGGCTGGCGAATTAAGCGGACGCGATGAGAAGCCCGAGACTGGCGGGCACGTCACTCGGATTTTCGTGCGAGCGAAGAAATGAAAAAAATCGCTGCTGTCTCTGTGCAACTCGTATGACCCGTGCAACTCGCCAATGCTCAAGAGCGTCCTACACGTCTTGCACGAGTTGCACACGCCTGTATTGGGAGATCATCGCTGACAATCTCCATAAAGCCGGTTGGAGCTAGGCTGGGTCTTAGCAATGATGAGTTCGAGGCGTTCATGCGCGAGGTGCACCCGCACGTCGCAGAGCACTCGACTGAATACAGCGTAATGCGCCGAGTGTTCTATGCAGGATGCACGACGATTTTTCACAGTTTCTTCATGAGCAATGAGCTGGCTGCGCTCTCGCACGATGACCGGTCGAAAGACGCACAGGCGAAGAAATGCACCAGCCTCGATCACGCTTTGACAGCAGCGAAAGCAATGCCGCTACTGCGTCATTTTCCACCGCCACCAGAGCTTCTCCTGCAACTCGCGCGAGTCCAGCAGAGCCGGGCCCTTCCGCCGAAACTGCCGTCGCTCAGCCGGGTGGACGTCTTATTGTTTTGAGGGCCCCGAACTTTGGATGGAATTTGGCTCTCAATCTTAAGATCGATGGGAGAACGGCCGCCAACATTGTGCAAGGACGGCGCTACGATCACTTCGCTCCGGCGGGGAGGTCTTTGCTGTGAATTGTCCGTTGCAGTTCTTCACCGCTGACCCGTACGACGTTGAAGCTGCTAGCCTCTCCCGCCCAGCTTCCACTGTCATTAAGTTCGACCCAGTGACCAGGCAGACGACTTCCAGTAAACGCGGGTACCCAAACCCAATGGCGCCCTTTCTTCACGGTTACAGATGCCCGCGACGCTGGCGCTGCACCCAGAGCAAAATTCAGTTGTGTCGGCGCATCCGACTCGATGGTTGTATTATTGATGGAAGTTTTGACGGCACCATTCACAGCCAATGTGACTCGGTAAGTGCCTGGCGGAAGACCCTCTAAAATATAACGACCGCTTACATCGGTCTTGACGGTTGTGAGCAATTTCCCACCATTTTTCGTTTCGATCCGAATGTCCGCGCCTTCTATCGGATGTCCTTTAGCATCCTTGACGATCCCTTCCAGCACCGAGCTCGCAGCCCATGCGCTTGCGACAAAGAGCATCAACCCAACAAAACCAATTCGAAGCGACTTTAGTAAGAGCATAAATAATATTCCTTTCACTTGTCTTTCCTTTTCATAACGTGAATTGTTTCTCCAAACGGGCGAAGCAATCCTTTGGGTTAGCGGGTTAGGCGTGGAGTTGGCAGAAGCTGGAACGCGAGGAACTGCGGACCATCAATCCCGGAGGCGAAGACGGTCTCCACACCGTTGGGTGTAAATTTTAAGATATCACCGGGCGGCTCAAATGCGCGGTTGGTGACAAAGAGGTTACCGCCTCTATTAAATGCCAACCCTCGAGGTTCGGTGAAACCCGTGGCAAAGTCGCTTTCTTCACCATCAGGAGTAAATTTGAGGATCTTATCGGGCGTAGGAGGGGCAGAGTCAGTTGGCGTGAAAAGATTTCCGAATCGATCAAACGCTAAGTCGCCCCAGCCGCTGATCACATCGGTCGCTGTCACGAAGACGCTCGATGTGCCATCCGGCGCGAATTTCCAGATCTCCGAAGGATCAACCGCGTAATTTACTGACGTGAAGAGATTGCCCTCGCCATCAAAGGCGAGGCCAAAGCCCTGGCCAGGCACAGAGCCGAACGTGCTTTGCACCCCGCCGGGAGTAAATTTGTAGATTGTGGAGGCCTGATTCGGGTCGTTCTGATCCCCAGCAATGACAAATAGGTTGCCTGAGCTATCAAACGCCACGCCCTCACCGAAAAGGTTACCGCTGAGTGTGGCAAAGGTGCTTTGGACGCCCTCCGGCGTAATTTTCACAATGCTTGACTGAAACGTGCCGGAAACGGAATCGAACGTGTTGGTTACCACAAAAAGATTGCCAAAGTGGTCAAAGGCGACCCCGCGAGGCCGGGAAAGGCCGGCAGCAAACGTGCTTTGCACTCCACCCGGGTTGTATTCGTAAATAAAACCGCCGCCGTTGTTGCCATCACCATTGATGGAAACAAACAGGTCGTTCGGAGCGCCATTTGCAGTTACAGCGCCTATAGCAAGGCCCACCGCAACTAGGAAGACGACCGTGAGACATCTCAACATGAGGCTACTTCGCCGCAAAGGCGCGCGATTAACGGAATTTCTTAGGAATAGAGTTGTCATATTTTTTGTATTCATTTTTATTGAGGTTGGATTTGTTTAACTGCCTCCCTGTTTTCCTTTCATTGTTTTGGGCTTGTTTGATTTCTCGTTATTGAGAACTCAATTCTGCCTCTTCACTAAGTACAGCGTAGAATTCCGCGCTGCGTTACGCGGAAACTTTGCGCGTGGCGCACACGTGGATGAGGACGTGCCCAAAGGCGGCCCCGGCAGCGATCACAGCGCCTTTCGCATGACGTTAGCAGGTAAAATGCCGTTGACTGTTGTGCATTCTAGCAGTGCCAGCGCATTGGCACAGCGCCCCGTTCGTTACCTGATCTTTGATGAGGTCAGCCGGTTCCCAGTGCAAAGCAAAGGCCGTGTTAAAGAGGGTGATCCGCTCGCGCTGGGCAAAGTCAGACAAACAACTTTCGGTGAGGACGCTAAGACCGTTTACGTATCCAGCCCGGTTGAAGAGCACCAATGCCGCATCACAGAACTTTATGAGGCGAGCACAAAGGAACGGTATCACTCCCGCTGCCCATTGTGCGGCCACCTGCAAGTGTTGCGACTGCAGGAAATGGACTTTGAGAGCGTGACCTGCCGGTGTCTATCGTGCGGCCAATCGTTCGGTCAAGACCAGTGGCAATCTGAGAAAGGCGTGTGGATGGCAGAAGTTCCAGGGGCAAAGCGCCGCGGTTTCTGGCTGAATTGTTTTGTTAGTCCGTTCATTCGCTGGGAAGTCGTCTTTGCCGAGTTCAGAGAGGCTGTGCACCGCAAAGAGGAATGGGGACGAAAGTTTGCTTAGAGTCGTTGTGGCAACCAGGCTGGCAGAAAACTTCGTGGAACACATCGAACGGATGAGTGAGCCGGAAGTGTTACTGAGCCGTCGTGAGAACTATTCTTGCGAAGTGCCAGACCAGGCCAAAGTCATCGTGGCAGCTATCGACACGCAAGTAAGCTGGTTTGAATACCTGGTTGTCGCTGGGGGTGCCCGCGGTGAAATCTGGTGTCTTGAGACCGGCACCATCGAAGGCCGCATCGAGACCGATGCCAAAGCGATGTATCACTTGACCGGCGACTGTTTCAATGTCGTTGGGCCAGGCCCGATGGCCGTCACATGGCGATCAGCCGCGCATTCCAAGATAGTGGCGGTCATGCGACAACGGCGGTTTACCAATTCTGCAAACAATACGCACGGATTCTCACCGCCTACCGGGGCAGCCCCGATTTAACTAGCCCGTTCAAACGTGGCACGGATCAGAGTGCGCACGCACGATTGATCCAGGGCAATGCTTCCTACTTCAAAGATTCACTGGCAACACGGCTGGCCATCACTGTTGCTGGCCCCGGCTACGTCCACTTTCCCTTGGCTGAACAGGCCGGGTTTGATCAGGAGTTCTTTGCGCAATTACTCTCGGAGCGCAAAGAGAAACGGAAACGGCTCGGTGTCATCACAACCCGCTGGATTCAGACCCGTGAACGCAACGAAGCACTCGACCTGATGGTAATGTGTCTGTGCATACTGGAAATGTTCAGAGGCACCTTGGACACGATGCAGCCAGTGATTGCAGACCAAACGCCGAAGGACACAGCGCCGATTCAATTCGGGGCACAGAAGGTCATCGTCAATGATCCTGTCCTTGCGAATGCATTCGGGGTGGTGCGCCGATCTAACCACAACCCACCTGGCTTTGGCGCAGCGCCCGGCAGCGGCATTCAGTGGTAATCCCCGATGCCAAAGATTACAAGACCTGACGGGGCTGCGATGCCTGGCATAGCCGATTGCATTCGACGACGGGGGTAGGCCCGCCATACCACAGCCGTGCCTAGGATTCGTCGATCAAAATCCTCCCGGTAACGCTTCCCCTTGCACCAAGTCCCGGTAACCGATCCCCCCGGCTGCGTGGTTCTGGCCGATGATTCTGTAGTCACGGTGGTCTGATGCGGCGTGGTAGTTGTCGTCTGAGGTTCGCTCGCGCAAGAAACCATCATGATCGACACTACAGAGAACGCAGAGAAGGCGCGTCAACGCTACAAGCCGATTAAGCCGCGACCGGCATACCACAGGCGACCGAATGGCAGCGCATCCGAAATTAGATCGACGCCGTTGTCTTTGCGCGGGCGGACTTCGTAAGCGTGCATCGTTGATTGCATCGGCGATGCGACATTCAATCACGGAGCGGCGCACGCGGTGAAGCGTGGCGTGGCGTTAAACGCGCCTAGAATCGCCGCAAGCGCACTCTACGGTGTTGATGCGGCCAACGTCCAGATCGACGACTACCAATTTGCCATCAGCCTGGATCGCCACCGCATTGGCGATGTCGGTGCTGCGCCTAAGATCGGTCGTCACCTTGCCGCCAATCCCGAATGTCGGGTCCAGATCACCACCCGCTGCCTGGGCCGCCTGAACCCGACGCGCCGGCCCCGATGTCCCGGTAACCGATGGGCTGACTTGGTTGCCCGTGGTCTGCCGTGGTTGCTGCCGTCGTAGTGGTCTGACGCGTTGCACTCGCCGTCGTCCCGCTTGAGCAAGAGACCAGCATCAGGGCGAGTATTGAAAGCGCAGAAGTAAGAATGGTCGATTTTTTCATAAGCAAGGATTCTTCGTTGAACTCAATTCTGCCTCTTCACTAAGTACAGCGTAGAATTCCGCGCTGCGTTACGCGGAAACTTTGGAGATTGTGGCCCAAAGTGTGAGTCTCGTGGCCTTCGAGCCCGATATCGCCTAGGCTTGTCTCGCAAACCTGTAACAGCGACGTGTGCAACTTCGTTCCTAAGGCACCGGCAGCGCCAATATCAACGTCACACCTTCCGCCACGGCGCTTGCGACGATGACCTTCAATTCGGAAGAGCGAATGAAATGATGGTGTCCTTTGCGCGATAGTTCGACCAAAAGCGTTCGCCGTCGAAAGTAAGTGAGCGACACGCGAACGGGACAACGGCGATATCTTCGACCTCTGGCGTAACCTGTCGCGGATCGAGACGCGCGATGCGCCACTCCTCGTTCGGCTGTTCTGTGCCGCGCAAGACGTAGATCGATCCATCGACGAACACATATCCGCAGATCTCAGCACCGACATCAATAACGCGCAGAATGTTTCCGTTCGCATCGAGTTTCAAGATGCGATGCTTGTACCATTGACTCAGGTACAGATGCTCGCCGTCGTAGCTGAGGTATGACCCGGTAAACTCCGGGCAAGCGATTCGATGCGTCTCCGAGAAACCGACGCTGGGATTGAATCGGTGAATGTAACGATCATCGTCCGGGCCTTCTCCGATTGTAAAATGAAGGGCGCCGTTGGTGGAGACTGCGGCCCACGGAATGCCTGGCGCTTCTTTCTCTTCGAGCACTGTCCACTTCCCCGGATCAATCGCATAAATTCGACGCAAATCCCGCGAACCCACCCAGAGCGCGCCCGCATGCCACGCCAGCGCCTGCGGCGTCCGCGCTGGCGAAGAAAACCGTCGTCGCTCTGTGATTGTTGGAAGCTTCAAGTTGTGGCCAATTAACATCCGCTCGGACCACAATTCGTGCAAGAAACGGCTGCGCGCATGTCTGAAGTCAACGTTCGATGTTCGGCGTTGAGCGTTGGGCGTTTCTTCGATTCCGTTTCTTGCTTTCTAATTTCCCCTCCTACTTTTCTCGCCCAATGTCGATCTAATTCTTGCTGGTCAGACGCAGCTTCGTTTTGATTTCCTCCACAAGTTCGTGCGGAGCCCGTCCCAGCTGGATTGTTAGCACACCCTCGGCCGGCTGTGGTTCCTCCAAATCGGCGAACTGACTTCGCAGCAATGCCGGATTCATGAAGTGACCATGCCTGTAGCGTAACTGGTCGGCGATTAGTGTGAAGTCGCCCCGAAGATACACCAGCTTCACTTCAGAATTAACTCGAAGATGTCGGCGATAAGCTTTCTTTAGGGCAGAGCATGCCAGGATGGCATTCTCCCCTGCCGCAAGACACCGCTTGACCAACTCACGCAACGACTCCAGCCACGGCCATCTGTCCTCATCTGTCAGCGGAATACCCGCGTGCATTTTCTCGACGTTAGCTGGTGAGTGAAAATCGTCCGCCTCATAGAACGCCCAGCCAAGTTCTCGCGCGAGCAGCTTGCCGACTGTAGTTTTGCCAGCACCCGAGACACCGAGAATGATCACAACCACGTTGCATTATCGAGCGCAGAGTGACCGGAGCCAAAACAGTTTTAACGTCGTCGGCGTCGAACGCTCGCCATTAAATGTCCAATCCGGTCCGATCGCGGCGGCAAGGTGAGCGCTTGCCAAATCAGGCCGGACGCAACACTCTCTGCGGCGATGCATAATCCTGAGGATCGCAGCTTCCTGGGGCATCCGCGCGGTCTCGGCTATCTCGCGTTCACCGAAGCGTGGGAACGTTTTTCCTACTACGGCATGCAAGCACTGCTCGTTCTCTACATGGTGAACCGGCTGTTGCATCCCGAACACATCGAGCATATCGCCGGGTTCGGTCCATTTCGCCATCTGCTGGAGTATATTTATCGCGGCCCGCTGTCGGTGCAGGCGCTCGCCTCAGCGATTTTCGGCCTCTACACCGGCCTCGTTTATCTCACGCCGATTGGCGGCGGATTGATCGCCGACCGTGTCCTCGGGCGCACACGCACAATCACAATCGGCGCGCTGCTCATGGCGGCCGGACATTTTCTGATGGCGTTCGACGTATCGTTCCTCCTGGCGCTGCTCTGTCTGCTTACCGGCGTTGGTTGTTTCAAGGGAAACCTCGCCAGTCAGGTTGGCGCGCTGTACGCAACGGGCGACAACAGGCGCGCCGACGCGTTTCAGATTTATTATCTGTTTATTAACGGCGGCGTCATCGCCTCGCCGCTCATCGCCGGAACGCTCGGGGAAGTTTACGGCTGGCATTACGGCTTCGGCGCTGCCGGCGTCGGCATGTTGATCGGCCTGACCATTTATCTCTCCGGCCAGCGATGGCTTCCTCCCGATTCGCCCATTGTGGAAAGAAGCAAGCGCGCGGCGAAAATTCCACTGACCCATCGTGAAAAAATGGGGATCATTGCGCTGCTCGTGCTTTTGCCGGTGCTCACGCTCGCCGTCATTGGCAATCAACAAATCTTCAACGCATACCTCGTCTGGGCCGAGAAAGCCACCAACCTAGTCTTCTTCGGAAAGAAAATGCCCACGACGTGGCTGATCACGCTCGATTCAATCCTGTCGGTCAGCTGTCTCGCAGGCGCGGTCGTGTTCTGGCGACTCTGGGCGAAGAAATTTCCGGAGCCGGCGGAGATCACCAAACTCGGCATCGGCAGCATCATCGCCGTGACCGGATTTATCTCTCTTGCGATGGGCGCAGCGATCGCCGCGACTTCGGGAGGAAAAGTCTCAATCGGCTGGCTCATTACCTTTCACCTCCTCAACAGCATCGGATTCGCCAACGTCTTTCCCGTCTCGCTC
>WNGL01003087.1_pt1 | contig 20062 bp, 17 predicted proteins | sample 5400591 | NCBI WGS metagenome assembly WNGL01 (sample SAMN13153377, study PRJNA577476) | soil metagenome | isolation source: 80 cm soil or saprolite under Garry oak tree replicate 1 | place: USA:California | collected 2016-06-15 | reverse complement strand
CTTCGATAACGCCGCGTACGCGAAGTGCCTGAAGCAGTCCGTCGCCGAGGTCGTGCGCAAGCAGGCCGACATCGGCATCGACGTCATCAGCGACGGCGAGTTCGGCAAGGCGATCAGTTGGGCGCAATACGCGCTACGCGGTTTGCGGAGTTCTATGCCGAGCTCGATTCTCGCGACAAGGTCGAAACCGTGATGGACTCGGTCGTGGTGGCGCCGATCACCTATACCGGGCAGGCCGAGCTACAGCAGGACATCGACAATTTCAAACAAGCCCTGCGCGGCGTCGACGTGGTGGAGGCGTTCCTGCCGGTCGCGGCGCCGGCAAGCGTCATTCCCGATCGCAAGAACGAATACTACAAGAGCGACGACGATCTCCAGCAGGCGATCGCCGACGCCATGCACGCCGAGTACAAGATGATCATCGATGCCGGCTTGCTGGTGCAGCTAGACGATGCGCGTGCCGCCGTGAGCTACGATCGGATGGTGCCGCCCAAAAGCTTGAAGGAGTACCGCGCATGGCTCGCCCGGCAGGTCGAGATCATCAACCACGCCATCAAAGGGCTTCCGCGCGACAAGATCCGATATCACATCTGCTGGGGAAGCTGGCCGGGGCCGCACCCCTCCGACGTTCCCTTCAAGGACATCGCCGATCTCGTGTTGAAGGTCCGCGCCGGCGGCTATTCCATCGAGCTTGCCAATCCGCGGCATGAACACGAATGGCGGCTCTGGGGGCATCTCACGCTGCCCAAGGACACGGTGCTGATCCCCGGCGTGATCAGCCACGCGACCAACATCGTGGAGCACCCGGGGCTCGTCGCCGAACGCATCGTTCGTCTGGCGCGGCTGGTCGGCCGGGAGAACGTGATCGCGAGCACGGATTGCGGCTTCGCGCAGGTGACGTATTTCGCGCGCGTGCATCCGCAGATCATGTGGGCGAAGCTCGAGGCGTTGGTCGCGGGCGCCCGCCTCGCGAGCAACGAACTCTGGCGCAGGAGCGCGAAGCGTCGGGCCGTCAAGCGCGCGGCGCGCCCCGCGGCAAGACGGCGTGCGGCACATTCCGCCGCTCGGGCAGCGCGTTGAGGCATTGAGCCTCGGCGAAATCGGGCCTAATCTGCTTGAGACCGCGCGGCCGCGCACTGTGATCGTCGGCCTGCAGCCGGGCCCTTCACCTGTGCGCTATTGCATCGCCCATCGATGGAGGGTAGCCATGCCTCTCGCCCCGACACTGCAAAAGCATCTGGATCAGAACGTCACCTACGAGGTGATCACGCATGATCCCACGATGTCGTCCACGCGCACCGCCCAGGCCTGCCACGTCCCCGGCGATCGCCTCGCCAAGGCCATCGTGCTGCGCCGCGACGGCGGCTACATGCTGGCGGTCCTGCCGGCGTCGCACCACATCCGCCTGCCGGATCTGCGGCAGCAAATCGGCGATGACGTCGCTTTGGCGGACGAAAGCGAGATCAAGCGGCTGTTTCCGGACTGCGCGCTCGGCGCGGTTCCCGCCGTCGGCGAATGCTACGATCTCGACGTGATCGTCGACGACAGCATCCAGGAACAGCCCGACGTCTATCTCGAAGGCGGCGATCACACGACGCTCATTCACATCAGCCAGGCGCAATTCACGCGGCTGATGTCGGGAGCCCGGCACGGCCGGTTCAGCGTCCACGACTGAGCCGCGCGAGAGTTTGTCCAGCCGCGACATCAGTCGCGCGTGAATGGATTTCCGCTGTGCGACAGGTCGGCTTTCGCCAACAGGCGTTTCTCGTAGCGCAAGATCAGCGCCGGCACTGCCAAGACGATCAATGCCGCTCCGAGCCCTAAGACGACTGCGGCCGGCGAAGCCACGTCCGCAAATGCCTCGCCAAACGAATAGGATGCAAGACCATAGCAGACGATCCAAGCAGCGGCCGCCGTCGCGCTCGCGAAATAAAAACTATGCTGCGCCATGGAATTCGTACCGGCAAGCACGGCAGCCATGTTGCGGAGAAACGGCAAAAAGCGCGCAACGAAGACGAATCTGCCGCCATATCGCACGAACAACCATTGACCGATTCGTATTCGTCCTTCCGTGAACCCGAGTCGAGCGCCATATCTCATCAACAGCTGATGTCCGAATCTCCTGCCGATCCAAAAGCCGACGACCTCACCAAAAATTGCCGCGACGATTCCGGCAGCGATCAAAGACCAGATGTCGAGGCCGTGGTTTCTGGCGGCGAAAAATCCAGCCGCGATCAAAGCCGCCTCGGCAGGCAACGGAATCCCGATGCTTTCAAGCGCGATGAACGCTGCAACCAACCAGATGCCGTAGATTGATACGAACTCAGCCAATTTCGTATCTCCCCGACCGGGCGAGGACTCAGGCCTGCCGCGCCGATCCTATGACGTCGTTGCGTCGCGCGCACGCGGACACGCAGCATGCAACTCAAAATGGAGCGGAATCTTGTCATGTGTGACCGGCAGGCCACATTCTCCTGAAGCGCGAGCGAAATAACTTATGCGTACAATGGGATGGTGGAGGTCGTCCACCGAGCAATGCGCAAATCTCATGCCGATCTGCTGGATGACGTAGCGTCCGTCAGTGCTCGCCGAGGAACTGCTTTGCCGCCTCCACTGCCTGCGCGCCGAGATCGTTGTGCCCGACGCCGGCAAATCGCACGAAACGTTTGGGCGCGTTGATCAAGCCATAGAGCCGCTCCGCCAACGCCATCGGCACGATATTGTCGCGGTCGCCGTGCAACACCAGCACCGGCGCCGTGACCTCGCCGATGCGCAAATCCGAGCGGAACTGGTCCTTCATCAACAGCCGTACCGGCACGAACCAATAGCTCTGCATCCCGACATCGGCGGCCGAGGTGAAAGGCGATTGCAGGATGAGATGCCCGACCGGCTTTTGTGCCGCGAGCGCGACCGCAACGCCGGTGCCGAGCGATTCGCCCCAGAGCACGATGCGCTGCGCCGGATAGCGCGCGCGCGTGAAGGCATAGGCCGCCAACGCGTCGTTGACGAGGCCCACCTCGGTCGGCGCGCCGCTCGAGCCGCCATAGCCGCGGTAGCTGAGCGCCACGAGCCCGCTGCCGTCGGCGGTCAGATCGCGGAAGCGATCGACCCGTCCGCGCAGCGAGCCGCCGTTGCCGTGGAAATAGAGCACCACCGGCTTGTCCCCGCGCGGGGGCACATGCCAGGCGATCACGCGCTCGCCGTCGGCGGCGTCGAGCACCACCTCTTCCGCCTCCGGCAGGCCCGCCACGGCGGGCGCGGTGCGAATGCGCTCGGGAAAATACTGCAGCGCGCGCTGCGTGACATAGAGCAGCGCGACGAAGGCGCCATATCCGAGGAGCGTGAAGATCACGAGCCACTTCAAGGTGTTCATTGCCCTGTCATACCACGGCGCCTTTACAGCCATCTGTCAAAGCTTACAGTTGCCCCTGGGATCGGCACGAGTCGGGAAGCAAGATGAATTCTTGGCAGGCACGCCCGACGATCGGCGCCGGCATGATCGGCAACGTGCTCGAATGGTACGATTTTGCGATCTACGGCTATTTAAAGCCGCAAGGCGGCCTCCGGCGGCGTGAATTTCAGCTTCAGCGCCTCGGCAACCGCGCGATGAGTGATCATCCCTTCGTAGACGTTGAGCCCGTGGCGCAGATGCTCATCTTCGCCGAGCGCGCGGCGATAGCCTTTGTCGGCGAGCGCCAGCACGAATGGCAGCGTCATGTTGTTGAGGGCGAACGTCGACGTGCGGGCAACCGCACCCGGCATGTTGGTGACGCAATAGTGCACGACGTCGTAGAGGATGTAAGTCGGCGCCGAGTGCGTCGTCGGCCGCGATGTCTCGGAGCATCCGCCTTGATCGATGGCGATGTCCACGATGACGGAGCCCGCCTTCATGGCCTTGACGGTGTCGGCGGTGATCAGTTTCGGCGCTGCGGCGCCCGGTATCAGCACCGACGCAATCACGAGATCCGCCCGGCGGCACAGCGTCTCGATGGCATCGCTGGTGGAAAACACGGTGCGCACCCTGGCGCCGAGTTGGTTCGCGATCCGGCGTAGCACCTCCGGATTGCGGTCGATGACCGTTACCGTCGCGCCCATTCCCGCGCTGATCAGGGCCGCGTGGCTGCCGGCGACGCCGCCGCCGAGGATCACGACGTCGGCTGGCGGGACGCCGGGGACGCCACCGAGCAGCACCCCGCGGCCGCCGTTTTCCTTTTCCAGGCAACGCGCGCCGACATGCGGCGCCATGCGACCGGCGACCTCCGACATCGGCGTCAACAGGGGGAGCGTGCCCTGGGGTGACGTCACCGTCTCGTAGGCGATGGCGTTCACGCCCGCCGCCATGAGATCGGCTGTCTGTTCCGGGTCGGCCGCCAGATGCAAATAGGTGAAGAGGACTTGGCCGGGTCTGAGCTGCCTGCGCTCCGGCGCGAGCGGCTCCTTGACCTTCACGATCAGCTCGCTGCGCGCATAGACCTGATCGGCGTCGGGCACGATTTCGGCCCCGACCGCGCGGTAATCGGGATCGCTGAGGCCGGCCCCCAGCCCGGCGCTCTTTTCGACGAGGACGTGGTGACCGTTCCTGGTCAGCTCGCGCACCGTCGAAGGCACCAGACCCACCCGATATTCGCTGTCCATGATTTCCTTCGGCACGCCGACCAGCATTTTTGCGATTCCGAATGTCATCCACCGCCCCTCCTCCGGAAAACCGGATTCGGGCATGCAAATTCTACGTCTCGAGCGGCCCTGTGGCCACTACCGCGCATTCGTCGCCTGCTTGGATGCGAGTCGGCGCTGCTTGATTTCCGCCATCGGGTCGCGTTCCCTAACGTGCGTCAGTCGGTCAAGCGAGGAGCGCCACGTGAGCGAGGATCCCTACGCTGTCCTGGGCGTGAAGCCGGAGGCGACGCAGGACGAGATCCGCAAGGCCTATCGTCAGCTGGCGAAAAAGCTGCACCCGGATCTCAATCCCGGCGATAAGCAAGCGGAGGAGAAGTTCAAGCAGATCTCCGCTGCCTACGACCTCGTCGGCGATGCCGAGAAACGGGCGCGCTTCGACCGCGGCGAGATTGATGCCGCCGGGAACGAGCGGCCGCGCGAGCGCTATTACCGCGATTTCCACGGCGCCGGCGCAGAACCGCACACCTACAGCAGCAGCGGCGGCTTCGCCGATTTCATGGACTCGGAGGATATCCTCAAGGAAATGTTCGGGCGCGGCGGCGGCGAAGGCCGCTTTCGCATGCGCGGGCAGGATGCCCTTTACCGCCTGCCGGTCGAATTCCTGGACGCCTTGAACGGCGCCACCAACCGCATCACGCTGCCCGACGGCGGCACCCTCGATGTCGTCATTCCGGCCGGCACCAGGGATCAGCAGGTTCTGCGGCTGCGCGGCAAGGGTGGGCCGGGACTCGGCGGAGGTCCGCCCGGCGACGCGTTGGTGCAGATCGAGGTGCAGCCGCACAAGTTCTTCACCCGCAAGGGCGACGACATCCACCTCGAATTGCCGATCAGCCTGCCCGAAGCGGTGCTCGGCGCGAAGCTCGACGTCCCCACGCCGACCGGGGCGGTGCGCATGACGGTGCCCAAAGGCGCGAATACGGGGACGGTGCTCAGACTCAAAGGCAAGGGCGCGCCACGCAGCGACAAGACTCATGGTGACGAATACGTCACTCTCAAGATTGTTCTGCCGCAGCAGCTCGATCCGGAGATCGAGGAATTCGCGCGGCGCTGGCAAGCGGGGCAAGGCCAAAATCCCCGCCAGCATCTGGAGGTTTGAATGATCTCGGTTCAGGAATTTCTGATCCGCGCCCGCCTGGAGCATCGCTCGCTCGAAGCCTGGATCTCGGCCGGCTGGCTCGTTCCCCCGCAAACCGAGCCGGAGCTGATGTTCTCCGACGTCGACCTCGCGCGCGCCCAACTCATTCGCGATCTGCGTGAGGACTTCGGCGTCAACGATGAAGGCGTCTCGGTCATCCTGCATCTCGTCGATCAGATGCACGGCTTGCGCCGGAGCATGCAGGGTTTGCTCGACGAAATGCACGCGCGCGGAAGGCCAGCCGACGAATGATGGTGCGGGGCTCGGTGGATGCCCCCGCATCGCACCGATGGCCCCCACGGTGCGCGAATGCCAGCCACGAGAGGATCATGCCCAACCGTCGCACCACGAACGTCATCGCGCTCGCCGGCGTGATGCTCCTGCTCGCGCTTGGACCGGGCCGGACCGAGGACTATCCGTCGCGACCGGTCCGCCTGATCATCACCACGCCGGCCGGCAGTCTGGTCGATGTCCTTGGTCGGCTGTTCGCGCAGGATCTGAGCGACCGCCTCGGCCAGACGATCGTGGTGGACAATCGGCCGGGCGCCATGACGCAAATCGGCGCGGATGCGCTCAATCGCGCGTCTCCCGACGGCTACACACTGATGATCGTCACGTCGGAAGCGACGATGCTGCCGTTTCTCAAGAAGAGCTATCGCTACGACCCCGTGACGGACTTCGCCCCGATTGCCCTCCTCGCCACCTCCTGGACCGTGTTCGCGGTCAATCCGAAAGTGCCGGCCAACACGCTTGCCGAGCTCATCGCCTATTCCAAAGCCAATCCGGGGCGGGTCCGCTACGGCAGCGGCGGCGTCGGGGGCGCGCTTCACATCGCGGTCGAGATGCTGCGACTGAAGACCGGCGCCGACCTCGTGCACGTTCCCTATCGCGGCGGTGGACAGGCCGCGAGCGACGCGGTAGCCGGACAGATCGAGATGGTGTCGCTCGGGCTCGCGAGCGCGCGCGTCGCCGAGGGCGGTGCGCTGCGCGTCCTCGCCCAGACCGGGCCGCGGCGGCATCCGATGTTCGCCGATGTGCCGACCACCGCCGAGCTTGGGATGCCGGACGTGCGCATGGATACCTGGTTTGGCTTGCTCGCCCCGCCCCGTACGCCCGAGCCGATCGTCGCCCGCTTGGTGCGCGAGAGCGACGTCGTGGTGAATCAACCCGCCTTCCGCGAGAAGTTGTTCCGCATCGGCTGCGACGCAGCATGGATGCCGCCGACGGAGTTTGGCATCTTCATGCGCGATGACGCCAAGAAATGGGAAAAGCTCATCCCGGCGATGGGCATTCCGATGGTCGACTAGTCGTTAATTGGACGATCGCGCACTGGAGCAGGATGCGATGGCAAGTGGACTGACGTGGCCGAACGGCAAGAAGGTCGCCGTCTCGGTGACCGTGATGTTCGAGACCTGGGCCGATGACAAGGCGCCGACCTACTCGGTGCAGACGACGCATCTCAAACCGGGAACGGTCGATCATGCCGGCAAGGCCTGGTCCACTTACGGCGGCCGGGTGGGCGTCTGGCGCATCATCAGGCTTCTGGATCGACTCGGCATTCCCGGCACGTTCTGCGTCAACGCGCGCTGCACCGAGCAATATCCCGAAGCGGTCAAAGCGATCGTGCGCTCCGGCCACGACATCGCCGGTCACGCCTATACCCAAGATCAGCTCCTCGCCTATATGTCATTGGAGCAACAGGAGAGCACGATCCGCCGCAGCATCGATCTCTTGCAGCAATGCGGCGGCAAGACGGTGACCGGTTGGGCCTCTCCGGTGGTCGCCTTCACGCCGGAAACCGCCGGCTTCCTTGCCAAGGCGGGGCTCACTTGGACGACCGACGTCACTTATGCCGATCTGCCGATCAAAATTCACACGGCGCACGGCACGATCGCTGGCGTGCCAACGACGGATTTCTCGGACAACCGCGTGCTGCGCGCCAATCCACGCGATCTCTACCACGCACACAAGGGCACCTTCGAGTATCTCGTCGAGAACGAACCCATGGGGCTTTTGGTGCTCGTGATCCATTGCCAGTTCGGCGGCCGTCCTCTGATCGCAGCCGTGCTCAACGAGCTGTTGGCCGAGCTCGCACGCTCGAGCGATGTCTGGTTCGCCCGGCACGAGGAACTCGCGCGCTGGGCGCTCGACGCCGATGTCGATGAGCACAGCTATCGAAGCCGATTCTTCGAAACCGCCGCGGCGAATGCGCCCGCGCCGGGACGTTTGCGCGGCTCATCGCAACGCTGAGCCGTCAGCGTTTCTCCGGCAAGGCGAACACGTAGATCTCGTTGTGGCCACGCACGGTCTTGATGCCGGCCAACCGCAGCGGGTTCGCCGTGGCAGATTGCCCGTCGCCGGTCATCACCGCGACGTACTGCCGCCCGTTCACCGCATAGGTGATCGTGCTCATCTGGATCGCTCCGCCGAGGACGGTCTCCCAGAGAATCTTGCCGCTGTCGGCGTCGAACGCCCGGAACCTGCGATTGAGGTCGCCCCAGAACAGGAGATCGCCGGCCGTGACCAAGGCGGAGCCGTTTCCCGGCGCCGGCTGGGTGTGAATGCGCGCGATCCTGCCGGTCGCGAGGTCGACCTTGGCGATCGACGAGAAGGTCTTGGGATCCGATCCCGGACGCATGACCGCGCGGCGCGGACCCCAACCCTGCGGATTGGCGCTGTTCGCGGTCATGTCGAGACAGGCGTCGTGATAGGGAATATAGAGGGCGTTCTTGCCGGGATGATAGGCCGTGGACCAGTAGCCTCTGGTGTTGTGGAAGCAGACCAGGACGCGGTCCTTGTCCTTCTTCATCACCGCATTCCAATTGATGTGCGTGCGCCCGGTATCGACATCGATGTCGGAGATGTGGAATTCGGGGACATCCAACGGAAACGGCGTGGCCCAGAGGAATTGCCCGTTGGCGCGGTCGAGCGCCCAAATCCCGCCGGCTTCTCCGACCTCGACCACGACGTCGCGCTCTTGCCCGCGCGCAATGTTGGGGTTGATCCACTTCACCGCGCCGGGATCGGGATTGACCGCGGTACGCAGCAGCGTTCGCTCGTGGATGTGATCGAGGTCCCAATCGTCCCCCGGCAGATGCTGGTAGTACCATTTGAGCGCCCCGGTCTCGATATCGAGCGCCAATGTCGAATTGGAATAGAGATCGGCGGGCGCGATCTGCGCGGTGCCCTCGGCGCTGCCGTGGCGTTTGAGCCTGGTGTAAGGTTTGGGATTGGCGACCGCCCAATAAAGCGTCTTGCGTTCCGGATCGTACGAACCCGGCAGCCCCCAGCTACTGGCGACGCGCCGCTCGGCCGGTACGTTGCCCCAGCTATCGCCGCCCGGCTCGCCGGGAGCGGCGGTGGTGTAGAACTTCCACACTTCCTTGCCGGTTCTTGCGTCGTGCGCCGCTATGAAGCAGCCGGCTCGCGTCTCGCAGGTGCGGCCGGTGATGACCTTGCCCTCGACCACGAGCGGCGCCGACGTGTGCTGGGTGAGCTCCTTGTAGTCCTGCACCTTGGTCTCCCAGCGGACCTGGCCGGTGCGCGCGTCGAGCGCCACCAGGAAGCCATCGGGACTCTCGAAAAAGATCATATCCTCGAAGATCGCGAGCCCCTTCTGCCGCGCGGCCGTGGGAGCGCCGATGAAGTCGATCATGTCTTTCGGATACTCGCGCGAATAGCCCCAGATCAGGTCGCCGTTGGTGGCGTCGAGCGCGAGCACGCCGGCGCCCGGGCTGACCACATACATGACGCCTTGATAGACGATCGGGATGGATTCGTTGGTGCCAGCCGCCATTCCGCGCGCCCACGCGAGCTGAAGCCCGGCGACGGTGTCGCGGTTGATCTCTTTGAGCGGGCTGAAACGTTGCTCGTCGTAGGTGCGATTGAGCATGAGCCAATCGCCGGGCCACGGGTTCGCCAGCATCTCGCGCGTGACCGGCTTGAAATCGCCGGTTTGCGCGCCCAAGGGGGTCGCGAGCGTGCTCACGAGCGCGGCGGCGAACAAAGAAGCCCTGACCATGATTGCCTCCCTTTGATATCTTTTGTTCTTGCGCCCCACGGAAGGGCGAGCCAGCGACGATTGAAATCCAGTCCAAGGGCGAACACAACCGGCAAACCCAGCCGCCGCAGCGTGCGGCCCGCCGCCAACACGCGGACACTCAGGATGCACAAGGCATTCCGCATCAGCGCCGCCGCATATGCGCTCGCAGGATTCGGCGCGGTCGCGTCGGCGCAGGATCAAGTCGAGGTGGGCGCGCAGCTCTACGAAGAACATTGCATGGGATGCCACGGCGAGAAGCTCAAGGCTCCCGGCACGAGCTTCGATCTGCGCAAGCTCACCGCCGAGCAGCGGTCGCGCTTCGACAAGTTCGTCTTGGATGGCAAAGGCCAGATGCCGCCGTGGCGCGGGACGCTCAGCCAAGCCGAACTCGATCAGCTCTGGGCGTATATTCGAGCGCACGCGGAGTGACGAGAAAAAAGGGACAGATGGCGGGTGGTGGCTAGCGAGATTTCGATCAGATCGGCGTGAGATTCCAAGCCCGAGGTCGGCTTGCCGAACGTCACGTCGAGCGTACATTCGAAGGGGTCGTAGACCGAGCTAAGGCAGCTACCGGAAGACTTGTTACCGAAGGATAAGGGGCAGTGACGTGAAAGCTCTAACAGTACTAGCCATGGTGGTCCTACTTTCTTCTTCTGCACTTGCCAGAGACAAATTGAGTGCACCATTTCCCAGGCTTAGGTCAGGTGAAAGGTTATGTCTAAGTTCCATTCCTCCTAGAGATCCTTTCTATAAGCAATGCAGAGCCTGCGAAATCAAAGTTAGATATTGCAGCGGAGATCTTCGTGACAGGATCAGAAGATCTCCCTATCTCAAAGGAGGTAAGTGTTACGGCAAGTACTCTGGATGCACTTGAGCTTGCGTCCAGCGGCGTTCGTGGTCTGTCGTCCGAGCTCACAGCGCCTTGACGATCTCTTCCGTCATCTTCTTGGCGTCGCCGAACAGCATCATGGTGTTGTCGCGGTAGAACAGCGTGTTGTCGATGCCGGCGTAGCCCGAGGACAGCGAACGCTTGGAAAACATCACCGTGCCGGCCTTCCACACTTCCAACACCGGCATGCCGTAGATCGGCGAGGACGGATCTTCCTTTGCCGCCGGATTGGTCACGTCGTTCGCCCCGATCACGAAGGCGACGTCGGCTTGGGCGAATTCGGAATTGATGTCGTCGAGCTCGAACACCTCGTCGTAAGGGACGTTCGCCTCTGCGAGCAGCACGTTCATGTGGCCGGGCATGCGGCCGGCGACCGGATGGATGGCGTATTTCACCTCGACGCCCTCTTTCTTGAGCCGGTCCGCCATCTCGCGCAGTGCATGTTGCGCCTGCGCCACCGCCATGCCGTAACCCGGCACGATGATCACCTTGCCGGCGTTCTTCAACATGAAAGCGGCGTCCTCGGCGGCGCCCTGCTTCACCGGCCGCTGCTCCTTGCCGGCGGGAGCCGCGACCTCGCCGCCGAAGCCGCCGAGGATCACGGCAATGAAGCTCCGGTTCATGCCCTTGCACATGATGTAGGACAGGATCGCGCCCGAGGAGCCGACCAGCGCGCCCGTAATGATGAGCGCGGAATTCCCCAGCGTGAAGCCGATGCCGGCCGCGGCCCAGCCGGAATAGGAATTGAGCATCGAGATCACCACCGGCATGTCGGCGCCGCCGATCGGGATGATGATGAGCACGCCGAAGGCAAAGGCGGCGAAGGCCAGCAGCCAGAAAGCGAGATGGCTTTCGGCGCGCGCGAACAAGACGATCAGCACGACGATGGCAACCGCGAGCGCGATGTTGATGGCGTGACGCGCGGGAAGGATGATGGGCGCGCCGCTCATGCGGCCGGACAGTTTCAGAAACGCAATGACCGAGCCGGTGAACGTCACGGCGCCGATGGCGACGCCGAGCGACATCTCCACGAGGCTCGACTTGGGGATCGCGCCGACGGTGCCGATGTCGAACGCCGCCGGCGCATAGAGCGCCCCGGCCGCCACCAGCACCGCCGCCATGCCCACCAGCGAATGGAACGCCGCGACCAGTTCCGGCATCGCGGTCATGGGCACGCGGCGCGCAATCACCGCCCCGGTGCTGCCGCCGATGGCCAGGCCGACGACGACGAGCGCCCAGGCGCCGACGCCGGTGGGAGGATGGGAGGCGAGCGTGGTGACGATGGCGATCGCCATGCCGATCATGCCGAACAGGTTGCCCCGCCGGCTGGTCTCGGGACTCGATAGCCCACGCAGCGCGAGAATGAAGAGAACGCCGGCGGCGAGATAAAGCAGCGCGACGACATCGGCGGACATCGGCTGGCTCACTTTTTCTTCTGATACATGCCGAGCATGCGTTGCGTCACCAGGAACCCGCCGAAGATGTTGACCGAGGCGAAGGTAAGCGCGACGAAGCCGAGAACGCGCGCCCAGATCGGCCCCCCGTCGTTAGCCACGAGCGCAACCCCGACCGCGAGCAGCGCGCCGACCACGATCACGGACGAGATCGCGTTCGTCACCGACATCAGCGGCGTGTGCAAGGCCGGCGTCACCGACCACACCACGTAGTAGCCCACGAAGATCGCAAGCACGAAGATCGAGAAGCGGAACACGAACGGATCGACCGCCCCGCCGGTCACGGCATGCATGGCACCGCCCGAGGCCGCCGCGATGATGTCGAGCTGGGCGAGCGTAAGGTCTTGGGTCGCCGGGCTGCCCGCGGCGTTCATCGCCGTGAGCGCCCCGGTTGGGATGAAGGTCAGCATTGCGTTCTCCTTGAGCTCGCCCGATGCCCCGCCGTCATGCCCGCGAAAGCGGCGATCCAGTATCCTCTCTTTGGCGATGCGCTGTCACGCGGCACTCTTGGGCGCAAAGCTTGGATGAATCACGGCGCCGTCGCGAGTGAGCGCCGTCGCCTTCACGATCTCGTCGTCCCACTTGACCGCAAGCGCTTTCGCGTTTTTGTCCACCAGAATTTCGAGGAAGGCGAAAAGGTTCTTGGCGTAGAGGCTCGAAGCGGACGCGGCGATGCGGCTCGGCACGTTGCGATGGCCGACGATCTTGACGCCGCCCGTCACCACCACTTCGCCCGCCTTGGCGAGCTCGCAATTGCCGCCACGCTCGACCGCGAGATCGACGATCACCGAGCCCGGCCGCATCGAGGCGACCATGTCCTTGGAGATGAGCCGCGGCGCCGGCCGGCCCGGAATCAGCGCGGTGGTGATGACGATGTCCTGCTTCTTGATGTGCTCGGCGACCAGCGCAGCCTGCTTGGCCTGATAGTCCTTCGACATTTCCTTGGCGTAGCCGCCCGCGGTCTCGGCTTGCTTGAATTCCTCGTCTTCGACGGCGATGAACTTGGCGCCCAGGCTCTCCACCTGCTCCTTGGCCGCCGGCCGCACGTCGGTGGCGGTGACGATGGCGCCGAGCCGGCGCGCGGTCGCGATCGCCTGCAGGCCGGCGACGCCCGCGCCCATGACGAAGACCTTCGCCGCCGGCACCGTGCCGGCCGCCGTCATCATCATCGGCAGCGCGCGGCCATATTCGGCGGCGGCATCGATCACCGCCCGGTAGCCCGCGAGATTGGCCTGGCTCGAGAGCACGTCCATCACCTGCGCGCGGGTAATGCGCGGCAACAGCTCCATCGCGAAGGCGGTGATGCCGGCTTCGGCCATGGCCTTGAGCGCGGCGTCCTCGCCATAGGGATCCATGATGGCGATGACGAGCGCGCCCCGCTTGTAGCCGGCGAGCTCCGAGGCCGCCGGTCGGCGCACCTTGAGCACTACGTCGGCATCCTTGAGGGCGCCGTCGGTTACGGTTGCGCCGGCGGCGGTGAATTCGGCGTCGGGAATGCCGGACTTCGTTCCGGCGCCCGGCTCGACGGCAACGTCCGCGCCGAGCCCCTTCATCTTCTTGACCGTTTCCGGCGTCGCGGCGACCCGGCCTTCCGCCGGATCGACCTCACGCGCGACCGCGATGCGCATTCACCGCCTCCTCGTGACTCGCGACACAGCAGCGCTTCAGCCACCAGAGGCGAGCGCGAGCGCGACCAGCGAGACCATCACCATGACGACGCTGGGCAGCCTCGCCCCGCTCAAAAAACCATGGGCGGCCACGATGGTCGCGATCACGAAGATCGCAAACGCAAGCAGCCAGTGACCGGCGACGCCGCCGATCGCCAGTCCCAGGACAATGTTGGTGACATGGGCGCCGCCGACGACAATCAAATGAACGAAACGGTCGTACATCGCCACGTGCGCGGGAAGGTCGTTGCCCTGCCCCGTCGCGTATTCGACCTGCCCGTGGTCGGCCATTCGCTCCTCCACTCTCGCACCGGTCCGGAAGGGCCGGAATTAGCGCAATTACCCCACGAGGGCAACGGCGCCAACCGACGTCGCCCCATCGTCGCTTCGAGCAGGAGCTTTGCGACGTGGTTGCGACGCGGCGATGACGCCTTCGTCGGCGCGCGACGTTTCAACGCTCGGAAGCGGATTTGTCGAGGCCGACCGCCGCGAGCGCGGCGGTCTGCCGTTCGCCGACGCGGCGAATTGAAAAATCCTCGATCGCCTCATTGAACAGCTTGTGGAAATTGAGCTCGGCGCGCAGATGCAGAAACACCGCGCCGAGCCCGATCGCGGCCCGGTCCATGAACACGAATTCGCGCGGCACCGTGACCGGGCCCCGCTGCTTGAGCGCCTGATGCACCCGGAACGCTTCGCGCCGGCCGTATTCGGCCGGCTTGACGCCGTCGGCGAGGCTGCGCACCCGGTCGTCCAGCAACGGTCCGTAGATGAAACGTGCCCAGATATTGAGCGCGTCAATCAATTCCCGATTGAGCCGCTTGAAGCCCCAGGTCTCGTAGGCGCGAACGATGAGATCGGCATCCGCTCGCAAGAGCCCGTGATAGAGATCGACGACGCCGCCGACAAATTTCGGCGGGAAGATGCGGATGCAGCCGTAGTCCAGGAGATTGATGCCGGCGGGCCGGCCGGCCACGTCGAACACGGTGTAATTGCCGAGATGCGGATCGCCGTGGATTACGCCGAAGCGGCTGAACGACCACCACCAGGCCGTAAACATCGCGGTGCCGAGCCGGTTGCGGGTGGCGAGGTCGGCCTTGGTGTGTTCGAGCAGTCGGCGCCCGTCGAGCCAGTCGAGCGTGAGGAGCCGGCCGCTCGAGAGCTCCGGCCACACCCGCGGCACGCGGATCTGCTCGATGCCTTCGAGCATCCTGCGGTAGAGCATCACGTGCTTGGCTTCGCGCCGGTAATCGAGCTCCTCGCGAATGCGCGCGCCGATTTCCTTGGCGATTTCGGTGGTGTCGATCACCGGGTCCATGCGCCGGTGGATGGCGAACATCAGCTGCAGCTGCCCCAGATCCGCCTCGACCGCCGACTGCATGTCGGGATATTGCAGCTTGCAGGCAAGCTCGGCGCCGTCGTGGGCGCGGGCGCGATGTACTTGCCCGAGCGAAGCGGCGGCGGCCGGATGATGCACGAAGTTCGAGAATTTTTTCTGCCAGTCGCGCCCGAGCTCCGCGGCCATGCGGCGCTTGACGAAGGCCCAGCCCATGGGCGGCGCCTCGCTCTGCAGCTTCATCAGCTCGGCGGCGTATTCCGGCGGCAACGCATCGGGGATGGTGGCTAAGAGTTGGGCCACCTTCATGATCGGCCCCTTGAGGCCGCCGAGCGCCGCCGCGAGTTCGATCGCGTTCTTGCCGCGGTCGAGCGCAAGCCCGAACAGCCGTGCCCCGGCGATGCGCGCCGCGACCCCGCTCATATTGGCGCCGACGCGCGCATAGCGGGCGGCGCGGGCGGAGAAGCGATTGGCTTCGCGGTCGGTCATGGGCTGGCTCGACGGATCCTGTCGAGATAGATGGCGCCCGCGGCGGCTACTGGCCAGATGGCGGCGAGATATTGTCCTCGATCCATTGTGCGAGGCCGTCCTTGCCGATCTCACCCGCCGCGAGCGCGAGGATCATAGCGGTGGCTGGCGCGTTTGTTGACAGGCCTTGCCGGCGATGAAACGGCTTGTCACGTCCACTTGAGGAGATCTTTGGCCGCTTTCACGAGCGGATCATTCAGGACGGGGCCCTGCCATTGTGCTGCCTTTGGCCGCATTCCGACGTGATCGCCGCCCCCAAACAGTTCGCTGACCGCGTGAAAGCCGAGCGCACGGTACGCTTCGAACTGCTCCTCGGAGAACAGTTGATCCGCTGTCGTTTCATGCGGATAACTCGGAAAGCGGCGCTTGTAATCGACAATATAATCGTTTTCATCGCCCGTGATCGACGATTTCACATAGAGCAGTATGCCTTTGCGGTCTTGTGGATAGGTGATTTGGCCGACTGCGCAATGCGGCCCGTGAGGCGCAGCGTTGGGCGGCAAGCCGCCGCTCTTGGCAATCTCCTCCGACGCCGCGCGGGTCGCATCGCGAATCTCGGCCCAGGGCAGATCAATCAACACGCCGAGATCGATACGCGCGTAACGCTGCAAAGCCACGAGCGCGCGGAAGGACATCTCGGGATCGGCCTCGGCGTCGACTGCGATAATCAACTGGCAGCGCCGTCGCAGGAGTTCGTAGATGCCGAGATTTTCGATGTGCCCGCCATCGGTGAGATAAATCGTACCGGAGCTTTCACGCATCAGGCCCAGCAATTCCTGCACGAAGTAGAACTGGTCGAATACGGAGGCAAACACGGATGAATGCCTGCGGTCCTGGGCGAGCTGCCTCGGATTGGCAACCCAGTATCCCAGCCTGATGTTGAGAATAGCGAGCGTCGGCGTCAGCGCCTTGATGCTGCTGGCACCCATGTTCGCCGACGCTGCGGCCCCCGAGACCGCCATGGCGGTGGCCAAATCGAGCTCGTTGACGTCGTCTTCGAATTCCTCGGTCTTCACGTATTGGGTCGCACTGCTGCCGATGAATTTGGGACTGAAGACGAAGAAGTCCGCATTCCGACCACGGCGGTTGGCGTATTTTGATCCTTGAATGTTCAGGGCAGCGTTGATGAGATGGAAAGGCGCGTCGATGCAAGAGAGCTTGCTTAACTTGAAGCGGTCGATAGGAGCGAGTTCAAAATCTTCGTATTTTAACTGTTCGTCTGCCGCCAGACCACGGAGCGCCACGGATTCGCGCTTGAACCCCGTCGCCGAACGCCGACCTTCGATCCTGGTGGGATCGAACAGGAAAGCCTTGCTCAACCGATCGCGATAGAGACGGTGAAGGGAATTTGCGTTGGCAGCAAGCAAGAGAGAAAGGAGGAATAGCACGATACCTGTCACCAGATAGAACCATCCGATGGGGGTTTTGGATCCGAACCAATGCTGAGAGACGTCACGCAGCCAAAGCGGCGCATGGTACGCGTCGCTCCAGTTCACGTCCTTAATTCCCACAAAACACAGGTAGAGGTACGCCATCCACAGCAGGAACGGGATCGCCGCGCCGGCAATGTAAACCGCCGCTCGTCCGGCCGCGCGCGATGCGAGGGCAGCGAGGCTCGGTCTCTCGGCACCCTGCTTCAACAGACGACCGATGGGGCGGCTGAAGAAGGCAACTGCGGCCGAGAATGGCGCCAATACGGCAGCCAAGGCTTGCAGCCATCCCACGAAGCTCGCAAAAATTCCGCCCTGGTGGGCGGCGGACTTGAAAATGCCATCCAGCACGAGCGGCTGCAGCTCGCAAAACGCGATAACCAGCAGAAGAATGAGCACGATTGCACTCACCAAGGTCCAGGGCGAACCGATTTCGGCCTCCCAGCCGCTAATCTCCAACGACCGCCAGAGCCCCCAGATGAGCAACAACAGCCCAAACACGCACAGCACGATCAGCGTCGCACCGAAATGATCGGCATTAAACGCTTCGGGAAGAGTGGTGCCGCGTATCGAAACGTGCAGGCTTTCCGAATCCGGTTTGAGGAAGATCGTGATGGCCGCTACGACCAGCAACCACGGCAGAATGAGTAGGGCGTTGGCGAGCAGCCCACGGAGGTAGATGGCCACGTTGTAGAAAATGTTGATGCTCCCCTGCGGGAACAAATAATTGGAATGATTCCGGATGTGCTGAACAGGGTATGGTTCGTCCTGGGTCAGGCTGCTCGTGAACGGAAAGTCACCCTTCGAGTGCGTCATGGCGGCAGATAGCGAGGTACCGATGTAACCTCCGCCCGACACCGTGGAGAGATAATCGATGTTCTCGAGAACTCCCGCGTTGTCGAGCGCCTGCAACGCCCCAAGACAGAAAGACGCCGAGCGAATACCGCCACCCGACAACGCGAGGCCCGCGAGACCCGAGCCCACCGTTGGCCGCATGATGGGTTCGCCCTCGGCACGCGCGCTCGACTGAGAATTCACGTCGGGCTCGAGCTCGAGCGCGACCTCTGCTCTGCCGAACCGCCGCCGACGCTGATTGACCGCCTGAACTTCCTCTTCGAAAACTTCGTGAAAACGGTAGGTTCTGGTGACCGTCATGGCAGCCCCACTGAGCAGCTCCTGACGATTACCAGATTACCAAGTTACCCAGCTGAAATCCTAGATTGTAAACGCAGCATGCACGCTCCAGAGAGGCGCCGCATGCGCGGTTCTTGGCGATAAAATGAGTATCTATCAGGGAGCTTACGGGTGTTGGCCCAGCCCCTCCAGCTCGACGATCATGCGCTCGATCACGCCGAGCCCGCCCTGCCAGAACGCGGGGTCGCGGGCATTAAGACCGAAAGGCGCCAGCAGCTCGGAGTGGTGTTTGGTGCCGCCGGCCGCGAGCATTTCGAGATAGCGCTCGGCGAAGCCTTCGGCTGCCCGCTCGTAGACCGCATAGAGCGAGTTCACCAGGCAATCGCCGAAGGCATAGGCGTAGACGTAGAACGGGGCGTGCACGAAGTGCGAGATATAGGCCCAGAAGGTCTCGTAGCCGGGCTTGAGCTCGATCGCGGGGCCCAGGCTCTCCTGCTGCACCTCGAGCCAGAGCGCGTTGAGGCGCTCGGCGGTGAGCTCGCCGCCCCTGCGTTCGGTGTGGACCTTGCGCTCGAACGTATAGAACGCGATCTGGCGCACCACCGTATTGATCATGTCCTCGACCTTGGCGGCGAGCATGGCCTTGCGCTGCTTGTGGTCGGCATTGGCGAGAAGCTTCTTGAACGTGAGCATTTCGCCGAAGACGCTCGCGGTCTCGGCGAGCGTGAGCGGGGTCGGGGCCATCAGCGCGCCGTTCGGGGCGGCCAGCACCTGATGCACGCCGTGCCCGAGCTCGTGGGCGAGCGTCATCACGTCGCGCGGCCTGCCCTGGTAGTTGAGCAGCAGGTAGGGGTGCGCCGAGGGCACGGTCGGATGCGAGAAGGCGCCGGGCGCCTTGCCCGGGCGCACCGGCGCATCGATCCAGTCGTTCTTGAAGAAGCGCTCAGCGATCGCCGCCATCTCGGGTGAGAACGCGCCATAGGCGCCGAGCACGGTCGCCTGCGCCTCGTTCCAGCCGATGGTGCGCGTGGGAACCGCGGGCAGCGGCGCGTTGCGGTCCCAGTGCGGCAGCCGCTTCTTGCCGAACCAGCGCGCCTTGAGCGCGTAATAGCGGTGCGACAGGCGCGGATAGGCCGCGCGCACCGCTTCGACCAGCGCCTCCACCACTTCGGGCTCGACCCGATTCGCCAAATGTCGAGCGTCGGCAACGTCACCGAAACCGCGCCAACGGTCGGAGATTTCCTTGTCCTTGGCGAGCACATTGGTGATCAGCGCAAACGTTCGCAGGTTCTCCTTGAACGTCTTCGCGAGCGCCTGCGAGGCTGCCTTGCGCATTGGCGCGCGCGGATCCTGCATGAGATTGAGCGTGGGCTCGATCGCGAGCGACTTCGAGCCGACCTTGAAACGCAGGCTGGCGATGGTCTCGTCGAACAAGCGGTTCCACGCCGAATAGCCGGTCACCGACTTCTCGTGAAAGAGCTGCTCGACGCGGTCCTCGAGCTGATAGGGCTTGTCCTTGCGGACGTCTTCGATCCACGGCCGGTAGTGCGCCAACGCCCGATCTTGCATGGCGGCTTCGAGCTTGGCGTCGTCGAGGCGATTGAGCTCGAGCGTGAAGAACAGGAGGTGCGTGGAGGCGGCGGTGACGCGCTCCTGCACGTCGGCGTAGAATTTCGCGCGGGCGGGATCGACGGTGTCGCCGGCGTGGAGGAGGCCGGCATAGGACGTGAGGCGGCCGAGAAGATCGTCGAGCGCCTCGTAGCGCTTCACCGC
>WNGL01006274.1_pt1 | contig 20066 bp, 18 predicted proteins | sample 5400591 | NCBI WGS metagenome assembly WNGL01 (sample SAMN13153377, study PRJNA577476) | soil metagenome | isolation source: 80 cm soil or saprolite under Garry oak tree replicate 1 | place: USA:California | collected 2016-06-15 | reverse complement strand
CAGCAGGCGGCTGAGATTTGAGTTGGCGTCAAGAATCGCCTGCTTTTGCTCGGGAGACTTGTCGCCGTTTCAACCTTGCGGTGGAGCGCTGGTCGCCCCGGACAACTTCGCGCGCGCGTCGGCGATTTGACCAAAAACGGTTTGTTCCTGAACGCCGGCAGCTTTTGCGGCCTCGAAAAGATTCGGGATCAGATCGGCGCGACGCTGGATCACGGTTTCGACGTTGGCCCACTTGCCCTTGACGTTTTGTTGCTTCGTCGTCAGCGTGTTGTAGCCGCAGCCGCTGGCCGATATGGATATGAAGATCACAAGGGAAAGTAAAGATAACCTTCTGCTAACCATTACTGTTCTCCTATTCAAATTTGAACCTTCGAGCTTCTGTCTTCCTTTTCAGCGCTGGTCCATTTGATCCACTGCTTCGATCACCCGCTCAATCTGGTCCATGTAGACCGCGAAGATGTCGTTCGCTTCCTTCTCTGTTGCGGGCCTTTCGGCAGACGCGCGCAATTCGAAGATTCTTTCAAATGGTTCACTTTCGAGTTTAAGCAACTGCACCGTCGCGCGTACGCAATCTGGCTTTGCCACGGGCGCCTCTTTGCCGTGTAAGATCAAAACCGCGCGAAACAGTGCCGCGAAACTCGCCAGACTATCGCTCATCAGGTCGCACAGTTTTTCGACTGACACTGAAGCCGGGATGTAGAGCCGGCGCAACTGAATAAGCTTGCTCCTGAGTTCATATTCGGTTTGATGTCGAAGGTTCGCATCCGACAGTTTCACAAATTCAAAAGGATCCTTGCCGTACAGGACAATGCGCGCGTTTTCCATTTGATAAAACTCAATGGGAAATACGTCTGCCGCGTCAGATAGTTCCTCGACGGTGAAATAGACCGGCAAAGGATGACCCAGGCGTTGCCATTCGCGCATCGGCGCCTGCGCCAGACGCAGATCCTCGGGCGTAATGCGGTTCAGCGATATCAACAAATTGTAATCGGAGCGCAGCTCGATGTGGTCGCCCGCAGCAGCCGATCCATAAAGCACGACTGAAGCGAGATTGTCGCCATGCGTTGCGCGCAGGTCGTCGATCAGATGATTCAGCGCTTCTTGAACAACTTTTTTCGCCATCTATTCCCTTCGTTGAATTTCCCTGGATACTATCAGAAGTTCGAAGACCAGACCCAACTGTGATCTTCGATTGGCGGTCCCATCGCGGGCAGGATGCCCGCGTTCCCTACGGCTACCAACTGCCGCCCGCGCCGCCACCGCCGAAACTGCCGCCACCACCGAAACCCCCAAACCCTCCGCCGCCGCCACCAAAGCCGCCACCGCTCCAGCCGCTGCTCGACCCTCCCCATCCGCCTCGACCTATATTGCTAAAGAGCGATCCGAGAAACAATGCCTGTAGGCAACCGCTGCCACCACTGCTGGTGGCGCCACCAGTTCGTGGGCGCGTTTCGCGTTCTTGCGAGTTTTCGCGAGAGGCGTAGCGTTGATCGATTCCTTCAATGCTGAAACCGCGTTTCTCCGCCAGCGTCGCAACATATGCCTGCACGGTGTCGAAGATTCCCTGACTGTAGTTTCCTCTCTTGAATTGCGGCACGAGCCGCTCGCGTTGAATCTGTCCCACGAGACCGTCAGGCAAATCACCTTCGAGATGATCGCTGACCTGCGTAAAGTACTTGCGATCGTTAATCGCAACCAGCAATAGAAGACCGGCCTTGTCACCGCCTTTCGCCCCGATGCCCCAACCGCGCGCGACTGCTAAAGAGTAATCAAAGATCTCCTCACCATTCGTGGAAGGAACGGTAACGACGGCAATCTCAATGTCAGCGACCCGTTTGAGATTAGTAAGAACTGTCTCGAGACGGCTCTTCGTTTGAGAATCAATGACGTTCGCGTAATCGTTGACGTAGCCGGTGGGCGCGGGCAGTGGCGATTTCGCGCTTTGTGCGTTTGTCTGCAAACCACCGGCACCAATAAGAAGGGCGCAACCGACTGCGGCGGAGATGACACGTCGCAGTAATCGCGATCGTGCACCGGCCTTGGGGCCTACTGGCGTGTCACTGATGAAATGTGTAATAAACGGAAGCACTGCTATCCCTCAATCAACCGATGCAGCAAGTAGAAAAGCGCTACTCCCACAAAAACGACTATCGAGACCGTAGGGTTTCTTTCTTCTTCGTGGTTCACCTCAGGGATCAGGTCGCTTGCCGCGACATAAAGCGTGACACCCGCAGAGAAAGGCAGAGCATAAGCCACTGCCGAGCTCACTTTCTCCTGCAGCAGCGCAACGCCGACAACGCCGGCGAGCGTCGCAGCGCCAATTGCCAACGTCGCCAGCAAAGCCTTGCGCGCCGAGCGGCCAGAGGCCAGCATGATCGAAGCAACCGTGAACCCTTCTGGCATTTTGTGCAAGAGGATTGCTATGAAAACGAGAAACCCAACCTTGAAGTTGACCAGAAAAGCCGCGGCAATCGAGACGCCGTCGAAGAAAGTGTGAATCCACAGACCGCCGACGGCAGCGTACGCAGCCGAAGGACGCATGAAGGATTTGGGATGCGTCTCAGCGCCGAAGTGAAAGTGCGGCGCAATCGTGTGCTCAAAGAGTTGTATCAGGAGGTAGCCGCCAAGCAGCAAAGTCATCGCGCCAATGACCGCATGAGCCGCACTGACACCCTTGTTGCTTGCCGTCCAGATTCCGATCGTTTCCGGGAGTATTTCAATGAAGATTGCTGCCAGCATGAATCCGGCGCCAAGAGCTACGAGATACTTGAGGAAGCGCTCTCCGAATCGGTGCGCGCCCCATTTGATCAACAGCAACCCACCTACCAGATTCGCGAGCGCAGCGAGCGTCCCGAATAGGAGAAGTCCCGCCAATCCTCCAAGGATGAGTTCCATTCAGTTGAGATTCAATTTGGCTCTTCTACGCGGACAACGTGGCGGGCAACTATACCTCATGAGTGAAGAGTTGGCTATTAAGCTTCGGCATTGAGTGGTGGACATTCGGCGAACAGATAAGGGTTAACTTAAGGGTCAGTCGGCTGCAATGGGAAGAAAGTTGCGCTTCCTCTGTTTTTGTTCTTGACAGCAAGAAGGTACCGGCGTAGTATCGCCCGAGTCGGGTGGCCTAAAGTGGTCGGAAGTGGGTCCAACCTCGTAGCTAAGAACCGATCATGGGTAACTTTTCCAAAAAAGGCCGCCCGATTTCTTTCTTCGACATTCGCTGGCTATGCTGCGAGGAAACTACACGGCTCGGATTGACGCCAAGGGTCGGTTGAAAGTGCCGACCCAATTTCGTCGCTTAATCCACGAGAAGCATGGCGCCGAATTCTATGTAACGAGCTTTTCCGGTGACAACGTTCGGCTCTATCCGTTGCCTGAATGGGAGTCGATTGAGCAACGGCTCTCGCTGTTGCCTTCGATGGATCCCGCACGGCGCAAGTTCCTTGACAGAGCTAACTACTACGGTCAACAGCAAACGATGGACGCTCACGGCCGCGTATTAATCCACCCGCTGCTGCGAAAGAGCGCTGGCGTCGTCGGTGACGTCGTCGTGCTCGGCTACTTATCGTACCTTGAGGTCTGGGAACTCGACACGTTTAAGCAGCGACTGATCTCAGACCCGTACACTGAAGAAGATGAAGCGGCGATTGCCAGACTCGGAATCTAAAGAGTTTTTAGGTCATGAGCGATGAGCCAAAGAGGAGGATCCACCATTCATACCTCAACGTTCTATGCGCACTGGTTAGGCACAGTTCTTTGAACGAGATCACGGGGCGGTGGTGATGGTTGCGCCCTTGGGGGGCAGGGGCGCGCCCCATCGCCCCGTGCTACTACGGGAGACCATTGAGTTTCTCGCCGTGGCACGGGGCGGCCTCTTCGTCGATGGCACTGTCGGACTTGGAGGTCACAGCGAAGCGATTCTCGAAGCCTCAAATGAGACGCGGGTGATCGGAATTGATCTCGACACCGAAGCACTACTTCTCGCGAGACAGCGACTGGCGAGATTTGGGTCGCGCTTTCGCGCGGTGCAGGCAAACTTCCGAGACATCGCCCGATTGTTGGCGGACGCCGAAGAGAAAGAGGCCAGCGGGATTCTTGTCGATCTTGGAGTCTCGTCGTTGCAGTTTGACTCTGAGACGAGGGGCTTCAGCTTTCGGCTCGATGCTCCGCTCGACATGCGGTTTGATGCGCAGAGTGATTGCGAAACCGCAGCCGGCTTACTTCTTCGGCTCTCAGAAGAAGAGATTGCGCGAATCATCTTTGAATACGGCGAAGAGCGTCGCTCACGCCGCATCGCGAAGCGAATCGTTGAAAGGAGAGAAGGGGGCCAACCCTTAGAAACGACGAAGCAGCTCGTTGAATTGGTAGCAGGAGCGGTCGGTTACAGCAAGACGCAGAAGGTTCACCCGGCCACGCGCACGTTCCAGGCCCTGCGCATCGCCGTCAACCATGAACTCGAGGATCTGGATCGCTTTGTTGAAACAGCCATAGATCTTTTACAACCCAACGGGCGGTTTGTGGCGATCAGCTTTCATTCGCTTGAAGATCGGATCATCAAGCGAGAGCTGCGCCGTCTTGCCGGCTACTGCCAGTGTCCGCAGCGTATGCCCGTTTGCTCATGCGGGGCGCGACGCGCCGTGGAAATACTAACGCGCCGCCCGGTTACCCCAGGGGCTGCCGAGGTCAAAGAGAATCCACGCGCGCGAAGTGCCAAGCTGCGCGCTTGCCGCAAACTCGCTGGTGAATGACAGGCTTTCAATCTCCGCCCTGTCCTAACTAAGAAATAAGGTTCAAGGCTCGGCCATGAAGAGACTTCCCCCAAATCACGCTAATTCAATAGTTCTCCGTGAACGTGACGTCAGCGCCCTCTCGCGTCTGGCTTTGCTGTTGTTTTGCGGTTTGGTGCTAACCGGAGGTTTTCTGTTTGCCGCGAGGCAGCACTTTGCAGCCATCCAGTATGGTTACAAGAACGAAGAGCTGCGCCGCGAACACCAGCGGCTGGAAGCAGAGCAAAAGCGGTTGTTGCTGGAGAAGGAAGAGGCTTCTTCGCCGTTGCGACTTGAGCCTGCCGCGCGAGAGATTGGACTGCGGCCGGTGCAGCCCGGACAAATCGTCGCCAAGAAAGAGAGCAAGAGTAACGAACCGCATCCGGCGGTTGCCATTAACCCTTCGGCGCCGCTTCGACGTTAACTGCCTCAGGTCGATCCCGGGAAGTTTTTTAAGCCCCTGTCGATTTGGGAAGAATAGAGGTCACCATGCTCGCGCGCCTCCACGTTCAATCGAAAACACGACCCGACGGATCACTTCGCCGCGCGGTACTGGTCGCGGCTTTTATCGTCTTCTGGATGTTCGCCATTGGCGCGCGACTGGTTTACCTGCAAGTCACGATGCATGACGAACTGGGGGAACGTGCGCACAAGCAGCAACACGGCGCGATTGAAACCAGTTCGCAGCGCGGCGAACTCTGTGACCGCGAGGGAAGGCAGCTCGCGCGCACTGTTGAGACCGAATCAATTTTTGCGGCTCCGGACGAGATCAACGATGTCGACGGGACGGCGGAACAGATTGTCGCCGCGCTCGGTTTGGATCGCGCGAGTCTGATCAAGCAACTGGACGAGGCGAAGAGCAGCGATCGACGATTCGTCTGGATTGCCCGCAGAATTACTCGCGAGCAGGCGGAAAAGATTCTGACGATGAAGATCGCCGGATTGCACTCAAGGAAAGAGCCAAAACGCTTCTATCCGAATGGGACCCTGGCGGCGCATGTGCTGGGCTTCGTCGGCCTGGACGATACCGGCCTCGCTGGAATCGAACAGTTCTACAACCAAAAAATTAGCGGGGAGGCCGGTAAACTTTTTCTCGAGACAGATTCTCGCGGGAGGGCCTACGAAAGCTTCGAGGTTCAATCAAAGCCTGGACAGACGATCGTGCTGACTCTCGATCAGATGGTGCAGTACCGCACTGAGCAGGCGCTGGCCGCGGCGGTCGAACAGTCGCACGCTAAATCGGGTACGGCGATCGCCCTCGATCCACGCACCGGCGAAATCCTCGCGCTGGCAAACGCGCCCACCTTCGATCCGAATAATCCCGGAGCTTCCAAACCGGAAATGCGCATTAATGAAGCGCTGGAATACGTCTACGAACCAGGCTCCACGTTTAAGATCGTTGCCTATTCGGCGGCGATTGAAAGGGGGCTGGTAAAGCCAGACGACAAGATCGATTGCCAGATGGGTTCAATCACCATTGCCGGGCGTTTGATTCACGACCATCACCCGTTCGGATTGCTGACGGTGGCCGAAGCTTTAGCAAAATCGAGCAACATTGGCGCGATCAAGCTTGGCTTGCGCGTAGGCGACAGTTCGATGTTTGACTTCATCAAGCTTTACGGTTTCGGAGCGCGCACCGGGGTGGAACTGCCGAACGAGACAGCCGGCATCGTGCGTCCAGTCAAACACTGGCAGCCATCCTCGATCGGTTCGATCGCCATGGGGCAGGAGATTGGCGTCACACCGCTGCAGATGGCGGCGGCTTTCGCTGCGGTGGCAAATGGTGGTGTGCGCGTGGCCCCACATCTTGTGCGAGAAATCCGATCGGCGGCGGGCGCGCCAGTCTATCGCCCGAATCCGGAGCAGCGCCGCGTGATCAGCGCCGAAACCGCGAATTCGCTCAAGAGCATGCTCGAAGGTGTCACGCTGAGAGGCACGGCAAAGAAGGCGCAGCTAAACGGCTACACCGCGGCCGGCAAAACCGGCACTGCTCAAAAGATCGACCCGAAGACCCACTGCTATTCGAAGACGAAATACGTGGCGTCGTTTGTCGGCTTTGCTCCGGTTGAGAACCCGGCAGTCGTGATCATCGTAGTGATTGATGAGCCGGCAGGGGCGCATCACGGTGGCGACGTCGCCGCGCCGGTGTTTCGTGAGATCGCCGAACAGATTCTGCCCGATCTTGGTATCGCACCGGACACGCAAATGAAGCCGACAGCAGACCTTATCGCCGTGGCGCCTCGGAACTCCGAAGTCACCATGCAAGTGCGCGAGGAACAGCAGCGTGAGATGGAAGCGCGAAAGGCCACCCTCCCGGAAGTAACTCGACGCGATGGCAGAGAAGGCGAGATCGTTTATGCAGCAGCTACAAAGAATGCTGTCTTGATGCCCGACCTTCGCGGCCGAAGCGTCCGCGACGTGGCTCGGACGTGCGCGCAGCTTGGCTTGCAAATCGAAGCGCACGGCGACGGTCGCGTGTGGCGCCAGAAGCCTGCCGCCGGCATGGAGGTCGCGACTGGCCAGATGGTTTACATCGACTTTGGACGAGACAATTGAACTAATCAGAAATCACAGGAGCGTCCGTAGATGATCCCCCCTCGTTCGCTTAATGGAGAGAATTCCGGAAACGGACTCAGGTATCGAGTTGCTGCTTGTAGGAAACGATTACGCAACAATCGCACGACCCACAGGTCATCAATCTGCATCCAAATGGATGAGCAGTTTAGCGAGATTGATCCTTCCTCGATACTGCGCGCGGACGGCTACTCGTTAGCACCGGGAGGCGTCTCGGCTGGTCGCGAGATGCGCGCGTCGCTGGAGCACGAAGAGGCTGAAAGGACGTGAATGTAAGACAGGCTGCGAGTTTGATGGGCGCCGATACAGCAAGGTTGAGCGCCGAGTTGTTTGACAAAGAAATTACGGACTTTTCGATCGATTCGCGTTCGGTGAGGGCGGGCGAACTCTTCTTCGCGCTGTCGCAGGAAGACTACGCCCGCGCCGGCTTCAACGGAACCTTTGCCGACGCGCACAGGTTCATTCCGCAAGCGTTCAGCGGCGGGGCAATCGCTGCTGTAGCGCGCGGGGATCGCGTTCGCGATGACGAGCATTTGCAGTCAATGAAGGATCGACTGTTGCTTGTCGAAGACGCAATCGCCGCGTTGCAGATGTTGGCGCGCCGCGTCTACGAATCGTGGGCTCGGCCCGTTGTTGGCATCACCGGCAGCGCCGGCAAGACGACCGCGAAGGAACTGACGGCGCACGTGTTGAGCAGTGCTGGATGGCAAGTGTTGAGGAGCCAGAGGAATTACAACAACAACCTCGGTCTGCCGTTGGCTGTTTTGCAGATGGTCAGCGAGGGAAGATCACCAGACGAGTTCGACATCGCCGTGCTGGAGATGGGCATGTCCTCGCCTACACACGAGATTGAGCGGCTGTGCAAGATCACGCCGCCGGATGTCGGCGTGGAGTTGATGGTAGCGCCGGTGCACCTGGAGTACCTCGGTACCATCGAAAACGTTGCGGCGGCGAAAGCAGAGCTGATCGAAGGCTTGAAGCCAGACGGCATCGCGGTATTGAACGCAGATGACGAGTTGGTCATCAAGATGCGCACCAAGCACAAAGGTCGTACCGTCACTTTCGGCATCGAGCACCAGGCGGACGTCATGGCCACTGAGGTCGACACCAATCGCCTCGGTCTGATTCGCTTTCGTTTAAAGACGCCGCTCGGTGAAACCCCGGCGGAGTTGCCGATGAGCGGGCGCCACAATCTGATGAACGCGCTGGCCGCTTCCGTGGTCGCGACGTGCTTCGACATCAAGCCCGAGGCGATTGCCGCAGCGTTGCGCACTGCGGTGCCGCCGCGAATGCGTGGCGAGGTGCTCGATTTCGCTGCCGGTTTTACGGTGGTCGACGATTCGTACAACTCGAATCCACGGTCTTTGATCGGCATGGTTCGAACGATCGCTGAAGCGGGCAAAGAAAAGCGGCGCCGCATCGTGGTCGCCGGCGAGATGCTGGAATTGGGCCAGGACGCGTCCCAGCTTCACCGCGAAGCAGGCCGCGAGATGGCCGCAGCCGGCATCGATGTCCTTTGGGGTGTTCGTGGTCTGGCCGAGGAGATACTCGCCGGCGCAAGGGAAGCGGGAATGTCGAATACGCGTTTTTTCGAGAGCGCGGAGGAAGCCGCGACAGCGATTGTTGACGAAGTGCAAGTTGATGACCTCGTCCTGGTCAAAGGCTCACGCGGCGTGGCCACCGATAAGATCGTCGAAGCGTTGCGCAGGCGGTTCCCGCTGGCGGGTGAAGACGAAGCGCGTTGATGAAATTGGTAGCGAACGGTTACGAGTCCCGGGCCGCTCGATAACCATTTTCCATCTCTCATTTGTCATCCTCTGTTTCAGAGCAAGACAAATGAGAAATGATCGATGACAAAGGGAAATGAACAGCAGTCGTTGGTTTTCTAAATGATCTATTTCCTGCTTTACGAATTGCTCTACAACCACTTCAAAGATAAGGAGTGGTATCTCGTCAAGGCCCTGAACGTTTTTCAATACGTCACCTTCCGCACAGCGTACGCCATTATCACCGCGTTGCTAATCGCGCTGGTTTTTGGCGGCAAGCTGATCGAGGCGCTGCGGCGATGGAACATCGGGCAGCAAATTCGCCCAGAGGGTCCACAGGCACACCTGGCCAAACGCGGTACGCCAACAATGGGAGGTGTCTTGATTGTCGGCGCCGTAGTCATATCGACGTTGTTGTGGGCGCGCCTGACGAGCGTTTATCTGTGGATGGCGCTGATCGCCACCACTCTCTTTGGGGCAATTGGATTTGTGGATGACTACGCGAAGATGGCCAAGCAGCGCAGTTTGGGACTTACCGGAAAACAGAAGTTGCTGGCCCAGCTCTTGATCGCCGTTGGCGTTTGGGCCGTGCTCTTTGTTTCAAGCAAGTATTTTTCGACCGGCTACTCCTGGAACGTGAGCATTCCGTTCTTCAAGATAACGGCGGTGCCCGGAAATGTTGTCAGCACGATCGGACCATATCTTTATCTGCTAATTATCGCCGTAGTGCTCCTGGGATCGTCGAATGCGGTGAATTTGACTGACGGACTTGATGGTTTGGCGATCAGCGTTACCTTTATTGCGATGGCGGCCTTGACTGCCTTTACCTATTTCAGTGGTGACGCTCGTTGGGCCCGATATTTGGATTTGACGCATCGGCCCGAAGCGGCGGAACTAACAGTTTTCTGTGGCGCGATGACCGGAGCAAGTCTCGGCTTTCTCTGGTACAACGCGCCGCCGGCCGAAGTCTTCATGGGCGACGTTGGCAGTTTGGCGATCGGTGGCGCAATGGGAACCGTGGCCGTGCTTACCAAACAGGAATTCATGTTGGTGATGGTTGGGGGCGTGTTTGTGATGGAGGCCCTTTCGGTGATCTTGCAAGTGGGCTTCTTCAAGATGACGAAACGCACCAGCGGGACCGGACGCCGCCTTTTTAAGATGACGCCGTTGCACCACCATTTTGAAATGCGCGACTGGAAAGAGCCCAAGATCGTTTTTCGCTTTTTGATCCTGGCAATACTCTTTGCGTTGTTAAGTCTTTCGACATTGAAACTGCGATGATCAAAGTTAGCCACAGAGACCGGAGAGGCACAAAGAAGAGCGGGCAGTAAGCATCGGGCGGGCTCCATATGTACCCATACACCGCAAGACCATTAGCCTGTCATGACAAGGGGTTCTCCGCGCATACCTTTCTGTCAACGGCCTGCCGACTGCCTGCTGCCGACTGCCTGCTGCCCGCTTTTCTCTGTGCCCCTCGGGTCTCTGTGGCTGCTTGATGGAAGTTGCGGGGAAGAAAGTTCTGGTAATTGGAGCGGCGCGTAGCGGAATTGCAAGCGCCCGCTTCCTGACAAAGCGCGGCGCTGTCGTTGCCCTTAACGATCAGAAGCCGATTGAAAAATGGAGCGAAGAAGCTCTCACGTTGAAAGACTTGGGCGTGGGTTTGCTGACCGGCGACGTTCCCAGTTGGTTGTTAGACCAGCTCGAACTGGTGGTTGTCAGCCCGGGTGTGCCGACAAAAAGCATTCCCATCCGTTATGCGGATCGCGCCGGGGCTGAAGTTATCGGAGAGATCGAGTTCGCGTCGAGATACCTGAAAGGGCGCATCGTCGCGATCACCGGCACGAACGGAAAGACGACTACGACGACGCTGGTCGGTGAGTTACTGAAGGACGCGGGATTGACGGTGCAGGTTGGCGGCAACATTGGCAAGCCGCTAATCAATTTGGTTGAAAGTTCACAAGAGGACGGTTGGACGGTGGTGGAAGTATCGAGCTTTCAGTTGGAGACCATCAAGCAGTTTCACCCGGCGGTCGCGGTGGTCCTGAACGTGACGCCGAATCACATGGACCGTTACGAAACCTTGACCGACTATGCCGCCGCAAAGCAGCGGATCTTTATGAATCAAACATCTTCCGATGTTGCGGTACTGAATGCGGACGACGAAATCGTTTCGTCCTGGGCCGGTGGCCTGCGCGCGCGTGTGTTTCGCTTCAGCGTGAAACGCGAGCTGGACGAAGGGCTTTTCCTGCGTCACGGGCGCGCGGTCGTTTCGCGCACAAAAGATGGCGAGCAAACGCTCATGATGCGCGATGAGATGAAGCTGCGTGGCCTGCACAATGTCGAAAATGTTCTGGCTTCATTTGCGGTCGGACTCGCTTGCGGCGCTGCTGCGAAATCGATGCGCGAGACGGTCAAGCACTTTGATCCGGTCGAGCACCGTCTGGAATTCGTTGCTGAGATCCAGCGTGTGAAGTTTTACAACGACTCGAAGGCGACCAGCGTCGATGCCACGCTAAAAGCGCTGGAAGCGTTTCGCGACGAGGCCGGAAAAATTGTTTTGATTCTCGGTGGTCGGGGCAAGAAAGCGCCTTACGCGCCGCTTGCTTCATTGGTGCAAGAGAAAGTGCGCAAGCTGATCCTGATTGGCGAAGACGCGGAAACAATCGAACAGGAGCTTGGCCAGTTTGCGGCACAAGAGCGAGCGAGTGACATGCGCGATGCCGTCAGTCGCGCGTTTCGCGCCGCGCAACCGGGCGATACGGTCCTGCTCGCTCCCGCTTGCGCAAGCTTTGACATGTTCGACAGCTTCGAACACCGAGGCACCGCGTTCAAGAAAGACGTAAAGAACTTGCAAATCGAAAATCTAAAGTCTGAAATTTGAAAATTGAAATCTGAAGTCTGAAATCATTTCATGGCGCGAAAACTCTATCCAGACAAATGGTTATTCGTCGCGACTGTGGGGCTCGCCCTGTTCGGTTTGGTGATGGTCTACAGCGCGTCGGCCGTGGTCGCCCAGCAGGAAAATAGTAACCAGTTCCATTACGTAACGAAACAAGCAATCTGGACCGGCATCGGCTTTGCCGTGATGTTCGCCGCGATACGACTTGATTACATGTGGCTGCGTAATAGCCGGTTTGCTTGGGGACTGATTGTCTCAACGGTACCGATGTTGCTGGCGGTGTTCGTCTTTCCAAGCGTGAACGGTGCGCATCGTTGGATCAAGCTCAGCAAGTTTTCGATCCAGCCGTCAGAGATTTCGAAGCTGACACTGGCGGTCTTTCTCGCTTACTTTCTGGAAAAGAATGCGGGCGAAGAAAGATCCTTCAAGAGGACATTCGTGCCGTGCGCGGTCGTAACGAGTCTGCTGGCCGTGCTGGTCGTTGCTGAACCGGATCTCGGAACTGCCTTGATGCTGGCCGTGATCTTTGTCGTTGTGATCTACACGGCCGGCGCGCGCTTGCTCCATCTGGGTCTGGCGGCCGCGCCGGCATTTATTGCCCTGGCGGGACTCTTGATTTTTGTTCCTTTTCGCGTCCGGCGATTGACGGCATTTCTCGATCCGTTTGCTGACCCACAGGGCAGCGGCTATCAAGTGGTCCAGTCGTTGCTCGCCGTTGGTTCAGGCGGTCCGCATGGTCTTGGTTTTGCACAAGGCAAACAGAAACTCTTCTTTCTGCCGTTTGCGCACTCTGATTTTATTTTTGCGGTTATTGGTGAAGAGTTAGGCCTGGCGGGCGCCCTTGGGGTGGTGTTTGTGTTCGGTCTGTTTCTGTGGCGTGGGATTCGTACCTGCCTGCGCGCGCCCGATCGCTTTGGCATGTTGCTGTCACTGGCGCTCGTGACCGGCATTGTCGCCCAGGCCCTCTTTAACATCAGTGTCGTGCTCGCGCTGGTGCCGACCAAGGGCATTCCGTTGCCGTTCATTTCGTACGGCGGGTCCTCGCTGGTGCCCACGCTCGCGGCAGCGGGGATTCTGCTGAACATTTCGCAGTACGCAGGGAGCTCCGTCGATTTGGAACTATTGAGGTCGTTAGCAGCTAGCAAAAAGAAAGAGCCAGCGCGCTTGCAAGTGGCCCCGGTAAGGCCCATTACCTCGACGCGAGTCGGGTAAACGAGATGCGCGTGTTGATAGCCGCCGGTGGTACCGGCGGACACATTTACCCGGGCATCGCGGTCGCGAAAGAGATCACGCGCCGCGACCAGAAATCGGCAGTAAGGTTCGTCGGCACCGCGCGAGGATTGGAAACGCGACTCGTGCCGCAAGCGGGTTTCGAACTTTCGCTCATTGAAAGCACGGGATTGAAAAACGTCGGAGTCATTGCGCGCGTTCGCGGCCTTGCGCTGTTGCCGCAAAGTTTTCTGGCGGCGCGGAGACTCATTAAGGAGTTTCGGCCGGAGATTGTCGTTGGCGCCGGTGGCTATGTTTCCGGGCCGGTGGTGTTGACCGCGAAGCTAATGAAACTGCCGACGATGGTGATGGAATCGAATGCGTTGCCGGGTTGGACCAACCGGCGGTTAGCGCGCTTCGTCGATAGAGCGGCAGTTTCGTTTGAAGCGGCGTTGCCTTACTTTCACGACAAAGGCGTGGTAACCGGCAACCCGGTTCGTCACGAGTTCTTTGAGATCGGAGCGAGGCAGGGCGACTCGTCGCGGTTTTCAGTGTTGGTTTTTGGTGGGTCCCAGGGCGCGCATGCGATCAACGAGGCAATGGTAGAGGCGCTGCCGGAGCTTGAAGAATTTCGCGGCGTGCTGCACGTGACCCACCAAACCGGCGAAGCGGATTACGAGCACGTGCTTGAAAGCTATTTGAAGAGAGGGTGGGGCGACAGCGCCGATGTCAGGCGCTACATCGACGACATGGTTACGTGTTTCGCGCAAGCTGATTTGGTTATTTCTCGGGCTGGAGCAACCACGACCGCGGAGCTGATCGCCGCAGGGAAAGGCGCGATCATGATCCCGTTCCCGCTGGCGGCCGATGATCACCAGCGCAAGAACGCCGAAGCGCTCGAGACCGCGGGCGCGGCACGCATGATCTTGCAAACGGATTTGACTGGAGAAGTATTGGCCGCGGAGATTGCAGCCTTGCTTCATGAACCGAAGAAACTGACCGAGATGGAGAAAGCAAGCCGCAGTCTCGCGCGCGGCGACGCAGCCGCCGCGACAGTGGATTTAATCGAGGAGCTGGTCAAAGATTGAGAATTTCAGATTTCAGATTTCAGATTCAAAATCGGAAGACAAAAACAAGCACCAAGCACCAAGAGCACCAAGAGCTAAGAGCTAAGCGCTAAGAGCTAAGAGCTAAGAACTAAGAACATGTTTCGAAGAATTCAACACGTCCATTTCGTCGGCGTCGGCGGCATCGGTATGTCGGGCATCGCGGAGGTGCTCGTCAATCTGGGCTTCCGTGTCTCCGGCTCCGATCTCAAACGCTCGAACGTCACCGATCGGCTGCAACAGATGGGCGTTGAGTTCACGGAAGGCCATGGTGCCGAGAACGTCGGCGACGCGCACGTCGTCGTTCGCTCCACGGCGGTGCGCGACGATAATCCGGAAATCGGGGAAGCACAGCGTCGTTCAATTCCGGTTATTCCGCGGGCGGAGATGCTGGCCGAGTTGATGCGCCTTAAGCCGCACACAGTCGCGGTCGCTGGCTCTCATGGAAAGACAACGACGACTTCCATGGTGGCGACCGTGCTGGGACAGGCAGGACTTGATCCGACAATTGTCGTTGGCGGTGTAGTGGGTGCTTTTGGCTCGAACGCTCATCTGGGCACCAGCGATCTGATGGTGGTTGAGGCGGATGAGAGCGACCGCTCGTTTCTGATGCTGACGCCGACAATCGCCGTCGTCACCAATATCGATCGCGAACACATGGACTATTACCACGATATGGAGGACGTGCGCGCTTGCTTCACGAATTTTGTTAACAAGGTTCCATTTTACGGGACGTCGGTACTCTGTCTGGACGACCCGAATGTGCAGGCGATCATTCCGCGCGTCGAGCGCCGAAGAATTACCTACGGTCTCAGCGCGCAGGCGGATGTTTCAGCCCATGGAGTTCGGCACAACCAGGAGTTTGGTTCGACTTTCACAGTATGGCGTCGCACTGACGTGATTGGCGAGGTCACGCTGCGCGTCCCGGGCATGCATAACGTTTACAACTCGCTCGCCGCGATCGCGGTCGGCTTTGAACTGGAAGTGCCGTTTGAAAAGATTGCCGAGGCCTTGAACACCTTTGCCGGCTCGGGCGGCAGGCGCACGGTCGTCCTATTTCAGCCGCACCGGTACACGCGGACAAACGATCTGATGGAAGAGTTCGCGCGCTCCTTCAACAACGCCGACACGCTCATGGTTATGGACATCTACGCCGCAAGCGAGGAACCGATCGAAGGCGTCAACGCAGAAGCGTTAACCGAAGCAATCAAGCGTTACGGTCATCGGGACGCTCATTACATTGGCGGCCTCGAAAACGCCGCCCGGATTGTTCGCGAGCGCGTCCAGCCCGGTGACATGGTGATCACGCTCGGCGCGGGAACGGTTTATCGCGTTGGCGATCAGATATTGGCCCTGTTGCGCGAGCGAAGCGAGGCGCAAGCGATTTAACTTCCATGTTGGAGCAGGAGAAAATTCGATCGAGATTCAAGGAGCGCGATGAAGCGATCGAGCGCATCACGGCAAGGCTCGGCGTGCGCGCCGAACGAGGCCGGCGCTTTGCCGAATTGACGAGCTTGCGCGTCGGCGGAGCAATCGATTGGGTGATCTCGCCCGAAACTGAAGAGCACGCGGCGGCAGTCGTTTACGAGTTGGACCAGGCGAACGTTGGCTGGCGGCCGCTTGGCTCGGGGAGCAACGTGCTGGCGGATGATGCTGACCACCACTATGTCATCTTGAGTTTGAAAGAGTTGAAAGGCGAGCCGCAGTTCGACGGCGAACGAGTCTCGATCAGTGCCGGTTATTCGCTGCCGCGGCTTTGTATTGAGGCGGCGCGGCGCGGGCTGTCGGGCATCGAGGGGTTAGGCGGAATTCCGGGCACGGTCGGCGGTGCTTTGTGGATGAATGCGGGGGCTTACGGTCACGAAATTGGAACAGTGACGGAGACTTTGAGAGTGGCGCGCGACGGTCGCGTGGCTGAGATGCCGGGAAGCAGCGTTAAGTGGAATTACCGGCACACGTCTTTTCGCGAGGCGCGAATGGAAGACGCCAAGGGCCGCCGCCTGGCATCGCAGCCGCACGGTGCGAGATCCGCCGGTTGCTTCTTCAAGAATCCGCCCGCCAGCGGATTGGGCACCGGCAAAATCATTGACGACTTGGGGATGAAAGGAACGCGACGTGGCAGCGCCGTGGTTTCACCAGTGCACGCAAACTTCATCGTTACCGAAGGGGAGAACGCACAAGCGGCGGACGCAATTGCCCTGGCAGAAGAGATCCGAGAGCGGGTAAAACGCGAACAGGGAATCGATCTTGAGTATGAAGTGGAATTGTGGCGAGCCAATGAGTCGGTAGGGTGCGAAGAAGCTCAGAGTCCGGAGCGAGAGGAGTAACAGCGTTGAGAGAACAAGTAGTGGCGCAGCGGGTTGGGGACCGCGGCGGTATGTACGGGAAACGACGCTCGGGTGCAATCGTGCAGCGGCCCGCCAAACGCGGCGGCAGCTCAGGAGAAACCTTCGGTGAGCGCTTGCGATCGGTCACTCGCTATGTGCCTCTAGTTTTAAAGTCCGTCACGGCGATCGCCGCAGGCGTGCTGATCTTTACGGGCTATCGCGCCGCCGCCTCGGCCAGTTTCTTTCAGGTGCGCAGCGTTGAAGTGCGCGGAACGTCGCGCGCATCGTCAGCGGGGATTCAGGCAATCGTTCGTCGTCAGGCAGGGCAGAAAGGCCTCTGGCAGGCCGACCTTTCAGCTATCAGCGCGCAGCTTGAACGACTGCCGTGGGTACGGACGGCTGTCGTCTCGCGCGTTTTGCCTGATGGTGTTCGTGTTCGCATCACTGAACGTGTGCAGCGCGCCGTGGTGAGAACGTCTGCGGGCCGGTTCGTCTGGGTAGACGATGATGCAGTGCTGCTCGGCGAGATGCTACCGACGGATCAGACGCCCGCTTTTTTCCTGCGTGGTTGGAATGACGAGAAATCGGAAGAGGCACTCTCGGAGAACCGCGACCGCGTGCAAAAGTATCTTGAACTCACACGCGAGTGGGGTACAGCCGGACTGTCTGGGCGCGTGAGCGAAGTGAATCTGATCGACCTACACGATGTGCGTGTGCAATTGGCCGGTGATGATTCACAGATCGAAGTGCGGCTCGGGGCGGCAGACTTTGGTAAGCGTTTGAAGAAGGCCCTGACGGTCCTGGATGAACAACGCCAGACGCCATACGGCCCCTTGATCAGTTATGTCGACCTGACGCAGGGCGTGCGCGCAATCGTCGGACTAACTTCCGGCGTGAAGATCACCAATAGTGCAAGGACCACAGAAAACGAGCCGACAACTGCCGAGATTGACAACGCGAAAGCAAATTCTCGCAAAGCGACAAGTATGCAGCGAGACAAAGGTATTAAGGATGAGGGTCGGCCCCGGCAAACCGAAAAGTCGACTCACTGAAGGAGCAAAACCAGATGGCCAAGCGCTCCCAACATACCATCGGCCTCGACATTGGCACGAGCAGGGTGACGTGTATCGCTGGCGAACCCGGTGAGAGTGGGCGGCTCGACATTGTCGGCATTGGCGAGGCAGAAGCGCGTGGGTTGCGCAAGGGCGTTATCGTGAACCCTGATGCGGCAGTTGACGCCATTAAAAAGGCGGTCGAGGAAGCCGAACGCATGAGCGGTCTCGAGGCGGAAGAAGTGACGATTAATCTGGCGGGTTCACACATTCTCGGTTTCAACGGCCAGGCGATTGTGGCTGTATCCGGACGCGATCGAGAGATTACCAATGAAGATGTGCGACGCGCGATCGATTCGGCCTGCGCGATTCAACTGCCGGCCGGACGTGAGATAGTCGATCGACTGCCACAAGAGTTTATCGTTGACGATCAAGATGGCATCAACGACCCCGTGGGTATGATCGGCGCGCGGCTGGCCGTCAAAGTTCACATCGTCACCAGCCCGGTAACCGCGCGGCAGAATGCGATCAATGCTGTAAATCGTGCCGGATTGGTGGTTGCGGACATGGTGCTGGAGCAGCTCGCCGCCGCTGAAGCTTCGCTAACAGAAGACGACAAGGAATTCGGCGCGGCCCTGGTAGACGTTGGCGCGGAAACCACCGGCCTGATCATCTACCAGCGCGGCGCGGTGCAGCATACGGCTGTCTTTCCTCTTGGCGGTTCACATTTCACTAACGACATCGCGTTCGGACTGCGTACGCCGATTCCGGAAGCGGAAAAGATCAAACGGACAGTTGGTTGCGCCTGCAGTACGGCACTGAATGAAATGGAGCGCAGTGAGTTGGTTGAGGTTCCTTCAGTGGGTGGGCGCGCGCCGCGACAGCTTTCGCGCCAGATACTCTGCGACATTCTCCAGCCACGTGCAGAGGAAGTGTTGATGCACGTGGCTGATGAAATCAAAGACGCCGGCTGGGAGCGACAACTTTCGAGCGGCGTAGTGCTCACGGGTGGGGGCGGCTTGCTGCACGGCATGACTGAGATCGCCGAGCAGGTCTTCGATGCACCGGTGCGCATTGGCTATTCCGAACGAGACCGGTTTGGCGGTCTGGTCGAGGATATTCAAAGCCCGGGATGGGCGGCGGCCGCGGGATTGGCTCTGGTTGCCCACCGAGCGCAGGCGATTGAAGCACGTTCTGGAACAGGTCGTCGCGCGTCAACCGGCAAGCTGACGCATTTTGTTTCAAGATTTCGTAATCGTTTTAGTAGTAGTATTTTCTGACAAGTTATTGTATGCTCTCGCGCCAGTTGCACAAGATATAGTCCGCAACATATCGATGCCAATGCCGCGAGCAGCACAATATAGAAGAAAAGGGCCCTGGAAGCCATCTCGATTCGGGAGAGAGGACAAACTCATGACACCGGAAGCTCGTGAACCAGGAAGAGGCATTAATATTTTCATTGATGACGAGCCGCCAATCACCGGCGCACGCATCAAGGTGATCGGTATTGGCGGCGGCGGTGGTAACGCTGTTAACCGCATGATCGAAGCTGGCATCGAAGGAATTGAGTTTCTTGTCGCCAACACAGATCTGCAGGCGCTAAAGCGATCTCAGGCTCCGATCAAGATCCAGTTGGGCAGTCGTCTCACCAAGGGTCTGGGAGCTGGAGCCGATCCCGTGGTCGGACGCGAAGCCGCCCTCGAAGACACAGACAAGATCATCGAAGTGCTCGAGGGCGCGGATATGGTTTTCGTGACGACCGGCCTTGGCGGCGGAACGGGAACGGGCGGCGCGCCGATCATCGCTTCGCTGGCTACTGAGTTGAATGCGCTGACAGTCGCGGTGGTAACAAAGCCATTCCATTTTGAAGGGCGTCGCCGGATGCAACAGGCGGAGCAGGGACTCAGCGAGTTGCAAGAGTGCGTTGACACGGTGATTACCATCCCGAACGAGCGATTGCTCCACACGGTCGACCGTGGCGCTTCGCTGAGTGAATCATTCCGCGTGGCCGACGACGTTTTGCGGCAGGCCGTTCAAGGCATCAGTGATTTGATTACGGTGCCCGGACTGATCAATCTGGACTTCGCGGACGTCAAAACGATCATGGCGGGGATGGGCATGGCCTTGATGGGAACGGGGCGCGCGACGGGCGAGAATCGCGCTATCGAAGCAACTCAACAAGCGATTTCGTCGCCGTTGCTAGAGGAGGCGAGCATCCAGGGGGCGCTCGGCGTGCTGATTAACATTACGGGCGGTCCGGATCTGACTCTTTATGAAGTGAACGCGGCATCGTCGATCATTCGCGAAGCAGCGGACGAAGATGCCAACATTATCTTCGGCGCGGTGATTGACGAGAATATGCACGAC
>WNGL01015515.1_pt1 | contig 20069 bp, 23 predicted proteins | sample 5400591 | NCBI WGS metagenome assembly WNGL01 (sample SAMN13153377, study PRJNA577476) | soil metagenome | isolation source: 80 cm soil or saprolite under Garry oak tree replicate 1 | place: USA:California | collected 2016-06-15 | reverse complement strand
GCCGGCCGCCGAAGACCCACGCGCCCGCCGACTTCATCTCCGCCTGCAGGGCCATGACCTGCTGGTAGGACTGCCGCATCTGCTCGTCGGTCATCGGCTCGCCGGCCTCGCCATCGACGCTGTGGACGGACAGCAGGTATTGCGTCATGGTGATCCTCCTCATGGGCGGGCACTTCCCGCGTCTCACCCCGGCTACGAACGGGTCCCGCCCAGATTGACACCTACCCAGGAAAAACTCGTCCGAGCGGGATAACGCCGGCCTCAGTCTCGGGCGAGCCCGGCGAATCAGCATTGACAGCAGACGGGCACTCCTATTATAAAAGGAAACTCCTATCAAGAGAGTGAGGTTCTGATGTCGCCTGCCGAGATTTTCCGCACCTACCTGCAGCGATTCACCTCCGGCGACACGGCCGGCGCAGCTGAGCTGCTCACCGACGACTTCCTTTTCCACGGGCCGATGCTTCAGTCGCGGGGCAAGGCGGCGTTCCTGGAGGGCTCGGCACCGCTGGGCCCGATAATGCGCGGCGCCGAGATTCACCGGCAGTGGGAAGACGGCGGCCAGCTCTGCTCCTTCTACGACTTCAAGATCGAGACCCCAGCCGGTGCCGGGTCGATCCCGATGGCCGAGTGGAACTCATTCCGCGACGGCAAGCTCGCCTCGGCCCGCCTCATCTTCGACACCGCGGCGATGGCCGCGCTGATTTCCGGCTCCTGACGCCCCGTTGCCGGGAGGATGCTCGCGATGCCCAGCAGGCCCTGGAGCGGCTACGGGCGGTTCTGCCCGCTGTCGCGCGCGCTGGATGTGATCGGCGAGCGGTGGACGCTGGTGATCGTCCAGGAACTGCTCAAGCAGCCGCGCCGCTACGGCGCACTGCTTGACCGGCTGCCCGGCATCAGCACCAGCGTGCTCGCTGACCGGCTCCGGCGCCTGGAACGGGCGGGGGTGGTGGCGCGGGAGCCGGGCGCGGTCGGCGCCGGCGTCGTGTACGCGCTGACCGCACGCGGCCAGGAGCTGGAGGAGGCGCTGCGGGCCCTGCGGCGGTGGGGGGCGGGCTTCCTGGCCGACCCCACTGCCGACGGCTCGGAGCAGCAGATCTTCGATGTCACCTACGTCGCCGGCATCGAAACTATCGCCGACGGCCAGTTCCAGCTTGTGGTCGATGACCGGCCCGCGACCCTGCACTTCACCGCTGGCCGGCTACGGCAAGAACCCGGTGCCGCGCCCGGCGCCGAGCTTATCGTGCGCACCAGCTCGGTGTTCCTTGACCGCTGGGCCGCCGGCGAGGCCAGCTGGGACGACGGCCGCGCCCGCGGCGAGGTGATCGTCGAAGGCCCCCCTGCGGCGTGGCCTCGCTGGCTGGCCGCCACCGGCTACCTGCTGCAGGTTGAGCCGGACACCACCAAGGAAAGAGTCATGGGAGAAGGCAGGCATGACTGAGCAGCCCACCGATTTCTTCTGGGAGGTCAGCGCGGCCGCGCTGACCCATAGCGACGTGGCGACCGGAACGATGATGGGCTTTCCCTGCCTGCGCGTCTCGGGCGCGTTCTTCGCCTCCTGCGACCACCGCTCCGGCGACCTTATCGTCAAGCTCCCCAAGCACCGCGTCGAGCAGCTCATCCGGGCGGGCGCGGGCAAGCCGTTCGCCCCTGCGGGCAGAACCTTCCGCGAATGGGTCCTGGTAGACGACCGCGACCAGGCCCGGTGGGCCGAGCTAATCGACGAAGCCCGCGCCTTCGCGAGCGGCAAACCATGACCTTCCCCAGCCGGCGGCTCGAGCCCGTCGCTCATCATCGAGACCGGACGGCCGGGACCAGCGCTGCTGCGATCGCCAGTGAAACCGCTGCGTACACTGCGCCGACGGTGAAGGCGCGGGCGAAGTCGTGGCTGCTGAGATGTGCCGTGACCAGGCCGGCCCCCGCGGCGCTGGACAGGACGGCAACCCCGGCTGCTCCGCCGAGCTCGTGGAAGGTGTTGACCAGTGCTGACCGCAGGCCGGCTTGGGCGGAGCCGGCGTCGGTGAGCGAGGCCGTGAAGGCGGTGACGAACGTCGCCCCGATTCCCAGCGTCGCGATGCTCAGCCCGGTCACCATCACTGCGGGCTGGGTCCAGCGGGCCGCGATGGCGTATCCGGCGGCAGCGAGGGCGAGGCCGGTGACCGCGACGACCCGGGCGCTGACGCGGGTCAGCACCCGGCTGCCGGCCTGCGCTCCGGCGACCGTCGCGACGGCGATCGGCAGGAAGGCCAGGCCCACGCGCAGAGCGCTGTAGTTGTGTGCGTGCTGCAGTGCGAAGGAGCCCAGGAAGAAGCCGCCGACCATCAGCCCGGTGGCGGCCAGCATGAGGAAGCTCCCGGCCAGGACCGCTCGCCGGCCGAGCAGGCCGACGGTGAGCAGGGGACGGCGGACCCGGCGCTCCAGTACCGCCAAGAATGCCCAGATCGCGGCGGCGAGCACCAGCGGGAGCACGGTGGACGCGGCCGACCAGCCGTGGCTGCCGACATTGATCAGCCCGTAGATGGCAGCACCGGTTCCGACGGTGACCAGCACCGCGCCGGGGATATCGAGGCCGCGCTCCACCGCGCCGGGCCGCTGCCGGGCGGGCGCGGCCAGCGGTATCGCGATGAGCAGGGCGACGCCGATCGGCACGTTGATCGCGAACACCCACCGCCAGCCCGCTTCGGAAGTCAGGACGCCGCCGAGGATGACACCCAGGGCTGATCCGGCGCCGCTCAGCGCCGACCACACGCCGAGCGCCTTGCCGCGGTCGGAGCCGGTGAACAGCGTCATGACGGTGCTCAGCGCGGCGGGTGACATCAGCGCCGCGCCGACGCCTTGCAGGGACCGCCCGGCGAGCAGCATCGCGGCTCCGCTCGAGAGCCCGCACAGCAGCGAGGACGCGGTGAACAGGGTCAGGCCGGCCAGGGTCATGCGCCGGGCGCCGAACAGGTCGGCGATCCGTCCGCCGAGCAGCATCAGCCCGCCGAAGAACAGGGTGTAGATCGTCATCACCCACGGCAGTTCGCTGCGATGCAGGTGCAAGGCCGCGCCGATGTCGGGCAGTGCCACGGTCACCACTGTTATGTCCAGGACGAGCATCAACTGCGCGGACGCGAGCAGGGCCAGGGCCACCCAGCGTGACGGGACATGGGGTCGCGTACCTGGCTTGTGCGCAGCACGCGGCAAGGCTGAAGTCATGGCAAATGCTCCTGATTCTCCGAATCTGAACCGTCGGGTCTAGGCCGTGACCGTGCTGCCTCAGTCGACCAGCGCAGGCTGCTGGGCCTGTGCGGCGCCGGCCGATGGTTCCAGGCCCGCCCGGCGGTGCAGCCGGCCCAGCGGGCCCGGCGCCCACCAGTTCCAGCGGCCGAGCAGCCGCATGGTGGCCGGCACGAGCAGCGCGCGGATCAGCGTCGCGTCCAGGAAGATGCCGGCGGCCATGCCGACGCCGATCAGCTTGGTGACCACGATCTGGCCGGTGGCAAAGCCGGCCGTGACGACGATCAGCAGGGCGGCGGCGGCGGTGATGATCCGCCCGGTGCGCTGCAGCCCGGTCGCGACCGCGGCGGTGTTGTCGCCGGTGGCATCCCACTGTTCGCGAACCCGCGAGAGCAGGAACACTTCGTAGTCGGTGGCCAGGCCGAACAGCACGGCGAGCACCAGGATGAGCACGGTCGGCTCCAGCTGACCGGTCGCGGTGAAGCCGAGCAGCCCGGCGAGGTGGCCGTCCTGGAAGGCCCAAACGAGGGCCCCGAACGTGGCGGCGATCGAAGCGACGTTGGTCAGGACCGCCTTGACCGGCAGGAGGATTGAGCCGAACGCGAGCAGCAGGACGCTGAATGTCACCAGCGCCATGATCGCCAGCATCCATGGCAGCCGGTCACTCAGGGACTTCATCTCGTCCTGGGTGGTCGCGGAGTCGCCGCCGACGAGCAGCCGGGTACCGGCCGCGGGGGTCAGCGCGCGGATCTCCCGGACCGCATCCAGGGCGTGGGTGCCGGCGAATCCGCCGGTGTAGCTCGCTGAGATCAGCGTGGTGCTGCCGCGCTGCGCGCTGATCCGAGCCCGGGTGACATCCGGCAGTTCCCCGATCCGCTGCTGCACGTTATCGGCCTGTGCCGGGGTGGCGTCCTCGAGCAGGACGAGGACCGGGGCGGGGGCAGTGCCGCCGAATTCGGTTGCTACGCGTTCGGCCACGGTCCGGGCCGGATCGCCCGCCGGGAGTACTCGTTCGTCGACGCTGCCGAAGCGCACGTGCAGCAGCGGCAGCGCCAGCACAGCCAGGATGAGCAGCACCGCCGCGACGTAGCGCGCGGGCCGGCGCATGACGCTGCGTGCCAGCCGGGCCCAGGCACCCGCCCCGGCCGTGTCGCCGCCGGCGCCGGGGGTGCCGGTGAGAGAGCGCCGCCGCCAGGGACGCGGCACCTGCAGCGCGTTTATCCGGTGACCCAGCATGGCCAGCACGGCCGGCAGCACCGTCAGCGCGCTGACCATCGCCACCAGCACGGCGGCCATGCCGCCCAATGCCATCGACCTGAGGAAGACCTCGGGGAAGATCAGCAGGCTGCCCAGGGACAGGATGACGAGCAGCCCGGATACCAGGACCGTGCGGCCAGCGGAGGCCAGTGTCCGCGCCACCGCCTGATCAGCCGGGCGGCCCGAGCGAAGCTCCTCCCGGAAGCGGCTGATCATGAGCAGTGAGTAGTCGATCGCCATGCCCAGGCCGAGCAGGGTGATGGTGTTGACGGCGAAGGTGGACACGTCCGTCACCGTGGTGATCGCCCGCGTCACGGTGAGCGCGCCGAGGATGGCGAGGATTCCGGTGAGCAGCGGCATGCTGGCCGCGACGACCCCGCCGAAGATGAGGGTCAGCAGCAGCAGCACGAGCGGCATCGCGATCATCTCGCCCCGGCTCACGTCGGTCTTGGTGAGCGCGTCGATCCGGTCATCGACCGCCACGCTCCCGCCGATCTGCGTGGTCAGGCCGGGCACGCTCAGCTGCGGCCTGATCGCGTTGTACTCGGCCCGTTTGCCGCTATCATCCAGCGCCTTCAGGCGGATCACCAGGTAGGTGGCGTGCCGGTCGCGGGACACCAGCCCGGGCGCGCCGTCGTAGCTGCTCGCCACGTTCGCCACCCCGGGCAGTGCCCGCAGCCGTTGCGCCTCGGCCTCGACAGCGCCGCGGAAAGCCGGCGTATCAACGGTTGCGGTCGGGCTGGAGTACAGCGCGAGCACATCCGGGTTCTGGCTGCCGAGCGTGCGGGTGATCTGTGCATCGGCATGCGCCGAGCCGCTGCCCGGATCCTCGAAACCACCGGTCACGAGCTTGCCGAACACTCCCGCACCCCACAGCGCGCCGATCACGGCGGCCAGCAGCGCCGCGGCGGCGATGAGCCGCCGGCGCGAGACAACGGTGCGACCCCATCTCTCGAGCATGTCGATCTCCTCTTCCGGGCCTGCTCTGCGCTAATATGAACTAGCATGTACGAGTTATTGATCTGACTGTAACTCATACACGGGTGTTCAGGAAAGGGGATTTCGAGGATGCCTTCCAGCGATGCCCGCGGCACGGCCCCAAGGGCGCAGCGGGCCGATGCCCGCCGCAACATCGCGGCGATCCTGGACGCGGCCACGGACTGCCTAGCTCGCGATCCTGAGATCAGCATCGCCGACATCGCCGCAGCCGCCGGCGTCGGCCGCATCACGCTCTACGGCCACTTCAAGACCCGGGCCGAACTCGTCGACGCCGTCCTCGTCCGCGCCATCGAGCACGCCGACGCGGTCCTCGGCACCACCGACACCGCCGGCGACCCGGGCGAGGCACTCGCCCGGCTGGTCGCTTCGTCCTGGCAGATCGTCCACCAGTTCCGCAACATAGCGGGCCGGAACCTTCCGCACCGACCTGCCGAAGCAATGGCTGATCACCACCAGCTTCAGCCTCATGCACGCCGCGGCCGAGGACGCCGCAGCCGGCCGCATCAAGGCTGACGACGCAGCCGGGCTCATCACGGCCACGCTGCTCGCCGCCTTCACCCCGCCCACGGAACCTCGCAAGGCGAAAACCACGCCGCACCCCACCGGGTAAAGCAAAGCATGGGCGAATGCAGTGGAAGACACCCGACATGACACGTGGCCTGGTGTTTCAGGAGGCATAGGCCAAGCCGGTCACGCGCGGCCCTGCCACCGGCGGCCGGCCATAGCCGATCATCGGCACCAGCGGGCGCCGCGGACAGCAGCCGTGACCCTCAAAGCCTCGCCGCGCAGAACATCCCGTTCCGGCGCGACCCGGCTGGCCAGCCCGGCCATGCGCCGGGCCGGCGGCGGGGGCGGCATTGACCGTGGTGGTCACCTGCCGCGAGTTCGAGTCCGAAGCACAGGACATCGCCGCCGTCGCGGCGATGCTCTGGCCGGGCATCATCGCGCTGGACTGCGGTGAGCCCAAGCCGGCAAGCGCACCTTGGTTCCCGGTCGCGTTCCTCGCCACGGCCCCGGCGCGACGGCAGCCCGCGGCTGCACCCGCTCTGCCCAGTCGTGGCGGCCGGGCAGTTGCTCGCCGTGATCCCGTTGTCCTCGCCAACATGGCCCGGAAACGGCCTTCACGAGGGGACCCGAAACTGGTAAAATCCCAGGTCAGTACGGGTGCGCCGCCAGGGACTCGAACCCCGGGCCCGCGGATTAAGAGCACAGATGATGGTCCGCCTTTGGATGCGAGTTTCCGGCACAGTCGCGATGCAGCGCGGCGGGGACGTGCACGGGCCGGACGTGTACCTGCGCTGTACCTCGCGGGTACCTGCGGTCTGCCTCGCGGTCGGCGAGTCCGCCGTCCGCTTCGGGAAACCGCAGGCCAGGGGCCACGAGCGCGGTTCCGGCACCCCGCAGGGTGCCGGGAACTCGGCCATCGCTAGCGCTCGACCATCGCGCGTACCTCGACTGTCCCGCCCATCCGGGCGACGGGGATCCGCGCCGCGAACGCGATCGCCGCGGCGAGGTCCGGCGCGTCGTAGATGTAGTAGCCGTTGAGCTCGGTCCCAGCCTCGACGGCCGGCCCCTCGGTGGCTAGCGTCTGCCCGCCGCTCATGCTGACGGTCGCCGCGGCGCTGGCGGCCTGGAGCTGGTTGCCGTCGAGCACGCCCGGGGACCGGCGAATCGCCTCGAATTCGGCGGTTACCTTCTCTTGCTCGTCAGCGGGGAGCCTGCCAATCGCGGCATCTGCACCGTTGAAGCGGACCTGGAGCATGTACTTCATCTGATCTCCTCATGTGGCCTGGGCTAGCGGGCTTGGGTTAGAGGGCTTTGACGACTGACTGTTCACCGGGTCCAGGGTGACCTCGGGGACGACGAGGGGGCTGCGCGAGTTCAGTCGGCCGGTTCTGGCGCGGGGACCTGGTCGCGGGCGGCATGGGAGCCGGCGGGGTGGGTGACGGGCTCGCCGGCCCAGCTGCTGGGAGGCGTTCAGCAGGCCGGCGGCGAGCCCGGCCTTGTCCTCGGCGACGCCGGCGTTGGCGGCGGTGGTGACGGAGACCAGGACGGCGCCGATCCCGATCGCCATGATCACCAGCCCGGGGAGCAGGTTCTTGGGGTAGGTGCCGTGGACGGGGATTCGGGACAGGTACCACACCCCGGCGGCGGCGATCAGCGCGCCGGCGACGATAACCGGGCGGGTGCCGGTGCGCGCGAACAGCCGGGAGGAGATTCCGGCGGCGACCACGATTCCGGCGGTGACCGGGAGGTAGGCCGAGCCGCTGCGGATGGGGCTGAAGCCCACGACGTTCTGCATGTAGAGGGTGAGGAAGTAGAACACCGACACGAATGCGGCGAACGCGATCATCTGGGTGGCATCCGAGGCGGCCAGCCCCTTGATGCGGAAGATGGAGAACGGGAACAGCAGGCGGCGGCGGCGCAGCTCGGTCGTGGTGAAGGCGGCGAGCACGACGCCCGCGGTGGCGAGCTCGCCGATCGTGCGGGCGCTGCCCCAGCCCTGGTCCGGGGCACGGACCAGGGCGTAGACCAGCAGCAGCATGCCGCCGGTGGCCAGGATCGCGCCGGGGATGTCAAAACCTGCGACCCGGGCGGCGGGCCGCCCGCCGGGCACCAGCCGGTAGGCGCCGGCCAGGATCAGCGCGCAGACCGGCAGGTTGACGAACAGCACCCACCGCCACCCGGGCCCCTGGGACAGCACGCCGCCGAGGAACACCCCGGCCGCCGCGGCTAGGCCGGAGACCGCGCCCCAGACTCCGAGCGCCCGGCTGCGGTCGTCGCCGGAATTGAAGCTAGTGGTCAGGATCGACAGCCCGGCCGGCGCCATCAGCGCCGCGCCGGCGCCCTGCCCGAGCCGGGCGCCGACCAGCATGTCCGCGCCGGTGGCCAGGCCGCCGGCCAGCGAGCAGGCGGCGAATAGCGCGGTGCCCGCCATGAGCAGCCGCCGCCGCCCGAGCAGGTCCCCGGCGCGGCCGCCGAGCAGCAGCAGCCCGCCGTAGGTGACCAGGTAGCCCGACAGCACCCACTGCAGGCCCTGCGCCGAGAAGCCCAGGTCGCGGCGGATCGACGGCAGGGCGACGTTCATGATCGAGGAATCGGCGACATCGAGGAACTGCACCGCGCACAGGAGCAGCAGCAGCTTGCCGCGGCGGGTGGCCAGCAGCGAACCGGATCGGGCGGGCACGAGATGAGCCTCCAGGACCGGACGAATTAGTACAGTCCAGAGGCTAGCAGTAAGTGGACGATTTAGTACAGTTTCAGCGCGCCCAAGTCCGGACCTGCGCGCGCCCCGTGTCCACCGCGATGCGCAGCGATGCCATGTCCTTGCGGGCCTGGCTGAGCACCATCCCGCCCTCGATGCTGGCCAGCAGCCCCGTGGCCAGCACGGCGGGCTGGGCGTCCGCGCGCAGCTCCCCGCCCTGGCGCATCCGCTCCAGCGCGCCGGCCAGCAGCTGCTCCCAGGCGTCGAACCCGGCGGCGGCCTGCAGCCGGGCCTCCTCGTTGCGGCCGGCTACCTCCGTCGCCAGCGTCCCGATCGGGCACCCCGGCATGCCCGTCTCCTCGAACCCTGCGACGAACCCTGCCAGCGCGTGCTCCAGCCCGGCCAGCGACGACACGCCGCCGAGGGCCTGGGTCAGCCCGGCCACCACCTGCGTGCAGCGGTACCCGACCGCCGCCGCCGCCAGCTCGTCCCGGCTGCGGAAATAGTGGTAGAACTGACCCTTGCCCGCCCCGGCAGCGGCTATCACCTCATCCAGGCTGGTGGCCGCGATCCCGCGCTCGGCGAACAGCTCAGCGGCCCGCTCCACGATCCGCTCCCGGCTGGCGCGCCCGCGCCTGGTTATCGGCTCACCTGGCATGCGCCCATGCTAGCCGCGGACTGTACCAGACAGTCCAGGACGTTAGCCTGGCGACCGTTGGGTGCTGTGACGTCATTGGCGCTCGCGGGCGGGCGTGGCGTGCTTGGGGGGCAGGCCGCGGGCGCAGCCGGCGGCGGCGTCGACCCACTGCCGCGGCGCATCACCGTGCAGGCCTGCGTGGTCGACGAAGACCATGCCCTTCATGGGCCGCCCGGTGAAGTTCATCGGCCGCACGTGCGGCCGGGCCAAGGCGCGGCCGGCGCCCTCGGGGCGAGCCGGACCATGAGGGTGTCCTTGACGACGCCGCAGCACATGTGACCGCCGAGAATGAACGCCAGGCCGCCGAACATCTGCCGTTCGGTCACCGCCTCGCCGTGGGGGAGTACATCCTTGACCCGGTTGGCCAGGTCCTCGTCGTAAGCCGACAGAACTTCCTTCCTCCGCGCCTGTCTCATGCCCGCCCCGCTGTCTGGCCCGCCCGCTGGAACGCCCCGCGGACGGGGCCGGGGCACGCGCCGCGATGGTGCCCCGGCCTCCGCGCGCAGGGCGTCAGCCCGGGATGGCGTGCGGTTTGAACAGCGCGAGCCGTGCCCCGCCCGGGTTGGCTATCGTCACCGACGCGCCCGCGGGCCCGTCGGCCGGGCCGGCGATCACGGTGGCGCCCAGCGACACCGCCAGCTTGGCCGCCGGAGCGGGCGGCCATCCCAATCGGCACCAAGCCCGCCCTGTCTCAGACAGCATCCGCCCGGCTCTCATGCCGTCCAGCCGCCCGGCACCGCCCGCCGTCGCGCCTGGGCGGCCAGCACGGCTTGGCCAGGAAGTCAGGCGTGCCTCGTAGGATCGTTCGGTCCGTACCCGGTACCCGCTCAACTGATTGCTAACATCAGCAATTACCGAGCTGCTGATATGTGACGAGCTGCTGCTATCGCACATGACAGGCGCCAGTGAGGTGATATGCCGATGCGATCAGGGCACCTGGCAGAGGCGCATGCAGCCGCGGCTCCCTGCCCCGGCCGCCCGGCCCGGGCGCGTCGGCAGCGCCCCATGGGGTGGCGATAGGAATGACGCAGCAGTACCTGGCCGGGGAATTGTCGGTGCTGCTGGAGCGGGTTCAGGCGGTCGCCACCACCGACGCGGCTGGACGAGACGCATGGTCGCTGCGGCAGGCCGCTGAGACAGTCCCGGTCCAGGCGCTGGGCTGGGTGACCGTACGGGCGCTGGCCCTGACCGAACGGTTGTGCTGGGACTCGCTCAGCAGCGGTGATACCGTCGCGTTCGCCCGGCAGGCAGCGGCCGGCGCCGCGCTGCACGACTTCGGTGTCTGCGCCGGCCTGCTCAGGGACGCTTCGTTACTGCAACTGTATGCAGGTGGGCTGTTTCAGTGCCGGGAGGGCGCCGGTCCGGTGGTACCGTCTGCAAGATTTCCCCGACCGTCAGGACGCCGGCGGTCGGCGGCCGTGGACGAGGAGCAGTTGGAGACGCCGTACCCGCTCACGGTACCCTTACCATGCGGCGGTCGTCGCTTAAGCCCTGGCCATGATGCCGCGTTGGCTGCTAATGGCGCTCGTCAGGAGATTTCGCTGGCGTCTTATGCGCGCAGCTAAAGTCCCGCGCTGATCGGCTCTTTTAGGCGCGGCCCGTTTCCCAAATCTTATTCCTGATTGCTAACGTTATCAATTGCTGAGTTTATAGCAGTACCGGTGGGCGGGCGCAGGCGGACTGCGCGGGCGCCGGGGCTAGGGAGGCTGGATGAGTACGCCGCTGTACCAGCTGAAGGCAGAGTTCTTCAAGACGCTCGGCCACCCGGCCCGGATACGGGTGCTGGAACTGCTCAGCGAACGCGACTACACGGTGGCCGAGATGCTCCCGGAGGTAGGCATCGAGCCAGCTCACCTGTCCCAGCAGCTCACCGTGCTCCGCCGCGCGAACCTGGTCACCTCCCGCAAGGAAGGCTCCAGCGTCCGTTACTCTCTGACCAGCCCGCATGTCGCCGAGCTGCTGGCGGTGGCGCGGCTGATCCTCACCGGGGTGCTCTTGGGCCAGGCCGAGCTGCTCGATGACCTGCGCGCCTCGGCGGGCTGACCTGACTGCCGGACCCTGGCTGCCGGCTTCCCGAAGAGCGACGACCCAGAGTTAGAGGTCATTGCCGGCGTAGAGGGGGAAGTCCGGGACGATGGTGTCGGTGAGGGCGACCGACAGCGCGGGCCAGTTGAGGAAGGACGGGTCGACGATCTTGCAGCGGCTGAGGGTACCCGAGCGATCGACCTCGACGCGGTGGACGGTGCTTCCCCGCCAGCCTTCGACGATCCCGAGCCCGGAGCCGCCGTGGTGTGGTACCGGTGGCGCCGTGGCGCTGAGCGCACCGGCCTGCCCGGCGAGTTCGCTGATGAGGCCGAGAGATGTTCGTACCTCGTCGGTCCGGACGGTAAATCGTGCCATGACGTCTCCGCCGGCCTGCTGAGCGGGACGGAATCCGCTGCCGAGGTCGGTGAAGGGATGCGCGATGCGGGCGTCGAGGGTGAGCCCGGAGGCGCGGGCGACGACGCCGAGGGTGCCGATGCCGGCTGCGTCCTGGGCGGAGAGCACGGCGGTGCCCCTGAAGCGGTCCATGACGATGGTGTTCGAGGTGGCAAGCGCGGCGATGTCATCGAAGCGCTGCCTGATCTCGCCGAGCTCGGCGGGGGTGGGGAGCCGCTGGACGCAGGTGCGGCCAGGCTGGATGGCGCCGCGGAGCAGGCGGTGGCCGGTGATCTCGGCGTTGAGCCGCAGCAGCCTTTCGCGAAGCGTCAATGCCCGCGCCTGGGCGAGCCCGAAGCCGACGTCGTTGCACAGCGCGCCGATGTCGGACACGTGGTTGTAGAGGCGCTCGAGTTCCAGTAGCAGCGCCCGGAGCCGGGCCGCCTCAGGGGGCACCGGGATCTGGCACGCATCCTCGACCGCGAGGCAGTAGGCGAGGCTGTGCGCTATCGCGGTGTCGCCGGAGACGCACTCGGCGAGCCGCACTGCGGCCTGCGGGTCCTGGCCCTGGAAGAGGCGCTCGACGCCGCGGTGCACGAACCACAGCCGGGCCTTCATCTTCAGGATCGTTTCTCCCACGACCGAGAACCGGAAATGCCCGGGCTCGATGAGCCCGGCGTGCACGGGACCGACGGGGATCTCGTACACGCCGGGTCCTTCGACCCTGACGAACGGAAACGGCTCGGCGTCGGCCTGCATCGGCGGCGGAGGGCCGGCCTGGTGGCGCATCGGGTGCCAGCCTTGCGGCCAGTGCTGGTGCAGGACCAGGCGGCGCGGGAAAGGGTGCCCTTCCGGGACGATGCCGAACAGGTCGCGCATCTCGCGCTCGAACCGGCTGGCCGGGAACGACAGGTGCGCGAGGGAGGGTATCACCGGGCGCGCGGGATCAAGCTGTAGCTCCAGCTCGGCCCGCCGGTCCGGCGGCCCGGCGCAGAACACGTAGACGACCCGCAGCGTCTGCTGGTCGTCGTGCGCGGCGACCGCCGCGAGGCGGTAACCTCCGGCGAACAGGCGTCCCGCCTCGGCGGCCAGCTCACCGGACGTGATCTGGCAGGCCTGGCGTTCGGCGTGGGTTCCCGCGGCCGGGTTCATGAGGCCATAACCTGTGCCGCGGCGTGCAGGAGCGGCTGCAGCGGCCAGGCCGACACACCGAGGAAGGCGCAGGCGAGCAGGCCGGCAGTGAGTGGTACGGCGACGATCCGCGGCGTTGCCTCGGGTCGGCTCCGGGGCGGCGCGTCGCCGAGCAGGAGGTGACGGCCGTGCGCCATCACCGCGGCGAAGATGACCGCCATGCAGGCCAGGGCGACCGCGGCGGCCCAGCCGAGGCCGGCGGCGACCTCGGCGCGCAGCATGTTGAGCTCGCTGGCGAACAGGCTGAACGGCGGCAGGCCCAGCAGGGCCACCAGGCCGAAGCCGAAGATCCCGCCGAGTGCAGGCCGGCGGGACACCAGGGCGGAGACTCCTGCGATCTCGCTGGTGCCCTCGGCGAGGAGGATCTCGCCGGAGGCCAGGAACAGCACCCCCTTGGCCAGGCCGTGGCCGAGGACGTGCAGCAGGACTGCGGCGATCGCCAGCGAGCTTCCCGCCGCGGCGCCGAGCGCGATCAGGCCCATGTGCTCGATGCTGTGGTAGGCGAGCATCCGCTTGTAGTCCCGCTGTGCGATAAGCAGCGACGCGGCGACGGCGAGGGATGCCAGGCCAGCTGCCACCAGGAGGGCCCGCGGGTACCCCGGGCCGAGCGCGCCGTCGGCGATCGCCTTGAAGCGCAGCAGCGCGTAGAAGGCGACGGTGAGCAGCACCCCGGACATGAGCGCGGAGACCGGGGCGGGGGCCTGGCTGTGGGCGTCGGGCAGCCAGCTGTGCATCGGGGCGAGCCCGGCCTTCGTCCCGTACCCGAGGACGATGAGGCCCATCGCCAGGCGCACCACGCCCGGGTCTAGGCGGTGGGAGGTGGCCATCAGCGAGGTCCAGTACAGTGACCCGGCCGGGTGGCCGCTGGCGTGCAGGGCGGCGAAGTAGAACAGCGCGGTTCCCAGGAACGCCAGCGCGATGCCGGTCGAGCAGATCACCACGTACTTCCATGACGCCTCCAGCGCCCCGTCAGTTCGCCGGTGGCCGACCAGGAAGGTGGTGGTGATCGTGGTGGCTTCCACCGCCACCCACATCACGCCGAGGCTGGCTGCCAGGACCGCCGCCAGCATGCACGTCACGAACGCCTGGACCAGGGCCGTGTAGAGCGCGGCGTGGCGGGCGGTGCAGGCTCCCCGGGCGGTCTCGGCGCTGAGATAGCGGACGGACTGGCAGGAGGCGAGGACGGCAATCGCGCCGATGACGATGACCATGAAGGCGCTGAGCGCGTCAGCTCGCAGGATGCCAGCGGCCGCCCCGGCCGGGTGACCGTGGGTGACCCGGGCGGCGAGCGCGACGCCCAGGACCAGGACGGCGCCGTTGGCGGCGGCCGCCACCCAGCCGGTCCAGCGCCGCCACGGCGCGGCGGCGGCCCCGGCCCCGGCGGCGAGCGGCACGGTGAGGATGGCGTAGATGAGCATCAGTCGTGCAGCTCCCGGAGCTGGTCGAGGTCGAAGGGACCGAAGCGGGCGCGCATCGTCGTCGCGAGGACCCGCAGGACGACGACCACGAGCAGGACGTCCAGAGATGCCCCGGACTCCACCAGGAGCGGCACGCCGGCGGTGAGCAGGAAGGTGGCGAGCGCGACCCCGTTGTCGATCAGCAGCAGCCCGGTGATCGCGGAGACCGCCTTGCGCCTGGTGACGAGCAGGAAGAAACCGATAAGGACCGTGGCCAAGCCGACCGGCGCGAGCCGGGCGGCGGTGCCGGGGGCCAGCACAGTGATCTTCCCGCTGGCCAGGTACGCAACGACAATGAGCACCGCGGCGGCGAGCAGTGACGCCGGCACGTTGACCAGCGGGGCCGTTTCCCGGCTCCCGGGATCGCGGCGCACGACCCGCCGGAGCAGGGCCGGGATGACCAGCCCCTTGGCGATCAGGACCAGGGCGGCGGTGACGCCCAGGCCGATGTCACGCGAGTGTGCGGCGAGCACCCCGGCTGCGACGCCCAGGCAGGTCCCCTGGACGGCGAGGACCGAGACGACTGCGCGCAGGTCCCGGCGCCACAGTGTCACCACGGCGCACGCGAGCACGGCGCCGGCGGCCAGGCCGAGCGGCCCGGTATAGCCGGTTCCTGTCACGGCATGACCAGCCCGGTGACCACGGCGAGCACGGCGAGGACGAATGCGGCCGAGAGGATCTCCGGGACGCGGAACAGCCGCAGCTTTGCCGCGGAGACCTCGATGATCGCGATCACCACCGCGAGCATGGCCGTTTTGGCCCCGAGCACGGCAAGCCCGGCCGTGAGGCCAGGAACGCTGACCGTGGTAGCGATTCCCCACGGGAAGAACAGGTTCGCCAGCAGCGACAGCAGGAGCCCGAGGCGCATAGCCTGGCCGAGGGTGACGAGCGCTAGTTCAGTGCCCGCGTACTCCAGCGTCATCGCCTCGTGGATCATCGTCAGCTCAAGGTGGGTGGAGGGGTTGTCGACCGGGATCCGGCCGGTCTCGGCGAATACGACGATGACCAGCGCGGCGAGCGCGAGCAGCCGCTCCGGGGTCGCCACCCACTGCGGGTGGGTGAGGGTGGCCGAGACGATCCCGGGCAGGTTCGAGGTCCCGGCCTGGACGGACAGGGCAAGGACCGCGACCAGGAGGGCGGGCTCGGCGAGCGCCCCGATCGTCATGGCCCGGCTCGCCCCCATCCCGCCGAACGCGGTGCCCGTGTCCAGGCCGCCGAGCGCGACCGCCACCGAGCCCAGCAGGAGCAGGAAGACGATGACGAACGCATCCGAGGTGCGGCCGAGCGCGGGGCCGGTCGAGATGAGCGGAGCGATCGCGACGGCGACTGCTGCAGAGGAGATGAGGACGAGCGGGGCGAGCGGCAGGACCGCGCTGGAGTATGAGGCGTGGATGCGCTCTTTGGCGGCAAGCTTCCTCAGGTCGAGCAGAGGCTGCCGTACGGGGGCGCCAGCCCGGCCCTCGGCTCTGGCCCGCACCTTCGCCATCAGCCCGTAAAGCAGCGGCCCGCCGGTAACCGCCGCGCCCAGCTGGACGACCGATACGCCCGCCGAGGCCAGGAGCGAGGCACTCATGCGAGCACCACGAGCACGACGACAAGGGCTGCGAATCCGTAACCGAGGTAGCGGTGCATGCTCCCGTTCTGGGCCCGGCGCGCCACCTCGCCCCAGCGCTGGACGAGGATGGTCAACGGCCGGTAGGCGCCGCGTTCGACGGCATCGTCGGTCCGGCTCCGGTAGGTGATCGCCCGCTCGAAGTAACGTGACTCGGCGAGGTGGCTGACATCAAGGTCACGGTCGGGGCGCAGCACGTCGTCGAAGACGCGTTGCAGCGGCTCGGCGAACGACGTGGCCGTGTACTGCATCCGCGGCGTCTGCTGTTCGCGGCCGCATCCCCAGGCCTCCATGCGGCGTGCCCTGGCGCGACCGCGGACGCGGAGATACGCGAGCGCCCAGGCGAGAACGAGCCCGGCGAGGAGCGCGGCGGCCAGCAGCGCCGGCTGGATCACGTCGGTGCTGCCGGCGACCGCCAGGCCGGTGTCCGCGCGTAGCGGGCCCGGTACTCTGCCGCCAACCACCGGGCCGCCAACCACCGGGCCGCCAAGCGCGGTGCCCGCTGCCCTGGCCAGCAGCGGCACGACGGCACCGGGGACCACGCCGAGGACAAGGCAGGGTACGGCCAGCAGCGCCGTGCCGGCCGCCATCGCCGGGGCGGCCTCGCCCGCGGCCGCGGCCGCGGGCGTGCGGGGCTGGCCGAGGAAACCGATGCCGAATGCCTTCACGAACGCGGCGGCGGTCAGGCCCCCGGTCAGCGCGAGCGCCGCGACGCCGGCCAGCAGCGCGGTGGCCGTCGCCGCGCTGTGCGCGGAAAAACCGCGCAGCAAGCCCTGCAACAGCAGCCATTCGCTTGCGAAGCCGCTGAACGGCGGCAGGGCGCAGATCGACAGGGCGCCGATGCCGAACAGCGTCGCCGTCACGGGCATGCGGCGCAGCAGCCCGCCGAGACTATCGAGGTCGCGGGTGCCGGCCGCCTGCTGGACCGACCCCGCACCCAAGAACAGGCAGCCCTTGAACGCCGAGTGGTTGATCAGCTGGAACAGCGCCGCGATCATGACAAGCGCGGCGAGCACCCGGTGCCCCCTGACGGCGAGGGCGCCTGAGGCGCCGACCCCGATCAGCACCAGGCCCATGTTGTCGACCGTTGAGTACGCGAGCAGCCGCTTCAGATCCGGGCTCGCCGCAGCATGGAGCGCACCGAACAACGCCGAGACGACGCCAAGGCCGGCCACCGCCAGCCACCACCACAGCTCGCCCCCGCCCAGCAGGTCGTCACCCGTCCGCACGATCCCGTAGACGCCGAGGTTAACCATGGCCCCCGACATCAGCGCGGACACCGGGCTGGGCGCCTCGGGGTGGGCGCGCGGCAGCCACACGTGCAGCGGCACCGCTCCCGCCTTGGACGCGAAGCCGGCCAGGGCAAGGACGAACGTGAGGGAGCGGACCGCGGGCGAGACCCCGTCGGCGCCGGCCCGGATGGCGGCGAACGACTGCCCGCCGGCGTGCGCGCCGATCAGGACGAAAGCGAGCAGGATCGCGGCGGCCCCGGCGTGGGTCATCACCGCATACCACTGGGCCGCGTCCCTGGCTTCGCGGCGGTGGCCGGTGAGCAGCAGCAGCAGGGAGGACAGCGCCATCAGCTCCCAGGCGGCCATGAACGTCGCGATGCTCGCCGCGGCCGGCACGAGCAGCAGGCTCGTGATGAACAGCGGCAGCAGCGCGGTCGCGGTCCTGCTCCTGCCGCTGTGCGCGGCATAACCGGTGTTGTAGCAGCTGGCCGCGGCGCCCACGACGGCGGTCGTGACGACGAAGACCGCGCCCAGCGGGTCGAGGGACAGCGTGACCCCGGTCAGCGGCAGGATCTGGGCCGAACGGGCCGTGATCGTGCCCCCCCAGACGAGTACTCTGGCCGCCGCGGCAAAGGCCGTGATGCAGGCTCCCGCGGTGAGCGCAGATGCGGCGGGAACCCGGGCGCGGGCGGGCAGGGACGCCCCGGCGAGCGACCCGGCGGCTCCCAGCCCGAGGCTGCCGAGGAGAAGGGCGGCGCTCACCGGCCGGTCAGCGTGCGCAGTGCCTGGGTGATGGCCACCGGGCCGGGCGGGCAGCCGGGGATCGCCACATCAGGTGCGGCGAGCGCCCCGGCGCTGTCCGCCACCCCGTACCCGGCGGCGAACGGGCCGCCGCCCAGCGCGCAATCTCCGCAGGCCACTACCACCCGGGGCCTGGGGACCGCGTCGAGGGTCTTCTCGAGCGGGATGGCCATGTTCCGCGTCACCACCCCGGTGACCAGGACCCCGTCGGCGTGACGAGGGGAAGCAACCAGGCGGGCACCGAACCGTGCCGCATCGTACACAGGACCGAAAGCCGAGGCGATCTCCAGCTCGCAGCCATTACAAGACCCCGCGTCGACGTGGCGGAGCTGCACCGAGCCCGGGAACCGCGCCCCGCCCCGCACGCCCGGCGGGCGCGGCAGCCGCTCGGTCACCGGGCGCGCGGCAAGCGACCGGAGCAGCGGAAGCAATTGCATGATTGGTAAAGTTACCATGTCAGCAGTTGCATGCCTGCACAGGGCTGCAGCGGGAACCGTGAGAGACCCGGCCGGGAATGCGGAATGCGTGACCAGCCGGCCACCGCAGCGGCGCCAACCAGGGTAGGGAGGGAACGGCATGCCAGCTGCTGACCGGGCACAGCCGGCGGCTGAGCCGCTCAGCGCCGGTGAGCTGCTCGACGAGGCGCTCACCGCCGCGCTCGGACCAGTCGACGATCTCACCGGCGAGGCGATCGCAGCCATCTGCACCGACGCGCTACGCGATGTCCTGGGACCGGCCATTGCCAGCGCGCTGCTCACCGACCGGCGTCTGCTGCCGCTCGCCGCGCCGTGGGTGCGGGACCTCGCCTGCGGCCTGCAGTTCCAGAGCAGGGAGGGGGCACAGGAGCCCGCCACCGCAGACCTGCTCATCCGCCTCGGCGGGCCGCAGATCACCGCCGCAGATGCCCTGCGGCTGGCCGGGACACTCGATCTCGCGGCAGCACTGGCTCAGGGCCGCGTCCTGGAACAGGTTCTCGGCCCGGGCGCCGGCGCCCGCGACCCGAGGGCGAACGAGGCGGCCGCGCCCTGGCTGGGCGGGCTGAAGCTCGGCTCCCGCATCCATCTCGTGCTGGAGCTGCTACGCCTCCTGCCGGGCGGATCAGGCCGCCGGCCCTGACCCGGCGAGACGCGCCGCGGTATCCCGCAGCCGCGGTCAGCCCGGGGAAGCGCGCAGGTCGTCGAGCAGCTCGGCCTGGCCCGAGAGCACCCCAGTCAGGATCAGCCGCGCCACCGCCAGCAGCTCGGCCACATGCGGGCTGGTCAGCGAATAACGCACGCTGGAGCCTTCCTTGCGGGAGGTGACCAGGTTCGCGCGGCGCAGGACCGCGAGCTGCTGGGACAGGTGCGCGGGCTCGATGCCCACCTCTGGGAGCATCTCGGCCACCGTGTAGTCGCGTTCGCTGAGCAGCTCCAGCACCCGTATCCGGGCCGGGTGGCCGAGCGTCTTGAAGAACTCCGCCTTCAGCTGGTACAGCGGCGCACTCACCAGCCAGCCTCCCTAGCCTCGGCGCCCGCCCGGCTTGCCTGCGCCCGGGGACCGTCTCCTGCGCCTGCCCGCCCCGGTCCTGATTTCAGGCTCAGCAATTGATGATGTTAGCAACAAGCCACGAGAACAGGCCCGGCCGGGAACCGGCGACCACGGCCATAACGGTGAGCAGCTGCGGACTTGCATAAGTTCTAAACTTAATAGATTATAAGCTCGTAAGCAACAAGCCCTCCGCGGGCACATGGCCGGACGGCAGCGTGCGGGGTGCTTCCCGTGCCAGAACACGTGCCACGTGATCCGTGACCACGCGGAGAACGGGGGCGTCTTCGCCGGACCCGGGTTCCTGATGCGGGTGGCCGGTGTCGCTAGCCTGCGGCCTGATGAACTGCTCAGGTCCTGGCGTCGCGCGGCCAGAGACAGCTGGAAGGAGACAGCGTGGCTGAGGAGATCCCGGGGCTGGGCCAGGCCCCGACCAGGCACGGCGGGCTGATCGCGTGGG
>WNGL01003086.1_pt1 | contig 20070 bp, 16 predicted proteins | sample 5400591 | NCBI WGS metagenome assembly WNGL01 (sample SAMN13153377, study PRJNA577476) | soil metagenome | isolation source: 80 cm soil or saprolite under Garry oak tree replicate 1 | place: USA:California | collected 2016-06-15 | reverse complement strand
TCCCGGTGAGCTTGCCCTTGACTTCGGGCAGCACCAGGCCCACGGCCTTGGCCGCGCCGGTCGTCGAGGGTATCAGGTTCAATGCCGCGGAGCGGCCCCCTTTCCAGTCTTTCTTGCTCGGGCCGTCCACGGTTTTCTGTGTCGCCGTGTAGGAGTGAATTGTGGTCATCAAACCTTCTTCCAGACCGAAGCCTTCCTTCAACAGCACATGGACCAGCGGCGCCAGGCAGTTGGTCGTGCATGAGGCGTTGGAAACAACGTGGTGCAGTCGCGCATCGTATTTGCCTTCGTTAACGCCCATCACCAGCGTCGGGCAATCGCCTTTGGCCGGCGCAGTGATAATCACCTTCTTGGCGCCCGCGGCCAGATGGCCCTGGGCTTTCTCGACCTCCGTAAACAGCCCGGTGGATTCGATCACCACTTGCACGCCCAATTGTTTCCAGGGCAGCTCCGCTGGTGTCCGTGCGCTGACGACTTTCAACTCTCGGCCATTGACGACGAGCACATCGTCTTCGGCCACGCCCGGTGCCGATTTTTTCGCGCCGGTTTCACCCTTGAAGCGGCCCTGGGTCGAGTCGTATTTCAGCAAATAAGCCAGATTGTCCGCCGGAACGATGTCGCCCACGGCAACTACGTCCAGATCTTTCCCGATCAATCCCTGCTCGGCGATGGCGCGAAACACCAGCCGGCCAATGCGTCCGAAGCCGTTTATTGCAACTTTCACTGCCATAATTGTTGGATTTCAGTTTGCATTCGTTCCCAAATCAGACCGCGCATCTTAGCCAGCGCCTTTTCGCGGTCAACCAAGAAACTGCGCCGAAGAACTTTTTGCCTGGGCGGCTGTTCTATCCTAGGATTAGTCATGGATTTGGAAGCCTTGGTCGGCCTGGCCCAAAGCAATGGGGCCAGTGACCTGCACCTGGAAGCAGGGTTGCCTCTCGCGCTGCGCATTCGCGGCGCCTTGCGCACAAGTGGCGAGCCGCTGTCCCCGAGACTCCTCGCTGAGAGTGCCCGCGCGCTTATCGGCGAAGAACAGTGGCCGCGCTTCCTGGAGAGGCGCTCGTTTGACTTTTCCAGGACCATTCACGGCGTGCGCTGCCGCATCAACCTCCTGCAGACCGCCCGGGGTGTCGGTTTCGCCATTCGATTGCTGGCGCCCTTCCAGGCCACGGTCGAGAAGCTCAACTTGCACCCCGACCTCAAGAAGCTCCTTGCCCACAGCCATGGGTTGATTCTGGTCAGCGGCCCCACCGGATGCGGCAAGTCCTCGACCCTCGCCGCGCTGATTCAGGAAATCAACCTCACCGACACCCGCCACATCGTCACCATCGAGAGCCCAATCGAATACACCTTTCGTCCGCGCCGCGCCTACATTCGCCAACGCGAAGTCGGGCGCGACACCCCCAGCTTCGAGCAAGCCCTGCTGGACGCCTTGCGTCAGGACCCGGACGTGCTCATGGTCGGCGAAATGCGCGACCCTGAAACCATGCGGCTGACGCTCAGCGCGTCGGAAACCGGGCACCTGGTTTTGGCCACGTTGCATTCCGCCACCTGCGCGGAGGCGCTGCAGCGGGTCGTCTCGGCTTTTCCCGCAGAAATCCAAGGCGGCGTGTCGGCTCAATTGGCCGATTGCCTGCTGGCAGTGATTTCACAGCGGCTCCGTTTTCGGCCTGACCTCAACATCCGCGTGCCCGAATGTGAAATCCTCATGGTAACGCACGCGGTGAAGAACTTCATACGCAACCGGGACTTCTTCAAAATTGTCTCCGCTCTGGAAACCGGGGCTGACCATGGCATGTGGAGCTTTGAGCGGTATCGCGCCTGGCTGGAAACCCGGACAAAATGGTCCATCCCGGATCAGGTCCCGGAACCGCCGGACAGCGAGCCAGTGGAGGGGGAAGCCTTGAGGGCAACCATTGCGCCTGCTCCCTCAGGTTCCAAATCGCCAATCTCCCCCAAAAGAATCACGCCCTCGCCGCAGGTGCCGGCAATGAAAGAGGGTGAAAGAATCGAGATCGAACCGGTGGAGGAAGGCGGTTTTGGCAAAATCTTGAAGAGGCCAGGCCAGAAGCCATGAGCGCGGCTTCGGTGAAGGCATTTTTTTGGGTGTTGCTGCTTGCGCTTGGGTCGGCCGGTTGCACGCCCAATTCCAACGCCAAGGCGCAGGCGCGGCAGGCCTTTCTCGCCGGCCAGCAGCAGGCGCTGGCAAGAATGCTCCAGGCTCGCGCACCCAACGTCACCGTCCTGGGGCCAGTGCATAACCCGATCATGCCTTGGACCGAAGATTTGACGTTGGCAAAAGCTATCGTCGCCGCTGGTTACTACGGAAGGACGGATCCCAAGGGGATTGTGATTCACCGGAACGGCCAGGATATGCCCATTGACCCGAAACAGTTGCTCAGCGGAGAAGACATGCTGTTGCAAGCGGGAGACGTGGTGGAGGTGCGACCCTGAAATACCCTAACCTGCAAACTTCGAATTCCAGCAGTCAACTCGGGTTTTCGGGTAATCAGGCCATCGGCTCATCAGTTGGACTGACTGGCGCGCGCGTGTCGAGCGGGCCGAACTGGATAACCTGACAACTTCGTAAGCTGATAACCGGGATCTGGAGCTTGGAGCTCTGAGCTTTTCCATTACACTCCGCCCATGACCGAGCCCGAGCCGCTCTGGCAAGTCGATCGGACCTGGGTCCGCCGTGGCAAGCGCAGACTCTCTTACTTCTCCGGCTGCGACTATTTCCGCCTGGCCAGCCATCCCAAGGTGCTTGCAGCCCTGCAAGCTGGGGTTGGAAGGTTTGGATTAAATGTCGCAGCTTCACGACTGACCACCGGCAACCACGTCTTATACGGCCAATTGGAGAAACGTCTGGCCGATTTTTTCGAAGCGGACGCCGCGGTCGTCGTCTCGGGCGGCTACCTCAGCAACCTCGTGGTCGCCCAGGCCCTGGCGGGAATATTCTCCCACGCGCTCATTGACCGGGAGTCGCATCCTTCGCTCGCCGACGCCGCGCGATTCTTGGATTGCCCGCTGCTTCAGTTCGCACATCGTTCCCCGCACGACGTGGCGCGAGCCATCCGGCGCTGCGGTCCGGAATCGAAGTTGATCCTGTTGACTGATGGCATGTTCGCGCGAGACGGGTCCACCGCGCCGCTGGCCGATTATCTGGCGGTGCTCCCCAAGGACGCGGAGTTGCTCGTGGACGACGCGCACGGCGCCGGAACCCTGGGTGCGGCGGGCAAAGGCACCCTCGAGCACGCGCAAGTGGCTCGGCGCAGGATTATCCAAACCGTGACTTTGAGCAAGGCCTTCGGCGTCTATGGCGGCGCAATTTTGGGCACGGCTGCCCTCCGCCGGAGGATTTTCCAGCAGAGCCATCTGTTCGCCGGCAGCACCCCTCTGCCCTTGCCGCTCGCTAATGCGGCCCTGGCAGCCCTGGACATTTTGAAGAAAGACGAAAGCTTGCGACAGCGCCTGGCCGACAAGAGCAACTATGTGAAAAGTAAGTTGCGTGCGGCCGGTCTTCCGTTGCCGGAGACTCCTGGACCCATCATCTCCATTCGTTCTGAAAGCGCGCGCCGGAGGGCCGGGCTGCGCCGCCGGCTTCTGGATGCAGACATTTATCCGCCTTTCGTCAAGTATCCGGGCGGCGCCGCCAGCGGCTATTTTCGCTTTGCGATTTCCAGCGAACACACCCGCGGCCAACTCGACCAGCTAATCCAGGTCCTGAGCCAATGGATCACTTCCCCGGCGGGCGGGCGGGCCGGTAGTGGGCTGCATTGAAGCTTCAATGGACTTAGAACCTAAATTTGCTGACCTTTCATTGGAATATGGGTTTGTTCGACAGATTGGCGCCCAAAGGATCGAGGCACGACCCCTTCGGGGTTGAAGGGTTTTTTTCCGGGCGGTTTTCCCAAGGTAGGACCGCTGCCCTTCTGCCCCGGCGGTCCAACCTTGGGCTGAGTTACGCAATCCTTTCAGGATTGAGGAACGGGCGGAATCACAAGACGGATTTGGAGATTGATACGAGTGGGGTGGAAATATGAGTGCACCTTCACGCCGCCTTTATCTGTTTCTGGACGAAGCGGGGAACCTCGACTTTTCACGGAACGGCACGCGCTATTTTGCGCTCGGGTGCGTGGCAAAGGAGCGGCCCTTTCGCGCCTACCAGGAATTAACCGAGTTGAAATATGACATCATTGAAGAAGGCGTGGACTTGGAGTACTTCCACGCCGCTGAGGATAGACAGATTACGCGGAATCGCGTTTTCGGGATCATCCAGAGGCATCTGGAGGGTGTCCGCGTAGATGTCCTTCTGGTCGAGAAGCGAAAGACCTCTCCGGCGATGCAGACCGAGGAGGAATTCTATCCGCATGTCCTTAGTCAGCTCATCAGGAGGGTTCTTGCCCAGCACGACTTGGCGGACTTTTTGGAAGTCATCGTGTTCACCGACCGCATCCCTGTCCAGCGCAAGCGCAGTGCCGTGGAGAAGGGCGTAAAGCTGACCCTCGCCGGCTGCCTGCCGTCCACTACGCACTACCTTGTACTCCACCACGATTCCAAATCCAACTGCGATCTTCAAATCGCCGACTACTGCACCTGGGCAGTCTATCGAAAGTGGACTCTGGGCGACCCACGGTCCTTCGTTCTCATTGCACCGGCAGTCCTGAGCGAATGGGATTTCTTCCAGACGGAAACAACCACCTATTATTGAAATGCACCGAACCCATAAAAATGACCACCCCGGCTACTCTTTCGAGAGAGCCCCATGGGCTCTTGTCACCGGGGTGGGACCTTTAAATTCAGTCAGGCTCGGCGTACCATATCGAACTGGCATGCACCACCTGACTAGGTACAGAGTGGTGCAAAGTGGTGCAGATTGCAACACTTTTGTTGCGTGAAAAGCAAACTCTTATCAGGCGAAGTTTCCAACTTCGCGCGGGCACGCCGGATCAGGTGTCCATCCCGTGCAATGTTCGCTCCAATCGGGCCCACACTTCATCCAGTTTGGCGACTTTACCAATTTTGAGGCCCAAGGTCTTGCAACGATCAATGCAAGCTGCAAGGTCTTCGCGCGGCGGCGCCAACGGCTTCAACGACTTCACCAGCGACGGCAACACGCGTGCCCTGAAAAAGCGCCCTGGACCGCGGTGCATTTGAACAAAGGTGTACATGGTTCCAATGCCCACGAGTATCGCAGTCAATAACAGTATCCTGTCTTGAGTTGGTCCGTGGAACGCCATTGACGCGAAGAAAAGCCCGACGCCAACAAGCAAAGTGCCCAAACACCCTAACCCCGATGGCTTGTCCATCTCCGTGGAATTGGCAAAACGCTGCTCAACCAGTGGATTCAGCAAAGCAAAGGGTTCCATGAGGAAGCGCTGGTACTCGTCCGCTGACAAAGCCGAGCGCGTTCGTTTGATGCGCGTCTCCAGTTCCAGTCGTGCGGCGTAAACTTCACGTAACTTTGGGAACGTGTCGCGCACCAACACCTCAAGACCGATCTGGGGATCCTTTTCCGTCGATGCGTATCGGGTCGGATCAACAGCCAACTGCACGCGACATTCATTGCAGCGGATAATATGCCCGGCCAGCTTTCCCTCGCCAAGAGACATGTAGTAAACGTGGCTTGCCACGCCGACACGCATCAATTGAAACGCGCGGACCTCACGACAAATAGGGCAAAAATCCGCCACCAAGCCCTGGTTCCGTTCCACCCGCTTCTTTCCCCACACGATGAACATTATTTCTTCCTTTCTCCAGCCAGCATCGGAGTTGACTCACGCCTTAATAAGGATCGCCTTCGCTTTGCGAATTCCAGCAAACACACCCGCGGCCAACTGGACCAGTTAATCCAGGACCTGACCCAATGGATCAAATCCCCGGCGAGCGGGCAGGCTACTTACTCCAACGAGCTTTCAAGATGGGACCATCTCTGCCGCCTCGGACGGGGGATGCCGGCCCCCTCTCCCTTTCCTAAAGGGATAAGGGCCGGGGTGAGGGTTTCCCATGCGATGCAGGATTAGTCTCATTTTGGAAGCGAACTGGAATTAGAGTGTCTCTGAGGAATGCGGCTCCTCAAACCGTTCTCGCCGCACTCGTAATAAATCCTTACTGTTTCGCCTTAAGCTTGTGAGAACCAGAAGACAAAGCCGATTCCCCGAGCAGGCACTTGGTTCAACCAATGGTTCCTGCCGCCCTATTTCGCCGGTCCCAGTTTGTGGCGCAAAACATAGACCAGCGCCTTGACGGCCAGTTCGATGAACAGAAACGGCTTGGCGATGAAATCATTGCCGCCGCTCATGGTCGAGTTGGCCCGGCTGTCAAAGTCATTGAGGCTGGTGACGAACACCACGGGGGTTTTCTTGTACGCCGGCAAAGTGCGCAACTTGGTGCACAACTCGAAGCCGTTCATGACCGGCATATCCACATCCAGAAAAATCAGATCGAATTTGTCTTCCGAAAGCAGCTTGTAAGCGGCCAGTGGGTCCTCGACGCTGACGCATTTGAGTTTGGCCTTCTCCAGCGCGTAGGTGATAGCGCGACGAGAGATGGCCTCGTCGTCCACGACCATGATCTTCGCAGCCAGGGCTTCCTGTTTTTCGGGCAGCGCGGAGCGTTCAAACAGAACCGCCAGGAAATCCACTGCCAAAGCGACGGTGCGCAGGGTCGAGGCAGTGATGTTCTTGGGCTTCTCGTAAAGCTCCCTGAGCAATGCTTCGAGCGCATCGGCCATCTGGGCGATTTGCAGCATGCCGGTGATGCCCGCGTTGGCGCTCAGTGAGTGGATGCGGCGATACAACTCCTGGGCCTGTTTGACGCGCGCCGCCTCGTCGTTGGACTTTATCAGCCCCTGGAGCAGTGCCCGGGCGGCGGCCAGCGTGCCGGGAAAACTCTCGATGAAGGATTTTCGCAAGTCGGCCTGGAATTCTGCGTCCTCGTTGCTGGTCGTCGGGTGCCCCGGAGTCTGTCCCGGCTGGCGCTGCGCCGAAGTCGCCGGCGCCTGAGAAACCGAAGGGGCCGCACGGTCAGTGACGCCGCCCGCGTCGGTGCCGTTGCCGGAGAGAGTGCTGCGCACCGCTTCAATGACTTGCTGGGGAGTGCAATTGGCTTTGGTGAGGCACTTGGTGGCCCCTGCTTTGCACGCTTGCTGCAGCATGTCGGACAAATACGTGTTGGAGAACACAATCACAGGGATTTGTTCCAATTCTGGCTCAGAACGGATTTTTTTCATCAGTTCCACCCCGGTCATTTTCGGCAACATCAAATCCAGCAGCACTGCGTCGGGCCGGAAACTGCGGACCAACTCCAAGCCCGCGAGGCCATCCAAGGCGACTTCCACCTGGAAACCTTCCACGGAAAACTTGTTCCGGTAGATATTCGCCACGATTTGGTCGTCTTCGATGATCAGGATCTTACTCATCGTTCAGGCTTTGGCCGCCAGATCACAGTGGCTGGCCAGATAGTCCTCCAAAAACTTGCGGATGGATTCGAATTCGCGTACGGCCTCGCGGCTGAGTTGGACGGCGTTGGTTAGCTTGTCTTCCATGCCCTGCCGTTCCAACTCGCGCAAAAAAGGCACCAGCCGCCGCATGCCGCAGGTGGCGCTGGCCCCGGCGCAACTGTGCGCCAACCGACGGACCTCCTGCGCGGCGCCCGACCGCACAGCAGCTTCGAGTTGTTCCATTTGTTCGCGGGTTTGCGTCAGGTAGAGTTCCACTAGTTCGCGCAAGTTGTCCATATTCCCGCCGGTGAAATCCAGCAACCGTTCCATGTCCACGGGCGCGGCCTCCGCCGGCTCGGATGCCGAAACTGCAGGCTGGGTTGCACTAGCGGCGGCGGGCAGTGCAACGGCAATTTGCGCCGTTGGGGCCGCATCGGCCCGGCCAGCGATCGCGCCCCAACGTTCGACAATGGTCCGCATGTCCTCAAGTCGAACTGGTTTGGACAGGTAATCATCCATGCCGGCTGCCAGACATTTTTCGCGATCGCCTTGCATCGCGCTGGCGGTCATGGCCACGATGATGATCGCGAGCTTGTAATTCGGGAACCGGTCTCTTTGCCCCTGGCGCTCGCGAATCATGCGCGTGGCTTCCAGCCCATCCATTTGCGGCATCATCACGTCCATGAAAATCAAATCGTAAGGCTGCCGATCCAGGGCCGCCAGAGCCTCCACGCCGTTGGCCGACACGTCGGCCCGATACCCCAATTGCTGCAGCAACCGTAGCGCCACCTTTTGGTTGATGACGTTGTCGTCGCACACCAGCACGCGCAAAGGCAGACGGCTGGCCAACGCCGCTTCGGGCTTTGCGCTCACTGGGGTTTTTTTCAAGGGCGGGTTGGCGCCTGAAACCACTCGGATCAACACTTCTTGAAGCTGGACCGGCTTGATCGGCTTGGTCAGGCAACCGGCAAACGCAGCGCTGGCCACATTGGGATCATCGGCGCGCACGCCCATCGACGTCAGCAGCAGCAGCGGCATCCTCGTCGTGTTGGGCAGTTTGCGAATTTCGCTCGCCAGTTTCAGCCCATCCATGCCCGGCATCTGCATGTCCAGGATGGCCAGGTCGAACAGTTCGCCTGCGCGCAACCAGTTCAAAGCTTGGGAGCCGTCCTGCGTGCCTCGTGGCAGCATGCCCCATTTGCTCGTCTGCAAAGTGAGGATTCGGCAGTTGGTAGCGTTGTCGTCCACGATCAGCAGGCGCAAATCGGCCAGCTCAGGTTGCGGGGCTTCGGACACGATTCGCGGAGTCTGGGGCGCGGCTTGCAACGGCAAGGTGAAGTGGAAAGTAGAACCTTTTTGAGGCACGCTTTCAACCCACATCTTGCCCCCCATCAACTCGACCAACCGTTTGCTGATCGCCAGACCCAATCCGGTCCCGCCATAATGCCGGGCAATGGAAGCGTCGGCCTGGCTGAACGATTTGAACAAGCGCGCCAGCCGATCCACCGCAATGCCTATGCCGGTGTCCTGAACCGAGAAATGCAGATGCCATGGCTCCGAACGGTTCCCTTTTGTCGCCGCTGCGGTAAGGACTTTTACTTGCACTACGACTTCGCCTGCGCTGGTGAACTTGATGCCGTTGCTGACCAGATTGACCAGCACCTGCCGCAGGCGCATCACGTCACCCAGGAACACCCCAGGGATCCCTTCCTCCATCTGATAGGCAATGTCCAATTTCTTCTCCGCGGCTTTGGCGGCCAGCAGATCCAGCGACTCCTCGACGCACTGGCTCAGATCGAATGGCTGGCTTTCCAATTCGAGCTTGCCGGATTCGATCTTCGAAAAATCCAGAATTTCGTTAAGGATTGTGAGCAAAGACTCGCTGCTGGAGTGAATGGTTTCCACGTACCCGTGCTGCTCATGAGTCAAAGGAGTTTCCAGAAGCAGGCCCGCCATGGAGATGATGCCGCTCATCGGCGTGCGGATTTCGTGGCTCATGTTGGCCAGAAATTCGGCTTTGGCGCGCACGGCCGCTTCGGCGGCGACGCGGGAGGCGAATAGCTCGCGATTGGCCTGAGTTAATTCATCCTGCAGACGCTTGGCCCGCAGCGCAGCGCGCAGCCGCGCGCGCAGTTCCGCTGCCTCAAAGGGTTTGGTGAGGTAATCAACTGCGCCGAGCTCAAACCCGCGCAATTTGTCGGTCGTGCTGTTCCAGGCCGTCAGGACGATCACCGGGATGGCTTGCAGTTCGGGACTTTCCTTGAATTGCCGCAGCAACTCGAATCCGTCCACGCCCGGCAATCCCAAGTCGAGCAAGATCAGGTCGAAATGCTTATCATGCGCCAACCTTAGCGCTGCCGCGCCGTCAGGGGCGGTATCGAGGGTGATGTTGTCATTGTGCAACAAGGCGGCCAACACCTCGGGCATTCGAGCATCGTCTTCGACCAACAAAACCTGGGACGCGCGCTCATTCATAGTACCGCCAGCTCATTACCTAACCATCTCATTGTTAAATCCTGATACTTAATGTTCGCATTGTTCAGCTTGCCAGTAAATCGCTGTTAATCGAGCACATTCAACACCAACTCCCACTAAAAGCCAGTTTGATTTTCGCCCTGCCCACCGGAGCGGTAGTCGGCTTCGGCTTAATGTTCCGATTTGACCGCCCAAAGTCACTGGTCAGCCCTGTTAAATGGAACTCACGCCGAGGTTTACCCACTCGACCCGCTTGCTTTCATTCGATTGGTGCCTTGAAATAAGACAACTCGGCTCCGCTTTCGAGACACAGTAACCAAGAAACGGTTGCCAGCAGGACTTCAAAAGGGCTAAAGTCCAACGCATGGTTCAGACTGTGCTCAACCACGGCGCGGCTGAAGAGGTGTCCTCATTGCGTGATGCCTATATCAAGGCCTACCGCATCATGCTCCTGGCCCGAATCCTGGATGACAAATTTGCCAGCCTTTATCGCATGGGCAAAATCCATGGAGGCGTCTTTCTCGGACGCGGCCAGGAGGCCTTGAGCGCAGCCGTCGGGCTGGCCTTGCGCAAGGGAGACATTTTTGCGCCGCTCATCCGCGATGCGGCTGGCCGGCTGGCCTTCGGGGAACCGCTGCTGGATGCCATGCGCACCTATCTGGGTTCGCGTCTGGGGCCGATGCGCGGACGCGACGGCAACGTCCATCGTGGCCGGCCCACCGAGGGGCTGCTGGCCATGATCAGCCATTTGGGCGCGACCATCCCCGTGGTCAACGGCGCGTTGCTGGCTCATCGCCTAAAGGGAATCTCCGGAACCGTCGGAGCCGCCTGCATCGGCGATGGCGGCACTTCGACCGGCGCATATCACGAAGCCCTCAACCAGGCGGCGGTGGAAAAGCTGCCGCTGGTTCTCGTCGTTGCCGACAACCAGTACGCTTACTCCACCCCCACCCGGCGGCAGTTCGCCTGCCGATCGCTTCTGGACAGGACCGCTGCTTACGGAATTGAAGGACAGGCCCTGGACGGCACCGATTTGGCCGCCTGCCTCAAAGTCGTGGGCGACGCAGTCAATCGGGCCAGGATCGGACGCGGCGCCCAAATGGTCGTGGCCCGGCTATTGCGCCTCTGTGGCCATGGCGAGCATGACGACGCGCACTACGTCGATCCACGATTGAAAGCCTCGCCTCTGGGCAGGGATTGTTTGAAAGTCGCTGAAGGCCAATTGATTGATCACGACTGGGCAGATACCGGGACCATCGGGTCCTGGCGCAATGAGGCGGCCCAGACCGTTGAGGAGGCCCTCGCCAAGGTGCAGCGAGAACCCGGTCCGGACCCATACCGAGAGGACTGGTGCGCACTGGCCTGCCGGCATCTGAGGGATGGACATGACACTGAACCGCGTTAAATGCGCTAGCTTGTTTGTTATTTGACTCATCTAAGACAGCTAAGAGCGCGTAAATGAACAACATTTACAAGCCTATGGGATTCGACTTGAACGAAGCCATCTGTTGGTTCTTCGTTTCCTTTGTTTGCTTCTGTAAAATTCCCCCTCATGCCTCCTTCATTCAGCGGCCTAACCACGTAACTCGTCACTGAGGAGATGAGCATCACCTATCTGGGAGCTATTCGTGAGGCCCAGGCCCGGGCGCTGGCCGATGACCCGCGCGTGTTCATTTACGGCCAGGACGTGGCTGATTTTGGCGGCGCCTTCAAGGCGACCAAGAACCTGGCCCAGGAATTCCCCGGACGCGTGCTCGATGCGCCTATCAGCGAGGATGCCATGTTGGGTCTGGCCATCGGCGCTGCCATCGAGGGCCTCCGGCCGATTATCGAAATGCAGTTCGCTGATTTTTCCACGGTTGCTTTCAATCAAATTGTCAATCAGGCTGCCACCTTGTACTGGCGGACCAACGTCCCTTGCCCGATCACTGTCCGCCTTCCCGGTGGCGGCACTTCGGGCAGCGGCCCTTTTCACAGCCAGAGCATGGAAGCCTTGTATGCCCATTATCCCGGTCTCATCGTCATGACGCCGGCGACCGTCGAAGACGCCTACAGCATGTTGCTTGAAGCCGTCGCCATTGATGATCCGGTCATTTTTTGCGAGCACAAATATCTCTACTACCATCTGAAAGCCGAAACGCTGCCCACTCAGGCTTTGCCGACCGGGAAAGCCCGCATTGCCCGCGCCGGACGCGATATGACTTTGGTGGCTTACAGCGCGATGGTCCACGAGGCTCTGGCGGTCGCCGACGAAATGGCTTCCGAAGGAACCGAAATCGAAGTCGTTGATCTCCGCTCCGTAAAACCACTGGACACCGACACCGTCATGGCTTCCGTGGCGCGCACCGGACGTTTGCTCTGTGTGGGTGAAGCCTGGCCTTGGGGCGGAGTCACCGCGGAAGTCATCGCGCGCGTCGCCAGCGAGGGTTTTGGCTTGCTGGACGCCCCACCACAACGGCTGAACGCCAAAGACACCCCGGTTCCCTACCACCCCAACCTCTGGGCCGCTCACCGCCCCACCGCCCGCAGCATCGCCGCCGCCGCCCGCAATCTGTTGCGACTATGAAGAAAGCAAAGGAGTATCTGAGTAAAGAGACAATGCAGTGTCGGAGTACTGGAGTAGTAGAGGCTCGGGCCTTCACGGACCTCGCTCCATTCTGATCCCATGCCTTCCATCCCTATCATCATGCCCCAACTGGGCGAATCAATCGCCGAAGCTACAATCGTAAGTCTTCTCGTTCAGGTGGGCGACCAAGTGCAGGCCGACCAGGACATTATCGAGGTCGAGACCAACAAGGCTACTATGAACGTCACTTCACCCTGCCCGGGGCGCGTCGAACAATTCCTGGCCAAACCTAATGAGAGTCATCCCGTCGGCGCAGTCCTGGGGTACTTGGAAGCGACCAAAGAAGACGCCGCCCGGTTAGGCCTGGATGCTCCCCCGCCGGAACAATCTGATCAAGCAACCCGGGGCGCAGCCGATTCGCCAAGTCAGCTCCAAACCGATCGTGCCCAAAAGCGGGTTCAACCGACCGTGCGTGGCCTGCCGGTGCCGGCCAACGCCACCGGTGCCAGTTACATGTCCCCGCGCATGAAGGCCCGCATGACGGAGCTGGGCCTGCAATCAGCGGACCTGGCGGGCCTGCCGGGCAGCGGCGCCGCTGGGCGCGTCACCATCCAAGATTTCGAAAAATTCATCGCCAATCTTGAGCGGCACACCCTGAGTCAGGCCTCGACCATGCGGGTGGCCGTGGCTGACGCTATGCGCCGGAGTTGGACGCGGCCCCTGGCCACGGTGGCTCTGCCGGTTTGTTTCGATCCGCTCCTGAACCATCGCAAAGTGTGCAGCCCCAAACCGGGTCCTGCCCTATATGCCTTGCGCGCCTTGGCCGTCGCGCTGGCCGAGAACAGCGCTCCGGCCGGTCGATTAGTTGGCAACAAGATAGTTCATCCTTCCTCCATTGACCTCGGCTTTGCCGTCGAAGCCGACGATGGGGTGCTGGTTCCCGTGATCCGCAATGCCGATAAAACACGTCTCCAGAACCTGGTCCAACGCTACAACCAACTCGTCGCACTGGCACACCAGCGCAAACTGCCCACCGATGCCACCGGCGGGTCTATCGCCACCGTCACCAACTTCGGCACCTTCGGCCTCACTTGGGCGACCCCGATTCCGTTGCCAGAGCAAACGCTGGTGCTGGGCATGGGTGCCGGCCGCCGCGTTCCGCATTGGAGTGATGCCCAGGGGCAATTTGTCCCGGTCATGGAAGCCAACGTCACGCTCAGTTTCGACCATCGCGTCCTGGACGGCGGCGCCGCAGGCCGTTTGCTGGCCCGCGTGGCCCAATTGCTCTCAAATCCGGCAGAATTGTAACATGATTTGCTTGAGCCGGATCCGCCTCCCTCCCGCCGCGCCAACTCAGGGTGAGTTCAACAAATGCCTACCAATCTCATTAACACCCTGCTTTAGCTGGGTGACCGACGACCCCAGAGCAACTCTAACCGTTTTAACTGTTTCCCCGACTTTCCTGTGCGATTTTGCGCATTCTTGAACCCACCCCTCGCGCTACCTCCCTGCACGCCGATGGCTGCTGGCAAAATCTTCCCGATTACTCTGCTCCTCGCGCTGCTTTCAGCCAGCTCAGAAGCTAACCCGCTCAACCGCCCCAGGCTCAGCCAGCCGGCGCATACCGTGGAGGCTTGGGATTTCATTGAGATCACCTTGAAGATTGACTCGGCTCGAGCGCAAAATCCCTTCATTGATGCCTCACTCGAAGGGGAGTTTGGCAAGAGCGACGACAACCACCGGCTCAAGGTCCTCGGTTTTTGCGATGCCAGCGATGGCAGCTTGTTCCGCATCCGCTTCATGCCGCAGAGTCCCGGTGATTACACCTATTCCCTGACCTATCGCCAGGGCAGCATTGAGTTCCCATACACTGGCAGGTTCCGCGTTGTGGCGGGCCGCCGCCTCTCCGCAGGAGGGGTGGGGCGTCGCGGTATCTTGCGCGCGGACCCTGCATATCCCTTTCACTTCCTTTGGCAAGGCACCGGTGATCATTATTTCCTTAATGGAACGACCGCGTTCATGCTGATGGGATGGGCCGACGAGAAAGTCGTTACCGCCTGTCTCGACCGCTTTCAACGCTTCAAGATAAATCGCGTGCGCGTACTGCTCACCGGCCGCTGGGACATTTTTGCCACTGAACCGATCAAAAACCGGAACGGCTTCAATGCCATTTTGAATCCGTGGCTGGCCGAGCGCCCCGATAGCATCCAAAACCCAGGATTTGATTACGCGCGGTTCAACGTCGCGCATTGGCAGAAATTCGAACGCCTGCTGCGCGCTGCCCGCGAGAGGAACATCATCATCTCGGTCATTCTGGACTGGAACGACACCAAAGCTCACACTGCCGCGGGCAGCGAGGATGAGCGCCGCTACTTTCGCTATGCAGCCGCCAGGCTCGGCGGTTACTCCAATTTGACCTGGGACCTCGGTGACGATCTCGACAGTTTTCGTGACGAAGCCTGGACTCATGCCGCCGGAACCTATCTGATGAGCGTCGATCCTTATCGCCATCTGGCCACCAGCCATCCAGTCCACAACGAACATCAGGATCGGACCGCCGATTGGTTCGGCATGACCTCCTTCCAGCAATGGCCCCGGCCACTGCATCAATGGATGCTCGACCAGCGGAAACAACAAGCCCAGACTGGCCGCCTCATTCCCCAGGTCAATGAGGAGTATGGTTACGAAGACCATTACCCCGAATGGAACCCTGTTGCTGCGCCCGGTTGTTCGGCAGATGCCGACCGCCGCGCCGCTTGGGAGATCGCTATGGCTGGAACCTACCAAACCACCGGCGAAACCGCCAAACGCGGAACTGGTGTGCCACCCGATACCGGCGGCGGCTGGGTCAATGGCCGCGCCGATGCCTCCATGCTCTTGCTCGAATTACAGTCCCACATGGTGGATTTTTTCACCAGCTTCGACTGGTGGAAAGCCGAGCCGCACGATGAGCTGGTCAATCAGGGGGCCTTTTGCCTGGCCCAACCCGGCGAAGTCTATGCGGTGTATCTGCCGCACGGCGGTCAGGTGACCGTGAAGCTCGAGCCGGGGCCGTATCACGCGCACTGGGTCCAACCGCGCACCGGCCAAACCGCGGTAATTGGAGAAATCACTGGCCCCGATTGGACCTCACCCAAGTCCCGCGACATTGATGATTGGGCCTTGTTGGTGAGACGCGCTAAAAGGCAGCCTTAGCAGATTCCTTCAGCAGCCAGGTAAAGCCAGTTGAAATTGACGATGCCAGCGAGGTGATGCCCGAGGCATTGCGTTTGCCGCAGGAAGCACATGAAAGCAAGGCTATGGAGGGAATGCGAGTCGCCTTCGCCGGGGTTGAATCATCCGGTGGCAAAGGTGAACCGACGGCAAAAGATCGCGCGTTTATTCGCAAGCTCATCGAAAGCCACCGCTCGGGCAAACGCCGGGCATGATTGTTTAGCTCGGCGTCATGGCCCGCAATCCAGCCGCTTGAGCCAGAGCCAATTGGTCCTTGTCGAATGTTACGAAGTTCCCGGCTTGAATTTCCAAGGCGATTGCCACTTACCAAAGGTCAAGCGAACGGCATGACTTTGTCCAGGCCAACCGTTCAGCCACCGCTTCGGCCTGCCGGAGGGATTCCGTCCAGTCCAAGGGTTCGTGAATCAGCGTTCCGTCGTCCAAGTCTTCCTCTATGTGGCGCAGTATTTGACGGGCGTCGGCCTGTCTGATCAACCCGCCATAGGCGCATTGACGCACGGTCGTCCGCAGCTCCAGGCGGTGAAGCGGCGTGAAGAGGATGGGCTGCCGACCCGTGCGCGCCCGGTGACGCAAGGCGGCAGCAGGATGGTCGTTGGGCACGTATAGCGCGACCAGACAGGAAGTGTCAAAGTACGCTTTCAACCGCGCAACCGCGAGAGGACTTCGGACGCCCCAGGAATCGGCTTCGGCGAGATGCGGTTGAGCCTTGCTCTAAAGGCGGCTGCGGACTTGCCAGCCTTCTTCGTGAGAGCGGGCACGAGTTTGATCCATGGTTTGCCGCCGTGGGTAACGATGAGAGTTTCGCCGGCGTGCGCCAAATCGCCGATCCTGTCGAACCCCTGAACCACTTGTTGTTTCGTGACCGTTTTCATGCGACAAATCTATGCCCGAATTACACTTTCGGCAATGGCGAAGTCACTGGAGAAGTAGTGCAATTTGTCTCGTTCTTGATACTGGCATTGGATGCTATTTTCATAACCAGGGAGTATGAAACCCGCAACATCGGTCGCTGATGGTGAAGAATAGTTGATTCTGATTGATCCTGCGAATCAACTGATTCCCGGAATCCCAAACGTAGATGTTGTCGGCAGCGTCAGCAACCAAGGCGCCGGGACTGCGATTGAACTGTATCCCATCGCAGCGACTGGTCCGAAGCCCGCCTGCCGCGCTACTGGGGTAAACACCCCATTGCAGAAATCCGTAGAACGGTTACGTTGCCCTGGTAATGGTGGTTAGTTAGGTTCAGGCGGCCCTGGGTGGGGCCGCCTTCTCGTTAAACTGAATAATGGAGCGTCGGAGGGATGGATGAATGTAAGAGACGCTTCCCGCAACCTCCGCCCGCCTCAATACCCCATTTTCCACTTTCTCGAGATGAGGCGCGAAATGGGGTATTTACCCCATTGCACCCGAATGCCAACAGGGTTAAAAATATGATGCCAACAGATTCTCAACCGCCTTCCAGGGAGGGCGGTTTTTTTTGTTTTTTGAAGAGCGTCTCAAACGCGCTGGTCATCCATTCGCCCCTGTCCTCGTAACCCCGAAAACCCCTCATGTTCACGAGGTCGGCCGAGCGGCCCGAGCACCAACGAGGGAGCCGTTTTTCAGATACCCATTAATTGCAAAAGCGCGCGCGAAGTTTATTTCGGCGCGCTTGTTGACAAAACTGTCCGGTGCTACAATGTTCTCCGCCGTTTGGTTGCCTCGGTAGCTCAATTGGCAGAGCAGTTGACTCTTAATCAATTGGTTCTAGGTTCAAGTCCTAGCCGGGGCACCATTGCCGGGATTTGGGGAGGTACTGTTTCGATGGTCCCATCCCACCAGCAGGGATGACCATACGCGGACCGGCAGAAATCTGCCGCCAGTTGCGCGGTCGCGGCGCTGCGGGCCCAGTAGCCGTCCACGCTGGCCGTGAATACAAGTGAGCCGTCCAAACGAGTGACCTGCACAGCTATCCTTTTCATAGGTTTGCTCTTGGTTTGGGTTTGGGGAGAGAGCAACACCAACAATAATCACTTCGTATGGCCGCGAATACCCGTATTTCTACGGATGGACATGGTATCCGTAATAGTACTGATACAAGGATGGCATGAACCCTGCTGGGCGCTCGGTCATCATGCTCGTGCCAGCAGTCAATAGCGCGTCCCCTTCCTGCGCTTCCGTTATCTGAGGCGCAACAGTAGTTCTCGGCCCAGGTTGCGTGCCTTATTCCTCAGTCCACCGGCCAGGGCGCGGGCTCGGCCATGCGTCAGGAGCCTGTAGCGGCGGTTTGCGACCGCCTGGCTTTTCCCCTCCACGTATTCCCCGCAAACAAATCCCTGACATTTCAAGGTCCTGTGATGTAGTTGGTTTTCGTCCAGGACGTTGATCCCGGACTGCTGACCAACATGTAGATCGTGCCGTTGCTGTTCACCTGGGCGGTGCCACCCGGTGTTCTGGCCGCCAGAGGCCAACTGGACAGCGCGTTCGTGGGCAGGAACGATACCGTGATGTTCAGGTTCGTCAGGCACGGGCGGTTGACAGCAACAGCGTGGCCGTTTTGAGCGTCGGTCGATGGCGATGGCACCAGGGCAACCTTTGGCTGGGCTTCCGAAAAGATGACCTTTTGGGCCATGTTCGCGGAATGTTGGTCGCGCAAATGACCATAGGTCTTCATGGCCAATGCGCCGCCGTTCTTGTGGCCGAGCCAGCGCGAGACGGTCGGAATGTCCACCCCGGATTCGATGCAGCGGGTGGCGAACAGGTGGCGCAAGTCGTGATGGGTGAACCGGGTAATCCCGAGCGATTTGCAAGCCGAGTTGATCGCCCCCTGACATTCGTGAACGGGCATAACGGGGTTGGCTAGAAATTCCTTCTCCCCTCTTTCGCTCCTGATGCGCTCAAGCAGCCGGTGCATGCCGGGAATCATCGGCACGCGACGAGTTGCCCAGTTCTTGGTTTCGGTCGCCGGGTCACCTCATTTGGTCATTTGGGTCAAACCATAGTTTTGTTGGTTTTCCGCATTGACCGTCAGGGCTTGACAGAGTTCATCTCATATCGAATTATAGAGGCTGAAGGAGACACAACTTATGAATCGAATGATGATCCAAGGCAGACTGCTGGCTACCGTTGCGACGGTCGCGTTGCTGGCCTCTGTTGTAATGGGCACCGACGCGAAGGGCGCGACCTCCAAACCACCGAGCGGGTCCCAGGACCTGGGAACTCTCAGCGCCGCCAACGATTACAACGTGCTTCTTAACCTCACACTGAAGAATGGTAGCCCAGTCGTCCATACGGTCGATGTAGGAGACATCCCGGCCAGTCGGTCCCGACTCCTGCTGGCCGTGAAAACGTATTGGAACAAATACCCGAGTTTCAACGTCATCGATCCGAGTGGTATTCGACACGGAATCGACGGCGTTATCAACGACCCAAATCAATCCAACACATTCTGGATCAACCTGCCCGCGCAGCCTGGCCAGTACCAAATCGAGCTGGCGAGCAACGGCGGCACATACACGTACTTCGTGGAGGCTGTCTTAGTCTCGGACGAGGGTTGGCCTTGGTGAATACGGCGACCGCCGTCTTCCAAATGAGCTTGCTCCGCACTCGGATTCGGGCATAATAGTTGCCTGAGGTGCTCGTGACGTGCTGTTGGTTGGAAACCGACTCTTGATCAGACTTTGGCACAGCCCTCGCCTCGGAGCACGAGGTTTATCAAACCATCGAACCACGAGACTGGCGCCCTGGCATCGGCAATGGGTGAGGGCAATTTATTTCGGCGGCACGGTTAGAATCGGGTAATTGACGGCCTGGATCGCCTGCCCGCGCATCGAATTCGCAGGGGCGTTCGGCTTGGTGACGCAGTCGCCCGTGCAGCCATCCACCGCGCTGGCCCAAACCGTCCCGTCCTTGGGCGAAACTTGGATGTCGAGGAAGTCGAACATGCCGCCGCAACGGCCGTCGCACCAACCGCGATAAATCGGATCCTGGGGATCGTTCGCGATGTTCGACAAAAACAGCGGATTGCTGCTTAGCGCGTTGGTTGAGACAACGACGTAGGAGTTCCACGGCCGCGTCGGGTCAGACTGGTCGTTGACCATCGTGCCCGGGAACGTGACGGCGATTTTGCCGGGGTCGCCTGCGGTGATCGTCGGGAAATTCACCTCGAAGACACCGGACGGCGAGAACATCAGCGGCGTCGTCCAGGTCGCGCCGTGGTCGCGTGAGATGCACAGATAGGGCAGATGATGGACATTGTCCCACCAAACGTAATAAAGATTGCCCGCGGTATCCGAAGCAACAGCCGGGTCGCCGGCGGCGCCGATCAAATTTGAAATTTCCACGCGCGTCCAGGTGTCGCCCCCATTATCCGAGG
>WNGL01011928.1_pt1 | contig 20072 bp, 17 predicted proteins | sample 5400591 | NCBI WGS metagenome assembly WNGL01 (sample SAMN13153377, study PRJNA577476) | soil metagenome | isolation source: 80 cm soil or saprolite under Garry oak tree replicate 1 | place: USA:California | collected 2016-06-15 | reverse complement strand
TCGCAGCGAGCCAGACCAGCATCACGGCCCTCGTCGACCAGAAGGGCATCGGCGCGCAGCGCGGTCCGGGTGACCGTGGTGTCATTGGCGACCAGTTCTCGGTCGCCGCGACCTACCTCGGCACCACGACCGACGACCTGCGGACGAAGATGCAGGCCGGCCAGACGCTCGCGCAGATCGCCGCAGCCACATCGGGTAAGTCACGCGACGGCCTCGTCGCCGCGCTGACGACCGACGCTAAGGCGAAGATCGCCGCCGCGCAGACCGCCGGCACGATCACCGCCGACCAGGCCACGGAGCTCACGAACGATCTCGCAACACGCATCGCGAACTTCGTCGACTCGAACCGCCCGAACGGACCACGCGGCCGCTAACGCGTCGGGTCCAGAAACCGTCCGAGAGAGCGCGGCACGTCGCCGCGCTCTTTTCTTTTCTCCCTGGCTGAGAGGTAACGGACTAACGCCGCCCAGCTGAGCGCTCGTGAAATCCATCCCAGGCGAATCGCGATCGGGTAGATCGCGCGCAGCCTTGGCCCGCTCGCGGACCCCGTGAACGGCTCGAGGTAGAGATCACGCAGCCGCGAGATCTCGCGTGACCCTGGCTCAAGCCTGAGCGTGTAGGCAACGCTCCGCTCCACCACGCTCATCGACAGGAACGGGTGCGAAACACAGGCATCGCCCCAGTCGAGGATGCGGTAATGGCCGTCTCGAAGGAAGATCTGGCCGTCGTGCAGATCATCGTGCTGGATCGTCATGTCCTGGGCCTTCGTCAGGCCCTCCTTGAGTCCGACACGCAAGAGGAATGGCTCGTCAAGCAGCCGCGCGTATTGGCTCGCGAGCGCAGGGGCGCGCCGGTCCGGAGTGCCGAGCTTCAGCGCCTGCCGTATATGCGATGACATCGCGATCTGCAGCTCCGCGTATTGCGGCAGGACGCGATGCCAGTGACGGATGTCCCGATCCTTCGTGATCGTCTGCCGCAGTCGCGGGCCGGCGTCCTCGAGGAGGAGCCATCCACGTTTGGCATCGATCGCGAGCGTCCTCCCGACATCGTCCGGAGCCCATTTGGTGATCGCGGCGGTGAGTCCGGCTTCAAACCGCTGCGGCGGCCACGTCGCTTTGAAGAAGACCCTGCCGCGCTCGGTCGGAAGCCGGATAACCGTCGACCAAGGCCGGATGTGAAACTGCTCGGCCTCGCCGGTGATCGCGAGGCCGCGCTCGCGCAGACGGCGGCCGGCCCACGCGATCGCGCGAGCGCGCCACGCGCGCCGTCGCCACGGCATCGGAATGCTCACGCGGGGGACGGTAGCGGGCTAAGAAGTTCCGGGTCGCATGAACAACTGAAGCCGGGTCAATCGTTCGTGAAGCTCGCGCAGCGCCTTCCGGTGCCGCTCGTCGTGGAACCGGACACCCTCGAACAACGGCACGTCGAAGGTCTTCAGCGCCCAGAAGTAATCGCTGTCGGCCGTCGAGACCTCAGCGATCAGCGATCGCGTTTCGCTCGTCCACGAGTCGACGCGCCCGAGCCACACGCCGAGTGCCGCGAGTGGCAGCATCATCCCTTCTTTGCGGAGCGCCATGCCTCTGTCGCGCAGCTCGCCCAGGCCGCCCACCTGATCGCGATACGAGGGCCTGTCGCCGATCCGTATGAAGCGAGGCTCCGACGTCGGCTCGCGCCAGAAGCGGAGCTCGAACGACGCGGTCGCGCTCTGCGCGATCCCCCGTTCCTTCCAGCTAACGGTGACGTCGAAGACGTGCCGAACACCGGCGATGAACGGCGCGAGGAAGGGCCCGAGACCTGAACTCGCGTTCGGAGTGAGGTACCAGTTCTTGAACGGCACGAGCCAACCGGACCCGAGCGGCTCAGCCGACTCCCTCACGCCGCCGATCACGATCGGAATGCGCGCCCCCGTCTGCATGAGGTCGATGGCGCCATCGCCGGTCTGCCATTGCCATCGCTCGACACCCACCTGCTCTCCACGGACCGCGACGCTGAGCCGGGCTTTCGGCGCCGCGACGCTGGTGACGGTCGCGGCGGCGACCTGATACCAGCGCACCGACGGCTCGGATGCGCCGTTGCCACCGACCAGCAGCGCGACTTCCGCGCGCGGTGGCGCGACCGGGGCGGCCGGTTCGAGGACGGCGACATCCCCGCCCCGCTGGACATCGCGCGAGGCAGGCATCTGGTCGCGTGGCCGTCCCGCGATGGCCAGAACGAGACCCAGCAGCAGCAGGCCGATCCCTGCATACAAGGGGTAAGGCCGGAACGCGTCGGTCACCGGCAGGTTGAGGAAGCTGAGGGCGATGAGAACCAGACCGATCACGAAGCACGCGAGGGTGATGGTGGTGCGCAAGATCACTGGATGATGAGGCTCGCGCTCGAGAACGCGCGTGCGTCAGACCGAGGTGACCGCTCCCTGGGACGCGCTTGAAACGAGCCGCGCGTACTTGGCGAGCGCGCCCTGCTTGTAGAGGGGCTCCGGATGGCGGACCGTCGCGAGGCGCTGGCGCAGCTCCTCGGGCGCGATCTCGAGCTCGAGAAGGCGCTTCTCGGGATCGACGAGGATGGAGTCGCCGTCGCGGACCGCGGCGATGGGTCCGCCGACCACGGCCTCTGGTGAGACGTGGGCGATCATGTGGCCGTGGGTCGCGCCTGAGAAGCGGCCATCGGTGATGAGCGCGACCTTGTCGCCGAGACCCTCGCCGACGATCGCGCCGGTGACGCTCAGCATCTCGCGCATGCCGGGTCCGCCCTTCGGTCCCTCGTAGCGGATCACGACGCAGTCGCCTTCCTTGATCTTCTTCGCGAGGACCGCGGCCATCGCGTCCTCCTCGCGATCGAAGACGCGAGCGGTATACCGCTCCAACCTCGTTTGATGACCCGCGACCTTCATGACGCAGCCCTCGGGGGCAAGCGAGCCGCGCAGGATGATCATCCCGCCGGTCGGTGCGATCGGATCCTTGAGCGGTTTCACGACCGTCTGACCCTTCGTCTCGACCGTCGCGGCGGCTTCCTCGCCGATCGTCTTGCCGCTCACGGTCATCACGTTGCCATCGAGAACCTTGGCCTCGAGCAGACGCTTCATCACCAGGAGGATCCCACCGGCCTTGTCCATATCGACCGCCGTGTACTTGCCCCACGGCTTCATGTCGGCGAGGAGTGGCGTCCGCGCGCTGATCTTGTCGAAGTCGTCGAGTGAGAGCGGCACGTTCGCCTCACGCGCGACGGCGAGGAGATGGAGGACCGCGTTCGTCGATCCGCCCGTGGCCATGACCGCGCGGATCGCGTTTTCGAGCGCGGGTCGTGTGATGATCTGGCGAGGAGTCACGCCTTCGTTCAGGAGCTCGACGCCGCGACGTCCCGCCGCGCGCATGACCTCCTTCCGACGTTGGTCGGTCGCGGGGACGCGCGAGGATCCCGCTGGTGAGATGCCGAGTGCCTCGAACGCCGTGGCCATCGTGTTCGCGGTGAACTGACCACCGCATGCCCCCGCGCCGGGGCACGCGACTTTCTCGAGCTCATCGAGTTCCTTGTCGTTCATCTTTCCGACGGCGTGCCGTCCGATCGCTTCGTAGACGTCACCGATCGTGACGTCCTTGCCCTGGAAGCGGCCGGGCATGATCGAGCCGCCGTAGACCATGAGGCCGGGGATGTCCATGCGCGCGAGCGCCATGACCGTGCCGGGGATCGTCTTGTCGCACCCGCTGATGCATACAAGTGCGTCGAGGAGATGCCCGCGGGTGACGAGCTCGATGGAGTCGGCGACGACCTCGCGGGAGATGAGTGAGGCTTTCATGCCCTCGGTGCCCATCGCGATGCCGTCGCTCACCGCGATGGTGTTGAACTCGACCGGCGTGCCGCCCGCCTCGCGGATGCCTTCCTTGACCCATCCGGCGAGCTGCCGGTGGTTGAAGTTGCACGGCATGATCTCGATCCACGAGTGCGCAACTCCGATCAGCGGTCGGCGGAAGTCTTCGTCTTTGTAGCCGACCGCGCGCATCATCGAGCGCGCCCCTGCCCTAGAGGGACCGTCAACGAGGAGACGACTGTGCGTGCGGAGGTCACTCATTACACGAGAACTCCTCAGCTAGACGACTTAGACGGTAATGCTCATCGCCCCATCGACGTAGACAGACGCAAGGTTTCCTCGCGACCAGACTAGGACCTGATGACTAGATGCGCTGAGGGTCGGACAAAGTGCGGGCGCCAGAACGCGAAGGAAAGCCGGTCAGCCGGCTCGTCGTAGATTCCGAGGTGTAGTCCGCTTGTGGTTACGATCGGTGCGACGGCCTTCATGATGGATTCCATATGCGAAACGCTCCACTCGCGAGCAACCCACAGCAGCATCGGTTCGTAAGCCTGGCCCGCTACTCTCGCGGTCGTCACCGCTTGACCCACGACCAAGCCGAGCTGTGCGACTGCATCGCTAATTGAACGATTGCGCTCGAGAATCTTGACCTCAACAACTATGAGTCGCCAGCCACCTGGCCCGCGTATTACTCCGTCTGCTTCGATCTCATAACCGCCAGGAAACTCGACCACTTGTCGCTGCAACAAGTCCCAACCCGGGGCGAGCTGTTCGGCAAGAGCAGCCAAGGCGGCAGCTTCACTCTTCAGATAACCGGTTCGCTCCGCCCGAAGCTGTACGCGACCGGCTGGACCTCCTTCGGTCGCGGCTTCGCCGGGCTCAGCTTCGGCGACCAATTCCTGCTCGACCGAGGCGACCTTCTCCTTTTCGCTTTGGGGCCGAAAGTTGACTTCTCCGCCACCGGGCAGCTTTACCGAGTCGACCAGGTGAATCAGCCACGGCAGCAGTGCAACGAGCAGCAGCCAGACTGTGATCTGATCGATGAACAAGGAACCCACGAACGCGTGGGCGACGATTAGGACAAGACAGAAGCCAGTAACTAACCACTTGAAGGCTGTTGACACCGAACCCGATGCCAATGCGCTCGATCGTCCCTTTGGCCGGGAGCGGTGGAACACGCCCGCCCTCCACAAGAGTTTGAGACTGCTTGACTGACGACTGTACTGTCAGCCGAAGTGGTGGGTAAAGGGCAATGTCGTGATCACGTTTCAGCGCGAGCCTTGGCGTTTCCAGAAATGGCGCCCGGGCGTACATGCGACTGATCGAGCAGGTTCGGATTGTTCGATTTCGGTCGGTTCGTGACGCCGAGCTGTCCAACGTGGGGGACTTCTCCGTGTTGGCCGGACTGAACAACGCAGGAAAGTCCAATTTCCTCCGCGCACTGAATGTCTTCTTCAACGGCGAGGTCGAGCCGGGAGCCGCTGTTGACGTCCTTCGGGATACGTACCGGCTCAAAGGTAAGAAGATTTCGTTCCGTGTCGAAGTTACGTTTTCATTGCCACCTAGCTTTCGATTTCGGCAGGATCTTGCGCAGGTCCAGAACCTACTCACGGCGAGGCCGGTGATTGCGAAGGAGTGGGAACGAGGGGCCACCCGGCCAACTTACTACCTAAATGGATCGAGTCTTCCGGCCGATGAGGACGCGCGGACCAAAATTGACCAGTTCCTCTCACTGATCACATTCCGGTATGTCCCTAACCGCGTTCTCCCGCTCGATCTCATCAGGCGGGAACATGCTTCATTACGCGGGGTTCTAATCCGACGAGTGGCCAAGTCAGGGGCGGATCGGGATAAGCTGTTCAAGGAACTCACTGCGGCATCGGAAAAACTCGTCGCCAGTGTTGCGCTTCGAATGAAAGCGGCGTCCGAGGACATTGAGAGTATTCGTCTGGCCACTCCGCTGACCCTCGCAGACATGGTCTTCGCTTTCGGCTACCGCGTGTCTGAGGAAGGAAGCGAGTTCGAGGATTCCGTTCAGGGAAGTGGTCTTCAAAGCCTGCTGCTGGTCCAGACGCTCGCGCTCATCGACCGCGACTACTCGAATCAATTTGGCTGGAAGCAGGCGGCGATCTGGGCGATGGAGGAACCAGAGTCCAGCCTTCATAGTTCGCTTGAAGCGGAGACTGCGAGCCTGCTACGTGAACTGGCGACGGAGCCCAATGGCCGACTACAGATTCTCGCCACGACGCACTCGAGTTTGATGATTCAGTACTCTGACGGGGGCTGGCTGGTGCAAAAATCCAGCACTGTTGGTGACCGTAAGGCTAGTCGACTTATCGCCCATAGCCCCGAGCAACTACTCGACGAAGCCGCACGTGCCGGAGTCTCCCAGTGGATTGATCCAATCCTTCATTTCCCGCTTCAACCGCTGGTCTTGGTTGAGGGCAAGTGGGACGAGATATTCATCCGAAACGCACTCCGTCTCCTTGGACTCAGCCATACGTGCCGGGTTACGTACCTGGAACTCCTGAGCGAGGGCAGCACTGGTGGTAACGAGGAGATGCGTAAGTACCTGAAGGCACATGCGCGCCAAATCCGCAGTCGCGCCGCCAACGCACCTGTCGTCGCTGTTCTGGATTGGGAAGATGCCTCTAAGAAAACTGCATTCGAGGCATTGGTGCCCGCGCAGGCCCCGTACCGGGTCCTCCCGTGGCCAGCCTCGGACTGCAACCCCAACCTTGGTACAAGTTTCCCTGGCATAGAACGCTTCTTCTCCGACAGGATCATCGAGTTGGCGATCGCCCGTGGAGCTGCGATCGGCCGTCAATCATCCGGCGAGTACGTGACAAACCTGAAGGACCATGCCGCGACCAAAAAACTGCTTGCAGAAATTGTCGACCGTGAACTAATCCTCGACGACATCCGTCACGCGCGCCGATTTCTCGAGGCTGTGGTCGCGGCGACAAAGCCTTAGCACTGAGGGCAGACCTTCACCGCTGAGACAATGGTAGATAGATCACGCCTTCTTGAGCAGCCTTGTTGATCTTCAACTGAAGGGCATCTACGAATGAGACCTGCCCTTCTAGGATTAAGGTTACGTCCTGGCCATCGACCAAGATGACATTGCTGGCACCCGTTCGCATGAAGTCCATAACGACCTCGGGGCGGTAGCCAACGATCGAGAAGAAAAGTCCACGGGTGCTTTCCAGCTTTCTGTCGACCTTGGCCTTGAAAGCAGACAGATCCGCAAGACTCGGGTAGGAGACGCGCCAACGAGTTTCAAGCAAGTAGTCGAAGCCGCCGTATTGAAGGTATCCGTCGATCTGTTCCGACGAAGTCTTATACGGTGGCCGGTAGGGAATTTCGTGCACATCACAAAGGTCGCCAATCAGATCCTCCAGGCCGTATCCCCTGGTTTGTGGATCGTCTCGACTCTGAGCCATTGTTACGAACGCGCGTCGCAGCTCGTCCATCTTCGTCGCTCGGGCCGCGAGCCCGGCCTGCCTGACCTCTGCGTCCCTGAGGCGTGCTCGCGCCGCCGACTGATCCTCCTGCGTGATCAAAGCCTGCGCCAGAGCCAGCTCCTTCAGTTGGCGGAGCGCGTCAAGCGCCCCGTCCCGATCCTCGACTGTGCTGTCGGGTATCGATCTCAATTGGCAGAGCTCGGTCAGCAGTCGTCTCTGAACAAGCAAGCCTTCATCGCCGAGTGAGTCGAGCTCTGCGAGCACATGCCGAGCGATCTTGAATTTGGCCTCGTCGAAGTACCTGTCGATGATTTGCTTCGGCACGCCTGCACCGATAAGAAAGTCCCTGAACGGTCCTTTCAGCCAAAAGGCCTTGCCTAACGCAGTGACCATCGCTTCTCGAATCTCGTACGGCAGTCTTGGCACGATTCAAGGCTACGACTGATGGTCGATGGGACCTCGGGGTCTTTGATGACGTCGCGCGCTCAGTCCCGGGTCGGCTTGGTGTCGAGAAGCTCCTCTGCCGAGAATCCGTTCTCACGCAACAACGCTAGGATCTGCGCCGCGTGGGCTCGATCACGCGTGTCGACGATTACGTCGAGACCGACGCGACCGAGGGCGGCGTAGGGACCCAGACGATGGATGCCGACATGAAGGATGTTGATGTGCTCGGCGGCGAGGATCCCGGTCAACTGATGAAGCAGGCCGGGCTTGTCGTCGAGCCAGGTGCGGAAAGCGAGGTAACGGCCGGCTGACGCGAGACCCTGCTGAAGCACCTTGCCAAGAAGGTTCGGGTCGATGTTTCCACCGCTGATCACCACGCCGACCTTCTGACCGCCGAGGCGACCATCGAGCTCGAGCACGGCTGCGAGCGCAGCCGCGCCGGCACCCTCAGCGAGGAGCTTCGTCCGCTCTAGCAAGACCACGATCGTCCGCGCGATCGCCTCATCCGTCACCGTGAGCACGTCGTCGACATAGCGCTTCACGATCGAGAGTGTCCGCACGGCGGGCCGCGCCACCGCAATACCGTCTGCGATCGTCGCGACCGGATGCTCGACCAATTTTCCTGACGAGAACGAATCCGCGAACGCCGATGCACCCGCCGCCTGAACCCCGATGATCCGCGGCCGCGTCTTGCGACCAGAGGCCGCGAGTGCGATCCCGGAAATGAGACCGCCACCACCGACGGGGACGACGAGCGTATCTAGGTCCGGCGCGTCGTCCAGCAGCTCCAGCGCGAGAGTGCCCTGCCCCGCGATCACATCGTCGTCGTCGAACGCGTGCACGTACGAGCGCTTCCGCTCGCGCGCGATCTCGAGCGCGGCGGCGTGTGCCTCGTCGTAGCTCTCACCGGTCAGGACCGTCTCGGCCCCGGCGCGCTGGATTGCGGTGAGCTTCGCGAGGGGCACACCGATCGGCAGCACGACGCAGGCAGGAATTCCGAGCAGCTTCGCCGCGAACGCGACGCCCTGGCCGTGATTGCCGGCAGACGCGGTGACCACACCGTTCGCGCGCTCGCGCTCGTCTTTGTTCATCAGCGCGTTGAGCGCGCCGCGGATCTTGAACGACCCGGTCTTCTGAAGGTTCTCGAGCTTTAGATAGACCTCGCGTCCGGCAAGTCCGGAGAGTGCCTCGGACTTCTCGGTCGGCGTGCGGCGGATGTGCGGGCCGATGGCCGCGGCCGCCGTCGCGACCGCGGACGCGTCAAGTGCCTTTGCGGTCAACACCAAGATGCTGCCGTCCGAGGCGAACGCGGGAGTGTCCGTCCGGGGGCGTTCCTTCGCGGTGGATGAAATCGGCGTACTCGAGGAACTCGATGTTCCCCGGCGACTGCCGCATCCGCGTCAACAGAACTGCCGCGTCGCCGAGCTGCTGTTGGGTATGCGTATGGATGTGCAGCACGTAGTACCAGAGCGGAAAGCGCTCGTTCGGCGGCGAGCCAGGCTCGAGATCGTGGATCTGCGCGAGCTTCTCGTCGTCCAACGATGCGAGCCAGGCGCGCATCTCCCGCTCGTCGCGCTGCCAGTGGTCGATGAGCGCCTTCGCTGTCGGGTAGTCGCTTAGCGGCAACTCCTTCTTCCACACCTCTTCGGGCCGTCCTTGCAGCCGCGCGCGCCAGCTCCCCTCGACGTCGAGTGTGTGGACCAGGGTCCCGCGGAGATCGCGCGTCGTCAGGCCCGAAGGCGCCTGGAACTCGGCGGTGGTGAGCTTCGCCGCGCACGCGAGCACGCGGTCCTTCATCCAGTAAGAAAAGCCGAACAACGTCTCGAGGTCCTTCCGGCGCATGGCGTCGAGCGTAACGCCGTCGCCACGCGCCGGGCGACATTTCAGTCTGCGGGCGTGCTCGCCGGAATGAACGTGAACGCCGGTTCCTGCGGCGAGCGTCGAGCCTCCGCGGCGATCGAAATGAGATCGCGCTCGTCGAGCTCGTGCACTTCATCGCCGCGCTTCATCGCGAGGATGTACGCGCGGTCGAGCGCCTCGCCATCAAGCGGGAGCCCGAGCTCGGCCAAACGTGCCTGCAGGCCGCGCCGTCCCGAAAGCTTCGAGACGACGATCCTTCGCGCCTCCCAGCCGACGGATTGCGGGGTCATGATCTCGTACGTCCCCGGGTCCTTGAGCACGCCGTCCTGGTGGATGCCCGACGCGTGCGCGAACGCGTTCGCGCCGACGACGGCCTTGTTCGGCTGCACCGGGATCCCGGTGAGCTCGCTGACGAGACGGCTCGTCGCGACGAGGCGCTCGGCCTTCACCGCGGTGTCCGCGCGGTAATGGTCAGTGCGCGTGCGCAGCGCCATGACCGTCTCCTCGAGCGATGCGTTGCCGCCGCGCTCGCCGAGACCGTTCATCGTGACGTGCGCCTGGTCCACGCCCGCGTCGATGGCGGCGAGCGTGTTCGCCACTGCGAGACCGAGATCGTTGTGGCAGTGCACGGAGAACGCGACGCGCTGGAAGCCGCTGAGCGCGGCGCGCACCGCAAGCACAAGCGCCGCGAATTCCTGCGGCTGCGAGTAGCCGACCGTGTCGGGAATGTTCATCGTGCGCGCGCCCGCCCCGGCAGCGGCCTGGTATGCGGCGTTCAGGAAGTCGACGTCGGAGCGCGTGGCGTCCTCGGCCGAGAACTCGACCTCGTCCGCGAGCTCGGTCGCGCGCGCCACCGCCGCGGTGATGCGCGCGAGGCAGTCGTATCGCGATATGCGGAGCTTGCGCTCGAGGTGCCGGTCACTCGTGGCAATGAACACGTGGATGCGCGAGCGGAGCGCTCCGGAAAGCGCCTTCGCCGCGGCTTCGACGTCGCCGAGCGCCCGCGCGACGAGGAATTTCGCGTGCGGCGAGAGCGAGGCGCCCGGGGCCTGCTCGCCGTCGCGGAGCGTGGTGTCGAAGACGATGACCTTTCTCATCTTGCTGCTCCCACCGGCTCGCGCGGCTTCGCGGGTGCCGACTGCTGCGGCACATCGCGGCGCGGGAGCCACGGCATCATCTCGCGGAGCTTCCGGCCGACCTGCTCGATCGGTTGCTTCTGCTCCTTCGCGCGCTGCGCGTAGAGGTTCGGCGCGCCATTTCGGTATTCCGCGATCCACTTCTTTGCGTGCGTGCCGTCCTTGATGTCGCGGAGCACGTTCTTCATCTCCTGACGCACGCGCGCGTCGATGATCCGCGGGCCGACGGTGTAGTCGCCGTACTCCGCGGTGTCCGACACCGAGTAGCGCATGTAGCTGAGGCCGCCTTCGTAGATGAGGTCGACGATGAGCTTCATCTCGTTCACGCACTCGAAGTACGCGACCTCGGGCTGGTACCCCGCCTCGACGAGCGTCTCGAACGACGCCTTCATGAGCTCGCTGATGCCGCCGCACAGGATCACCTGCTCGCCGAACCAGTCGGTCTCGACCTCCTCGGCGAACGTGGTCTTGATGACGCCGGCGCGCGTCGCGCCGACGCCCTGCGCGTACGCGAGCGCCGTCTGCTCGGCGTGACCAGACGCGTCCTGGTACACGGCCAGCAGCGCGGGCACGCCCTTGCCTTCCTTGAAGACCTCGCGCATGCGGTGGCCCGGCGCCTTCGGCGCGATCATCACGACGTCGATGTCCGCGCTCGGCTTCACCTCGCCGAAGTGGACCGAGAACGCGTGCGCGACGAGGAGCGTCCGCCCCTTCGTGAGGAACGGCGCGATCTTCTCGAAGGCTTCCTTGTGGTGCTGGTCCGGGACGAGGAGCGCGACGACGTCGGCGTTGCGCGCCGCGTCGGCGGTCTCGCGCACGGTGAACCCGTCGCGCTCGGCCTTCTCCCACGACTTCGAGCCGGCCGCGAGCCCGACGACCACCTGGTAGCCCGAGTCCTTCAGGTTCTGCGCATGGGCGTGGCCCTGGCTGCCGTAGCCGATGACCGCGATGGTCTTGCCCCGGAGGGCCTTGGGGTCGGCGTCCTTGTCGTAATAGATGGTTGCCATTTCTTTCTTGCCCTCCTAGAGATAGGTCTTGGTCGTGAGGTTGTTGAGCCGCGGGTTGAGCCCGAGGATCTGATCCGCGTCGACCGGGAGGTCGATGAGCATCGAGCGGCCGCGGCGCTCGTACGCCGCGTCCATGGTGTCCTTGAGGTTCGAGAGATCCGGCGCGATGCGGACCCCATCCCACCCGTGCGCTTCGGCGTGCTTCACGAAGTCGATGTGCGGAAGCTTCGAGTGGTAGTTCTTCTTGTCGAAGTCGGGGATGATCACCTCGAGGCCCTTGTCGACGATGCCGAAGACCTCGTTGTTAACGACGAAGACGCGCAGATCCATGTTCGCCGCGTCGGCAAGCGCGCCGCCGAAGAGCCGGAAGCACCCGTCGCCGGTGAACACGAACGTGTGCAGGTCAGGGTTCGCGGCCTTCGCTCCGAGGCCGATGCCGAAGCCGCCGCCCATCGCCGATCCGTCGTGGGTCGTCCAGAACGGGATGTTCGGATTCGGTCGCTGCGTCGCCCACTGGCGGTCCTTGTATGCGATGCAGACGTCGTCGACGCCGAACGAGCCCGGCCGCCACATCTTGTCGATCCGCTCGTAGAACTCCTGGAAGTCGACGGTGCCGGGACGCTTGTTCGGCTCGGGCTTGCGCGTGTTGAGCGACTCCGGCGCCGGCGCCGTGTCGGGTCGGTCCGTGCACGTCGTCGCGAGGCGCGGGAGCACCTCTTCGAGCACGAGCCCGATGTCGCCGCGCACCTGCCGGTACTCGTGCGCGACGCGGTGGCGGAATTCGCCGTTCTTGTGCCCGTACGCCTCGCGCATATCGGTGAAGTGATAGACGTGACCCGCGGGAATTTTCGCGAGGTTGAGTGAGTACTCGCCGGCGTCGAAGCCGAGCGCGATGACGACGTCGTCCTTGCCGAGACTCCGCCAGACTTCCATCGCGCGCTCGTTGCCGCCGAAGCTGATGTGGCCGAATCCGTATTCGTTCGACGGGTCGACGGCGTTCGCGCCGTTCACGCTCCACACCGTCGGCGCCTTGAGCACTTTCGAGAGGAGCGTCGTGAGCGTGCGCGCGTGCGGCGCGAAGGCCGTCTCGCCGCTCACGTAGATGACGACGCGCTTCCCCGCGGAGACGCGCGGGAACTCCGCGAGAAACTCCGCGACGTCGCGCGCGGCGAACGTGCGCGGATGCGACGTCCACGGGACGTCGGTGTCCGTCTCGCGCGACAGGACGTCGGGATGGAACGCGATGGCGACGGGCTTGTTGTGCTTGAGGACGCGCTGCGCGCGGCGGAGGCCCTCTTCGAGCTTGTTCATGTTGTCGACGACGACGAGCCCCTCGCCGAGCTCGGCCTGGAGCTGCGGCACGACGTTCATGCCGTACTCGCTCACGTCCTGGAGCGGCGCGTTGCCGATGGAGAGCGTCGAATTCAGCGCGATGAGGTAGACGGCGGGGATGTTGTGGAGCTTCGCGTCGGTCATCCCGCTGCCGCCGAGCTTCGTCGCGGCGCCGGTCGTGGTCACGCATCCGGCAATGCGGCCTGACGCGAGCCAGTACCCGAGCGGGACGAACCCCGCGACGTATTCGCCGATCGTCAGCATCCGCGACGCCTTGTCGGCGGAGTGCGCGAGCTCGTAGTACGGCTCCAGATGTTTGGCCACGTGCACGACGCCGCCGCCGTTGACCCCGGCGAAGAAGCGGACGCCCCAGCGCCGCAGCGTGTCGATCAGGACCGCGTTCCCGCTCTTCGTCTCAGCAAAGACGCTGGCCTCGGTCCGCCTCGGTCGTTCTAGCGCTGTCGCCATGGTCCGCCCCCTTCCGAAATGAAGAAGGCCTCCCGTTTCCGGGAGGCCTTCAGAACTTTCTCTTTTTCTTGGTGAGGAGTGAGTCGCTACCCTCCCGGCCGCATGCGCGCCCTCTCAATGAGGACGACGATGACGATGCCGATAAGAAGGTTGCGCTGCATGTGCGTTGTCAGTGAAAGCGACTACGTGGGTCGCGTCAAGTCATACCGGTGTGAATGTGCAGGCTGCACGCCCAAAACCGACACTTGTCAGGCTTCGGCACGCAGGCGCGGCCTCGCCGAAGCTGGGCGCCGCGGGTGAGGGGCGGGTCGTGCGCTCCGTTTGCCGCCTGGTGGCGTGGCAAGACGCCTTTCAAGGTCGTCGACCAGATCGAAAAGGTCCCGCGCTTCGAATAGGCGGTCACGCTTGCGTGAACCCACGGGATAGAGGACGCGCGCGTCGACAAGCTGCTCGACCGCGAGGCGGGCGGCCTCGTACACGGACCCAGTCATTGCCGCGGCTCGCGTTATGTCCAGCACGGGCTCTGCCGGGAGCTTGGTGATCAGCTGGTCGACCGCCGAACCACGCCGCTTGACACGAGCGCGCGCCCGCCAACGCTTCTGGAGCTCGGCGATCTCCACTGCAAACGCTGCTGCCTGTACCCCGGCTGTCCGGGTCGCCTGCGCAAATGTTGCGACCCAGTCGTTGAGACCCTCGTTGGAGAAGGACCGAAATGTCGTAAGTCCGTTGATGTAGGCCTTCTGATCTGTAGCCAAGATCAGGCTTATTGGAGGAACGTATCTCGGCGCAAGGCCCCTACGTCGCAGGACAACGTGAATCAAGCACCGTCCGATCCGGCCGTTGCCGTCAAAAAAGGGATGAATGGTCTCGAATTGCGCGTGCGCCACTCCCGCTTGGGCGACCGCCGGCACGTCGTCGCGATTGACAAACTCGCACAGATCACGAAGGAGGCCGTCTACCCGGTCCTCTGGCGGAGGTATGAACTCGGCACCGAGGGGCGAATCCTCACGGCCGCCGAGCCAATTCTGTGTATCGCGGAGTCTCCCGGCACGTGCCGCGTCTGGGGTATCCCGGAAAAGTTCTCGGTGCAATTCGAGAAGGCGTGAGACGGTGATGGTCCGAGCCGTCGAGCCAATCTCGATGGCGCGTTCCATAGCGCGGACGTTGCCAAGGACAGCGCGGGCGCTCGCGTCCGCCTGTTCGGGGGCTGCGGCGGCGCGCGCCAGCCTCCGGTGAGACATCTCGAGCCCTTCAATCCGTGATGAAGCGACGGCCTCGGCACGAAGCAACTGACGGCCGAGCACCTCAAGAGATCCGAGCCGTGGCGAGTTCTCGTTCAAGCCGCGCACGGCAACCTCGGCCTCGGTTACCACGGAGGCGACGTCGGTTTGCAGCGGCAGCTCGAGATCTGCGATTGGCGGGGGTATGAACGCCTCGTAGTAGAACTTCCTTCGGCTCCGCCGGCCGCCGAAAGCGGTAAGGCTTGGTGTCCAAAGGCGGCGTTGACTCGTGGATTTTGGCATCGCAGGTTCTTTCCTAACTTTGTTTAGATCACACGTTACACAATGTTAGCACAGTAACTTTGTGTAGCGGGAAGGTGTGCACAAAGATCAAGACCAAGTGCAGCCCAACCGCGATTGCAACAGGCGGGTACGCTCCACTCGCATTCAGTAGGAGGGTCCCTATGGCGACGGAGAACGAAGAGCGGAACAAGACGATCGTGCGTGAGGTCAACGAGCGGATGGTCAAACGTGACATGACCGTCTACGACGACCACCCTGGTCTCTCCGAGACCCGGCAATTCTTCCCGAGACTCCTCCAGGCGTTCCCCGACCTCGCGATACGGATCGAAACGATCATCGCCGAGGGCGATCAGGTCGGCGTCCACGCCTGGTACGAGGGGACGCACAAGGGCGAGCTCATGGGGTACAAGGCGACGGGCAATGCCCTCCGGTTCCAGGTCGTGTCGATGGACCGCCTCGAGAACGGCCGCATCGTTCAACACAACGCTGAGGCCGGCTTCGCTCGAGCGATCTTCCAGGCGCGGCACTGATACGCCTTCTCGCGGTCGCTCTGCTCCTTGCGGCGTGTACGACGAACGCGAGACCGAGCCCGCCGCCGAGTGCGACCGAAAGCCCGAGCAACACTCCGACCGCGACCGCGAGCCCGACACCGAGCGCGACCGCCACCGCCGAATGCGCCGCGCGCGTTCTCGCGCCGATGACCGAAGAGCAGCGCATCGGGCAGCTCTTCCTGCTCGGGCTGGCGAACGATCAGCTCGGTGTGGCCGAGACCAACGCGATCCGCACGTATCACTTCGGATCGGTCTGGTTCGTCGAGCAGAGCGCGGCGGGCGCGCCCGCGATCCGCGCGATCGCGGATGCGGTGCAGGCGCTCGCGACCCCGGACACGACCGCGAGCATCCAGTTCTTCGTAGCCGCAAACCAGGAAGGCGGCATCATCCAGTCGCTCAAAGGTCCGGGCTTCAGCACGATCCCGAGCGCGCTCGACCAGAGCGCGATCGACCCCGCGATCCTCCAATCAAGCGCGGGTCTATGGGGACGCGAGCTGGCGAGCGCGGGCGTCAATCTGAACTTCGCGCCGGTCCTTGACGTCGTCCCATCGGGGACCGACGCGCAGAACGAGCCGATCGGCGCGCTCCAGCGCGGGTACGGTCACGATCCGGCGACGGTGAGCTCGCATGCGCTCGCCTTCATGCGCGGCATGGACGGCGCGGGCATCGCGACCACCGGGAAGCACTTTCCCGGTCTCGGCCGCGTCACCGGGAACACCGATTTCACGGCCGCGGTCGTGGATGACGTGACCACCGAGACCGACGCCTACCTCGCGCCTTTCCGCGATTCGGTCGCGGCGGGGATCCCGATGGTCATGGTCGCGCTCGTGAAGTACCAGCGGATCGATCCGACGGAGCTCGCGGTGTTCTCGCCCACCGTCATGCGTCAGATGCTGAGGACCTCGCTCGGCTTCACCGGGGTCGTCGTCTCGGACGATCTCGGCGCGACCGTCGCGGTCGCGAACATCGCACCGGCGGTGCGCGCCATGGATTTCCTCATGGCAGGTGGCGACTTCATCATCTCGAAGACGGTCGCGCCTGCCAACGCGATGGCGACCGCGATCGCGGCGCGAGCTTCGAGCGATGCGTCCTTCAGGGTGCGGGTCGACGACGCTGCGCTCCACGTCTTGCGGGCGAAGGCCGCCAGCGGTCTGGTTCGCTGCAACTGAAACGTGTGGACCGCTGACTACACTCCTCGGGCCGAATGGCCGAAGGGGAGGAAGGACATGAGGCTCCGACTCTGCACCACCGTTTTCGCGCTCGCCCTCATCACGCTCGCGACGGGCACGGCCGCCAGCGCTTCAGCAGCTCCGACGTACTACGTCTCGCTCGGCGATTCGCTCGCCGCGGGCACGCAGCCCGGACACTTCTCCACGAACGAGAGCTACACCGACCAGCTGTTCGGCGATCTCCATGCGACGAGATCGACGCTCCAGCACGTGAAGCTCGGCTGTCCGGGCGAGACGACTGCAAGCATGATCGCACCGGACCTGCCCTTCGAGGGCCGCAACGCACATGACCCGTGCCAGTACCCGCACGGCTCGCAGCTTGCCGAGGCGGTGAGCTTCCTGCATGCCCACCAGAAGTTCGTCGCGCTCGTGACGATCGACATCGGACCGAACGACCTCTTCCGGGGCGGCGGGGTGCCCGCGATCGCGGCGAATCTGCCTGTGATCCTCGCAGCTCTCCGCGAGGCGGCGGGGCCGGGCGTGCCGATCATCGGGATGAACTTCTACGACCCGTTCCTCGCCCCGGTGTGGTTCACGAACCCCGCGGGTCTGGGAACGGAGATCGCACAAGCCGTAGGGCTCAACAATTTCTTCGATGCGATATACGCGGCCGCCGGCGTTCCGGTTGCTGACGTCGAGGGCGCGTTCTCGACGACGGTCACCACGCCCGTCGGGGGAGTTCCACTCGACGTGGTCCGCATCTGCGCCTGGACGTGGATGTGCGCGCCGGCGCCACTCGGTCCGGACATTCACGCGAACGTTGCCGGTTATCACGTGATCGCCCTCGCGTTCGAGGCGAAGCTATAGGAGCGTAGCTACCGCGTGACGAGCGCGACCTTCACGTTCGCGTAGGGACCGAGCCCGAGCGAGAGCGACATGCCCGCAAAGAAAAGGACGACGATCGCCGCAGCAACCGCGATCGAGACCGTGCCCATGAGCGGGAAGAGCGCGGCGGGCAAGAGGGCGAAGAGCGCGATCGCGATCGGCAGGACTGTGTCAAGCCACGGCGGTCGATTCGAGAGACCGACCGGCCGACCGAAACGCTTCGCGGCGAACCATCCGGCGGTGAAGGCGACGAATCCGAGGAAGACCGTCGGCACCGAACCCTCCTGCGAGAACACATAGACGCACCAGAGTGCGGCGAGGATCCCGCCGCCGAGACGGATCGCGGCGTAGGGCACGGTCTTCACGACGCGAGCCGTTCGAGCGCGCTACGCCCGAGAAGGGCGAGCTGCAGCGCGAGCCGCGAGTCCGCGTTCTTCAGATCCGCACCGGTGAGCTTCGTGATCCGGCGCAGGCGCTGCCGCACCGTGTTGCGGTGCAGGTAGAGATCGCGAGCCACCGCGTTCAGGCTGCCGTGGAGGCGCAGGTAGGCATCGAGGGTGCGCAGGAGGTCGGCGTGCTCCTCACCATCGGCGAGCGGGCCGAGGATGCGATCGGCGAACTCGCGAATGTCGCTCTCGGGGCGGCCGAGCACGAAGCAGTACGGCCCGAGATCCTCGAACATCGTGACGGCGCCGTCTCCGTGCATCGCGCGGCCGAGCACCACGGCCTGCTCCGCCTGCAGTAGCGCGAGGTGCGCGCCGGTGGTTCCGCGCTTGGGACCGCCGACGCCCGCCGAGAGCGCCTCGTCGCCGTTGGCCCGCGCGAGACGCGAGCGCAGCGCCTCCGCGTGCGCGCGCGCGTCGACGGAGCCGGCGAGCTCGCGCAGCGCCGCGACTATCCCGGTCCGCGACCGTACGACCCGCGCGTCGGGGACGAGCTCGGCGACCGAGACACGCAGGCGCGTCGCCGTGGCCGCGTCCCGTGACGCGAACGCGATCGCGAGGTACTCGACCGGTCCGTTCGTCGTGCTTCTCCCCCCGACAACAAAGAAGGCCTCCCTTTCGGGAGGCCCTCCTGGAAGTCCGCTTTCGTGATCCGCGCTAGACGCTGCCCCCCGAACGCGATGCGTCCGCCCCACAAATGGGAAGGACGACGACGAGCATCGGGACGAGGTGCAGGGCCATGTGAGGTGAGGCTACAGGGCGGCTTGCACAGGGTCAATGCCGCTCTGGCACCATCGGCCACCGGTGAAGACCTCCCCATACCGGATCGGTGTGATCGGCGGCGACGGCATCGGCCCCGAAGTAACGGCGGCCGCGCTGAGCGTGCTCGACGCGTGCGAGCGGCGCTTCGGCTTTGAGACCAAGCGAACGAGCTTCCCCTGGTCGGGAGCGCACTACCTGGCGACGGGCGAGCGGCTGACGCTCGAGAAGATGGCCCCGATCCGCGAGCAGGACGCCGTCCTGATGGGCGCGATCGGCCACCCCGACGCGCCGCGCGGATTGATCGAGCGCGACGTGATCATCGGGCTGCGTAAGGGCCTCGACCTGTATGTGAACCTGCGCCCGGTCGTCCTCTACGACGATCGACTCTCGCCGCTCAAGGGGAAAGCCTCGCGCGAGATCCACATGACGATCATCCGGGAGAACACCGAGGACGCCTACACGCAAGAGGGACAGCGAACCGGCGTCGGCACGCCGCAGGAGGTCGCGAGCGTGTCGATGCGCTTCACGCGGCCGGGCGTCGAGCGGATCATCCGCTATGCCTTCGAGCTCGCGCGCAATAACGGGCAGAAGCACGTCACCCTCGTAGATAAAGCGAACGCGATCCCGATCCAGGAGATCTGGCGCGACGTCTTCGAGCAGGTCGGCAAGGAGTTCACCGATGTTCGGCGCGACGCGATGTACGTCGACGCCGCCGCGATGTGGATGGTCCTGAAGCCGGAGCAGTTCGATGTCGTAGTCACGACGAATCTCTTCGGCGACATCCTCTCGGACCTCGGCGCCGCGCTCGCCGGCGGTCTCGGCACGGCGTCGTCGGGCAACATCAACCCCGGCAAGGTCTCGGTCTTCGAGCCGATCCACGGGAGCGCGCCGAAGTACGCGGGCAAAGGAGTAGCAAGTCCGATCGCCGCGATCGGCGCCTTGGGACTCCTGCTCGCGCACATCGGCCAGGCGGATGCGGCAGGGTCCATCGAGCGCGCGATCCGTGAGGGCCTGCGAAGCGGCGAAATCAAGGGCGTCGAAGCAGGCAGCCAGCGCACTGACGAAGTCGGGGAGTTGGTCGCTCGCGCTGTGTCGCGCTGAGCCGGGCAGCGGCTCGCTTGCTTGACAGCGCGCTTTCAATTGCTAGGACCCCAGGCGAATCAGCGGTGAGGAAGGTCTGTGTTCAAACGGAGTCTGGTATCCGCATGCGTCGTTATCCCGAT
>WNGL01005330.1_pt1 | contig 20072 bp, 28 predicted proteins | sample 5400591 | NCBI WGS metagenome assembly WNGL01 (sample SAMN13153377, study PRJNA577476) | soil metagenome | isolation source: 80 cm soil or saprolite under Garry oak tree replicate 1 | place: USA:California | collected 2016-06-15 | reverse complement strand
GAACGAGGAAGCGCCCGGCGTCTTTTGGCAAGCGACCCGAGGCCGAAGCCACCGAATCCCCCTTGCGTCCGCCGGGCACCGTGAAGGTAGGCGATCGGACTTAGGGCGGCAACCGGGGGGAGCGGGGCTGGGCTTGGACGGTGGCGGGTGGCGCGGGGGTTCCGGTGGCGGAACGATTGCTGGTGGGGCGGGAGTGCACGTGTGGGTTGCCTCACGACCGGGAGAGCCGGCGTCGGATCCTGCGCCGTCTTCTGCCGGCGTCGACCCGGGAGATCAGCGAGCTCTATCCGTGCCTGTGGCCGCGCGAGACGGACACCCCCGTGGTCGGGCCGGTCGCTGTTCCGGGACCTGAAGGCCATCGGTGCGGTGCGGTTCGACGGCGAGTGGCACGAGAGCAATAAGGGCATATTGACAAAGGTCGAAGCATGCGAGTAGGCTTCCTCCCTGTGCCCAAGGAGGCCACCATGAAAGAGACACTGGCAGCGCTTCAGACGGAGTACCGGAACCGAGTGGCAGAGCTGGCCGGCGAGCTCGCTCCGTCGCTTCGTGCGATGCAGCAGGCGCTCCGCGCGGTGCGGGGGGAGGAGGGCGCCGTCGAGGCGGCGGCTGCCGTCCTCGAGCGCGCGTGCAAGAAGGCCCTGTGCGCGACGGTCGGAGAGGCGCGCCTCGTGCTCGCCCTCTCCCCCAGCTACCTGCGGGCCTACAACTTCCACGACATTCGCGACCAGGCCGCCCTGGCCGTCGCCCTGGACGTCGCGCGGCTCATCGATGTCCGGTGGTTCGACGCCTACTACTCCGTGCCCAAGGCGAACGCGGCGTGATCGCCCGGAAGAAGAAGCAGGGTCGCGTGGGCCGGCCGCCGGGGAGCGGCACCAAGGGCCACGTCCAGACGCTGCTCCAGCTCCGCCCCGACCAGCGCCAGGCGCTGCTTGATCTCGCCGAGGAGAGGCGTGAGGCGGGAAAGCCGCCCCCCCTGTCCGAGGTCGCGCGCGAGCTCCTGGACGAGGCGCTGGCCACCCGGGCGGGCCTGAAGACGATGGGCGGCGCTCGGCGCCGCCGGAGCCGCGAGGCAGTGCCATGAGCACTCCCCGCATGAAGGGCCCGAGCTTCAGCGTCACGACCTGGCGCGGGGAGGCAACCGGCCTCTGGTTTGCCCGCGTCGTGCGCGTCCGTCCGGAGGCCGCGCCGTTCACCGACCAGGCGGACGAGGTGCTCGCTGTGCTCGAGGGCCGCCAGCGGCTCCCGGACGCCGTGCGCGCCGCGGTCGCGCGGTTCGTGAAGCTGCACGGGGCAGCTGGGGACCGCAGCGCGGCCGCGGTGGAAGACCGTTGCCCGTTCTGAAGGGCTGGTGGAGCGCCCGGCGCCTGGGCAAGCGATCGGAGACCAAGGCCCCCAATCCCCCTTGCGTCCGCCGGGCACCCGCCAGCGTAGGCGACCGCGCGAACGCCGGCAACCGCGCAGCGGCACTCGTCAGGGGTGGCTGGTAGAAAAGAGGCGCGCTCGCTGAGAACGAGCGCGCCTCTGGACCGGGACCTTCGAGGAGGAACCCGATGCGCCCTCAGCATAGCGGCAACCCTGACACGCCCGAGGACCGCGACCGTCCTGGCGTGCGCTGCCTGCACTCGGAGCGCATCGCTGGGCGCTGCCGGCGCTGCGGAGACTACGACGAGGCAGCGGACGTCGCGTGGCGCCGGCAGGCCCTCGCTGAGGCGGGGGTGACGCGGGCGGAAGTCCTGGCCATCGCTCGCGAGGCGACGGAGACCGCGAGACTCAACGCGATCGGCACCAGGCTTGAGACGATGTGGTTGGAGCTGCGAACGAAGCAGCAGAAGGGCAATGCGGCGAAGATCGGCAGGTGCGACCGCCCGCTCCTCGACGAGGCCGCGCGCCGTAAGCGTACCGGCCTGAAGTGGGACGCCGTCGCGTTCGAGGTCGGGTTCGAGTCCGGCGGCGAAGCGCTCCGGCTCGCTGTTCGGCGGGCCGGCCTGTCGGTGAGCCGGAAGGAATAGCCCGGTCGGGCATCATGCGAGACCGGGCTCGGTTCTGGAGCGCTCGCACGGTTCACGCGTACGCTTGCGTGATGACGAACGCGGCGACGAAGCCCAACCCCGTGCGTGCAGCCCGCGAGGCCGTGGGCCTGGCTCGCGAGAAGCTCGCCGCGAGGGCGGGCCTCAGCACGTCCACGCTGTACTTGGCAGAGCGAGGCGTCATCACCCAGGCCACGGCCGAGAAGCTGGCCCCGATCCTCGGCGTGTCCGCCCAGGAGCTGCAGTCGTGACCCGCGCATGGCGAGGAGCGGTCGAGCTCGACCCGCGGGAGCGCGCCGCTCGGCCCTGGCTGCCGGCCAGCGCAGGATGCTTCCCACGGGGGTGCCTCCTACTTCACGATGACGAGCTCGCCGCGGGCGAAGGCGCGGACCTTCTCCGGGAGGCCGTTCGCGTGCAGCCTGACGGCTCCTGCGCGCCCGTGGTGGCCTTCGGCTCCAAGAGCATCGCTAGCGACCCCTGCGCTACGCGGAGGACGGCATGAGCGCGCCCGAGCTGCAGCACCAGGACGAGCCGCTGTGGGACGTGAAGCAGGTCGCCGCGTTCCTGCACTGCTCCCCCTCGATGGTCCGCAAGATGGCCCGGAAGCACCCTGCCCTGCGCCCGCTGCGCATCGGCGTGCTGTGCCGGTGGAACCCGGAGAAGGTCCGCGCCTTCACCCGCGGCGAGCTCGTCATCGTGAAGTAGGAGGCACCCGTGGGAAGCATCCTGCACCACCCGGACGGCCGCTTCATCGCGCAGTGGATAGACGGCGCAGGGAACAAGCGGCAGAAGACGCTGCGCGCGCAATCAGAGAGCGCGGCGGAGCGCGAAGGCCGGCGACTCCTCGCCGATCTCGAGCGCCGCGCCGACCGCCAGCACCTGGGCCTCGAGCCGCTCGTCTCGGCCGCGGACGTCACCCTCGGCGGCCTCCTCGACTACTGGTGGGAGCGCAAGCGCCGGAAGCTCCGCTCGCACACCGTCCACGGGTTCCTCGAGAAGCACCTCGGCCCCCTGCGCGAGGTCCCCGCGATCGAGCTCACGACCTCGCGGCTCGACGCGCTGCTCGCGAAGAAGGACGGCGCTCTCGCGGCCGAGTCGGTGAACAAGCTGCGCGCCCGGCTCACCGAGATCTTCAAACTGGCGAGCAAGGCCGGCGGCCCGTGGGAAGGTCGGCCCAACCCCGTCGCCGACACGGAGAAGCGGCGCGTCCTCCGGCAGCTGCCGCGCTTCCTCCAGGTGGAGGAGGTGACGGCCGTGCTCGAGCAGCTCCAGGGGCAGGAGCGCCAGGTGATCGCCACCGCGGTGCACACGGGCATGCGCAAGGGCGAGATCGGGGGCCTTCTCAAGGCGGACGTGCACCTCGACGCCGGCGAGATCTGGCTGCAGCGGTGCTGGGATGGCGCAGCCACGAAGGACGGCAAGCCGGTTGTGATCCCCATCCACCCCGACCTCCTGCCCGTCCTCACCAACGCGATCGAGGCGTCGCCCTCCGAGCTCGTCTTCCCACGCCCGGGGCCGGACGGCTCGATGCACCGGCCCGACGTCGCCTGGGACAAGAAGCTCCGCGCGGCGATGGCCCTGGCCGGCCTCGTGAAGGGCTATCAGCACCGGTGCCGTGCCCACGGCTGCCGGTACCGCGAGGAGCGGCGCGAGGCCACGCCAGCGCCCGTCTGCCCGCGCTGCGGCAAGCCCTCGACCTGGGCGAAGGCGATCCCCGAGCACATGACGTTCAAGGACTTGCGCCACACCGCGGCCACCCTGCTCCTCAAGGCCGGCGTGCCGCTGGCGACCGTGCAGAGGATCCTGCGGCACTCCGACCCCAAGCTGACGTCCGAGATCTACGGCCACCTCGAGGTCGACGACATGCGCCAGGGGCTCGCCCGGCTCTCCTTCCGCAGCACGGGCGCAGCACCCCCGCCGCCATCCGGTGCGCCGGGTGCGCCGGCGGCCGAGGTCGAGCCGTCGCGCGCTCCCGCGAATGCGGCCGCTTGCGTCCCCGTGCGCCCGGTGCGCCTGCGTGCACTCTCGGCAGGGGCGCTTGGGGTGCAAGTGGTCGCAGGTTCAAATCCTGTCGCCCCGACCATCTGAAGGCCCCGGAGCGACTCGGGATTTCCGAGCCTCCGGGGCCTTCGCTTTCGGGTGCACCGGGGCCGCACCCTACGGAAACCCTACGTTCTTCCGAGATGCACGGCGACGACACCTTCTCGGCGAGGGTGACGGTCGTTTTGCCCGAGAAGCTCCTTACCGTCCGCGAGGTGGCCGCCCAACTCCGCGTCTGTCGGGCGACCGTCTACAAGATGGCCGAGTGCGGCGACCTCCCGCACGTCCGCATCGCAGGCGCGGTCCGCGTCCACCCTGCCGACCTTGATGCCTTCGTGGCGCGTCGTCGCGGATGAAGGACCGCCCGGTCAACGCCGCGCCCCCTCGGCTCGGTCGTCCTGACCTCAGATCCTCCGGGCGGCAGGACGACGAACGTGCCACACGACACGCAGTACCGAATTGCCGGCTGCTTGTCGTCCGCGAGCATGAACGAGCGCTCTCCGCACCCGCTGCATCTAGCTCCACTCCGGCTACCGTGCCCGGGCAACTCGCCTCCGAGCCAACCGCGTGCGCCACAGAAAGTGCAGACGCGCCCGCCGCGCGGGTTGCGACGCCAGGTCCGCTCACCACAGCTCGGACAGGTTGGGGCTTTCGCCATATCGTTGTCTCCCGGGGTCGAGTGGAATGCGTCTGTAGCAGCGAGGTCGCGCGTACGGCTACCGGACCTGCTTGGTCAACGTCGGAGGACCTTCGCCGCCTCACGACCCGCTGGCGGGCGTCGTACCGGCAGGCGGGGCGCATCTTGCTCCGCTTGGAGACGCACGAGACCGGCCTGTCGCAGGTCGCAAGGCTGTACTGTTGAAGTCAGGCTCCGCCCCCTCTGCCATCCGTGACCCGCTTCGGCGAAGGACGACCGTGAACGACAAGAGGAAGCAGTCACTGTACTTCCAGGAAGACACGCTTCAGGAAATCCAGGCCGAGGCCATACGCCAGGACCGCTCGCTCTCCTGGGTGGTGCAGCGGGCGTGGGCGCTCGCCCGCGAGCGGCTGACCAACATGCCCGGCGCGCCAGGCACCACCACGCCGACCAGCCCGTGATGCACGGCCCGGTGGTCGTTCACTCCTTCTTCTTGAGCCGGTCCTCGTTCTCCTTGATGAACGCTCGGATGTCATTGGCCAGGTCGAGCAGCTTCAGCCACTGCTCCTGGTAGAGCGTCACCGGGAACCGGCCGAGCCCGTACACGGACACGGCGCCCTTCTCGCTGACCTTCATCGAGACGCCCTTGCCGCCCCCCGCCTTGAGGGCTTCGTTCTCCGCCCGGAGGCGTTCCAGCTCCGCTTGCAGCTCTGCACCATTTGTCATGGTCGTTCCGTCGCCCCTCGGCGAGGTCGCTTCCGAGTCGCACCCCGGCTGGCGGGCGGACCAGCCGTCGCCTCACTGTGAGTGAGACCTGAGTTCGGGCTGTGCGTCGACTTTGTCCATTCAGCCCCACCGGGCGGTGCGCCGGCCCCGCGATGCTGCGGGGATTCTTCGGCACTACCCGGCGCGGGCGCGCTCGCACGTGCTCGCCGGTGCTACGGTACCAGCGTGCCGTACCCGAAGACCTTGCACCCGGTGTGGCGCAGTTACCGCCGGTCGGCAGTGCTCGCTGGTGCTGGTATTGCCATCCAGGTCTGTGCGGTCCTGCTGCGTGCAACGTCACCTGGCGTCGGGCTACGCCTTACGCACTTCGTGCTCCTCGGCGCCGGCGTGCTTTTCTCCATCGGCTTCTTGCCCATTGCATTCTTTCGATGCCCGTGTTGCGGGGGCCTGTTCCACCGGAAGGGCTGGGGCACCGGGGGCGTGTTCTCCTCTGCGTGTGTGCACTGCGGCTTCCGTCGGTGGGCGGACCCTCCAGGGAACACGCGGTGACGTTCGACCCGAGGACCTGGCGGTTCACCGTCTCCCGACGCGCACGTCCGTTATCTCGCGCCGCTCGGCCTCGACGGCAGTGGCCTGGCCGCCGAGGCGGAGCAGCATGTCGGCGGCGGCGGTCGGGAACCGGGTCCCAGAGTGCTGGCCGGGCTGGCCGGGCTGGCCGCGACGAGCACCGGGAGCAGCGACCGCTCGTTCACGAAGAGGATGACCTGCCCGCCCGGCCTGAAGACGAGATTCGCGTACCAGTCCACGAGACGCGTGGTCGGCGCGACCTCCTCCATGACAGGCGTCGAGCCGAGGCGACCGAGCGGCTTCTTCGTACAGCGAAGGGTGAACACGGTGGGACCCGTTTCTCACGCCAGCGGCCTGCCGGGCAGCTCGCCGTCCGGGGGCGACGTGCCGTCGTCGGTCATGGCGCCCACTGCAGCTCTACTCCCGAGCCTTCAGCAGCGCTTCCAGGAGAGGCCACGGCAGCACCGTCCGGAGCGCGGCAGCCCGCGCCGGCGCGCTGGACTCTGCTTCGAGAACGGCGTCCCTCGCCTTGACCAAGGCGAAGCGTGGCACGCCGACGGCCTCGGCAAGCCACAGGAGCCCAGGCGCGTTGTGGAAGTGGTTGTAGACGAACTCGGCCGAGCGATTCCAGTTCGCGCGCCCGTAGAACCCAGGGCCGTCGTACTCGCCGAGCCAGCCGAACAGGACCGCCTTCCGGGTCCGACGTGCGCCTGACGACTTGTCCGGTGCCAGTGCTCGTTCGAGACTCCGCGCCATCGGCCCACGCGCCGAGAGGTGCCGGACATGTTCGCGCAGCTCCGCGGGCTTCATCGCAGTATGGTTCGCGCTCGTCCTGGCTCTCATCCTCTTCGTCATCGCCCCTCCCCTGATGCGCGCAACACTCCAGCTCCAGCTCAACGCCTTCGGTTGTTCGACGCGGCGGCTCCACCGCCGAACGAAAACACCCGCCCTAGTCGGTACTCCCGCGCCCTACGGTCTCGCGTCGCTCGGGTCACAACGACGACCTCATCCCAGGTCGCGAAACTTCTGTGCGATATCCTTCGGGCCGGCGAGCAAGCAGTACTTTAGTACGTCGATGCTGGTCTGAAGACGTTGCTGCTGGTGCGCGGTGTCATCTGGCCGTGCAAGAGGGTACTTCCCGCCATGGAAGAGGTTGTTCCTTATCACCCGCACAAGGCGTAACACGTACGCTGCGTCGCTCTCGCCACGATTTCGAGGCGTATCCTTCCAGCTCAACGTCGACGCGCTCTCGCTGCCGACCCCTGCCACAACCTGCCGACGTGGTGGCTGGCTCATCAGTTGGCTACCCACAGTCGAGATGCGCCCGTCCTCTCCTACGAACTCGGCGAACCTAGCGGCATACCGGTCCCAGTCCGCTCTCGCGTCGTTCCGACTCTTCACGTCCTTCGGACCTTTCACGATGAAGCCTGCGCGCTTCAGCGCGCACTCGAACCGAGAGAACATTGCAAAGAACTGAAACGTGAGGTCACGCTCCTCTGGAGTAAACGCATCGAGTACACGGGCGAGCGGGTCATCGAGTTGGGTCTGCCGCGAACCGGAAGACATGGGTCTGTTCCTTCGTGGTGTCTGAGTGCTTCATCGGCCCGTCACCACACGAAAGCTGCGCCCCTAATGCGCAGCTCGGCTCGCCGCGCGTTTACCTCCGGAACCAGTCGCGCCAGCGCCCGCCAGAACGACGCGGTGTGGTTCGGGTAAACGAGGTGGACTGCTTCGTGCGCCACGACGTAATCGACGAGCCGCATCGGGGCCTGGACGATGCGCCAGTTGAGCCGCAGCTCGGCGTTCGAGGTGCAGCTCCCCCAACGCCGAGCCTGGTCGCGCAGGAGGAGGCGCGGCTGCGGGCGTTCCAGGTGCGCGACGCAGCGCGCCAATCGCTCGGGGAGCCTCTCCGCCGCCCTGGTCTTGAACCAGGCGATGACCGCTGCCCGGACGGCCTGCCGGCGCCGAGCGAGTCCAAGGCCACGCTGAACCGTGATGGCCAGCCAGCCGCCCTCCAGCCGTGCTGGTTCACCTTCCTCGGCTTCCCTCACCCGAAGACGGAAGGACCGCCCGAGGTAGGTGAAGCCCTCGCCACTCACAAACTCGTGGGCGGTGGTCGGCAGCTCGGCGTCCCCGGCCTGCCGCAGCTTCTCCAGGACCCAGGCGCCGCGCTGGCGCACGACCGACCGGAGGCGAGCGACATCGACATCTTCCGGCGCCAGGACGAGCAGCCGCTGATGGCCAGGGTCAACCACCAGAGATACCTGCTTGCGTCGCCGGCTCCGCTGGACTTGGAAGCGGATAAGGGTGCGCCCGTATTGGACTCGCGACCGCTCCACGTCAGCGCCCCTTCCGCGCCTTGGCCACGTCGACGATGGTCGCCGTGAGGGCGTCCAGCTTGTCCTCATCGACCAGGGCAGCCCGGAGCCTGCGCTTGATGGCTTGGCGCATCTCCCGCTGCACATCGTTCTTCTCAGTCCAGGCAGGTATCTCCGTCGACGGCGCGATGGCCTCCTCGATGAGGGTCGCCAGCTCCTTCCTGGAGGCGGCGTACGCGGCGGTCCGCTCCCTGGCCACCGGAACCGGGAGTTCTTTCTCCAAGAGACCGTAGATGGCGAAGGCGATGTCCTTCAGCCCCAGGTCCTGGGCGGCGCGCGCCTCGCTCCGGACTTCCTCAGTCAGCGACTTCAAGAGTTCGAGCTGGCGCGCCGCGTCGATGCGCTTGGCCTGCCGGTCGGCGATTAGCTTCTCCAGCCGCTCACGCAACGATGCGTAGAAGGCCGGGTTCGCCTCCAGCCGGACGTGAATCTCGTGCCGGATGGCGTGCTCCATCTCGCTGGCCTTGGCCTCGGGCGATGCGATGGCCTCCACTTTCTGCTCGAACTCCTTGTCGAAGAGCGACACCTCCTTGACCAGCACCTCGACACCATCGGCGATGATGGCGTCCTCGATGAGCTTTCTGACCTTGGCACCGCAGTCGGACACGTCGAGTTGGTGGTCGCGGTAGCGCGCCTTGGCTGCCTGCCGCACCTTCCCGAGCCACTTCATGTCCGGCAGGTAGTCGAGGCCGGCCGGGTCGGGAAGGACCATGTCGAGCGAGGCAGACAACGCGCGGAACGCCTGGTCGAACGCCGCACGGATGTCCTCGGGCTCCAGGACTGCGACGCAGGCGTCGAGGTCATCCCTGTTCTTCACCTGCGCGAAGAACTTGATGGCGGCGCCGTGGCGGGCGGCAAGGACCGGCAGCTCGTCCTTCTTCGGGATGAGCGCCCCCTTCACGTCGGGGGGCGAGAAGATGGCGAGCGCATCCTTCAGCGCGTCCGACACCCCCCAGTAGTCGACCACGAGCCCGTACGTCTTCTTGTCGGCCTTCCTGTTCACGCGAGCGATGGCCTGGAGGAGCGTGTGCTCCCGGAGCGGAGAGTCGAGGTACATGACCTGCTCGACCGGAGCGTCGAACCCGGTGATGAGCATGTCGCAGACCACCAGGATGGCGAGTGGGTCGGTCGGCTTCTTGAACCGCTCGATGAGCTGCTTCTTCTCTTGGTCGCTGGACGCCCACTTCACCAAGTGCGCCTCATCGTCGTTTGTGGACGACATGATGATGGCGGACGGCGGCGCGTTCAGCCGGTCGAGGGTCTCCTTGAACGCGACAGCGGCCGCACGGCTCACTGCGACCACCTGCGCCTTGAACCCGTTCGGTTGAATGAAGTTGGTGAAGTGGTCGATGAGGTCCAGGCAGATGGCCTCGATGCGCTTCGGCGCCGACGCGATGGCCGCCTCGGTCGCGAACTTCTGCTTGATGGCAGCGCGCTCCTCCTTGGTCCGGTCGGCGAAGACGCGCTCGAAGACCTTGTCGAGCGACTGGCCGAGGACGTGCAGCTTGGGCAGCCTGGACTCGTAGAAGATGGGGACCGTCGCGCCGTCCTTGACGGCTTGCTCGATGGTGTAGGTGTCGATGTACGGGCCGAACGTCTCTTTCGTCGAGCGGTCCTCCTTGTCGATGGGCGTGCCCGTGAAGCCCAGGAAGCATGCGCTCGGAAGCGCGCGGCGCAGGTTCGCGGCGAGACTGCGGTACTGTGTGCGGTGCGCTTCGTCGACCAGGACGAAGATGTTCTCTGCCTCGTTCAGGACGGGGTGAGCGACGCGACCGCCGCTCTCGTTCGTCAGCTCCTGAAACTTCTGGATGGTGGTGGCCACCGTGACGCCGGTCGGTCCAGCCAGCTTCTCCCGGAGGTCGCGTACCGTGGCCGCCTGCTCGGGGTTCGGGAACCCGGCCGCCAGGAAGGTCCCACTGATTTGGTCGTCGAGGTCGGTGCGGTCGGTGACGATGACCAGGGTGGGCTTCTCGAAGGCTGGGTCCCGCCGGAGCTTCATGGCGAGCCAGAGCATCGTGAGCGACTTGCCGGAGCCCTGCGTGTGCCAGATGACGCCGCCCCGGTCGGCGGGCTTCTTCGCGGCCTTGATGCGGGCGATGGCCTTGTTGACGGCCAGGAACTGGGGGTAGCGCGGGAGCTTGTGGATGACCCGGCCGGCGTTCAGGTCGTTCTCGTAGGTGACGAAGCTCCGGAGGATGTCGAGGAGGTTCGCCGGCTGGAACAAGCCCCATAGGAGCACGTCCTGCGGTGTCGCCCTGCGTTCCAGGGCCTTCTCCACTTCCCTTTCCAGCGCCGGGTAGGTGGTCTTCCACTCCGCGAAGAACCGCTGGGGCGTGCCTACCGTGCCGTAGGCCGCGCTCTGACCGCAGCCGGCCACCAGGAGCTGGACAGTGTTGAAGAGCTGTGGCGCACCCTGCTCCCGGTACTGCTCGCCCTGCTCCTGGTAGCGCAGGAGCTGCTCGACGGCGTCGTTCAGCCAGGAGTCCCCGAGTGTTGGGTTCTTCAGCTCCAGGACGGCGAGCGGGATGCCGTTCACGAACACGACCGCGTCGGCGATGACGTGCTTCGTCGTCCCCTTCACCTTGAGCTGGCGAGTGACGACCAGCTCGTTCGCTCCCGGTCGGTCGAAGTCGATGAACCGAACGGTCTGGCCCTGCGTGCCGTGGCCCAGGTCCTGCTGGGCCGTGACGCCATGAGTGATGGCGATGTGGAGCTTCTGGTTGGCCTCGGCGAGGCTAGTGGCGCCGACATGGGTGATGGCGCGGACGGCGCGCGTGACGTTCTCAGGCTTCAGCCACGGGTTCAGCTTCTTGACGGCCGCGCTGAGCCGCTTGGCCAGAACCACGTCCTTGAACGACTCGCGCTCGGTCTCCAGCACTTCCGGGGCGACGTAGATGTAGCCGAGCTTCTCCAGTGCCTCGACGGCAGGGGCTTCGGAGAGGGCGGCTTCGGTCCAGAGCAGCGGCATCGGGCACCTAGGCTCGGCGGACTACGGGCTGGTCTGCGTCAGTTGTATCCGGCGATGGAACTCGAACATTGCCCGTCAGCAGCACCTCGGCGAGCGCAGCCTTGAGCTCCCGATTCTGCGCGAGCACCGCTCGTTCTTGCTCCAACCGCTCAGATATCGCCGAGAGGGCAGCGACGATAGTCCTCTGCTGGTCAAGCGGCGCGACCGGTACTGGCAGCGCCTTCAGTTGCGTGGAGTTTATCGACGCGAGGTTCGTCGTCCGCTTCGCGCAGTCGAGGAAGTACGCCCGGCCACGGCTACTTGCCGCGTAGGCTGCGAGGAAGTCGGGCAGCAGGGCGTCGCTCGTTCTGACGGCGAACACATGGTTCTGGTGCAGACATGGAGCAATTTGAGCGCGCCACACGCACCCGCGCCCCAACTTGTCGAAGTCCCCACCCTCGGTGAAGAGAACGTCGCCGGCTCGGAGGCTGTACCGCTCCAGTGCTCCGGGGTCCACCCTGATGGTCTTCATCTCGCCAAGGTCCACGTAGCCGTCCTGGACGTTGGCGACTCGCAGATAGGGGACATCCACGGAGGTGCCAAGTACGGGCTTCCCCTTGGCGATGCCGGTCTGAACCGATGCGACATCGGAAAGAGGTCGTTCGACCCAGCTGCGCGGAAGACCGCTCCGACCGTGAACTGGTTCGTGAAGGCGCTCGTCGGCGAGCCCGTGCGCGAACAGTTCGTCTGCGAGTTGACGCCGCAGGAGGTCAACTTGGTCAACCACGGCCGAGGTCGCTTGGACGGCGTCGTCTACTGCCGAGAGGACAGCAGCGATTCTGCACTGCTCCGCGAGCGGAGGCAGCAGCACAAGCCATTGAGCCAGTCGGTCGCTAGTTATGGCGGGGAAAGTGGAGCCTGCCCCCCGCGCCTCGGCCAGAATTTCGGCGGCGATGCGTCTGAGCGCGTGCCGCAAGAAAGTAGTATCTGTCTGGCCAGCTTTCCCGCGAATAGCGGCGAGGCCGCGACCGATGCAGTAGCGCTGGTCCGCGACTATTTGGCGCCCAGTGGTAGCGCCTCTGACGCAGAACAGTACATCACCAGGCTGGCACTCGCGGGTGACGCTGGTGGTCCACTGACTGGCAATCGGATGAAGCGGGCCGAAGTCAGCGGGGCCATTCAGGAGAGGCGTGCCCTCTCCGTGAGCGTTGTAAGCAACACCCGGCGGCGAGTTTCCCATGATGATGACCGCTGCGTTGGAGAGCGGAGCGAGGCGCCACTCGTTAGGCGTCATGCCCGAGCCTCTTCAAGAACTCGTTCATTCGTGACTCAGCCGCCGCGCGCTCATCCTCCAATTTCCGCAGCCGCTTCAGAGCAGCAGCTACATCGACCTTCTCCTCTGTCTCGGCGGTATCCACGTACCGACTGATGTTGAGGGTCCAGTCGTTCTTCTCGACCTCCTCGACCGGGACCACGCGCGCATACTTGTCGACGTCCTTCCAGGCATGGACGGTGCGCGCCATCTTCTGCACGTCCTCGTCGCGCAGGTAGTTCTGGGCCTTGCCCTCCAGGAACTCACGCGAGGCGTCGATGAACATCACCTTTCCACGCCGGTCCTTCGGCTTGTCCTTTGACAGGACCAGGATGGCCCCAGGGATGCCCGTCCCGTAGAAGAGGTTCGACGGCAGCCCGATGACGCCCTCAAACAGGTCCTCCTTCAGCATCGCCGTCCGGATGTCACCCTCTGCCCCGCCGCGGAACAAGACACCGTGGGGCATCACCACACCGACCCGGCCGTGGATGTTCATGGTGGCAACCATGTGCTGCACGAACGCGAGGTCGCCCTTGGTCTTCGGCGGCACGCCGAACCGGAAGCGCCCGAACGAGTCCGCCTCTGCGACCTCGCGCCCCCAGTCGTCGAGGCTGAACGGCGGGTTGGCGATGACCTCGTCATAGACTTCCAGCACGCCATCCTTCACCAGCCTCGGGTCGCGGATGGTGTCGCCCTTCTCGATGCGCGCGTCCGTCAGGCCGTGCAGCAGCATGTTCATCTTGCAGATAGCCCAGGTGCCGAGGTTCTTCTCCTGGCCGTGCAGGACGAGCTTGCGGGCGTTCCCGCCGTGCCGCTCGACGTACTTGGCGCACTCGATGAGCATGCCGCCCGACCCGCAGGTCGGGTCGCAGATGCGGTCGGTCTCCTTGGGTTCCAGCAGTGCGACGATGAGCTGCACCACCTTCCGCGGCGTGTAGAACTCGCCGCCCTTCTTGCCGGCGTCGTCCGCGAACTTTTCGATGAGGTACTCGTACGCGCGCCCGAGCATGTCCGGCTCGGACAGGTCGGCGTTGCGCAGCGAGAGCTTGGAGAAGTGAAGGACCAGCCGGGACAGCACGTCGTCTCGGTGCTTCGCGTTCCCGAGCTTGTGCTCGTCGTTGTAGTCGATGCCCCGAAGCACCCCCTCCAACGAGCTGTTGTCCTCTTCCAGAGCCGCGCACGCCTTGTTGAGGAAGTCGCCGACGCCGGTGGCCTGCTTCTGAATCTCGGACCAGCGCGCGCGCTTCGGGACGAAGAAGCGGTGGTAGTCGCGATCGGTCCACGCCACGCTGGCGTCCGTGCCCTCCGCGATGAGCTTGTCGGCCTCGTCCTCGAACACGTCGGACAACCGCTTCAAGAACAGCAGGCCGAAGATAAAGCTCTTGTAGTCGGACGAGTCGATGGAGCCGCGCAGGATGTCGGCGGCGCGCCAGAGGTGGGCTTCAAGCTGCTCGACCGTGAGCTTGGCGCCTGGTGGCGGTTCGAGCTGCTCACCGTTCTTTGTCCCGTTGGTGGTCGTGCCGTTCGTCGCGCCGCTCGTCTGGCCAGCTCCCAGGATGCGCTCGATGATGGCTTCCTTCTCCCTGCCCGAGTCGTCGAGGCCCAGTGCCGTGCAGATGGTCTTGAGGTCGTCCCGGGAGAGGAGCCGCAGGGCTTCGTGGAAGTCGAGCGAGCGCGCCTTGACGATGGCCTCGACGTGCGCGGCGTGCGCGCGCCGGTCGGGAACGGCGAGGTTGAACTTGTCGGTGATGGCGGCGAGGCGGTCACGGCCGAGAGCTTCCAGCGCGGTCCGCCTCGTCTTTGCGGGGAGTTCGGGCATGTCCGGCCGATACTACCCGTGTTGGGCGGCCTAGAGCGATTCCGAGGAACCGGGAACGCGCTGGCTGACCGCCATCAATGCGCGCGAGGCAAGCGCCTGCTATGATTCAGGCCACTCGTAAAGAGCCGGTTAGAGCCGCACGCTCGACGCAGACCACCCGGCAGCAACCGAGCCCCACAGGGCCACGGTGCTTCATCGTGCCTCGGGACGAGACCATGACCGCCACCGCCAGACGACCGTAGCGCGACGCCCACGGGGCAGCGTCGTCGCTCTACTTCTTCAACGCCGAGCGCTTGGCTCGGTCGGAGGCGTGTTGGCTACCTGGCACATCTACATCGACGGCTGCGACGTGGTGCTGAGGTACTGGAACGGCGCTGGGTGGCAGGACTGCGGCCGAGCACCACGTGAACTCCAGCGAGACTTGCTCGCGTTCTGCGCGAGCCAGGCGCAGCCGTTCGATGTGCTGCTGACGCCGGCCGGCTCGTTCGTCACGCAGCCCGCGCCGGCCAGTGAGATGCACCAGTGAGCGCGAAGCGCGACCGGCGCCGCGCGGCCGGCGAGACGCTCGGAGCCGTCGTCATCGACCTCGCGGCCGTGCGAGAAGCACGGCGTGCGCGTGGCGTTCTGCTCCAGTTGCTCGGGCCGGTGCCCTGGCTGGTCGCCATCCGATGCGGACACGGCCGTGAGCGAACGAGCATCAGCTTGCGGCAGTTCGCGTGCGCCGGCTGCGTGGCCTGCCCGGCTTGGGCTCGACCAGCTTCACGCGCCGGAGCAGCACCCCAGGCTCGACGCCGAGCGCGTCCGCCAGTCGGACGATGGTGTCGAAGCGCAGGTTCACGGTGCCGCGCTCGACGCGACGCAGAAAGCGCGCGTCGAGCCCGACGACCTCGGCGAGCTTCTCCTGGGTGAGGTCGCGACGCACGCGCCAGCGCTGCACGTTGGCGCCGATAAATCGGAGGTACATCTGGGCGCGGGCGCCGACCATTCCGAGGTCGGTAGCCCACATCCGCCCTTAGCAACCGGGCCAGAACTAACCCTGTTTGTTGACGCACGAGCCAGGCGGTCTGTACCATCCGTGCAGTACGCCGCCAACGCGATGGCCGCGGACTCCAACTCCATCTCGACCAGAGGGGCCATGAACGACGCGAACAGCATCTGCGAGCGGTGCGGCCACATCGGCACGCCGGTGACGAAGACGCCGGGCAGCACGGGCACTCAGGTCGCCCTCTTCGTCCTCGGCATCCTGACGCTCGGGCTCGTGCTGCTGGTCTGGGTCGGCTACGTCATCTGGCGCATCGTGAAGACCGAGACGGTGTGCCCGTCATGCGGCAGCCCGAAGACGATGGTTGCGCTCTCGTCCCCGCTCGGCGAGAAGCTGCGGAAGCAGTTCGCCTCCGCGGCGCCCGAGGCACCGCCGCCGGTCCCGGAGTTCGCCGGGTCGAAGCAGTGCCCCTACTGCGCCGAGAACATCAAGGCGGAGGCCAGGCTGTGCCGGTACTGCGGCAAGGAACTCGCCGATGCCGGCGTGGCCCTCGTGGCGGCGCCTGCACGAGCGACTGGGCAGCACGGTGCCGCGAGCCCGGTCCTGGTAGCGCTGCTCTGCGCCGGCGCGCTGGTGGCCGTGTTCGTGGTCCGCGCAGCGTTCGTCGCCTCCGACGTGAGCGACGACATGGCCAAGTCGAGGCTGAACCAGGCCAGGACCGACCTGCACACGCTCGACAACTGCCTCGACCTTTACAAGGTGGACCACCGCCGGTACCCCACGAACGAGGAGGGTCTTGAGGCAGTCGAGAGGGCGGGGAAGTGCAGGGCCGGCACGAAGGACCCGTGGGGCCACAATTACGTGTACGTCCGGCCAGGCCGCATCCACTCCGAGTCGTACGACCTGATGAGCTACGGTGCTGACGGCCAGCCGGGTGGCGATGGCGCGAACGCCGACATCGTGAACCAGTAGGAAGGGGACCGAGCCGCCGATGCCGGTATTCAGGCGTGCCGTCGAGATTAAGCTCAGAACATTCGTGAAGGACCTCCCGGACCATTTCCACTCTAGCGTCGTGCACGCGGGCCAGGATGCTGGCGAGGTGGAAGCTCCGGGGCGCTGCGGCGACCGGGGTCTGCATCGGTTTCGCTCGAGAAATAGAGAAGCGAACTCCTGACACAGCTGGCGCGCCAACCGAGGTCGTCGCGGTCACGTTGATGACGAGAACTGGAGCGAATCTCATTCGGAGACGGACACATGGACGACTTCGGCACCATCCTATTCCTAATCATTTCCGGAGTAATTGCCTTAGCTACGCTTGTCGCTTATCGCATTCACGCTGTTCAGAAGCATAACAAGGCGATGATTGCTGAATACCACGATGCGTACAACGACGCGCTTGACTACTTAGCAGCACACCCGGCTGACCCGACTGTGCGCGTGACTTGCGTCGAGATAGGGCGCGTATATTACGCGGCGAGTATTCCGGACACGTTCACGGCCGTAATAGGGACGAACGCGTTCGGTACCCAGGACTATCAGAACAATACAGCGGGCCGGGAGGCGCGCATCGCGGCCGATATCGAAGCGCGCATCGGTCACCTCAAGACGAAGGGGGCCGCCGGAAGGTGACCGTACGCCGACCGGGGCGACGCGGTCATCGGCAGCCTCGGTGGCCCCTCGTGCGCGTCCGATACGTGGTGGAGTCGTTCCAGGTTCAGGCTGAGGAGGAACATGGCGAGGGCGAAGCTCATCAACCCTACGCAGGTCGACGGCGGAACGGCGTACGAGGTGGACACGTACCCGTTCAACCAACGCAAGTTCACTGGGACCGACGACCGTGCGTGGGCTTTGTTCAAGCTCGTCCGCGGCCAGGGCGCTCGGTATGAGTGGCGGACCGGCGCTGATGCTGTTCGACAGGCGGCCAGGAAGGTCACAGCCGGCGCGTGCACGCTCGGGCAGGCGATGAAGGAGCCGTGCGTGGGCGATTGGGTCGCCCGCCGACGCGGCGATTTCATCTCGGCGCTCCAAGATGACGAGCCATGGCTGGCCGACCTGCCGGCTGGTCTGCTCGCACTCAAGATGCTGCTGGAGGAAGGGCAGCACCTGACCAACAAGGCCGGGCCGCTCAGCTACTACAGCGAGGAGGATGACCAGTACCTGCGTGATGCCGCTGAGAGCCTCGACCTGCCCCGATGGGCGCGCGTCAGTCTCACTGATAGCGGCGGTCCTGGCACCGGATTCACGGCGGCGAGCATCTGGGTCAAGGCTGGGAAGACCCTGGAAGACCTGGGCATATGGCTGGCGCGGTTCACCGGCGCGCCGAAGGGCTCTCACCGATGACGGTGCGGAAGGTGGCCATCTATCGATGCGTGTCCAGCCTCGTTCGGCGGTCGGGCCGGGCCCGGAGACGTGCTCCTGGCTGGCCGAAAACACACGGGGCGGTACCTCCGCCTGGCACTGCGCCCAGCAGCCGGGTTCCAGGTCTACCTGCCGTTCGTGCTGCTGCTCGGGGACGCTCGACATGACGCCGGCGTTCTCGGCGTATGGCGTCCTGGAGGCCGGAACGGTCTACCGCGCTGGGTCTCGCGATGGAGAGCTTCACGTCGCGGAGCACGACGTACCGGGCGTGCTCTGGTTGGAATCGTACGACGACTATGACGTGTTCGAGATGCCGGACGGCACCCTCATCTTCATCGAGGACTACCACTCTCAGGAGGACGAGCCCTGACACGAAGCGCCGCAGCACCTGATGCAGGGCCAGGCCGGCGGGGGCACATGGCGCCGACCGGATGCTGCACGCCATCCGCTGGCACTACTGCGGCGACCCAAACGTGCGGCTCGACCGGCACGAGTGCGGGGGGTGGGTCTTCAACGACCCGAGGTCGTCGGTCATGAGTAGCAACCGCTACCGGCCCGAAGAGCATCTCCCTCGGCTCCCGAACTCCCGAACTGCTATCGCTTCAGCACGCCGCGGAGGGCATCGCCACTCGTCGAGGAGACCACCTGGACGGCCTCGCCGACCACGGCACCGAGCCCGGCCGGTCGACGCTCCTGGCGCTCCTCGGCTGCCGCATCAGGGACCTCGGCCGTATCGTTGGGCGCGATGCCGGCCAACCTAATCAACGAGCCGCTCGACGTGATGGAGGGCGAGGACCACGGCGTGCGGCCCTCGGCGCCTGCGCCCCCGGTAGCCCTGAAGCGTCGTCAGGGTGCGAAAGAGACCGCCACCTACCCGGTGCGTCGCTTTTTGGTCGGCGGCCGGCCCCGGCGCACGTCAGGGAGCACCGCCTTCCGGAACAGGCTGCTGGGTGGCACGTCGAGCGCGGCGGCGAGCGCGGTGAGCGTCAGAACGGACAGGTTTGTTCTTCCGCGCTCGACCCGTTGCAGGAAGCGGAGGTCCAGGTCGGCCGCCTCAGCGAGGCGCTCTTGCGTCATTCCGACGCGGGTGCGCACCCGGTAGATGTTGGCGGCGATGAAGGTGAGGTACTCGCGGGCGCTCGCCATCGAGCGTCGGTACCTTGGAGAGACGACTGGTATAACGGTCTAAAGACCGCTTTACTGTGCTCCGGAAGCGGTGACGAGCCTTTCCGCTGCCTGTGACTTCGACAGCAGCATCTTGAGGGGACGATGACCAAGAGGTTGTGGAAGAGTGGCTTGATGGCAGTCCTGTGCGCGGTAATGGCACCGGCCATGCCTCGCGCGGAAGTCGGGGTGGACAGTAACTCGACTCGGCTCCGCAGCGTCGGGCTGCTTGCGGTGAAGGTCAGTGACGCCTTCAAGACCGCCGGGGAAGACGTGCATGGCTGCCGTGCGGTGGACATCGCGGGAACCAAGCGGATGACGTGCAAGACGGCGTGGAACGACAACGCTTCGGCTGCAACAACGGGGGCACGAGTGCGCCATGCCGAGGAGAAGCGATGACCAATCCATGGAAGGCCCGCAGGACGTTCGCGGCCATGCTGCTCGTGACATTCTCCCTGTCGGCGTTAGCCGAAGTCCCACCTCTTCTCGTTCGGCCGAAGCCTTCCTCGAAGAAGTTCCCTTCTCGGCTGTCGATGAAGACACTCGCCGGGTTGTGGGTGGACGGGAAGGACAACGTTATCTGGGACGAGTCCGTCAGAGCTGTGAGCCTGTTTGGACACGCTGTCGAGTTCGGAGAATGCCGCGACTACGGGTACTGTGCCCAATTCGGTTGGGTAGCCGTTAGGCCGGGGTGGAACACGCATGAATGGCGGACGGATGGTTACTTTGGGTCTCGCGTCCGTCTGCACGCGGACGGACGTGGTCTTGAGTTCTTCAGCGAGGAACTCGACCTCGGGCACTGCTTGACCAGAACTGGCTCGGTCTCAACCTTCGGCAAATCGGTGGTGCAGAAGCCCATCCAGACAGTTGTATTGTCGTGCAGAGGGCGGATGACGGCCGGGACGCGGTCGACGGAGGAGGAGGAGGTGCTGGTTCCCATAGCCTCAGCACTCCGCTTCATGCGCCAGTACGCGCAGTGAGCAGGAGCACGCTCATTGATGGCGTCGTGAGCAGGCTCCCCGATGGACGTTCCGGTTCCCGTTCCCGCGGGCTGTAGAGCGCTCGGGAATCGGAATCGGGAAGCGGTCAGTCAGCGGCGAGGCGGTAGCCGTCGG
>WNGL01016810.1_pt1 | contig 20078 bp, 20 predicted proteins | sample 5400591 | NCBI WGS metagenome assembly WNGL01 (sample SAMN13153377, study PRJNA577476) | soil metagenome | isolation source: 80 cm soil or saprolite under Garry oak tree replicate 1 | place: USA:California | collected 2016-06-15 | reverse complement strand
CTGCGGATAGAGCAGCCGATCGGGCGTGCGGAGAGCCGGAGGCAAGTGCACGGCCTTGGCGCACACGTCCCCCAAGCTCGACGGATGCTCAGGGTCCCCCTTCACCTTCTTGACGGTCCCGTCCTCGATCTGCACCAGCAGTCCGCATCCGACACCGCAGTACGGGCAGAGCGTCTTCCGCCAGCCTCCACTAAGCTCGGACATTGGCGCGCTCTTCGAGGAAGCCGACGACCTGGTCGCGCAGCTCGAAATACTCGGAGGTCGACAGGATCTCCTCGCGCCGGCGCGGCCGCGGAAAGGACACGGCCAGGATCTCGCCAACGGTGGCGGCGGGACCGCTCGTCATCATGACGATGCGGTCGGCCAGGAAGAGGGCCTCGTCCACGTCGTGGGTGACCATGATGACGGTCTTCCGCTCGGCTTCCCAGAGCGTCATGAGCTGGTCCTGGAGGTCCATCCGGGTCAGCGCGTCCAGGAGAGAGAACGGCTCGTCGAGGAGGAGGAGCCGCGGCTCCAGGGCAAAGGCGCGCGCGATGCCGACGCGCTGCTGCATGCCCGCCGAGAGCTCCCGCGGATAGCGGTTCCCCTGCCCCGGGAGGCCGACCGCGTCGAGGTACGGATCGGCGTCGGCGGCCACGGCTCCGGGACGGACCTGGCCAAGGGAGAGCCGCACGTTGTCGCGCACGGAGAGCCAGGGCAGCAGCGTCGCCGACTGGAAGACCACGCCGCGGTCGGTGCCGGGACCGCTGACCTCGCGGCCACCGATGACCACGCCCCCCGTTGTGGGCGGGTTGAGGCCCATGATGATGGACAGCACGGTGGACTTGCCGCAGCCCGAGTGCCCGACGATGCAGACGAACTCGCCCTGCCTGACGTGAAGCGTGAAGTCGCGGACGACCTCCGACGGTCCGACGGGCGTCGGGTACGTCTTGCCGAGCTGAGCGATCTCGACAAGGGATCTGCGGGGGAGCGGCGTCGCTCCTCCCCCAGACCCCGCCACCGCATTGATCATTGGGTTCGCAGCCTCGCTCATGGCTGGTGATCCCTCACGCCCAGCCGCGACGGCAGGCGCGGAGGAACTCGACGATGCCCTGCCGGGCCTTCTGATAGGCCGGGGTCAGGCTCATGTGGCGCCGGTGGCGCGGACGCTCGAGCCCGACCTCGATGGCGGGGCCGAGGACGGCGCCCGGACCCGGCGTCATCGGGTAAATGCGATCAGCGAGAAGGATGGCTTCGTCGACGTCGTTGGTGACCATGATCACCGTCGAGCGCCGTTCCCCCCAGATCCGCAGGAGCTCGTCCTGGAGCGTGGCGCGCGTGAGGGCATCCAGCGCGCTGAAGGGCTCGTCCATGAGAAGGAGCTTCGGGCGCATGGCGAGCCCCCGCGCCACGGCCACGCGCTGGCGCATGCCCCCCGAGAGCTCGCGCGGCCGCTTCCAGGTCGCCTCGCTCAGGTTCACGAGGGCGATGAATTCCTCGGTGACGCGTCTCCGCTCCGCGCCGGAGAGGCCCGGATTGACGGCGTCCACGGCGAGGGCGACGTTGTCGTAGACGCTCATCCAGGGCAGGAGCGAGTACTGCTGGAAGACGATCCCCCGCTCGGGGCCGGGCTCGGTCACCGCGGCGCCGTCCAGCACGATGGTGCCGGCGTCGGAGGCGATGAGGCCGGCGATAAGGGAGACGAGCGTCGTCTTGCCGGAGCCGGAATAGCCGACGATGGCCACGAACTCCCCGTCCTCCAGGGAGAGGTCGACGCCGCCCAGCACGCGTACCGGCCCCGTCGCCGCGCGGAATGTCTTCTCGAGGCCCCGAACCTCGAGGTAGTGGCTCATGTCGTCTTGAAGCGGGACTCGACGAGCCCCATGAGCCGGTCGAGGATGAACCCGATCGCGCCGATGGTGATGACGGAGAGGATGATGTGCGAGTAGACGAGGCTGTTGTACTCCTGCCACAGGAAGCCGCCCACCCCCGGGGTCCCCGTCAGCATCTCCGCCGCCACGATGACGAGCCAGGCGATGCCGAGGGAGAGCCGGTAGCCCGTGAAGACGTAGGGGAGGGAGGCGGGGATGATGATCTTGGTCATCATCTTGAGCTTCGAGAGCTTGAGGACCCGGCCGACGTTGAGATAGTCCTGGCTGATGCCGCGCACGCCCACCGCGGTGTTGATGACGGTCGGCCACATCGCGCACAGCGCGATCGTGAAGATGGCCGCGGGCTCGGACTTCTGGAAGACCACGAGGCCGAGGGGCAGCCAGGCCAGGGGCGAGATCGGGCGGAGGAACTGGATGATCGGGTCGAAGGCGGAATGGAAGCCCCGCGAGAGCCCGAGAAAGAAGCCGATCGGGGTGCCGATGGCGAGGGCGAGGAGATAGCCCTTGGCCACGCGCACGAGCGAGTAGAAGGCGAGGCGGCCGATGCCCTGGTTCATCTCGCCGTCCTTGAAGAAGGGCTCGAGGATGTAGCGCTTCGACTCCAGCCAGGTCTTCCAGGGCGAGGGCAGGTCGGCCGCCACCGTCTGGCTGACCACGGCCCAGAGGAGGAGCACGGCGGCCAGGCCAAGGAACGGCAACAGAAGGCGAGCCCCGAGTCTCGATGACATGGTCCGCCCCTATGCCATCGTGTTCACGGCGAAGGCCTTGACGTACTTCTCGGGCTCCGCGGGGTCGAAGGGCACGCCGTCGAAGAGCGTCTCCTTCTTCATGTCTTCGCGCGGCACCTCGATGCTCATCTCCTTCGCGACGTCCCGATAGATGTCGGGCCGGTGCACCCGGTCCACGAGCCCCTTGTAGTCGGGCGTCTCCTTGACCATCCCCCAGCGGCGGAACTGGGTCAGCCACCAGACGCCATGGGACTTGAGGGGGAAGTTGGTCTGGCGATCGAAGAAGGTCATGTAGTACTTGTCCTTCTCCTTGCGCCCGTCGCCGTAGTCGTAGTCGCCGAGCATCCGACCCAGGATGATCTCCTTTGCCGCGTTCACGTACTGGGGCTGCCCCACCACCTCGGCCATGCGGGGGCGGTTCTCGAGCTTGTCGTTCCACTGGCTCGCCTCGAGGACCGCGCGCATGGTCGCCTTCACCGTCTTGGGATTCTTGGTGGCGAACTCCTCGGTGAAGGCGAGCACCTTCTCCGGGTGGTCCTTCCAGATCTGCTGCGTGGTGATGGCGGTGAAGCCGATGCCGTCGGCGATGGCGCGCGCCCCCCACGGCTCGCCGACGCAATAGCCGTCCATCTTGCCCACCTTCATGTTCGCGACCATCTGCGCGGGCGGGATCGTGATCAGGGTGACATCGCGGTCGGGATTGAGACCGCCCGCGGCCAGCCAGTAGCGCGTCCACATGGCATGGGTGCCCGGCGGGTAGGTCATGGCGAAGGTCATGGGCGCGCCCTTGGCCTTGGCCTCCAGGGCGAGCGGCTTGAGCTGCTGCGGAGTCTTCACGCCCTTCTCGAGGAGCGCTTTCGTGAGCGTGATGGCCTGGCCGTTCCGGTTGAGGTACATGGGGATGACCATCGGCTTCACGGGCGAGCCCTGCAGGCCCATCGTCGCCGCGTAGGGAATGCCGAGGAGCATGTGAGTCGCCTGGTTCTCGCCGAGCGAGAGGCGATCACGGATGACCGCCCACGACGCCTCCTTGGAAATCGTCGATTCGATCCCGTACTTCTTGAAGAGACCCAGCTCGTGGGCCATCACGATCGAGGAGCAATCGGTGAGGGCGATGATGCCGATCCGCATCTTCGGAGTTTCCGGGGCGTCGGACGCGTAGGCGGTGCCGGCCCATCGAGCCGGCACCCCTGCGAGCAGGGTGCCCGCGGCCGTGGTCCTGAGGAAATCTCGTCGGGTGGTGCGCATGAATTCCCCTTTCCAAAAAAATAGGGCGCCTCTCCCTCTCGGGAGCCGGCGCCCTCGCCGTTGTTGCGGCCTGCCACCCCGCAGGCCTCGGGACAGAAAAAGCAACTCCCATGCCACGCATCACCCGCGGGCACCGTCGGCCCTAAGCTCCCGCCGCATCAGGTCAGAGAGGAGAGCGGCGGAGGCCGTGCCTACGTTGCGGGCTGCTCACGAACTGCGCTTGAGCTGCCGAGGATGATTATTTTGCGGTCAGCGAGGCTGGAAGAGGATCGTCACCGCCCTGCTCGATCTTGCGCTCGATGATGCGGGTGTGGCTCGCGAGGAGCCGGAGCATGCGGTGGTTCTCGCCGAGCACGAGGGCCCGGAAGCGCGTGAGACCGCGCGTGGTCCCCGCGACGCGCCGTCCGTCGACAGCACGGGGATGCGAAATTTCTCGCCAGAGGCGGCGAAAAGCGGCGGCGGCTACTTGATGGCGCCCGCGGTCAGGCCGGAGACGTAGTAGTCGAGGAAGAAGACGTAGAGGATGACAATGGGCACGGAGCCGAGGATGGCCCCCGCCATGAGCGAGCCCCAGAAATAGATGTCGCCGCGGATCAGCTCGCTGGTGACGCCCACGCTGGCCGTGAGCTGCTCCGACGAGGACGTGAAGGTCAGCGCGTAGATGAACTCGTTCCACGACAGCGTGAAGGCGAAGAGCACCGCGCAGACCAGGCCCGGGATCGCGATGGGCAGGACGATACGCCAGAGCGCCTGGATGCGGGTGGCGCCGTCCACCATGGCGCACTCCTCCACCTCCTTCGGCACCGTGCGGAAGTAGCCCATGAGGAGCCAGGTGCAGAAGGGCACGAGGAAGGTCGGATACGTGAGGATGAGGGCCCACTTCGAGTCGGCGAGGCCGAGCCAGTTCACCACCTGGGCGAGGGGAAGAAAGAGGAGCGACGTCGGCACCAGATAGGTCACGAAGATGCCCGTGCCGAAGCTGCTGACGCCGACGAAGCGGAGCCGCGCCAGCGCGCGGAGATTCCCGTGGCGAGGATGGTCACCATCAGGCTGTTCTTGGTCCACGTGAGGAATTCGGTTTCCCAGAGCAGCTTGCTGTAGTGCTCGAGGGTCGGGCCCTGCTTGATGATGAGCGGCACCGCATGCCTGTCGTAAAGCTCGCGGTCCTTCTTCAGCGAGGTGAGCGTCATGTGATAGAAGGGGAACAGCGCAAAGATCAGGAAGGGCAGCAGCCCCAGATGAATGAGCACGCGCTTCAGGAGCGGCCGACGCGCCACGGTCATGGTCAGTACGCCTGCTTGCGAACGAAGCGAAGCTGGGCCCACACCACGAAGGCGAGGAGCGGGAAGAGGTACAGCGAGACGGCCGCGCCCTCGCCGATGCGCCCCACCTCGAGACCGAGCATCCGGGACAGCGTGGCAAAGAGATGGGTGGAGTTGATCGGTCCACCGTGGGTCAAAATGTAGACGATGTTGAAGTCGCTGAAGGTGAAGATGGTCGAGAAGAGGACGACCACCGCGAGGACCGGTTTGAGGAGCGGAAGCGTGATGTGCCAGAAGCGCGCGTTGGCGTTCGCGCCGTCGGCCTCGGCCGCCTCGTAGAGCTCGCGGGGAATGGCCACCAGGGCCGCGAGGATGGTGATGGCGAAGAAGGGCAGGCCCCGCCAGACGTTGACCGTCACCACCGCCGCCATCGCGTAGTACTTCTGCCCGAGCCAGTTGGGTCCCGGCGGATCCATGATCCCGACGGCGATCCCCGTCCAGTTCACCACGCTGTAGAGCGAGTTGAACATCCACCACCAGCCGAGGGTGCTGAGGGCGGTGGGAATGACCCAGGGCAGGAGCACCGCCCCCCGAATCATGCGTTTGAACCAGAGCTGCTCGTTGAGCAGGAGGGCGAGCGAGATCCCCATCACGAGCTTGAAGGCCACCGCGATGCCCGTGAAGACGAAGGCGTTCTGGAAGGTCTGGCGGAAGGCGTCGCTGTCCCAGAGTCGGACAAAGTTCTGGATGCCGATGAAATGGCTGGGCCGCCCGATGAAGGCGTTCGACAGCGAGAAGTACAGCGCCATGACGAACGGGTACGCGACCAGGAGGACGAGCAGGAGCATGGCCGGCGTCACCAGGACGGGCCCGAGAACGGACTCCCGGTCGAGCCACGTGCGTAGGCGCGCCACCGGCCGCGGGCGGCCGCGGGGAACCGGGATCTCGTCGGCTCTGACGGCCATGCTATCCGATTACCATGTTCGTTCGCCTCGTCGTTCTCGCGGTCGCCTCGCGTGCGGCTGCGGCTCCTCCAGCGGCCTGCGGCTCACCCAGCAAGAATCTTCTTCATCTCGGTCTCGGCCCAGGCGATGGAGTCCTTCGTCGACGTTCCCGTCACCGCCTTGGCGATCATGTTGGGCAGGATGTACGAGTTCGTGATGAGCTGGACCTTGTCCGAAGCGGGCGCCGGCCACCCGTAGGTGTGGTACTGGACCCCTTCGCCCCGGAGGGCGGCGTACTTGGGGTCGGTCCTGAGCACCGGGTGATCCTGGAGCTTCTCGTAGGCGGGCAAATTGAAGGCGTCCCCGGCCATGATGTACTCGTCGTACGTCTCTCTCTTGCCGAGGAGATAGCGGATCCACTCCTTGGACGCATCGATGTTCTTGGAGAACTTCCAGATCCCGATGTGCCGCGGGGTGTCCGTCTCGTGGCGGCCGTGGGGCCCGCCCAGGCTCCGGTGGTGGTTGATGCCGTCCGCCGTCACCAGCTTGCGCTGCTTGGCCACGATGTACGCGCTGACCGGATTGTGGATCCAGCCCGCCTTGCCCTGCTGGATCGACTCGTTGTTGCTCGCATCCGACCACGACAGCACCTCGGGCTCCATGCAGTCGCGGAACATCTTCTTGTACCACTCGATGGTCTGGACGGTGGCGGGCGAGTTGATGCGGACGGTCTTGCCGTCCTTGTCGACCTCCTGGCCGCCGAACGACCACAGCACGGGACCCGCCGTGGAGATCGAGTCGTAGTTCTGGCTGATGGGGATCCCCACGGGATTGCCCATCTTCTTGAGCTCCTTGCCCACGGTGTAGAGCTCCTCCCAGGTGTCGGGCACCTTGAGGCTCGCCTTCTTGAAGAGATCTTCCCGGTAGGTGGCGAGGAACATGCCGTGATACTGAGGCACGGCGCGCCAGGTCCCGTTGACGTGGGCGCCCTCGTAGGCGGAGCCGATCGCCTTGCCGTACTTCTTCTCGAGCTCGCCCACCACGTCCGAGACGTCCACGAGCTGGGGCTCGTACAGCCAGGGGAAATGCATGCGCATCTCCACGAGGTCGTGGCCGGCCTGGGTCTGGACCTCGGAGGCGTACTTGGCCTGCTGCGGGCCCATGTGGGAGATGTGGTCGATCTTGAGCTTGATGCCCGTGTCCTTGGTGAAGCGCTGGCCGATCTCGGACAGCTTCTTGTCCGAGGCGGGGGCGAAGTTGTTCCAGCACAGGTACGAGATCTCGCGCGACTGCCCCCACGCGGGCGGCACCCCGGAGGCCAGGATGCCCGCGAGGCCGGTGGCGGTCGTCACGAACTGCCGGCGACTGACTGGATGCATGAATTCACTCCTCCTCGACGTTGAGAGCGGCCGGAATCGAATGCCCGACAGGTGACTGTGGACGTTGGACCCCGAGACCTTGAATCTATTCACCACACGGCGCCGGGGCGCGGCCTCAGTGGCGGAGCGGCACCACCTGTCCCGCGGCGTCGAAATCGAGCGGACGGGCCTCGCCCACCACCTCGAGGTCGGCGCGCTTCTTGATCTCGGGGAGAAACGCCTCGGAGCACTCCAGCTCCCCGATCATGAGCGTGTTCTTGATGCGAATGACGCGGGCGTGCTCGGGCTCGGTCAGCCCGATGCAGCCCAACGCGCTCTCCACCGCCTCGCGGTCGGAGTCGAAGACGAGGGGCAGCTTCGCTCCGTTGGGGGCGCAGGCGGTCAGCGAGTTGATGGCCGTCTTCTTCCAGTCGATCTTGTCGGCGAGCCGCCGCGTCGTGAAATCCGCGTTCCCGACACCCGTGGCATTCCCCCCGCTGTCCTCCGTCAGGTCGAGAGCGACGATCCAGAGGATCTTGGGGTCATTGGGGAAGGGCTCGTGCGGATTCGAGGGGCGACCGATGACGTTGGTGTCCATGCCCGAGCCGGAGATGTTCTTGCCGATCTCCTCCACCACGAGCACGTCGATGGGCGAGAAGGGCAGCCGCGCCATCCAGCCCCGGGCGTCCTTGAGAAGCCGCCGCTCGCCCGCCTCGAGATCGGCGGCACTGAATGCCTCGACGTACGCCGTCTCGTCGTAGCCGTTCTCCACCACGCCGAGCCCGAAGCCGATGCGTGCCTTGGCGAGCATCTCGCGGCCCACCGCGGTGATCACCGTCTCGTACCCGTGGTTGACATTGGCCCGGTGGTACTGGGTGGCGCCGCGGTACTTGCCGAGCCCGATGGTCATCATCTTGAAGAGCCCCGACTCGATCTCGCCCTTGAAGTCGGTGTGGGGCTTGACGCGGTTGACCACCCCGATCCAGTCGGCCTCGGAGGCGGTCTTGTCGCACCACACGGGCAACCCGAGGGCCTCGCCGACCTGCACCACCTCCATGCTCGCCCGCAGGGGGCAGCCCATGGTCGCTTCCGTGATGCCGTAGTGCTCGAGAATCTCGAGCTGACCTTCGGCGGTGGCGCCCCCGTGGCTGCCCATGGCGGGGAAAACGAAGGGGCGGGCCCCGAGCTCCCTGAGGTGGTCCACGACGCCCCGGACGATGACCGCGATATTGGCAATGCCGCGGCTGCCCGCCCCCACGGCCACGACATCACCGCGCTTGATGGGCAGATCCGCCTGTGCCATGGTCGCGCGGACACCCGCGGGGATGTCCACCAAACGCTGGCGGGGGAAGCTCTGCCTCACCCGGTACATCATGGGTAGGGGCATGGCGGGCATGGTACTGGCCGCCCCGGGGGCCTGTCAACGACCTTGACTTTGGCTGAGTATGCCCGTAAAACTGTGGCCCAATTGGAACATAGCCCTTTGGTACGCATTTCCCTTTCGCCAAGCCAATTCCGCACGTTCCGCCGTGCCGCGATGCCATGCCTGCTCGCCCTGGCCATGGCGTTGCACGGCTGCGCCTATGTCGAGGACCTCTTCCGCCAGAAGCCCCAGCCTCTCCTGCCCGCCCAGGAGCTCTACCAGCTCGGCGACGCGGAGATGGTCAAGAAGAACTATCCGACGGCGCGCTCCTACTACCAGAAGATCGTCGAGCGCCACCCGCAGTCGAACTACGCGCCGCGCGCGCGCTTCCTGGTGGGTGAGACGTACTACCGCGAGGGCACCTTCGACAAGGCCATTCCGGAGTTCGAGGGCTTCATGGCCTTCTTCCCTCGCCACGAGATCGCCGACCTCGTGCAGTTCCGGCTCGCCATGAGCTACTACGACCAGCTCAAGCCCGTCGAGCAGGACCAGGCCCTCACCGTGAAAGCCACGGATCAGCTCAAGAAGCTGGTCCGTGAGTACCCGGAGAGCCGGTATGCCAGCGACGCCCTCGCCAAGATCGAGATCTGTCGCGGACGCCTGGCGCAGAAGGAGCTGTGGGTCGCCGCCTACTACTTCGAGACCGAGAACAATCCCGCGGCGGCCCGGCAGCGGCTCGAGGGCGTGCTCAAGGACTACCCGCGGACCCTGATCATCCCGGAGGCCATGTTCCGCCTCGCCGATCTCAACGCCCGCGAAGGGCGCGCCGCCGAAGCGCAAGACCTGTTCCGCAAGCTCGCCGAGGAATATCCCTACACGGAGTGGGGAAAGCGGGCGACGCAGCGACTGCGCACGGCGGCCACGAGATAAGCATGCACGACATCGTCGACCTCCGCTCCGACACCCTGACCCAGCCCACGCCTGCCATGCGCGAGGCCATGGCCCGCGCGCAGGTCGGAGACGACGTCTGGGAGGAGGACCCGACCGTCCAGCGGCTCGAGGCGGAGGCCGCGCGCCGCACGGGAAAGGAAGCGGCGCTCTTCGTCACCTCCGGCACCCAGGGCAATCTCGTCTCCGTGCTGGCGCAGACGCGACATGGCCAGGAGATCCTCCTCGACCGCGACTCGCACATCCTCAACTACGAGGGCGGAGGCGCGGCGCTCTTCGGCGGGCTGCAGACCATGCCCGTGGCCACCGAGCGCGGATTCCTGACGGCCCGCCAGGTGCGCGAGCAGATCCGGCCGAGCAACATCCACATCCCGGTCACGGGGCTCGTCTGCCTCGAGAACACGCACAACCGTCACGGCGGCAGCTGCTGCGCGCCCGAGGAGATCGAGGAGGTGGCCGCGGCCGCGCACGCGCAAGGCGTGCCCGTGCACCTGGACGGCGCGCGCCTCTTCAATGCCGCCGTGGCCCTCGGCCGCCCCCTGGCCGACTTCACGCGGCCCGTGGATTCGGTCACCTTCTGCCTCTCCAAGGGCCTCGCCGCGCCCGTGGGCTCGCTCGTGTGCGGCTCCGGTGAATTCATCGCGCGCGCCCGCCGCGTGCGCAAGATGCTCGGCGGCGGCATGCGCCAGGTGGGCATCCTCGCCGCGGCCGGGCTCGTGGCCCTCGACACCATGGTCGATCGGCTCGCCGAGGACCACGACCATGCCAGGCGCCTCGCCCGCGGCCTCGCGGGACTGCCGGGCCTTCAGCTCGATCCGGGCAAGGTCCAGACCAATATCGTCATCTTCCATGTGGACCGGGAGGGCGGAGCCCAGGAGCTCTCCGACGGCTGCCTGGCCCGCAAGGTCAAGATCCATCAGTTCGGACCGGGCGCCATCCGGTGCGTGACCCACAAGGACGTGGACCGGGAGGACATCGACCGCGCCCTCGACGCATTCCGCGAGATCACCAAGCCCTGGTAAGGGGAGCCCATACGATGGCCGAGCGCCTGCTGGACGTCAAGAACCTCAAGACCTACTTCTTCACCGATGAGGGTGTGGTCCGCGCCGTGGACGGCGTGGACCTCTACATCGAGAAGGGCGAGACCCTGGGCATCGTCGGGGAATCCGGCTGCGGCAAGTCGGTGACCGCGCTGAGCATCATGAAGCTGATCCCTCAGCCGCCCGGCAAGATCGTCGAGGGGGAGATCCTCTACAACGGCCGGGACCTGGTGAACATGCCCGCGAACCAGATGCGCAAGATCCGCGGGAAAGAGATCTCGATGATCTTCCAGGAGCCCATGACGTCCCTCAATCCCGTCTTCACCTGCGGGGAGCAGATCGCCGAAGCCTTGCGGCTGCACGAGGGGCTCGGGCGCCGGGCGGCCATGGACAAGACGGTCGACATGCTCAAGCTCGTGCACATCCCGAACGCGGAGCGGCGGGTGAAGGAATACCCCCACCAGCTCTCCGGCGGCATGCGCCAGCGCATCATGATCGCCATGGCCCTGTCCTGCAATCCCAACCTCCTCATCGCCGACGAGCCCACCACCGCCCTCGACGTCACCATCCAGGCGCAGATCCTCGACCTGCTCAACGAGCTCAAGAGCAAGCTCAAGATGGCCGTCATGCTCATCACCCACGACATGGGCGTGATCGCGGAGACGGCCCAGCGCGTCGTGGTCATGTATGCCGCCAAGGTGGCCGAAGAGGCCTCCGTGGCGGATCTCTTCAAGGAGCCGCTGCACCCGTATACCCAGGGGCTCCTGCGGTCCATCCCGCGCATCGACCTCGCCGCCACGGAGCGGCGCCGGCTCGAGACGATTCCCGGGACGGTTCCCACGCTGCGGGGCGATATCGCGCCGGGCTGCCGCTTCGCGCCGCGCTGCCCGTTCGTGAAGTCGGTCTGCACGGAGAAGGATCCCGTGATCAAGGAAGTCAAGCCCGGGCACAAGGTCGCCTGCTGGCTCTACTAGTTTCAACGAGGTTACTGGCGGTCACTGACGGACGGAAAGGTTAGGTCATCACGATATGGCCGAGACACCGCTGCTCCAGGTCAAGAACCTCAAGAAGTACTTCCCGATCCGGGGTGGGCTCTTCTCCCGAGAGGTCGCGCGCGTTCACCTGGTCGGCGAGTCGGGCTGCGGCAAGTCCACCACCGGCCGGTGCATCCTCCGACTGATCGAGCCGACCGCGGGGGAGGTGATCTTCGAGGACAAGAACGTCACGACGCTCGACAAGCGATCCTTGCGCCACCTCCGGCGAGACATGCAGATCATCTTCCAGGACCCCTACGCGTCGTTGAACCCGCGCATGACGGTGGGCTCGATCATCGGCGAGGCCCTCGTCATCCACAAGCTCGCCAAGACGCGCAAGGAGCGCGAGGAGCGCGTGATCCATCTCCTGGAGACGGTCGGCCTCAGCGCCGAACACCTGCGCCGCTACCCCCACGAGTTCTCGGGCGGCCAGCGGCAGCGCATCGGCATCGCGCGGGCGCTCGCCGTGAGCCCCAAGCTCATCGTGGCCGACGAGCCCGTCTCTGCCCTCGACGTGTCGATCCAGGCCCAGGTCATCAACCTGATGGAGGACCTGCAGAAACAGTTCAACCTGACCTATCTCTTCATCGCCCACGATCTCTCCGTGGTCGAGCACATCTCCAACCGCGTGGCCGTCATGTACCTGGGCAAGGTGGTGGAGATCGCGCCCGCCAAGGAGCTCTACAACAACCCCAAGCACCCCTACACCGAGGCGCTCCTCTCCGCCGTCCCCATTCCGGACCCGGCGATCAAGCGCAAGCGGATCCTGCTCGAGGGCGACGTGCCCAGCCCCATCAAGCCGCCCTCCGGTTGCCGCTTCCACACGCGCTGCCCCATCCGGGTGCCCAGCTGCTCGGAGAACGAGCAGGTCCTGAAAGAGATCTCGCCGGGGCACTGGGTGGCGTGTCAGGTTCGCGCCTAGCATCACTCGACGGCGGCACGCTCGACGAGCTCGCCGAGACCCTGTCGGCCTTCCGGGCCTGACCTATCCCTCGGATCCGCGTCGGGGAGGTCGAGCTGTTCTACCAGCGGACGGGACCCGCTCGACCGCCCTCCCTCGTCCTCGTCATGGGCTGGGGCGGCGACCACACCGCCTGGGCGCTCCAGGTCGCCGCCCTTGCCGCCGAGTTCGACGTCATCGCCTTCGACAATCGAGGCGCGGGACAGAGCGCTGCTCCTGACGTCACCTATTCGATGGCGGACATGGCCGAGGACGTGACCGGGCTGATGGACGAGCTGGGCGTCCGGAGCGCGCACATCGCGGGAGCGTCGATGGGCGGCATGATCGCCCAGGAGGTGGCCCTCCGGCATCCCGACCGCGTGCTCAGCCTGCAGCTCCACTGCACGACGGCCCACGTCGACGAGTGGGGCCGCGCGGTCATCGATAACTTTCTTCGCGCCAAGGCCCACGGAGGCGTGGAGGAGTTCACCCTCTTCGTGCTGCCCTGGCTCCTCTGCCGGAAGACCTTCGCGGAGCGGCGCGATTTCGTCGAGATGTGGATCCAGCGAGCCCTCGAGTATCCCTTTCAGACGACCCTCGTCGGGCTGAACCGGCAGGCTCAGGCCATCCGCGGCCACGACACGCGTGATCGGCTGGGCAAGCTTCGCGTGCCCACCCTCGTCACCACGGGCACCGAGGACATCCTGGTGCCGCCTTCCGCCTCGGACGATCTCCACGAGCGCATCGCCGGATCCGAGCTCGTCCGCATTCCCGAGGCAGGCCACATGCACTTTCTCGAGCAGGCTCCCGCCTTCAACGAGACCGTCCTGAGCTTTCTCCGCAAGCACCTCAACTAAGCAGGCGGGCTGCTACCGTTTCTGGTCGGAAAGCTTCACCGCGAGCTCGCGGAGGCGCTGCTGGGTCGCGGGGCTGAGCATGGCGGCGAAGCCCGCCGGATCGGCCTTGGCGCGCTCGACGGCCTGGAGCATCCTCTGCGCGTCGCCGCCGCTGTTCTGCGTGAGCTCGGTGAGGACCTGGCCGGCCACCGCGTAGAACTCCTGGGTGAGCGCGTCCGAGCCCGTGAGGGCGCGCACCTGCTGGTCCACCGTGGCGCCCTGAGGGTTCTTCGCCAGCTCGGCCGCCCGCGCATTGGGGTCGAGCATGATCTGGAGCGTCTGGCCGAGGGCGTCCTGGGATCTCGGATCGAGAGGCTGGGCACCCGTCGACCCCGCGCTCGCGAGGAGCGCCAGCGCCACCACCGGCCCGAGGCGACGGAGGATCACTCCCAGAGGTAGCTGGTCGGGTTGACCGACTGGCCTTTCACCTGGATCTCGTAGTGGAGGTGCGGGCCCGAGGATCGCCCGGTGTTGCCGGACAGCGCGACCACTTCCCCACGCTGCACCTTCTGGTTCACCGTCGCCTGGAGCTTCGAGAGGTGACCGTAGAGCGACTTGGTCTCGTGGCCGTGATCGATGATGAGGGTCTGGCCGTATTCCGGATGGATCCCCGCGAAGACCACCGTTCCGGGAGCGGGCGACTTCACGGCCGTGCCGATGGGCGCGCCGATGTCGAGACCGCTGTGGAACTCGGACCTGGACGACCAGGGCGACACGCGGCCGCCGAAGCCGGAGTTGACGGGGCCGCGCAGCGGCCAGCGCGAGGGGAGGGCGGCGAGGACGCGCGTGGCGCGCACGAGGAACCGCTCGAGCGAGCGGAGATTCTCGCCCTCGTCCTTGACGAGAGAGGTCAGCCGCTCCAGCTCGTCGCCGATGGCGCCCCGGTCGGGCCCTTCGCCCGTCCGCGCGGGCCCCGTCGGCCCACCCATGGCGCTGCCTCGCTTGGCCTTCCCGTCCTCGGGCCCGAAGGGCTCCCAGATCCTGGCCTGGAGATCTCGCCAGCTGTCGATCTCGGCACGGAGCTCGCGCATGCGCGCCTGCGAGCTCTCGATCAAGGTCTGCTGCTCGGTCACGCGAGCGGTGAGCTGAGCAAGCGAGGCGCGCTCACGCCGGAGCTGGAGGTAGTCACCGTAGATGACCGCCAGGGCAATGGGAGCGGCGAGGAGCACGCCGAGAGCGATCAGGATGACCCATCGGGAAAGAGCGAGACGGACGACGCGGCGTCCGTCGCCATGCACGACCAGGAGATTGAATTCTTTCGGTGTCGGCATGCTCCCTCAGCGCTTCAGCGGGACGACCGAGAAATCCCGAGTCGTCGTCGCCTCGGCGTTCGGGTTGACCTTCGTCATCCGGCAATGGCCCTCGAAGAGCACGCCTTCCTCCAGGACGACCACCGGCGCCTCCACGTCACCGAACACCCGCGCCGTGCGCTTCAGCTCCACGCGCTCGGTGCCCGAGATATTGCCCACCAGCTCGCCGCTCACCAGGACCCGCCCCCCGCGGACGTCCCCGTTGACGGCGGCCTTCTCGCCGATGATGAGGGTGTCCGTCGTCGAGATCTCACCCTTGAACCGTCCGTTCAGCATGACCGTGCCACTGAACGTGTATTTCCCCTCGATCTCCGAGCCCTCGTCGATGAAGGCGGTCAGCCCGTTGCGGCCCGGCGACTTCCGCTTGCGCATCCACATGGTCGACCGGCAGCCTCCTTCACCGGTGCTGCGAGTGCGGCGCGCTCAGCAATCACCTTCCGGGCCCCAAGGCGGGTGGAAGGGAGTGACGATGCTCGATCCAGCTATGGGAAGGATGTATGAGGATCTTCGCCCTTGTAGCACGCGCTCTTCCGAGGTGTCAACCCCGGAAATCCGCCCGCCGCCATGCGCGCTATGTCCGCGTCGCTTTGGGTTTGTTGACACCTGGAAACGGTCCGAAGTATCATCGGCGAATCCAGAGGACACCATGGACGACTTCTACCGGATCAAGCGGCTGCCCCCCTACGTCTTCGCCATCGTCAATGACCTCAAGACGAAGGCGCGGAGCCAGGGGCAGGACATCATCGACCTCGGCATGGGCAATCCTGACCAGGCCACCCCCAAGCACATCGTGGACAAGCTGGTCGAGGCCGCCCGCAATCCCCGCAACCACCGCTATTCCGCCTCACGGGGAATCACGAGGCTCCGCAAGGCCGTCACGACCTGGTATCGGGACCATTACAAGGTCGAGCTGGATCCCGAGACCGAGGCCATCGCCACCATCGGCGCCAAGGAGGGCATGGCCCACCTGGCCCTGGCCGTCCTCCAGCCGGGGGACGGGGTGCTGGTGCCGAACCCGACCTACCCCATCCACTCCTACTCGGTGGTCATCGCCGACGGCGACCTGCGCTCGGTGCCCCTGGTGCCGGGCGAGGACTTCTTCGCCCGCCTGCAGGAGGCGGCCCGTCTTTCCTGGCCCAAGGCCAAGATGCTCATCCTGTCCTTCCCGCACAATCCGACCACGATGTGCGTGGAGCAGGACTTCTTCGTCAAGGTGGTGGAGTTCGCCAAAGAGCACAAGCTCATGGTGGTTCACGACTTCGCCTACGCCGATTTCGCCTTCGACGGCTACCGGCCGCCCTCCTTCCTCGCGGTGCCGGGGGCCAAGGAGGTCGGGGTCGAGATCTTCTCGCTCTCGAAGTCCTACAACATGCCCGGCTGGCGGATGGGCTTCGTGTGCGGCAATTCGCGCATGATCCACGCCCTCGGCCGGATCAAGTCCTACCTCGACTACGGCGCCTTCCAGCCCATCCAGATCGCGGCCATCGTCGCCCTGGAGGGCGAGCAGTCCGTGGTGCGCGACATCGTGGAGCTCCACCAGAAGCGCCGCGACGTCCTCGTGGACGGGCTCAACAAGATCGGCTGGTGCGTGCCCAAGCCCAAGGGCACCATGTTCGTGTGGGCACCCATTCCCGACGGATTCCGCGCCATGGGGTCGCTCGAGTTCTCCAAGATGCTGATCCAGGAGTGCAAGGTCGCGGTCTCCCCGGGCATCGGCTTCGGCGAGTACGGCGAGGGCTATGTCCGGTTCGCTCTCGTCGAGAACGAGCAGCGCATCCGACAAGCGCTCCGCGGTCTCAAGACTCTGGGCGCCCGCTGACCGGGCGCGCAGAGCGACCTTCGGTCCTGCCATGAACGAGATCAAGATCGGCCTCCTCGGCCTGGGCACCGTGGGCAGCGGGGTCGTCAAGGTTCTCCAGAACCACGGCGCCGACATGGAGGAGCGCGCGGGCTGTCGCCTCCGCCTCCACGCCATCGCCGACGCCGAGCTCACGCGCCCCCGCGAGGGGCTCGACCTGAAAACCCTCCCTCTCGTCAATGACGCGGCCAAGGTGCTCGCCGATCCCGCCGTGCAGATCGTCATCGAGCTCGTGGGGGGACTCGAGCCGGCCCGCACCTTCATTCTCCGTGCCCTCGAGGCAGGCAAGCACGTGGTCACCGCCAACAAGGCGCTCCTCGCCCACCACGGGCCGGAGATCTTCGAGGCGGCGCGGCGCAACCGCGTCCTCCTGGGCTTCGAGGCCGCGGTGGCCGGAGGCATTCCCCTCATCCGCGCCGTCAAGGACGGGCTGCCCGCCAACCGCGTGCTCTCCGCCTTCGGCATCGTCAACGGCACGTGCAACTACATCCTCTCGAAGATGACGGACGAGGGGCTGGACTTCTCGATGGTGCTCAAGGAGGCGCAGGCGCAGGGCTATGCCGAGGCTGATCCTACCCTCGACATCGAGGGCATGGACTCCGCCCACAAGCTGCAGATCCTGGCCACCATCGCCTTCCGGACGGCGGTGGACTTGAAGGACATCCACACGGAGGGGATCACGGGCATCGCGCCGCAGGACGTGGAGAACGCGGCCGAGCTCGGCTATCGGATCAAGCTGCTCGCCATCGCCAAGACCTCCGACGGCGCCCTCGAGGCGCGCGTGCACCCGACCATGATCCCCGCCGCCTCGCCCATGGCCGCCGTCTCCGGCGTCTTCAACGCCGTGTTCATCACGGGCGACAACGTCGGCAACCTCATGTTCTACGGACGCGGGGCGGGCCAGCTGCCCACGGCCTCGGCGGTGTGGTCGGACACCCTCGAGATCGCCCGGCGCGTCGCCCACGGCGTCCCCGCCATGGAAGGGGACCTGCCCTCGATCAGCGAGCGGCCCCTGCCCCTTCGGCGCATGGAGGACATCCGCTCCTCCTACTATCTGCGCGTCATGGCCCTGGACCGGCCGGGCGTGCTCGCGCAGGTGGCGGGCATCCTGGGTCAGCACGAGATCTCGCTCGTCTCCGTCCTCCAGAAAGGGCGCGCCCAGGGCGAAGCGGTGCCCGTGGTGATGATGACGCACGAGGCCCGCGAGCGGGACATGCGCGCGGCCCTCCAGGCCATCGACAAGCTCCCCGTGGTCGCCTCGCGCACGACCATGATCCGCGTGGAGCCGGCATGAGCCTGTGGCCGGGCGTCATCGAGCGCTACCGGCAGTTCCTTCCCGTCACGAGCTCCACGCCGATCGTCACGCTGCACGAGGGCAACACGCCGCTCATCCCCGCCCCGCGTCTGGCCGAGGCCACGGACCCGAGCCTGCGCATCTTCCTCAAGTGCGAGGGCTTCAACCCCACGGGCTCGTTCAAGGATCGCGGCATGACCATGGCCATCTCCAAGGCCGTGGAGGCGGGCTCGCGCGCCGTCATCTGCGCCTCGACGGGCAACACGTCCGCCTCCGCCGCCGCCTATGCGGCCCGCGCGGGCATCCGCGCCTTCGTCATGGTGCCCAGGGGCGCGGTGGCCATCGGCAAGCTCTCGCAGGCGGCGATTCACGGCGCCACCGTGCTGGTGATGGAGGGCAATTTCGACCAGGCCCTCTCCATCGTCACCCAGATCGCGGAGCGCCACCCCGTCACCCTCGTCAACAGCCTCAATCCGTTCCGTCTCGAGGGGCAGAAGACCGGCGCCTTCGAGGTGGTTGACCAGCTCGGGCGCGCCCCCGACTACCACCTGATCCCCGTGGGCAACGCCGGCAACATCTCCGCGTACTGGCGGGGCTACCGCGAGTACCACCGCGCGGGCATCGCCAAGGAGCTGCCGAAGATGGTGGGCTTCCAGGCGGCCGGGGCCGCCCCCATCGTCGAGGACCGCGTGATCGCCGAGCCCAAGACCCTCGCCACGGCCATCCGCATCGGCAATCCTGCCTCCTGGGGGCTCGCCAAGGAAGCGCTGTCGGACTCGAGCGGCTGGATCGACGCCGTGACCGACGAGGAGATCGTGCGCGGCTACCGGATGCTCGCCCGCGAGGAAGGCATCTTCATGGAGCCCGCCTCCTGCGCCACGGTGGCGGGACTCGCCAAGATGGTCAAGGCGGGGAAGTTCGAGCCCGGCTCCACGCTCGTGCTGACCCTCACGGGCCATGGCCTCAAGGATCCGGACACCGCCCTCGAGTCGGCCACGCGCCCGGTGACCGTGCCCGCCCGCCTCGACGCCGTCCTCGCGCAGCTCGGACTCTAGCCGGACGTGCCCGGCGCGGCGCGGCTGGTCAAGATCCTTCTCGGGATCGCGATCAGTGTCACCCTCCTCGTCTACCTCTTCTGGAACGTGGACGTCGGCGCCGTGCTTGCCCGGCTCGCGGATACCCAGTGGCGGTGGCTCGCCCTCAGCATGGCCTGCAACCTCGCCTCCCTCTGGGTCCGCTCCATCCGCTGGCGCCATCTCTTTCCTCGCGGCTCTCATCCGGCGCGTCTCTTCAACGCCGTGATGATCGGCTACATGGGCAACAACGTGCTGCCGCTCCGCGCCGGCGAGGTGCTGCGCGTCTACGTGGCGGCTCGCCACGGTCCTCGCGTGTCGACGGTGGTGGCCACCCTGGTCGTCGAGCGCGCGCTCGACGGGCTGGCCATCGGGCTGATCCTCGCCACCAGCCTGACCCTGGTGCCCACACCCCGTGAGATCGCCTGGGCCGCCGAGATGTTCGGCGCTTTCGTCTTCGTCCTCTTGCTCGCGCTCGTGGTGATCGCGGTGGCGCCGCTGCCCTGCCGCATCTTCATCCACTCCCTGACGTACCGCTGGCCCGCCATCGAGCGCCGGCTGCTTCAGGCCTTTGACGTCATGGCCGACGGCCTGCAGAGCATGCGGCGTCCCCGCCAGCTCGTGCCCATCGTGATCTGGTCCGTGATGGTCTGGATCTTCGTCGTGCTCGCGTTCTGGACGGCCTTCTGGGCGGCGAGCCTCGATCTCTCCCTCCTGGCCGCCCTCACCGTCATCGCCTTCGTGGGGCTCGGGGTCAGCCTCCCGTCGAGCCCGGGCTTCATCGGCATCATCCAGGCCGCCACCGTGCTCGCGCTGTCCTTCTTCGGCGTGCCGCGCGCGGACGCCCTCAGCTTCTCGCTGCTGCTCCACGCCGCGCAGTTCGTGCCCGTGACGGTCTGGGGCCTCGCCCT
>WNGL01003078.1_pt1 | contig 20085 bp, 17 predicted proteins | sample 5400591 | NCBI WGS metagenome assembly WNGL01 (sample SAMN13153377, study PRJNA577476) | soil metagenome | isolation source: 80 cm soil or saprolite under Garry oak tree replicate 1 | place: USA:California | collected 2016-06-15 | reverse complement strand
CGGCTGCACCTAATACCTGCACCGTGACCGTGGTGTCATGGTCGCTCACTGTACTCTGGTGGATCGTGAAGGTTACCGGGTTGCCTTCCGTGGCGGAACCACCCGTAATACCACCGTCAATCGAAATTACCGGCGGGGTGTAGACATCCAGGATAGTCCCTTGCGCATCGGCGGTGCCGACGGTGACCGCACCGTTTGCGTTGGCGGCGCTGACAATATGCGCCGTGAAGATCTCATTTGGTTCCTGAAGCTGATCCGTCAGGGTGTTGACGTTGAACGTCGCGGACTGCTGACCGGCAAGGATGACAACATCAAGGGTGGTGATCGGTGTGTAGTCGGCTCCTGGAGTAGCTGTATCAAGAGGAGCACCCACTACCTGCACCGTGACCGTGGTGTCATGGTCGCTCACCGTACTCTGGTGGATCGTGAACGTTACCGGGTTGCCTTCCGTGGCGGAAGCACCCGCAATACCACCGTCAATCGTAATTACCGGCGGGGTGTAGACATCCAGGATGGTCCCGATCGCATCGGCAATGCCGACGGTGACCGCACCGTTCGGGTTGCTGGCGCTGACTATCTGGGCAGTTAAGGTCTCATCCCCCTCCTGCAGCTGATCCGCCAGGGTGTTGACGTTGAACGTGGCGCTCGTCTGGCCGGCAGGGATGATGACGCTCTGGATGGTGATCGGTGTAAAGTCGGCTCCTGCTGTGGCCGAGTCACCGGCTGCACCCACTACCTGCACCGTTACCGTGGTGTCCTGGTTACTTACCGCGGCCTGACTGATCGTGAAGGTTATCGGATTGCCTTCTATGGCCGAACCGCCCCCAATACCGCCACTGCCAATCGTAATTACCGGCGGAGTGAAGACATCCAGGATAGTCCCGATCGCATCGGCGGTGCCGACCGTGACCGTGCCGTTCGGGTTGGCCGCGCTGACGATGTGGGCCGTAAAGGTCTCGTCCCCTTCCTGCAACGGGTCAACCACGGTGGCTACATCGAAAGTGGCGCTCGTCTGACCGGCATGGATGACTACGTCAAGTGTTGAGATCGGTGTGAAGTCGGCTCCCGGCGTAGCCGTGTCACCAGGGGCACCGACTACCTGGACGGTTACCGTCGTGTCATGATCGCTCACGCTATCCTGATGGATCGTGAAGGTTACAGGGCTGCCTTCCGTGGCGGAGCCACCCGAAATACCACCACCAGCGCCAATCGAAATTACCGGCGGAGTATAGGCATCCAGGATGGTCCCCACCGCATCGGCGGTGCCGACGGTGACCGCACCGTTCGGGTTGGCCGCGCTGACGATGTGGGCCGTGAAGGTCTCAGGACCTTCCTGCAACTGGTCCGTCAGAGTGCTGACGTCGAATGTGGCGCTCGTCTGGCCGGCATGGATGACCACATCTAGGGTAGTGATCGGGGTGTAGTCGGCTCCCGGTGTAGCTGTGTCAAGAGGAGCACCCACTACCTGCACCGTGACCGTGGTGTCATGGTCGCTCGCGGTATCCTGATGGATCGTGAAGGTTACAGGGCTGCCTTCCGTGGCGGAGCCACCCGCAATACCACCACCAGCGCCAATCGAAATTACCGGCGGAGTATAGGCATCCAGGATGGTCCCGACCGCATCGGCGGTACCGACCGTGACCGCACCGTTCGGGTTGCTGGCGCTGACAATCTGGGCCGTGAAGGTTTCGTTACCTTCCTGCAACTGATCAATCAGGGTGCTGACGTCGAACGTGGCGCTCGTCTGACCGGCATGGATGACTACGTCAAGGGTGGTGATCGGTGTGTAGTCGGCTCCCGGCGTAGCTGTGTCACCAGGGGCGCCGACTACCTGCACCGTTACCGTGGTGTCATGGTCGCTCACCACATCCTGGTGGATCGTGAAGGTTACAGGGCTGCCTTCCGTGGCGGAACCTCCCGCAATACCACCACCACTGCCAATCGAAATCACCGGCGGGGTGTAGGCGTCCAGGATGGTGCCGACCGCATCGGCGATGCCAACCGTGACCGCGCCGTTCGGGTTGGCGGCGCTGACGATATGCGCCGTGAAGGTCTCGGGCCCTTCCTGCAACTGGTCCGGCAGGGTGTTGACGTTAAACGTCGCGCCCAACTGGCCGGCAGGGATGATAACGTTCAGAGTAGTAATCGGTGTGAAGTCGGCCCCCGGCGTGGCTGTATCACCAGGAGCGCCCACAACCTGAACCGTTACCGTGGTGTCATGGTTGCTCACCACATCCTGGTATACCCCGAAGGTTACCGGACTGCCTTCAATGGCGCTGCCGGCATGAATATCAGGGCCGGTGCCTACATGAATATCAGTGCCAATCGAGACTACTGGCGAAACTAAGGCCGGTTGCGCAAACACCGCATCAAGCGTTCCCGGAACTCCGAAGGTGACGCCGGTAGTCTCGGCGCCGCTTGTCGGTGTGACCTCGGCGCCTGTAGCATTGAGAACAAACAGCGGATGTGCGCCTCCTGCCCCCGTATCGCCACCAGCGGCGGGCGCCGCAAGATCTATCGGCTGGTCGCCGGCCATGAGGGCCTTCTGGATCTGCTCGGCCTCTGCGGCGACATCGGAAACCACGCTCGGCGCCATGCCTGCATAGACATCCTCGTCGATCACCACGTTACTCATTCTTCCGAGATCCATCTGGGTGGGTGGAGTTCCATCAAACATGATGGAGACATTGCCGTCACTTTCCGTAACGATATGGTCATTCGCAAATATGGGGCTGTTCGGCACAAGAAGACGCTCGGCACCATCGGGAGATACGGCCTTTACCGATCCGTACAGGATTACAACCTTGCCAACAACCTGATTTCCCGTGCCTACTGCAGGTATCTCTGTAATGGTTGCCATGACTTGTCTCCTTTTTTGTCTAAATTGGTTGACTGCTGATTATAAGCTTTCGTTTACTAAACTCTACCGGTCTATATGAGAACTGTCTATTGTACCTTGGTACTAGCCGCCGCTGGTTTCACATGGCCACAAAGTAATTTTCGCAGGCCATGGCCATATTCTCCTTCGTGAGAAGCGCCGGCTTCTTGTAGTAGCGTGCATCGACTACAATATGATCAATCAGGTCACGCGGGTGGCAGGCGCTTCGCTCCACATTGTACTTCTGGTAGCACTCTCCGACCAGATAGTCATACACCTCCTGCACGAAATTGATGCCGTTGGCGACGCAGACCGCTTTGAAAATCTTCCGGTATTCATCATCGTCCGGCCGATCAATCTGAATTTTGTACCTGATTCGCCGCAGGAAGGCTTCATCCAGCAGCTCCGATGGATTGAGATTGGTGGCGAATATCACCAGCATATCAAAGGGGATTACAAACTTCATCCCCGTGTGGAGCGTCATGAAATCGATGCGCCGGTCCAGCGGGACTATCCAGCGATTCAAAATGAGGCGCGGTTCGATCAGCTGCCTGCCGAAATCGTCGACAATAAAAATGCCGTTATTTGCCTTCATCTGCAGGGAAGCCTCATAATATTTGGAGATGGGATTGAAATCGAGATCCAGCATCCGCATCACAAGCTCCCCCCCTACCATAACCACTGGCCTCCGCACCAGAACCCAGCGCTGGTCGACGTTTTCCTGCGGCCTGCTTGGAGCAACCGGGGTATGATTGACCGGGTCAAAAACACTTATGATCTGGCCGCCAACATTGATGGCATAGGGAACATAGACCGTATCGACCGGCAGCCCACCGATAGCCTCGGCAATCGCCGTCTTTCCGTTCCCCGACGGTCCGTACACAAAAACAGCCTGTCCGGAAGTCACGGCTGGTCCGAGACGTTTCAAAAGTCCTTCTTTGCACACCAGATGGGAAAAAGCCCGGCCCACGCTCTCTTCATCAACCACCACACTCTTGATGGTCTGCATCTCGATCATACTTTGGTAGTCTTCCAGCGAAACAGGCGCCGGTCCGGCATAACGGCACAAATCCAGCAGTTCGCTGCTCCTCCTCTGCCCCTGCTCGGTGATTTTGAATGTGTAGCTGTCGGTAGAATAGGTGACCGCACCTTTAACCTCGACCAGCTTTTCCCGTCTCAGCACCTCCAGCACCCTGTTGATCAGCGAAATTGGCAGTTTGACCTTGTCAACCACATCAGCCAGCCTGAATTCTCCCATGAAAAGAATATGCTTCGAAACCAGGTCGGTAATGAATGAAAGATCAAGCCCGCTATCCTCGATGGATTTTGGGACAGGGGGATCTTTCTCAAAAAGTCTTTTTATATCCTGTTCATTGATATAGCCGAGCTCTACCAGGTTGCGTCCCAGCCTGCCGCCGTTGCGGCGCTGCCGCTCCAACCCTTGACCTAGCTGCTCTTGCGTAATTATCTTTTCATTAAGCAACTTCTCGCCCAGTATATTCAAGTACACCTCCGTTCAACTTGACTGCAAAATATAGTATAGTTTTTACAACGAATTGTTTAAAAGTAAAGTGACCATTCAAGCATCTACGTAATAAAGGATTGTCCTTGTCTAACGCATTACTATTGGTCTAAAATTCTCCCATACCCAGTTTCCATCCGGAAACTCCGGATTCGGAGGCAGCATGGCACGACTTGATGTAAGGGTTCAGACGAAACTTGAGCACAACACCCGGCATGCTGGCGGTCTTCGCCATGATCAGGAAAGTTGCGCCGACTGAAATGAGCGTACTCCTGCTCGGCGAGAGCGGCACCGGCAAAGAGTTGACAGTCAGGGCGCTTCACAGCATGAGCGCCCGTAAAGACGGCCCCTTGATCGCGATCAATTGCGCTGCCATACCGGAGAGCCTGCTCGAGGCGGAGCTTTTTGGCTACGAAAAAGGAGCTTTTACCGGTGCCTATGCCGCAAAAAAGGGCAAGTTCGAATCGGCTGATGGCGGCACCCTGTTTCTGGATGAGATCGGTGACCTTCCGTCAACTCTTCAGGCAAAACTGCTGCGTTTTCTCGAAGACAGACTCATCGAACGGGTCGGCTCTTCGACTTCGAGAAAAATCGACGTGAGAATCGTTGCCGCCACCAACAGCGACCTGCAACGGTCGATGTCGGAGGGGCGATTCAGGCCGGATCTCTTTTATCGGCTCAATTCATTTACCATCAAACTCCCCCCATTGAGAGACCGGGGGGAGGACAAAGTTCTCCTAGCCAGGTATTTTCTGGAAAGACTCGCCGGCAATGAGCATGGTCCTAAAGATTTCACCAGCGAAGCATTGGAAGCGGTCCGCCGGCATACGTGGCCCGGAAATGTGCGGGAACTGGAGAATCGAGTCAGGAGGGGGTTTCTGATGGCGATCGGGGAATTGGTGGATGCCGCCAGCATGGAACTGGATGAGGAAGCTTTTCTTCAGCAGCAGACCGCCCCTGAGAATAAGAGCATGCCATCGCAAAAAGAGCATGTTATCAGCGTACTGCAACAAAATGATTATGTTATCGCCAAGGCGGCGCGACAACTTAACATCAGCAGGCCGAGCCTGTACGCCCTCATCAAGAAACACAGCATCGGCAGAGACAGCATGTAAAGCACATCCGGCCTCGTTACACGTGCTTTACAACTACATACACTTGCTTTACGCTTTTTACCTGACACTCTGCCGGTAAATTTCAATATTATTCCTGTGTTATCATATAAAAACATAATGATTCTCGTTCAATACTATTTATTTTTCACTATTCTCCATTTAGGCATATCATGTGCTATAATTCTCAGCAGCATTGCCCAAACAAAGGCAAAAATCATCTTTGCGGTAAGCGGCGGCTGATTGTCACACTCATGAATATTTAACAATATTTAATTTATTAGTTGACATTTTTCTTAACGTTTATTAAATACGCGTACCAGAAAGACACCAATGAAAAAGCTATCTGCCAAAATTTTAAGTCTTACAATGAATAACAAGGGGCAAGGTCTTGTCGAGTACGCATTGATACTGGTGCTGATAGCAGTGGTAGTTACTTTGGCGCTTAAAACGTTAGGCGGCAATGTGAATAATACCTATAACAACATAAGCAGCGGGGTTACCAATGCTGGTAAATAAACTGCGGCAATGATTTTTTTCAATGCATGCTGCATAAAACATGGCATTATTTGTTCCATAAATTTCAAAAGGAGGAGGTGAAGTACTTTTAAAGTGGAAAGTTATTGACGTTTTAGATTTGATAAAGTTAATTAAATTGAAAAGGAGACGAAACCATGATGAACTTTTTAAACTCCCTGTATGTGCAGTTAATGACCAGTATCAGCTGCCTGAAAAATGAAAAAGGCCAGGGATTGGTTGAGTACGCCCTCATACTCGTACTCATTGCAATTGTTTTGATAATTGCTCTTAAATTATTAGGTGGTACAACATCTAACACTCTCAACAAAGTAAGTAGCGCACTAAGTGCTGGGTAATAATGTCATCTCAGCCAGATGATTTAGTCGGCTTTTATTAGATAACTGCTGTTCGGGAGAATTTGTATTTCTAATACCGATCTTTGGATCACTAAGGAAACCAAATTCTCCCGTTTTTTTTTGGATTTCTTGACTTACTTCCTTTTTTTGTTAAATGATACATATAAGCTAAATACACGTGAATTGACCGTCTTCAGATGTCGGAGGCAAGGAAACACCATGAGAAATCAAAAAGGTCAAGCGCTTGTAGAAACCGCGTTAGTAATTCCACTATTGCTCTTACTGATCATGGGCCTTTTCGAATTTGGCCGCGTCATGTACATAAAAAATACCCTCAACAATGCCGCACGGACTGGGGTAAGGGCCGCGGTCGTGACAACGGGCCTGCAAGCCACAAGCACACCACAAACATTAAACAACAGTTGCACGTTCAGTGGCCCAAACAAGTTGGTTTATCAACTTATTTGCAACAGTATCTATAACGGTATACCTAAAGATCAGGTAACTGTTAACATAGCAATTTCCGACTTGAGTCTTCCGACTGGATTAAGTGCCGGTGATAGCGTAACCGCCACACTCACCTGGGGCAGCTTCAAGTTTGTTACCCCGCTTGCTCCTTTAGCAGCTCTCGCTGGCGGGAGTTCGGTCTTGAATCTTGATAGTATTGTCGGCGAAGCTTCAATGCGTTATGAATAATTCGATATTCTTCAAGGAGGAACTATGACGCGACCCAAGGCGGTAATCGTTGTCTCGATTCTTGCACTGGTATTTGCGGGGATTGCAGCCTTGCTTACTCTCCAATACCTGCAAAAGGAGACGAACAAGTCAAAAGCGGTCCAGCCGCAAAACATCGTGGTTGCCGCGGCTGACATCCCCATTGGCAGCACAATCAGCGACCCCCAGCTAAAGATCACCTCATGGCCTAAAGACAGTATTCCACCCGGGAGTTCCGGCGATATCAAGGCCATGGTAGGCCGGGTGTCCATTCGTCCGATCTCCAAAGGCGATGCGGTAACGGAGCAAAAGTTGAAGCCCAAGGCCGGTGCGTCCGGTGCCGGCTTCATGACCTACATCGTCCCCCAGGGGCACCGTGCCATAACGGTTGCCGTCAACGAGGTCGCAGGAGTGGCCGGTTTTATAACTCCTAACGACCGGGTAGATGTTGTCCTGACAACCCAACGCCCCGGTGTACAAAACGAGAACATCAGCAAAATCATTCTCCAGAATGTCCCAATTCTGGCTACAGGACAGATAACCGAACAGAAAGAAGGCAAGCCGGTTGTTGTCCCAACCGTTACCCTTGACCTTACCCCTGATGATTCAGAAAAACTGGTCCTCGCCGGCAGCAAAGGCACCCTGCAGCTGCTCCTCAGGAACATAGCCGACAGTGCTCCCGTCGATTCGAAAGGAGCAACTATTTCCAAGGTACTCACCGGAACTGCACAGCCGATGGCGATGGCAGAGGCGGCCCCTGCACTGAGCAAAGCCGTAGTGAATAAGCGCCCTGTGCGAAGAAAAGCATCAACCAGAGCCCAAGCGGCACCTGCTGTCGCGCCGGCTGCAGCGCCGGCGCCACGCTCCAGCCACACGGTTACCATAATAGATGGTGGAGCGCGTACGACCAAGGAATTTGTCCTTCAATAATCACGTAACGGCAAAAACTCACGAGCGAGGTGTTTTAATGATAAACGTCTATACCAAAAAACTGCAGTTGCTTGCTTGGGCGCTGTTACTGACATGTGTACTTGCCGCCACTGCAACAGCCGGGGTACCTTTGGAAGTGGGACTCTATAAGAGCATACTGGTTGATTTCAAAAAACAGAACAAGAGGATCGTGCTGGTAACTCTCGCCAACACAAAAAAAGAAGACAAGGAAAAAGCCGTCGACCAAATGGTCACCTTCGCACAACCGGGGAAAACGGATGACCCCACCGCAGTTCTAACCAGAAGAACGGAGAACAGGAAAAGTTCCGATTCTGATACGGGAAATACCAACAAGTTTGTGGTGCCGGAGATCCTCTCGGAATATGTCCTGAAACTGGACGGCATTACTATCGGCAGCACCAGCATGATCATCTGGACCAAGGGTGAGGGGGACGAAAAACCTGTCCCAACCTTTTTTGACCTTAAGGTAACCGGAGATCGCGAGGCAATAGAAACTCAGCTGAAAGAAACCGCACCGAACGATACAGTCAACGTCCAGTACGCCAATGACACCGTGGTTCTCTCCGGCAATGTCGCTAACGAGCAGACCAGGACAAAGGCCGTGGAGATTGCCAAGGCATATTCCACCAAGGTCCTTAACAATATCACCATCAACGAACCGCAACAGGTGCTCCTGCAGGTCAAGGTCGCACAGGTGGACAAGACTTCCCTGAAAAAACTCGGCATAAGTTATATGGTCAAGGGAAGCACCGTTGAAACGTTTTCCAATTTAATAGGGGTGCCGTCCGGCGGGGCAGTCAAGAGCACGACTTCGACAGGCAACGGCTTCTCAACTCAGGAAGTCGGGACCGGAACCGGGATATCCGGCAACGTAGTCGGCCTCGGCAGCTTCAACCCGCTCGATGCCTATCAGCTTGGCGTATCGTATTTCCCTGCGGGGGTTGGAGCGGTACTCAATGCACTGACTACCAAAGGTCTGGCCAAGATCCTCGCCGAACCGAATCTGCTGGTAAAGAGTGGCCAGGAGGGTAATTTTCTGGCCGGCAGCAGAATTCCCTACAGCGTACTTGTAAGCTCAGGGGGGGCAGCCACCAGTTCAATAGTCTTTGAAACCGTTGGGATTAAAATCAAATTCAAACCGGAAGTCATGGAAAACGGCATGATATCACTTAAAATAGATCCTGCTGAAGTCAGCAGTATTTCCGGGACATTGGCGGTGAATGGCTATCCGATCATCGACACCAGGGATGTTCGCACAACAGTGGATTTAAGAGAAGGTGAAAGCCTTGTTCTTGCCGGGCTTCTCCAGGAAGAGGAAATCAAGACCATGTCGAAGATTCCGCTCCTGGGAGATATCCCGATACTCGGCGCCCTATTCCGCTCGACACAGAACGACATCAAGGAAAAAGAACTTGTTTTCTTCATTACACCGAAGATTGTCAAACCAAATGCACCAGGGGTAAAGACCGAACTGCCGACCGATAAAAAGCTTACTCCGGAGCAGGAGAAGGAGCTCAAATGGATGCCATTGGGAGAGTGAAGAGGATAAACAATAAGGGCTTTGCGCTTGTCTACATCGCGCTGATGATTGTTGTTCTGGTTACCTTTGTCAGCCTTGCCGTAGACGTCGGTTATATGTATGTCGCCAAGGGGCAATTGCAGAATGCCGCCGATGCCGGGGCGCTTGCGGGAGCAGCAAAACTGGACAAAACTAACTCACCCACGCAAACCGATTCCCGCCTAGCAGCCGTAACTTTTGCAAACAAAAATATTGTGGTTCCCTCGGTGACTAAGGTGATAATTTCCAATGATGGCACTAATGTTTTAGCCCCTGGCAATGATATAACCGTCGGAAATTGGAATGCTAGCAAAGACCCTAAATATTTGGAAGGGAGGACACCTATAAACGCTGCCCAAGTCAGAGCAAGGAGAACCTCAGATTCACCCGGCGGGCCTGTTAATCTTTTTTTAAGCAAGGTGATTGGCGTTTCGAGCATGGGCACCCTAGCAGTAGCAACTGCTGCCCGGCTTCCGCGTGCCGGAGCCTATTTCATGATTGGTCAAGGTACCTGCACAAGCTCTATGTCGCTAACTTTAAAAATCGATTCCGGATCGACTGGGAATATGGCATGGACTACCATACTGGATAATTCAACTAACGCCAGTGACGTCAGTAGTCTTATCTGCGGCAAAACGATTCCCGATATCGATGTATGTGGCCACTCGCTTTACACGACCCAAGGAACTTCTACATCAGTTTTCAAAGATATTGAATCTGCTTTTTACAACACGGATTACGATCAGAGCAACAAGTACTGCACTACCAGTACCGATCCGGTTCCCAAGGACTGCACTACGGTTACTGGCAATAAATCCGTGGTCACCTGGACAGTCACAGTTCCTGTTTCAGTGCAGAACAATCCGGCACTACAGCCGAACCCGGCGCCGGTATATGGATACGCAACAATAACAATGACAAGGGCCTGCGGGTCGGGCGGCGGATCGCCATGTCTAGGGGCCAACTCCCCAATTGGCGTTTGCACCGGTGGGGAGACAGATATTGTTATCAGTAGCATCGTTTGCGTGTCTTGTGATGATCCCAGTAGCTTACTGGGCGCCAAGCCGAACCTTGTTCAATAATCGAAAGCTACAGAGTATTTCATATCTCAAAAGGACTAATTCTTAAATGCCAAAATTATTATCCATTGTCATTATCGAACCTGATAAATCTATGCGGGAATCCATTGAGGCTACCCTCAAACCGTTTTCCGAGACTATTTCGATAGCTGGGACTGTCGACAACTTTAGCGATGGCATCAGGCTGATCGAAAAGAGTTCCCCCAATGTTGTTATTCTGGAAGTACATGACATCCAGCAGGGGATTCAGGAAGTACAGCTCATCACCTCCAAATTCCCCCGCACGTCGGTTATTGTCAGTTCCGCTGAAAAAAATTCCGACTGGATCCTCTCGCTGATGCGGGCAGGGGCCGTTGAGTATATGTTACGCCCCATCACCCAGGAGGAGCTGAAGCAGGCCCTGCAGAAAGTCGGCCGGTTCATATTTTCTAAGCCCGCCGAGGAGGTCCTGACAGGGAAAATAATCTCCGCCTACTACCCGACCGGCGGCATGGGAACGACAACCGTTGCGGTAAATCTGGCTGCCAGTCTCGCTTTGGAAGGAACCAAGGTCGCCCTGGTAGACCTCAACCTTTTTTCCGGCGATATAAGTACCTTTCTCGACGTCAACCCGACTTATACCTTGAGCAGCGTTACCAGTAACATCGACCGGCTCGACGCCAATTTCCTCATGAGTGTCATGACCAGACACTCCTCCGGCCCTTTTGTACTGACCGAGCCGCTCGAGGTTGATGATGCGATTTCCATTACGCCGGAGCAGGTTCAACGCACCTTGAAGTTCCTGAAAGGAATTTTCAACTATGTTGTTGTCGATTGCGGGGGACAACTTGAAGGCTGCAATATGGCTGTTTTTGAAAACTCCGACCTGATTTTGTTCACCACCGCCCTAAGCCTGCCGGCCCTCAGAAACACCAAACGCTACCTTACCGCCCTGGAAAGAAAAGGATTCCACAGAGATCGGGTTAAGCTGGTCGTCAACCGCTTCCTGCAAAAAGCCGACATACAGATAAAGGATGCCGAAAAGGTATTGGGAGTCACCGTGTTCCAGATTATTCCGAACGATTACATGGAAGTAGTTACCTCCATAAACAAGGGGATACCGGTCGTGACAATGTCGCCCCGCTCGGCGGTTAGCAAGGCGATTCTGAACCTGGCCGAACTCGTGAAACAATCGAAATAAAATCATACAAGGAATGATGCATGGTACTTAACAATCCATTTGGAGCGCAAAACGCCCATAGCCCGACTGCAATCAAGGATCAGGGTTTTTTTCAGGATCTGAAAAGCCGTATTCACCGGCGCCTGATCGAGAGGCTTGACCTGGCAAAACTGGATCTGCTCGGCAGCAATGAGCTGGTAAGGGAAATCGGCTTCGTCATAGAGAGCCTGATCATTGAGGAGGGGGTCCCGCTGAACCAAATAGAACGGGATCGCTTGATTCTTGAAGTTCAGCATGAAACCTTTGGTCTTGGCCCGCTGGAACCGTTGCTGGCCGACCCGAATATTTCGGACATACTGGTTAACAAGGCCTCTCAGGTGTATGTGGAGCGCTTCGGAAAACTGGAAAAAACCAACGTATGCTTCAAGGACAACGCCCACCTGATGCAGATTATCGAGCGGATCGTGTCAAAGGTCGGCAGGCGCATCGATGAATCATCCCCCTACGTGGACGCCAGATTACCCGACGGCTCGCGCGTAAACGCAATCATTCCACCCCTGGCCCTGGACGGTCCGGTGCTTTCAATCCGGCGGTTCGGCCAGGACCCCCTCAAGATGAGCGACCTTATCAATCTTAACACACTAGACCACCGCATGGAAAAGCTGCTGGAAGGCGCAGTAAAGACCAGGCTCAACATCCTCATCTCCGGAGGGACTGGGACCGGTAAAACAACGATGCTGAACGTGCTGTCGGAGTTTATCCCCAATAGTGAACGGGTGGTGACAATCGAAGACTCCGCCGAGCTCCACATGAAGCAGGAGCATGTCGTCCGGCTCGAAACAAGGCCGGCAAACATCGAGGGACGGGGTGAAGTCACCCAGCGGGATCTGTTGAGAAATGCCCTGAGGATGAGGCCGGACCGGATAGTCCTTGGCGAGATCCGCGGCGGCGAAGCACTGGATATGCTCCAGGCAATGAATACGGGACACGACGGCTCACTTTCCACCGTTCATGCCAACACTACCCGCGACGCCCTGGCGCGTATAGAAACCATGGTGCTGATGGCGGGCATGGAACTTCCTGAGCGTGCTATCAGGGAACAGGTCGCGGCGGCCTTGAATATTGTTGTCCAGCTTGTCAGATTCTCCGACGGCACACGTAAGGTTGTAAAACTGTCCGAGATAACCGGCATGGAAGGTAACACCATCGTCATGCATGATGTGTTCGTATTTGAACAGAAAGGGATAGACAAGGAAGGACAGGTTATCGGCGAATACCGGGCAACCGGTGTCAGGCCCATGTTTGCCGAACGTTTCAGAGTCTACGGTTTCGAACTACCACAAGGCATATTCGAAAATTAGGAGTTGACCTTGCTGATACCTATTGTAGTTATCACATTCCTTGCCGTGTTATTCACCTTTTTAGCCATTTCCCTCGGGTTTTCCGCCTATCAGGCATCCCCGAAGACCGAGCTGAAAAGACGTTTGCTACACATGGCAAAGAACCGGGGCGCTCAGGGGATGCAGGACGATTTACGCTCTGAAATTATCCGGGAAATCCCGCCATTGGACCGGATCCTCGCCACATTGCCGTTTACGCGCGATCTGGACAAAAAACTGGATTATGCGGGCTTGAAAATTACCGTTTCCCGCTTTCTCCTCATTCCCCTCAGCCTGGCTGTAGTGGCATTTATTCTTATCCTGTTCCTGTCAAAGTCAATTTTATTCGGCCTGTTAGGTGCGATATTGGCACCGTTTATCCCTTTCGGCTTCCTCTATTTCAAAATCCAGCAGAGATTGGAAAAGTTTACCGAAATATTCCCCGATGCCCTGACCATGGTTGCCCGCTCGTTACGTGCCGGCCACTCCTTTACCAGCGCCATCCAGCTGGTCGGACAGGAAATTTCCGATCCGGTGGGAGGACTTTTTAAAACTGCCTATGAACAGCAATTATTGGGCTTGCGTATAACCGAAACCCTGCAAAACCTGAACGAGCGGATTGAGAGCCTTGACCTCAGATTTTTCACCACGGCGGTTGCGATAAATACGGATGTCGGGGGTAACCTTGCCGAAATACTCGATGGTCTGGCAGAGACTATCAGGGAGAGGCTGAAGGTCAGGAGACAGGTCAAGGTGTATACCGCTCAGGGGCGCATGTCGGGGTATGTGCTGGGCGCCTTGCCGATTGTCACTTTCCTTATATTTAATATTTTAAACCCGGCGTATGAATCTGTTCTTTATAAAGAGACCATGGGAAGATATGTGCTGGCATTTGCTGTCTTTATGCAGTTGATCGGCTTTTTGGTCATCAGACGGATCATCAAAATAAGGATATAGGGGGCAGATGATGGTTTACGCAATAACCGCAACTGTATTTTTCGCCATAATGCTCCTGACATGGGCCTTGATATACCCGGTCATTTCGAGACGGAGCGTCGTACAGGACCGACTCGATAAATTAGCGCCGAAAGAGGAAAAAATTGTTGAACTTACCACCGAAACCCCGAAATGGTACGACCAGTTAAGCCAGCTCGGGAGCTTGGTGCGCTTTTCTCCCAAGGAACAAACCAAATATACGAAAATGCTCGTGGCTGCCGGATACAGAAAAGAAAGTGTATTCGTCTTTTTTGGCGCCAAGATACTGCTCACCTGCGCACTGCCCGGAGCATATCTGCTTTTCTATGCCATGGCGAAAGGGGTTACACTTAACACCCAATCTCTTCTTATTGCCGTAGTGCTGGCAATTATCGGCTATCTGCTGCCGAGCTACTGGTTATATCATCAGTACAATGAACGCCAGTTACAGATATTCCATACTCTTCCTGATGTTCTCGATCTGATAACCGTCTGCGTGGAAGCGGGCCTGAGTATGGATGCCGCCCTGATTAAGACAACCGAAACCCCTCAGTTTGCCAATGATCCACTGGCCAAGGAAATAAAGACAGCAACAATGGAAACAAGGGCAGGTAAACCCCGGATCGAGTCGTTACGGGACATGGCCGAACGTACCATGGTTGATGACGTCAAGTCCTTTGTTACCATGCTGGCCCAGACGGAAAGGTTCGGTACCAGCCTCAGCCAGGCCTTGGGCGTCCATGCGGAATCACTGCGCACCAAAAGAAGACAGTATGCCGAAGAGGCCGCCGCCAAAACCACCATCAAAATTATTTTTCCCTTGGTCTTTTTTATTTTCCCGGCGCTAATGGTGGTTATATTAGGTCCAGCCTTGGTTCAGATCAACCAGCTTTTCAAATAGTTTCCGAATGTACATGTTGCAAGCACCTAAAATTCCAAGAAAGGAGACAACCTATGCAAGTCGATTTTAACAGCGCCCTGCTACTGATTATTGCCGTTGAATTAGCCTTAATTTATTCAAGACTTGGTAAAAAGTAAGCGGCTGAAAGATCTCTGGCCGGCTATTACCAACAACCGGCCGGCCGGGGATTTCCCCATTGTGACTATTTTAAACTAAACAGGTCGGATCGTTATCCGGTTGACTATATAACACATTGTAATTTCAATTATTTTCAAAGCAGCATTTCAATCAGCTTTGCGCTCGTCAATAGTAAGGAGGCGTTATGCGATACATTTTCAAGGTGGCATTGATTCTCTTGCCGATATTCATGTTGTCACTAACCGGCTGCGGCAGCAGCTCCAACGGTAATACGGCAACCGATCCATTCTCCAGCAGCTCGGTAGGCACAAGTACAGGTACAGGTACAGGCACAGATACAGGTACTGGGACTGGGACGACTCAGGTCACTGCCCAGGATCCGGCATTCAGCCTGACCTTGGGAACAGACCTTATAAAACCTACCGATCTAACAGTGCTGCCTCAGGTCGACGCCAATATCGGCACGGTCCTTCTTACCGCAAAGCTTCTCAATATTAGTGGCGGCGTGTTTATAGATCCTGTGACCAACCAACCTATAGCGGCAGGCGCTCCAGTACCGAATCAGGCGGTCTCTTTCGACATCCTTGCAGGACCGGGAACTATCAGCTTCACCACCCCGGTGACCGATAAGAACGGCGTGGCTAATGCGGTTTTTACAACCGGGAACGTGACTTATACCACCAACGTAATAATTGAGACCACCACTACCGTTGATGGCAAAAACTATCGCGCCTATACGAGTTTCCAGATAGTGCGGGGCACCGGGATTATATCAATTGGTACAAATGGTGCGCTTGATCCGCAGAGCGCCACCATTGACCCGAACATAGCCTCTGGAGAAGTCTTCGGTCAGCAAATTCACTTCAAGTTGACAGACTCCAACGGTAATCCACGGGTTAGTGTGCCGGTCACCCTGTCACTCTACAGCCAGTCAAACAATTCTACCGTTGTCATAGACTATCTGAAAAGCCCGATTACCGAGCCAAACCAGCAGACGGTCACCACTGATTCCAGCGGTACGGGCATATTCAACGTTTCCGTCACCATGGCCGCGCCTTCGCCTGGCTTAACATCAGTAGATTCGATAGTTTATAAAGCGGCAACCAATGATACCCTTCCAATTGTCGCCTATGTCGGCGGTACGTATTCATTGACGTCAAAACTGCCGACTCTGGTCATAGCCCCCAGTGCCGCATCGTTTGGCAGTGCAACCGATATTACATTTACCATTTCCGGCGGTGTTCCACCCTATAACGTTACATCCAATAACACCGGTCGCGTGACCGCAACGCTCCTGGCCGATGGTGTGACTGTGGCAGCGCACCTGGTTGATACTACCGCATGGACTGGATCGGTATCTATTACCGCGACCGATTTCGCAAGCCAGACCGCATCGGCAACAGTGACAAGGTAATATTTGTTTATCCACATGGCAGGACAAGAATAGTTTATCACCGCATCATTTTTACCGACTTAATAAGATTTTATATGTGGCATTGGAGGAACTATGCGCAAAGTTATTCTCTTAACAACACTCACAATCATCCTGGCCACAGGGACCGCCATGGCCGACAGCATTGACGGCAGGCTCGGACTGAGCGGCAAGGCTGGGGTACTCGTCCCGCTCAAGGACGATTTCATCGGTAGCACGTCCGAATCCAAGTCCGGCTTTGCCTTTGGCGGCGGCCTTATCTACGGCGTCAGCAAGAACTTTGCTATTGAACTGGATGCCACCCATGTACCTACAATAGACGTTAAAAAGTCAGGCGTTAAAGTGGGAGAAGCCTCTATAACCGATGTTTCAGCGGGCATCCAGTATCGCTTTGCTTCCGACAATCGGCTCGTCCCCTACCTGGGCATAGGCGTCGACTGTTTTAAAGGTGATTTCACCAATGAATTTGGAAACCGTTTTGGGCTGGACTGGACAGTAGGGGGGCATGTCAGCGCCGGGCTTGACTTTTTTATCAACAGAGGAATAGCCCTCAATGCTGACTTCAGGGGTGTCTTGGCTGCAAAAGGAGACATGAAATCAACTAACGTCGAGTACAACCCGACAAGCTTTATCGGCACAGCCGGTATCCGGTTCTTCCTGCCGGAAACAGCTTTTCAATAGGATGAAGGCCGTTGACCGCACATCGGGCAAAGAACTGGCCCCCAATCTGGCAGTAGCCGACACCTTCTTTACAAAATTAAAAGGACTGCTCGGCAGAAAAGAGCTTCCTCAGGGCGAAGGGTTGTGGATCAAACACTGTAACAGCATCCATACCTTTGGCATGCAATTTCCCATTGATGTTGTGTTTCTCGATAAGGGTAAACAAGTAGTGGGGCTGGCAAAGACTCTCCGGCCAAATCGGATATCTCGTCTTTATTCCGGAGCCTGCAGTGTCATCGAATTACCAGCGGGTACGATAGATGCGGCAAACACTGTAACTGGTGACCATATTGAAGTTGTTTGATGTCATGTCTGCGCAAAGACAGACACGAGTCAATTCAACCTGGTTTTTTTTATATATTCTGTTCCTCGCCGCCCACATCGGGTTGGTCTGGATACTGCCTTATTTCCCCACTCAGGACGGACCGAGCCACATTTATAACCTGGTAATCCTGGATAACCTCCTCCATGGTGGCAAAGAATGGGGGCGTTTTTTTACCTATAACCTGCATGCCGTCCCCAATCTGGGCTTTCACCTGATCGCTTACCCGCTACTGCAATTGTTTCCCCCCTTAATCACGGAAAATATCTTTGTCTCCATCTATATCTTCCTGATGGGGGCTTGCGTCCCCTTTTTCATGCGCAGCTTTGATAAGCCTGCCCTCCCCCTGTCCTTCCTGGTTTTTCCCGTTATTTTCAATTTCAACCTGATGATGGGCTTCTATAGCTATGCCGTTGCTGTCCCGGCATTTATCATTGCCATTTCTCTGGCATGGAGGATCAGGAACAAATCACAAAGTACGAGGTTCATTTGTTGTAACACAGCCGGAATCATTATCTATTTTATGCACCTGGTACCTTTCATGTTTTTTCTCATCGCAGTGGCCGTTTTTGCAATAGTGGAGAACAAAAATTCGAACAATGTTGCTCGATCGCTGGTCAGGCAATTATTGGTAAACTTTCCCCTCATTGCTCTTCTGTTCTATTATTTATCTACCGGAACGTCCTCCCCTGTTCCAGCTGATTTTTCATATCTGCTGTCCAGCCAACGAGCTGCCACCCTATTTACCGACCTTTTAACGTTTTCGACGGTCAATTTTTCACCGTGGCAGCTTGTCCCCGGTTCGATCTGCCTGTTTGTCATACTGATGCTGTTGTTCTCGTTTGCCAGGGATCGTCTCATTGGGAAGTTCCAGCTTATTGCTGGACAGAAAGCACTGCTCCTGTTGGCCTTGACTCTCACCGTAATTTATCTGTTGGCACCCTTTTGGCTTGGAGACGGCAGCTATTTCAATGACAGATTTCCCTGGGTCATCCTGATACTCCTTCTCCCGCCTCTGGCTGGTGTTAGTGCACATAAAAATCCTGCTGTTAAAGTCGGCATTATCACAACAGCCATACTGTCCCTCTGTTTCAATGCCGTCATCTTCCGGCAACAGAGCAAGGAGGTTGCCACCTTCCTGGAAGGACTCCACGTCGGTTGCTCAAAGGGTGATATGATCATGCTCTACAAGACGGATCGCCCTGCATGGCCGAAGATCGACGTCATTCTGCATGCTACATCCTATTATGGAATTTTCAACGGTTGTGTCGATGTTGGCAACTACGAGGCAGGGTTAAATTTATTTCCTGTTCATTTTAACAACAAACTTGCTGCCCTCTCTCTACAGAATCGGATTGCTTACAATCCCGATTCAATCAATTTTTCTCAGTACCCTGCACTTATGGTGGTGATTGGCTGGAAGTTGAAAACGTCTACACGAGAACGTTTGAAGATTTTTTTTGATATGCACTTTGAGAACAGCAAATTGATCTTATGGCACAGACAATAACTCATGGAGCAAGTATGATAAGGAATGTAACAAGAGGGTCAGGACTTTTGGAAGGTTATTTATCCAAACTGCGAATGAAAATGGCTGATTATCTAATCCCTGATACTTTGCGGACCGGTAGAATAGTAGATGTAGGATGCGGTTCTTATCCTTTTTTTCTTCTGAATACCGTTTTTCAGGAAAAGTATGGAATTGATAAAGTCGGCAAAGACATTACAGATGATAGTGACGGGAAGAAAATCCATATTAGTAAGTTCAATTTTGAAAATGAAGGCACCTTACCATATCAAGATAATTTTGCTGATATCGTAACATTACTGGCAGTAATCGAACATATTGATCCGGAAAGGGTTTTAAATATTTTGAGAGAGATCAAAAGAATTCTCAAGAATGATGGGATGCTTATCATTACGACGCCAGCTGCTTGGACGGATAGTCTTTTACGGCTATTGGCAAAATTCAACATAGTCAGTAAGAAAGAAATCAACGAACATAAGGATGTCTACACTCATAGTAAAATTCAAACGCTGCTGTTACAGGCTGAGTTTAGGAATGACCATATACGTTGCGGTTATTTTGAACTTTATATGAACATTTGGGCTACAGCTAAAAAATAACGGCCCTAAAGCGCAAACAATAAAACTTCGTAATATTGGATTTCCAAAAAAAGAACATTCCGGCTGTGATTAGCGCTCAAAACATATTAGATTAGCAATAATAATTCGGAATTATCACCAATAAAAAGGCCAATGACATATTCTGTCGCCAGTGTGTTGTAGCATGCTCTCTATAGGAGGGTATGCTATGAATATTCAAGAGTTTCGCAAACAGTTTCCCGATGAAAAGACCTGCCACCACTA
>WNGL01003077.1_pt1 | contig 20086 bp, 19 predicted proteins | sample 5400591 | NCBI WGS metagenome assembly WNGL01 (sample SAMN13153377, study PRJNA577476) | soil metagenome | isolation source: 80 cm soil or saprolite under Garry oak tree replicate 1 | place: USA:California | collected 2016-06-15 | reverse complement strand
ACCGCGCAGGCGCCTGCACAACTCGCACTGCCGATCGTGCCCCCGGAACTGCTGGCCCGAGCCACCGAGGTAGCCCGCAAGCACCGTAGCGACAACGCAACCCGGATCACCCCCGGACAGCTCGCCGTACGGCTCAAGGTGACCACCGAGCAAGCCACCCAGCTCCTCAAGGCGCTGGACGACACGCCCACCACGTCCGCCACGACCGTCAACGGCCGCCGACCCGAGGCGACCAAGTGACCGTCTCGACGCTGACCGTCGTACCCGAGGCTCACCCCTCGGGTACGGCCCCATGCGCCGAGCCACACCCGATCCGGCTTGGCCTGCTCACCCGCTCCACCGACGCTCACCTTCAGGCGTTGGCCCGGGCCGCGCGGGACGACTTCCCCGCCTGGGTAGACCACGTCCGGCCGGCCGCCTCGTGCACCCGCCCGATCCGGCTGCACGGCACCATGACCCGCGTCGAAGCGCAGACCGGCCGGCTGCTGTCCACGATGGACACTGCCGACCTGCCGGACGGCGTGATCTACAAGGCGTGCGGCAACCGCCGCGAGTCGGTGTGCCCGTCCTGCTCGGCCCGCTACAAGGGCGACGCGTACCAGCTCGTGCGCGCCGGCCTGGTCGGCGGCAAGGGTGTCCCCGAGACCGTGGCCAACCACCCGGCCATCTTCCCCACCTTCACCGCACCCTCGTTCGGCCCAGTGCACAGCCGCGAGGTCAAGCGGCACACCTGCGGCAAGCGCAAGGGCTGCGACTGCCGACCCGAGCCCTGCCACCCCCGCCGGGACAAGCCGACCTGCCCGCACGGCGTCCCGCTGTACTGCTACGCCCGCCACGAGGACACCGACAAGGTGTTGGGCTCGCCGCTGTGCCTGGACTGCTACGACTACCCCGCCCAGGTCGTCTGGAACAACCAGGCCGGGGAGCTGTGGCGACGCACGACCATTGCGATGACCCGCCACCTCCGGCGGGTCGCGAAGGCGCGGGGTATCGGCCCGCGCTCGTTTCGGCTCTCGTTCGGTAAGGCGGCGGAGATGCAACGCCGTGCCGCCGTGCACTTCCATGCCATCGTGCGTCTGGACGGTGCGGACCCCGACCAGCCCGGCGTGATCCTCCCCCCAACGAAGGGCCTGGACGCGGCCGACCTGGTCGACGCGGTCGACCACGCGGTGGCCACCGTGGCGTTCCACACGATCGCGCACCCGATCGCCGAGGACGGCTGGCGGATCACCTGGGGTGAGCAGGTCAAGACGAGGGTCATCACGGTGGCCGGCAACGGCGAGGTTACCGATGCGATGGTGGCTGCGTACCTGGCGAAGTACGCCACCAAGTCCACCGAGGTAACCGGGCACGTCTCCGGCCGCCTCGACGGCGACACGGTGACGCTGTACGCCAACCCAGCCGGCCCCCACACCGAGCGGTTGATCGCGGCGTGCTGGGAACTCGGCCAACCCACCGAGTGGCGGGGCCTGTGCCGGTGGGCGCACATGCTCGGATTCGGCGGCCACTTCTTCACCAAGTCCCGCACCTACTCGGTCAGCTTCACCATCCTGCGTCAGGACCGCATCGTGTTTCGGCGTACCGAGATGACCGGGCCAAGCACGGAGACACCGTCCACCGAGGGACCCACGGTGCTGGTCGTCAACTTCCTTCAGTTCGTCGGGCAGGGCTGGCACAACACCGGCGACGCTGTCATGGCGAACACGTCCGCAGCACTCGCCAGAGAGCACCAAGACCTTGCCCGCCAACAGATCCAGCAACTCCACAACTGAGCAAGAACACCGTCAAACAGCGCTTGACGCCAAACCGGAGAGGAGAACCACCGCCATGAGCGGCCCACCCCTGGCCCCCTCGGCGTTCCACCGTTCCGCTGACGTGGCTCGGATCCTGGGCTGCTCGGAGTGGTGGGTGAAGGAGCAGGCCCGGCGACGTCGCATCCCGTACTGCTGGATCGGCGGCAGCTACCGGTTCACCAACGAACACATGACCGAGATCGCGCGCATCTTCGAGGTCCGGCCGGACGACACACCGGCGGTGCCTGTCGCTCGACAGCCGGCGCGGCCAGCCGCCGAAGAAGCGGGATTGGTTGTACGTCTCACCGCTCGCCGGCCCCGGCGATCGCGCAATGCCGCCCAGGACGTGGCGGCCTGACATCAGGAAGGAGGTAACCCGTGGGATTCGCGGAGAACCGTGACGGCTACTGGCGTGGCCGGTACAAGGTCGGGCCAGGCAAGTACGCCGCAGTCAAGGATGCGACCGGTGCGACGATCCGGTTCCGCACTCGGCGCGAGGCAGAGAAGGCAGCCAATGACGCCGAAGCGAAGGTGCGGGCCGGTACCCATCGTGACCCGGGCGCCGGACGGATCACGTTCGGGGCCTATGTCAGTCGGTGGTACGCCGGGCTGGACCTGGCGGCCTCGACGATGCAGAACTACCGGCGGCACATCGAAGAGCACCTGTTGCCGACATTCGAGGACGTGGCGGTCGCGGACATCGTGCCGGCCGACGTCGCCGCGTGGGAGAAGCAGGAACGCGCGGCGGGCTACGCGGAGTCGAGCATCAAGAGCTGGCGCTCGACTCTGCATCTGGTCCTTGCCGACGCGGTCGACGAGGGTTTGCGGGAGTCCAACCCGGCGGCCCGGCGCCGGGGTCGGGGTAAGCGGGCTGGGCGCTCGCACAACCGAGCCCCGGAGAAGGTGGTGACCTCGGCGCTGGGCGTCCTGCTCATCGCCGAACGGGCCGCGCTGCTGTCGGGCCGGGATGACGAGTTCGTAGCGGTGACCCTACTCGGGTTCACCGGGATGCGGTGGGGTGAGCTGGTCGGTCTGGAGACGAGGTACGTGCGTCCAACTGGGGTCCGGGTCGAGTGGCAACTGTACGAGCTGGACACGGGCGAGCTGCTCAGGTGTCCGCCCAAGGATGACTCGTACCGCACCATCGATACCCCGCCATGGCTGAGCCGGTTGGTCACCGAACATATCAGCCGCACTGCCCCGAAACCGTGCCGGTGTCACGACCTCACGTACGTGTTCCGGGGCCACCGGCCGCCCAACGGGGCGGAACGCCGACCCGGCGCGACCCTGGACGACGTGGCCCGTGCGGCGGGCGTCTCCCGGGCCACCGTGTCCAACGTCCTTAACCATCCGGACATCGTCCAGGAGGCCACGAGGGACACGATCGGCAAGGTGATAGCCGACCTCGGGTACGTGCGCGGTGGGTGGCTGGGCGAGCTGGCCGCGCACTGGCGGCGGACGAACTTCGCCACCTGGTTGTTCCAGCCGGCCGCGACAGGGTGGTACCCGAGCAAGGGCCGGCTAAAGGTCCGTCCGGCGCCGGTACTCGGTGAGCCGTGGCCCGGGATCCCGGTCCGGGGTCGCAACGCTGAAGGGCGGGCGGACGCATGCTGGCTGCCGGTCGCCCGGGGTCTGACCCCGCATGGGCTGCGGCACTCGTACAAGACGCTCATGGAGGAGCTGGGCACGCCGGGCAAGCTCATGGATCACCAGATGGGCCACGCGGACGGATCGATCCAGGCGGTGTACTCGCACGTGACAGCGGGCATGCGGCAACGGCTCATGGACGGGCTGACGGAGCTGTGGGAGGTGGCGTTGGTCGACCGCCGCGCGATGGCGCCCGGCTCGCCGGTATTCGTGCTCGATCGCCTGCTGCGGAAGGGTACCTGACATGCCCGCGCAAGATCGTCTCCCGAAGTTCTCCCAAGAGGTCCGGGAGAACGGGAAAGGCCGGTCCCCCTGGTTCGGGGATCCGGCCTCTGAGCTGCTGAAACTTCCTGTGGGCGATACTGGGATTGAACCAGTGACCTCTTCCGTGTCAGGGAAGCGCTCTCCCGCTGAGCTAATCGCCCAAGGCCGTGCTGAGGTGGAGACGGGATTTGAACCCGTGTACACGGCTTTGCAGGCCGTTGCCTCGCCTCTCGGCCACTCCACCAACGTGGGACGCCTTTGGCGGCCTCCGAGCGGACGACGGGACTCGAACCCGCGACCCTCACCTTGGCAAGGTGATGCGCTACCAACTGCGCTACGTCCGCGCGCCACCGAAGTACCGGGTGACGGATGAGAACTCTAGCCCAGCCCGGCGGTGCGTGCCAAACCGGATACCCCCCGGCGAGTCGAAGGGGCAGGAGGTCACGAGGGCGCCGCGGCCAGGCCGGCGCAGGTACGCAGGCCGGCGTATCTGGCGCTGATCCGGGCCGCGGGGGCGCCGTTCGCCGGTACCGGCTGGCCGGTGTCGGACACGATCGCCGGATAGAACCGGTCCGCCACGGTGCCGTCCGAGTGGAGGGTCAGCTTCAGCACCCCGGTCTCGGTGCTGTACGACGGCAGCCACCACAGGAAGTTCGCCATGCCGTACGCGACGAAGGTCCGGCCGAGCCAGCCGCTGCCCTGCAGCGTGTGCGCGTGCGCCCCGATGATGATGTCGGCGCCGGCGGCGCCCAGCTGCGGGGCGAGCGCCCGCTGCGCGGCGTTCGGGCATGAATTGCCCTCGGTGCCCCAGTGCATGAACACGATCACCGTGTCGGCCTGCTTCTTCGCGGCCGTCACCGCCGCGAGCGTGTGCGCCAGGTCGATCGCGTTCGCCTCACCGGGCCGGCTCGCGGTCGCCACCCAGCTGGACGCCAGCTCCTCGACCTGGGACACGCCGATGAACGCGAGGCGCCGGCCCTTGATCGTCGTCAGGTACGGCGCCCAGGCCGCGGCCGCGTCGGAGCCGATGCCGACGTACGGCATGCCGGCGCCGTGGACCGCGGCCAGCGTGTCGGACAGCCCGACCGGGCCGTAGTCGAGGACGTGGTTGTTGGCGAAGGTGACCAGGTCGATCCCGGCCGCCTTGACCGCGTCGAAGGCGGCCGGCACGGTCCGGAAGTGGAAGGTCTTGGGTTGCGCGGTGCCGCGCGAGGTCACCGCGCTCTCGAAGTTGACCATGGTGAGGTCGGCGTCGGCCAGCACCGCGGCGATCGGCCCGAAGGCGTGCGCCGGGTCGTCCAGCAGCTTGGCGGTCCGGTCGGTGAAGTGGACGTCGCCGGCGAACGCGAGGGTGACGTCGCCGCGCGCCGGCGAAGCCGGCGCAACCGAGGGCGCGACGGAAGACGCGGCCGGCGACGCGACCGCGGAGGCAGCCGGAGCCGGTGACGGCGCGGGCGAGCACCCGGCGACCGCCGCCGCCAGGGCGACCAGGGCCAGGAGCGGCCTTCGACGCAACACCCGGAGACGCAACACCCGGAGACGCAATACCAGGAGACGCAATACCAGGAAACGCAACACCAGGAAAGGCTAGGCGCCCGAGTAATAACGCTGTGACCCGGCATGCAGGGGTACCGGGTCGGTGGCGCCCGCGGTATCCCGGCGGATCCCGCTCGCGGCCGGGTGGATCGCGACCAGGTCCTGCTGGTAGTCGAAGAGCAGCTTGGTCAGCTGGTACGCGAGGTCGGCGGGCATGTTGTCGCCCACCACGATCAGGTTGGCGTCGGTCAGCGCCGGTGCGTCGTCGGGCAGGCTGTACACGCTCTTCGGGATGACCGCCCTGTCCAGTAGGTTCGGGTACTTCTGGTCGACCTTGGGCAGCAGCTCCTGGATCGGTACGAACTTCACGCTCCCGTGTGCCTGGATGAACAGGTCCACGATGCCCGGGGTCGGCAGGCCGCCGGACCAGATCATCGCCTCGATGCCGCCGGACAGGATCGCGGCGGTGGCCTGCGGCAGGGACATCGACACGCCGACGATGTCGCTGTTCGGGTCCAGCCCGGCGGCGGCGATCAGCCGCTTGCCGATCAGCTCGGTACCCGAGCCGGGGCTGCCGATCGAGACCCGGTGCCCTTTCATCGCGGCGACCGAGTCGATCCCCGCGTCGACGCGGGCGATGACGTGCTCGAAGTTGTTGTACGTGCGGGCCAGCGCGCGGATCGGCTGCGGCCGGCCCGACCAGTTTCCGGTACCGGCGAGCGCGTCGTCGGCGGCGGCGGCGAGGGTCAGCGCGATGTCGATGTCGCCGTTCGAGAGTCGTTGCAGGTTGTCGATGGAGCCGCCGGTCGGTGCGGCGCTCGCGTCGTACCCGGAGAGATGCCGGTTGATCAGGCCGGCGTACCCGGCCCCGAGCACGTAGAAGACCCCGGTGGTGTTGCCCGTACCGATGGTCAGCTCACCCGAGTGCCAGAGCTTCGCGGACGGGTCCTCGGGCGCCTCACAAGCTGACACAAAACCAGCGAGCGAGGCCGCCAGCAAGGAACGGCGTCTCATAACTGACCGGCCACCCGGGCGCCGGGTTCGAGCGCGCTGGCGACCCGGTGCGCCAGCATCGCGGTCTCGTAGCCGATCTGGCCCAGGTCGCATCCGGCGCTGCCGAGCACCGCGAGCTGGGCCCGGTCGCCGACGGCCATCACCAGCAGCACGCCGCCGTCCATGTCGACGACAGTCTGCCGGACCCGCCCGGTCGACAGGCACTTGGCCGCACCGACGGTGAGGCTGGCCAGCCCGCTGGTGATCGCGGAGAGCTGGTCGGAACGGTCGACGGGAAGCCCGTCCGACGAGGCTAGGGTGAGCCCGTCGACCGACACCGCGAGCGCGTGCGCCACGTCCGGTACCCGGCGCGCGAACGAGGTCAGCAGCCAGTTGAGGCCGCCGTCGACATCATCCGGCTCGGTGGAGATGTTCATGGTGCTCCTCGGTACGTCAGGTGCTGCTCTGGTTGCGTCGCGCGGCCGCGGCCAGACCGCTGGCCAGGCCGGACAGGCGGGCGCGGATCACGTCGGGGTCGGGCGGCAGGTTGGGGTCGGTGGCACCGCGTAGATCCGCGGCGTCGATCGCGCCACCGGACAGCAGGAGCTGGCCGGGGCGGCGGCGGGGCAGGCCGTGGTTGCCGGCCGGGACCGGCGAGACCGGGGCCGGTACGGCGGGCTCGGGCGCGAACAGCGGTCCGCGCTGGGCGGGGATCGGCGCCGCGGGGGCCAGCGAGGGGATCACCCGGACCGGGATCTGGGCGCGGACCGGGGGCGGCGCGAGCAGTGCGGTGGGGATGGCCACCAGTGCCGCGGTACCGCCACCTTGCGCGCTGCGCAACTGCACCTCGATGCCGTGCCGGGCGGCCAGCCGCGCGACGACGAGCAGTCCCATGGTGCCGGCGAGCTCGGCGGTGAGCATGCCCGGCCGGGCCAGCCGGCCGTTGAGCTCGGTCACCTGGGCGGGCGGCATGCCGATGCCCTGGTCGAACACCGTCAGCTGTACCCCTTCCACCGCCCGCCGGGACGCCACCCGTACCCGGCTGCCCGGTGGGGAGTACGTGGTCGAGTTCTCCAGCAGCTCGGCGAGCAGGTGGATCAGGTCCCGTACGGCCTGTGCCGCGATGCCGATGTCGAACACGGCGGACGAGTCGACCCGTTCGTAGTCCTCGATCTCCGCGGCGGCCGCCCGGATCAGGTCCACCAGCGATACCGGGGCGGTCACCCGCCGGCCCGGTTCGCCACCGGCCAGGACGAGCAGGTTCTCCTCGTTGCGCCGCATCCGGGCGGCCAGGTGGTCGAGTTCGAAGAGCCTCTCCAGCCGGTGCGGATCGGACTCGCTGCTCTCGAACTCTTCGATCAGTGCCAGCTGCCGGTGGATCAGCGACTGCCCGCGCCGGGACAGCGCGACGAACAGCCCGGCGATGTCCAGCCGGAGCAGCGACTGTTCGGCGGCCAGCCGCAGCGCCTGCCGGTGTACCGCACCGAGTGCCGCGCCCACCTCGCCGATCTCGTCGACGCCCCGGACGGCCAGCTTCTCCGCGTGTACCACCGACTCGTGCAGCGCGGCGCTCACCGCCGCCGGCTCCCTAGCCTCGGACAGTGCGGAGATCGCGCCGGGCAGCTCGGCGTACGCGACGGTCAGCGCCGCCCCGCGCAGCCCGCGCAGCCGGCGGCTGGTCCGCACCCCGAACAGCAGTGCCGCGCTGAACGCGAGCAGCACCAGCAGCCCCGTCGCCGTACCGGTCAGGACCGAGCTGGTCTGCGCGCGGACCTGCCGGTCCCGCGATGTGGCGTCGAGGGTGTTGGACAGGTCGAGCTGCATGAGCGTGAACCGGCGCAGCGCGTTGCTCTGCGCGATGTACCAGACGTCCGGGTCGACCTTCAGGGCATTGGGGTCGGGGCGGGCGGCCAGGGCACCCGAGCGCATCCGCTGCGAGTTGATCACGTCGTCGGAGTTGATCAGTTGGCCGTACCGGGTCAGCTCGGCCGGCGTCGCGCTGCGGGTGAACTCAGCCAGCCGCTCGTCCTGCGCGCCGGTCAAATGGGCGAGGTCGACCAGCTCCCCCGGACCGAAGGCGTTGTGCCGGAACACCTGGATGAGCAGGTCGCGCTGCTGGGCACCGAGGTGCTCGGCCGCGGCGATCGCGCCGACCGCGCGCGCCGTCGCGGCGAGCTGCGGGTCGCTGAGCTGGGTCGGCAGCGCGTCGGCGACCGCGATCAGGCTACGGGTCAGGTTGCCGTACCGGTCGCCGGACAGCTGCCCGGTCTTCAGCGTGCCGACCGCGTCCCGGATCCCGCTCAGCCTGGCCAGCTCCCCCTCGGCCGTGTCCAGCACGCCGCGCAGCGCGGGCGCCTCGTCGCGGGCGGCGGCGGAAGCGGTCCGGAACCCGTTCGCCGCCAGGTCGGTCTGCCCCTGCGCCGCGGTCACCAGCGGCATGCCGGAGGTACCGCCCCGGGCGCGCAGCGCGTCGGTCTCGGCGACCTCCTGCTCCAGCCGGTGGGTCAGCCGCACGGTCGCGGTGGCGGTGCTCGCCATGACCTGCGCCCGCCGGGCATCCAGCGAGGTCCGGACCGCGAACTGGGTCTGTACCACGCCGAGCACGACCAGGCCGGCGGTGGCGACCACGATGGGTAGCAGGAGGCGGAGGCGGATCGACCGGAGCCGGCCGGTACGGACGTGGCCCGCGACCTCGGGGGACGGGTGCTGATGCCGCGGATCGGTCGCCCGGCCCGCCGCCGCATCAGCCGCTGCTCGTTCCGGCGCCACGCCGCCGGTCGTCCCCATGCGCCTCGCTCTCCGTAGCGCCGGGCCACCGGACATAGGTGGCCATCAAGCAGGGTCATCCGAATGCGCGCGGGTCGCAACCCCTTCCCGTCGGCTGTCCTTCACCCGGACGGCCGATGCGCATTGGCTACCCCGGGTGCGCGCCGCGCCACTCGGCACAGACCCTACGACATCCCTGGCTACCCTGTCGTGGTGCTGTTACCGGCTTGGGATGCGGGCGGGGCTCCGGTGCGGACCGTCCTTGACCACCTCGACCGGCCGCACCTGCTCGTCCGGGGGTACCCGGAGGTCAAGGCGGTCCTCGCCGACCCGAAGACGTACCGGCCGGACAACGCCCTCGACGCGCTGAGCCCGATCCCGGTCCCGGCGTTACGGATCCTGACCCGGTACGGCTTCCGGCTACCCCCCACGCTCGCCAACAACGGCGGCCTGTCACATCCGGCGATCCGGGCGGCCGTGGCCCGGGCGCTGCACCCCGACCGGGTCGAGGAGCAGCGGCCGTGGCTCACCGGCGTCGTCGCGCGCCGGATCGCCGGCCTGTCCGCCCGGCTGCGGTCCGGCGCCGCGGTCGACCTGTACGCCGACCTCGCCGCCGACCTGCCTCTGCTGGTACTCGCCCGGCTCGTCGAGCTGCCGGACACGCAGGCCACGGTCGTGAAGGAGTTCTCGCGGGCGGCGCTGGAGCTGTTCTGGGCACCGCTGTCCGCGGACCGGCAGGAGCACCTGACCGAGGTGGTCGGCCGCTACCACCGCATCCTGCGCGACTTCACCGACCACGCGGGCGGGCTGGCCGGCGACCTGCGCGCCCTCGCGCGGGCCGAAGGGCTGCCCGCCGACGTGCCGGTCGCCGCGCTGTTCTTCCTGCTCGTCGCCGGGCAGGAAACCACGTCGCAGTTCCTCACCCTGCTGCTGCACCGGCTCGCTGGCGAGCCAGCGGTCATCCGTGGCCTGTGTGCCGGCACGGTCGCCGTGGACGCCGTGGTCGAGGAGGGGCTGCGGCTGGTACCGCCGATCGTCACCTGGCGCCGCGTCGCCGCCCGGGACACCACGCTGGCAGGGGTGGACGTACCCGCCGGGCGCAGCGTGGTGCTCTGGCTCGCGCAGGCCGGCCGGGACGGCGCGCTGACGGGCAGCCCGCACGAGTTCCGGCCCGGTCAGCCCGGCTCGCGGCGGCATCTCGCGTTCGGTGCCGGCGCGCACCGCTGCCTCGGCGCGCAGCTGTCCCGGATGGAGGCGGCCGTGGTGGTCGGCCACACCGCCCCGCTGCTGCGTCACGTCGACGTGGTACGGCCGCCGCGGTACCCGGACAACCTGTCGTTCCGGATGCCGGACACGTTCGTGGTCAGGGCTCGCTCGGCCAGGGCGGCGGGAACCTGTCGACCGGCCACGGCGGCGGCGGACCCGGTACCCCGTCCAGCCGCAGCCGCTCGGGATCGGCTCGCCCGTACAGCCGCGGGGTGAACCAGGCCGGCGCGCGGCTGCGGAACCGCTCCGGCGCCAGCTTCCCCGCCCCGTCCGGCAGCACCCCGTCCAGCTGGCCCGGCAGGTCGGTGAGGTTGCGCCAGTGCACCAGCTCCGGCTCGTCCGGCCAGGAGCCGACCACGATCGACGCTGGTACCCCGCGGTGTTCGAGGGCTTCGAGGGTCAGCGCGGTGTGGTTGAGCGTGCCCAGGTCGGCGCGGCACACGACCACCACCGGGCAGCGCAGCGCGACCGCCAGCTGCGCGACGGTCCAGCCGCCTTCACCCATCGGTACCAGCAGCCCGCCGGCCCCTTCCACGAGCACCACGTCGTAGATCGCGGCCGCGACCCGGACGGCTTCGATGACGTCGCCGATCGCGAGCGGTACCGCACCGGCCTCCTCCGCGGCGGCCAGCGGCGCGAGCGCGTCGGGGTAGCTGACCAGGGTACGGGCGCCGGCCGGCGCGGCCAGTCGCACGACGACCTCGATGTCGGACTCGATTCCGGCGTCCGGCGGGATACCGGACTCGACCGGCTTCATCACCCCGACCCGGTGCCCGCCCGCCGTGGCCGCCGCCGCGATCCCGGCGGCCACCAGGGTCTTGCCTACTCCGGTATCCGTCCCCGATATCACCCACACGCTCATGCCGACGCCTCGCTGCGCTCACCGTCGCCATGAGGCTCGATCGCACTGAGCCAGTCGATGACCTCGCGTTGCTCGCTCATGGCGCGCACTCGGCGATGACGTCCAGCGCGTGCGCGAAGTCCGGCCGGGGTACCCCGACGTTGACGGTGAGCCGCAGGCGGGACCGGCCGTCCGGGGTGGACGGCGGGCGGAAGCAGCCGACCGCGACACCCCGGGCGCGGCAGGCGGCGGCCCACGCCACGGCGGCTTCGGGGCCGGGTGCGGTCACCGAGACCACGCCTGCGTCGGGCTGCGACACGGCGTACCCGACGTGTGCTGGTTCGGACCCCACCACCCCGCCCAGCCGCTTGCCGACCAGCGCGGCCCGCTCATGCAGCTCCCCCCGCAGGTCGTCGCCGGCCCGGATCAGCTCCAGCGCGGCGAGGGCACCGGCTGCGACCGGTGGCGGCAGGCCGGTGTCGTAGATGAATGTACGGCCGGTGTCGACCAGGTGCGCGACCAGCTCGGCCGGGCCGGCGACCACTCCACCGGCGGCCCCGAACGCCTTGGACAGCGTGATCGTGACGACGACGTCGGGCTCCCCCGCGAGGCCGGCCGCCGCCACCCCGCCGGCGCCGTCCGGTCCCAGTACCCCGACCGCGTGCGCGTCGTCGACGAGCAGCAGCGCCCCGTACCGGCGGCAGGCCGCGTGCAGCGCCGGGAGCGGGGCCAGGTCGCCGTCGACGGAGAACACCGACTCGGTCACCACCACGGCGGGCCGGTCGCCGCGGTCGCGGAGGATCGCCTCGGGGACCGATCCGTGCGGCATGACGACGACCTCGGCGCCGGAGAGCTTGCATCCGTCGATCAGCGAGGCATGGTTGTACGCGTCGGAGACAAGCAGGGTACGCGGCTGGACCAGGGCCCGGACCGCGCCCAGGTTGGCCAGGTATCCGGACGAGTAGACCAGGGTGGCGCCGGTACCGAGCAGCGCGGCGAGGGCAGCCTCCAGCTCCGCGTGCAGCGCCGTCGACCCGCGCACCAGCCGCGACCCGGTCGCGCCGAGCCCGTAGTCGGCCAGCGCGTGGGCCGCTGCCGCTACCACCATCGGATGCCGGGAAAGTCCGAGATAGTCGTTACCGGCCAGGTCGATCACCTGGTCGCCGGTACCCCTGGGGCGTAACTCGCGGCGCAACCCCGCGCGGGCCCGCAGGTCAGCCTTGTGCGCCAGGCGCTCCAGCCAATCCCCAGGAGCCTCGACCACGTTCCACCTCCGACCGCCCTTGTAGGGTACGGACCATGTCGTCGCTGTCCGACCCCACCCTCGCCGCCGCTGCCGCCCGGGTCCTCGAGACCGGCGTAGGGCTCGCCGAACCCGACGTGCTCGCCGTGCTCCGGCTGCCGGACGAGGAGCTGCCGGCCGTGCTGGAGATCGCCCACCAGGTGCGGATGCGCTGGTGCGGGCCGGAGGTCGAGGTCGAGGGCATCGTCTCGGTCAAGACCGGCGGCTGCCCGGAGGACTGCCACTTCTGCTCGCAGTCCGGCGTGTTCGCCTCGCCGGTACGCGCGGTGTGGCTGGACATCCCGGCGCTGGTCGAGTCGGCGCGGCAGACGGCGGCCACCGGCGCGACCGAGTTCTGCATCGTGGCGGCGGTACGCGGGCCGGACGAGCGTCTGATGGCGCAGATGCGGGCCGGCGTGGCCGCGATCCGTGAAACGGTGGACATCAACATCGCCGCCTCGCTGGGGATGCTCAGCCAGGAGCAGGTCGACGAGCTGGTGGCGATGGGGATCCACCGGTACAACCACAACCTGGAGACGGCGCGGTCCTTCTTCCCCCAGGTGGTCTCGACGCACACCTGGGACGAGCGGTTCTCGACGCTGCGGATGGTGCGCGACTCCGGGATGGAGGTCTGCTGCGGCGGCATCCTCGGGCTGGGCGAGAGCGTCGGGCAGCGCGCGGAGTTCGCGGTCCAGCTCGCCGCGCTGGCGCCGGACGAGGTACCGCTGAACTTCCTCAACCCGCGGCCGGGTACCCCGCTGGGCGACGCCGCGGTGGTCGACGCCCGGGACGCGCTGCGGGCCATCGCGGCGTTCCGGTTGGCGCTGCCGCGCACGATCCTGCGGTACGCCGGCGGGCGGGAGATCACCCTGGGCGACCTCGGTACCCGCGACGGCCTGCTCGGCGGGGTGAACGCGGTGATCGTCGGGAACTACCTGACCACCCTGGGCCGCTCGCCCGACCAGGACCTGGCGCTGCTCGACGAGCTGAAGATGCCGGTCAAGGCGCTCTCGTCGGCACTATGACCTACTGCGACCGGTGCGGGACTCCCTTGTCGTCGGAGACCGAGCACGCGGCCTGCCGGGCGACGCGGGAACTGGAGCCGCCCCGGTTCTGCCCGGTATGCCGGCGGCGGATGAAGGTACAGGTGCTGCCGACCGGCTGGCGGGCGGTCTGCGTCGAGCACGGCGAGCGGACCGGCTGAGACCTCGGACAAAGATCACCACTCGTCCAGCCATTTGGGTCAGTCCCCCTTGCGTAGCTGTTCCGGACGCGCTCGATGCAGCGGTGCCCGTGCCTTCCGGATCTGCTTGGCCGGCGGGCGATCATCAGGTGTCATCGTTGCTGCCTCCTGCAGGCGCCGCCGCGTGGCTGGAAGGCGGCGCTTTGTCAGGCTCGGCCAGCGGCTGGTCGTCGGGTACCAGGACCGCCAACTCGTCGCACCATCGTCGGCCGTTGTGGTACGGACCGCGCACCCACACCAGGTTCACGCCGCGCTCGTCGTACCCATCGACGCCGAGGAAGGCATCCACCCGGAGGGCGAAGCCGTCCCACAGGTCGGGTAACGCGCACTGATCCGGCTCGATCCACAACACATCCCCTTGTTTGACGCGGTCAGCCGAGTCCATCGGTGAACCTCCCCCGCCGCCGCTGCGCACAGGCCGGGCAGGTGAGGGTGGCGCCGCACCCCGGGCACCAGCGCTGGGCACGTTGACGCGTCCACATGCCGGCCACCCAACCAGCAAAAGCCGTACCGACCAGCGCCCCGACGGACACCGCGACCATCGCCGCTCACCTCGTTTCGGTCGGCCGGCGGAGGGCTGGCGAAGGCGGCCTCGCACCCGCCTGCCCGCCCTCCGCCGGGTTAATTCCGGTCCCCCGTGGCCCAGCGAGGAGGGGCAGCAAGCACCCACCTGCACGCCAACTCCCCGCTGGGGCTTCCGGGCCAGCACCACTGCGGGATCTCCATCTGGCTGAATGGCTGGCGGGTTCAGAGTGGCACGAACAACTATCAGGGTTCAAGTGCTCAGTAGAAGATTTCTTGTTTCGGATCGTATCCTTACAGCCGTAACTTGCCTCTCGGGAGCGGAGGGGGAACACTGTCCGTGATCACCGTCAAGGAGGCAGATGTGCCCAGGGCAAGCGGCCCGACGATCGCCCGCTGGCAGCTCGGCAGCCAGCTCAAGACCATGCGTGAGGCGGCCAAGATCACGCAGATCCAGATCGCCGACGTGCTGGGCTGCTCGGAGTCGAAGATCTACAAGATTGAGTCCGGCGACGTCGGCATCAACCGCGGCGACCTGCTGGTCATGCTGGACCGCTACCACCTCACCGACGAGCAGCAGCGCGAGACGGCCTTCGACCTGCAGAAGCAGGGCAAGCAGCGCGGCTGGTGGGCCAAGTACGGCACCATCCCGAACAACTACTCGATGTACGTCGGGCTGGAAGGCGCGGCCACCGAGGTCAGGAACTTCGAGCTGGCCGTCGTCCCCGGCTTGTTGCAGACCGAGGACTACGCGCGGGCCATCACCACGGCGGCCTTCCCCGACCAGCCGGACGAAGCCGAGCGGCGGGTGGATCTGCGTATGGCGCGGCAGGTCTGCCTCACCGAAGACCCGCCGCTGAGGTTCTGGGGCATCGTCGACGAAGGCGTCCTGCACCGCCGGACCGGCGGCGAGGACGTCATGCGCGCCCAACTCCGCCACCTCGTCGACCTGAGCCGGCGGCCGAACATCACCCTCCAGGTCCTGCCCTACAGCGAGGGCTGGCACCCCGGCACGACCGGATCGTTCCACATCCTGGAGTTCCCGGAAGCGGTGCACAGCCCGGTGGCCTACATCGAGTCCCAAGCTGGCGACGTGTATCTCGAACGCGAGGACGACCTGCGCCGCGTTACGCTGACGTACACCCACCTGCAAACCGCCGCGCTCAGCCAAGCCAAGTCACGCGACCTGATCGCGGCCATCGCCAGAGACCTGGCGTAGACGGAAGAAGGAGGCGGCGCCGTGGACCTGTCCCGCGCCGTATGGCGGAAGAGCACCCGCAGCAACGCCAATAGCGCATGCGTTGAGGTAGCCGACAACCTGCCTGGCGTGGTCGCCGTGCGCGACAGCAAGAGCCCGAACAGTCCGGTCCTGATCTTCACTCCAACCACCTGGAGGGAATTCGTCGAGGCGGCCAGGGCCGGCGAGTTCGACATCGCCTGAGCGGCCGGGGAGGGCGCTGAGGCATGGCGTCCTCCGCGGTCGGTACGGGCAACGAGCGGCCGGAGACGGGCCGCATTTTGTTGTTGATGATCTTGATGGTGACGCCGCTCACGTTGCGTTCACGATGGTGAACGGGCAGATTGGGGCATAACCTCTGTGGTGCCACCGATGCCGCCGCCTTCGGCGCAAGGAGATGCGATGACCCGGCGACTTGCCCAAGGTACCGGCTGGGACGAGACCCTGCGCCGGGCGGTGGCGCTGACCCCGGAGGGGTTCGCCGGCGACCGGCTGCGCAACCTCGTCGAGGGCACCTGGCAGGACTCCGGTACCCCGACGCCGCTGCGTACCCCGGTCGACGGCACGGTACTGGCCCAGCTGCCGAGGCTCGACGCCGAGACGGCCAGCCAGGCGGTCCGGTTCGCCGTTCGGGAGCACCTCGCCTGGGCGGGCACCCCGCTGACCGAGCGGGTGGCCCGGGTCGGTGCGGCGCTGGACGCGCTGACCGACGCGCGCGACCTGCTGGCCATGCTGCTGGTCTGGGAGATCGGCAAGCCGTGGCGGCTCGCCTGCGCGGACGTGGACCGGGCGCTGGACGGGGTCCGCTGGTACGTCACCCAGATCGAGCGCCAGCTCACCGGCCGCGACCCGCTGCCCGGCCCGGTGTCCAACATCGCCTCCTGGAACTACCCGATGAGCGTGCTGGTGCACGCCGAACTCGTCCAGCTGCTCGCGGGCAACGCGGTCATCGCGAAGACGCCGACGCAGGGCGGCGCGGTCTGCCTGACCGTGGCGCACGCGCTGATGCGCCGGGCCGGGCTGCCGGTCACGCTGGTGTCCGGCTCCGGTGAGGAGCTGTCCGAGGTACTGGTACGGGCCGCCGAGATCGGTGCGGTGGCCTTCGTCGGCGGGCGGTCCAACGGCGGCAAGGTCGCCGCCGCGCTGCTCGACACCGACAAGCGCCACATGATCGAGCAGGAGGGCCTCAACGCCTGGGGCGTCTGGAAGTTCTCGCATTGGGACCTGCTGGCCGGCCACGTACGCAAGGGCTTCGAGTACGGCAAGCAGCGCTGTACCGCCTACCCGCGCTTCGTCGTGCAGCGCGACCTGGTCGACAAGTTCCTCGACATGTACCTGCCGGTGGTCAAGTCGATCCGGTTCGGCCACCCGCTCGCCGTCGCCCAGGACGGGGATCCGTTGCCGGAGCTGGACTTCGGGCCACTCATCAGTGCCGCCAAGGCCGAGGAGCTGCACCGCAAGATCGAGGAGTCGGTACGGCACGGCGCGATCCCACTGCACCGGGGCGGCCTCGCCGACACGGCCGGCTTCCTGGACGGGCAGGACACCTCCGCCTACGTGGCACCGGCGAGCCTGCTCGCCCCGCCCGGCCGGTCCCAGCTGATGCACGCCGAGCCGTTCGGTCCGGTCGACACGATCGTCGTGGTGGACACCGAGGAGGAGTTGCTGGCCGCGATGAACGCCTCCAACGGCGCGCTGGTCGCGAGCCTCGCCTGCGACGACGCGGAACTGGCCGCGAAGCTGGCCATGGATCTGCACGCCTTCAAGGTCGGGATCAACAAGCCGCGCTCGCGCGGGGACCGCGACGAACCGTTCGGCGGCCGGGGCGCGTCCTGGAAGGGCGCGTTCGTCGGCGGCGACCTGCTCGTCGAGGCGGTCACCGTGGGCGCGAGCGACGAGCGGCTGTTCGGCAACTTCCCGGAGTACAGCCGGTACCCGATCACCTGATCCCTCGCCGTCGCCGGCCGGGTAACCTGTGCCGCGCTTGTTCCCCGGTTGAGACGAGGTAAGTGATGGCACTGGTTCGGCGCGCCGATCTCTTGGCACCTGCCCAAACGGCCGTGGTGCCGATCCAGTCGCCACCCGGCGGCGCCGACGCGCCACCGCCCTCGCTCACCACCGCGCTGCCGGCGTGGGCGGCCAACGCCGAAGCGGCGGCGGTCGCGTCCAGGGGCGCCGGCATCGGTACCGTCGCCTTCGGCTTCGTTCTCGTCGCGGCCGGCGCCGTCGTGGCGTGGGCGTTGCAGCGCTACGGTACCCGCGCCGGCCCGTTCAAGATCGGCAACCAGACCTCGGCATACGCGGGCGTCGTCGTGTTCGCCGGTGCCGTCGAGCGCTTCCTGGAGCCGTTCGCGCACTGGCTGCCCGGCGCCCGGGCGCGCGACGAGTACGAGTCGGCCGTCGCCGCACTGACCAACGGGCACCCGGGCGTGTCGCTGGGCGCCGTGGCGACGGCCAAGGCCAGGATGGACCGCGCACAGGCGAACCGCACCGTCCTGCTCTGGGCGCTGGCGACGGCGGTGGCGACCGCGGCGGCCGGAGCGAGCGGGTTCTACCTGCTCCACATGATCGCCGCGAGCGACTGGTCGGGCAGCATCCCGCTCTGGGTCGACGCGCTCGTCACCGGCCTGGTGGTCGGTACCGGCACGAAGCCGTTGCACGACCTCATCACGCGGGCGCAGGACCGGAAGGGCTAGCGTGCCGCTCCCCGTCCTCATGTACCACTCGGTGTCCACAGTGGACGGACACCTGCGGGACCTGGCGGTACCGAAGGACCGGCTGCGCGAACAGCTCGGCGCGCTCGCGGATGCCGGGTACGCGCTGGTCGGGTTGACCGAAGCGTTGCACGACAACGGAACCCGGGCGGTCGCGGTCACGTTCGACGACGGGTACGTGGATTTCCTCGACGGGCTCGACGTGCTGCGGGAGGTCGGCGCGACGGCCACGCTGTACGTCTGCCCGGGGCACATCGGGGACCGGATGGCGCTCGGGCCGTTGCTGTCCTGGGACCAGGTACGGGAGGTGGCCGCCGCGGGTATCGAGATCGGTAACCACAGCCTGCGGCACCATCCGCTCGACGTGCTGCCGGAACCCGTGCTGGACAAGGAGATCCGGGAGAGCAGTCAACGGTTGGCGGAGGAACTCGGCGCGCCGGCCCGGTCGTTCGCGTACCCGCACGGGTACCACAGCGGCCGGGTCCGGGCGGCGGTGGCGCGGTACGGGCACGACAACGCCTGCGAGGTCGGCCGGCGGCTGCACGAACCGGGTCGCGCACGGTTCGCGGTACCCCGGTTGCAGGTGACGCCGGACCACGACGGCGCCGGTACCGTCGAGTTGGTCCGCACCGGCGGACCGGCGCTCGTGCCTACCGTGAAGCGGGTTGCTCAGCCGGCGTGGCGGGCGGTGCGGTGGGCGGCGCGGCGCGGTCTGCGCCGGACGTGGACCTGAGCCGGCGACGCCCCGCGAGATAGGCGCGCGGGCCGCGGAGCATGCCGCGCCGGTTGGCGGACAGCAACTCGCGCGGGAAGTCCGGCCCGATGCCGGCATGGCGCGGGCTGCGCGGGCTCACCAGGTCGCGCAACGCCCGCGGCACCAGGCCCAGCAACGGGAACAGCACGGTCGGCTGCCGTAGCAGCAGGGCGGTGTACGCGGCGGTGAGCCCGGTGCCGTACCCGACCAGCTGCTGGCGCAGCCCGTCGAGCTCCCGGCGGTGGTGGTGGCGGACGAGCGCGCTGGGCTGGTACACGATCGTGCCGCCGGAGCGCAGCACCCGGGTGAACATGAGGGTGTCCTCCGACCCGAGCGCCAGGGTACCCGCGCCGAGCGCCGGGTCGAAGCCGCCGAGGCGCTCGATGACGCGGGGCCGGAAGGCCATGTTCGCGCCGGTGCCGAACGGTGGCAACGGGTACAGCGGGCTCTGCACGCGCGCGGTGTCCGGCGAGAACACCGCCGGGGTGAACCCGCGGCCCTTGCTGTGCCCGCCGAACCGCTCGAACCACAGCTGCGCCTGGGTTTCCAGCTCGGCCGGCACGACGACGCCGGTGACCACGTCGGCCATCGGATGGTCGGCGAGCGCACGGGCGATCTCGGCCAGCCAGTACGGGTCGGCGACCGTGTCGTCGTCGAGCCAGGCGAGGATCTCGCCCGGCGTGGCGGCCACGGCGGCGTTGCGCGCGCGGGACAGCCCCGGTACCGGTGCGCGCAGGTAGTCGACCGGCCCCCGCTCGGCCGCGGCGCGGACCACCCCGGCGGTGGCCTCGTCGCTGGGCGCGTTGTCGACGACGAGCACGCGGAAGCTCGGGTACTCCTGGGCCAGCAGGCTGTCGAGGCAGGCGGCCAGCGAGCCGGGCCGGTCCCGGGTACAGACGACGGCGGTGATCGGCGGCGCGTCGCGCAGTACCTCGCGGCGGCGCGCGAGGAACGGCGGCTCGCCGGGCACCGTCCGCCCGCCGGTCAGCGGGCTCCGCGGGTCGCCACCGGCGCGCGCGATCCGCTCCCGGACGGCCAGCCCGTACCGTGCCTCGATCGCGGCGGCAAGCCCGGCGGCCGGCAGCCCTTCCTCCGGCAGGTCCACGGTGAGCAGGCCGAGCGGCTCGGTGAACAGCCGGACCACCAGCCACGCCTGCGCGGCCCGCCGGCCGGCGTCGTCGCGGGAGGGCAGGTGCGGCAACGGTTCGGACAGCTCGACGTCGCGCAC
>WNGL01003765.1_pt1 | contig 20089 bp, 19 predicted proteins | sample 5400591 | NCBI WGS metagenome assembly WNGL01 (sample SAMN13153377, study PRJNA577476) | soil metagenome | isolation source: 80 cm soil or saprolite under Garry oak tree replicate 1 | place: USA:California | collected 2016-06-15 | reverse complement strand
CGGCGAAACCTCGTGCATCAGCATCGTCTGGGCCGTGCTCGACCGCGCCGCCCGCGGCTGGCGCGGCTTCACCATGACCGCCAACGGGCTGCGCCTGCTGCAAGACCTCCGCCGCTCGCTACTCCAACCACCCACCCGGTTACAGCCACACACAGTAGTCACCGGCGGCCAGGCCACCGATGTCCCCGAAACTGTCACAGCCGCCGCGTAACGTCACCACAAACGGAACCGCGCCCGTCGATTTACACCGGTTCCCGGACGCCACCCTCTCGTCCTGTACAGGGCGGTCACGATCGCCTTGGTGTCGTACTTCCGCCGGACGGCGCCTCCTGCTATTCCGATTCACGGCTATGGTCGTCGTCCTCGTCTTCGGGTGTTGTGTGGTCGAGGCCGTGAAGTTTGGCCCGGACGGCATCGGCGTCGGGGTGGTCGAGCCGAGAGAAGATGGCGAGTGCCTGCTGCCAGGCGGCACGGGCGGCGTGGGGTTTGCCGGCGGCGCGGTGGGTGTTGCCGAGGGCGTTGAGGGTGACGGCTTCTTGGTGGCGCTCGCGCACGTCCCGGTACAGGTCCAGCGCGTGCTGAAAGCACGTGATGGCCTCGTCATTGTGGCCGAGGTGGTGATGGGCGTAGCCGAGGCTGTCCCAGGTCGTCGCCAGTCCCTCGTCGTCGCCGAGCTCCTGGAACAGGGCGAGGGCCTCTCGGCAGTAGACGAGTGCCTGCTCGTGGTCACCGAGTTCGGCGTGGCTCCAGCCGACCCCGTTGAGGGCACGGGCCTCCCCAGGCCGGTGGCCGACAGCCCGGTACAGGTCGAGGGCCCGCAGATTGTGGTCGAGAGCCTCGGTGTGGCGGCCCTGCCGCCATCGAAGGTGGCTCAGGTTGTGATGGGTATGGGCCTGCCCGACCAGGTCGCCGGCTTGGCCGTACAGGTCGAGGGCGCGCCGCAAGTGGGTGTCAGCGTCGTCGTCGAAGCGACCCAGCCGGGCGTGAGCGTGCCCCAGAAGGCGGTAGGCCCGGGCCTGCGCGATTGGATCGCCCAGCCGCTCGGCTGCGGCCACGGCGGCCCGCTCGATAGCGGCCCAGTCGTGCCAGTGGCCTTGCCGATCGAGGAAGGTGTCCAGCGTCCAGGCCAGCTGCCACGTATGGGTGTCGAACCCGTTGGCGGTGGCGTGGTCGACGACGGCCAGCAGCACGGGTTGCTCAGTGGTGAACCAGTCCAAGGCCTGCCGGTGGTCGGTGGGGTATTCCGGGATCGTTCCGGGCTGGGGTGGGGTGAGGATGATCGGATCCCGGGGCGGGTGCAGCAGCCGGTTCGCGGTGTACGCGGTGTGCAGATAGTGGTCCAGTATCCGGACGGTGGCGGCCTGGCGCTGCTCGTCGGTGTCGGTTTGTCGCGCCAGGTCGGCGGCGTAGGCGCGTAGCAGGTCGTGGAAGGTGTACCGGCCGGGGGTGGGCTCGACGAGCAGGTTCGCGCGGGCCAGCTCGGCCAACAGCGGCCGCACGTCACAGAGCGGTTGGGCGACGAGGCTGGCCGCCGCGGCGGCGGAGGTGTCCGGGCCGGGGTGCAGGCCCAGCAGCCGGAACAGCCGCGCGGCCGGCGGGGTGAGGGCACGGTAGGACCAGGAGAACACCAACCGCACGTCGGTGTGCGGGTCGTCGATGCTCAGCGCGCCGAGCCGACCGCCGGCGTCGCGCAGCTGGACCGCGAGAGTACCCCAGGGCAGGTGCGGGTCGATGGCGGCGCGGGCGGCCACGATGGCCAGGGCCAGCGGCAGCCGGGCACACGCCGCGATGAGGTCCTCCAGCGCCGCGGGCTCGGCCGCGACCCGGTCGGGGCCGATGCGGCGGGACAGCAGCTGGCGCGCCTCCGACTCGGTGAGCAGGTCCAGCATGACCGGGTGGGCGCCGTGCGCGGCCACCAGGCCGGTCAACCGGCTGCGGCTGGTCACCACGACCAGGCAGGTCGCGGCGCCGGGCAACAGTGGGCGGACCTGGACCGCATCGCGGGCGTTGTCCAACACGATCAGCACCCGCCGGCCCGCGAGCTGGCTGCGGTACAGCGCGGCCTGCGCGTCCAGGTCCGGCGGGATCCGCTCGGGCGGTACGCCGAGGGCATCCAGGAACCGGCGGACCGCCTCCGCCGGATCCATCACCTGCCCACCCGGGTCGAACCCACGCAGGTTCACGTACAACTGCCCGTCGGGAAACTGGTCAGCCACGCGGTGCGCCCAGCACACCGCCAAGGCGGTCTTACCCACCCCTGCGGTGCCGCCGATCACTGCAACGTTGGCGCCGTCGTCCAGCAGGCCGCTCAACACCGCCAGCTCGCCACCGCGGCCGACGAAATGCGCCACCGCCGCGGGTAGCTGCCGCGGCACCGCCGGCGCGCCCGCGGCTCCCAGCGCCCAACCGGTGACGGTGTCCGCAGCGCTGGGCACCGGCTGCACCCCGACCTCGGCCACCGCCGACCCGGGCATCCTCAGCTGGTGGTACACCGTCCACGAGCCCAGCAACGCCGCGGCCGCCAGGGTGGGCACCGCCACGTACACATTGCTCTGCATCAGCCCGGCCACCCCGGCGATGAACGTCGCCACCCCGGTCGACGCCACCGCCAGCACCTCCGGCCTCAGCCGACCCCAACGGCGATGCGGGCCCACGGCGACCTCCGACGCGAATCGTGACGGCGTGACCCCTCACAGTGTCCGCGCAACACCACCACACACAACCGGCCAGAGCGGTACATCATGTTGTGAAGAACGATTGTGCCGGTACCGCATCGCACACCAGGGCAGCCCATCTGCCGCGATCCGCGCAGCAGCTAACCCCCCCGGGTCGCTTGCGCCTCACATCGTTGATCCTTCGGGAATCGCCAACTCCATGAGACAAAATCGACCTCAAAACAGGATGAATGGGTTGACACCAGCAAGCCCGCCCGGGAATTGGCCAGCTGTCCGGTCTCATTTGAGGTGGCGAGTGATCAAGGCGTGAGGGCCGATCGCGGATCATCGACACAGATACGTTCCATAGGGCCGTTCATCGATATCGAAACGACCGCACCGCCAAGGTCGTGTGTACTCTTCTGCCGCCGAGCGGGCGCGGGCGGCGACGTGGCGGCGTGCTTGGTGGATCACGCTGATTACTCACTGTCACGACCGAGGTAATGGTCATGCAACCGGTGAGAGTAGGGTTCCTCCGTCGCAGCCGCTTGACGCACCGAATCCGCCAACCTCGACGAGAATCCGTGCCGCCCCGTCTCAGGCGGCCGTCAAGCATTCTCACGGCTCACTCCCCGAAGCACCTGGCGGGCGATGATGAGCTGCTGGATCTGGCTGGTCCCCTCGTACAGGCGGAACAGCCGGGCGTCCCGGCACAGCCGCTCGACCGGTATCCCCCGCAGGTAGCCCGACCGGCCGTGGATCTGCACCGCCCGGTCGGCCACCCGGCAGACCGCCTCGCTCGCGAAGTACTTGGCGCACGAGGGCGCCAGGCGCCGGTCTGCGCCGCTGTCGTAGGCGGAGGCGGCTTCGAGGACCAGCGCGCGCGGCCATCAGGTCGGTCTGCGAGTCGGCGAGCATTCCCTGCACGAGCTGGAACTCGCCGATCCGGTGGCCGGACTGGCGGCGGGTCGCCGCCCAGGTGGCCGACTCGTCGACCAGCCGCTGCATCAACCCGACGCACAGCGCGGCGATGTGGATGCGGCCGTGGGCGAGGCAACGCATCGCCGTCGCGTATCCCTGTCCCGGCCGTCCCCGACCAGCCGGCCCCGCTCAACGGCTCCGTGCCACCGCCCCATCCTCATAATCAGATAACTAATTTAGAGGATTGCCGAGCTAAGGGCAATGGCGCTCACCTGAACAGGTCGAGTACCGTCTCCCCGCCGGCGGCCCGCAGCAACAGGCCCTCGGTGTCGGCCAGGTGCCTGGCCCAGACCTTCTCGGCCCCGTCGGCGTCCTTGTCCTCTATGCGGCCCAGCAGCTCCTCGTGGGCCCGGTGACTGCGGGCCACCCGGCGCGCGACCACCTGCCCGGACTCGCTGCTCGCCCAGGAGACCGCGGCCAGCTGCAGGATGTGCTGGATCATGCCGGTGACGACGATCAGCGTCTGGTTACCGGCGAACTCGACCGCGAGCCGGTGGAACTCCGCAGGTGCGGCCACGTCGCGCGGACCGCTGCGCGCGGTCTCCGCGTCCAGGGCCGCCCGCAACTCCTTGAGCTGCTGATTGGTGTGCCTGGTGGCCAGGATCCTGGCGCAGGCCGGCTCGATCACCGCCCGCGCCCGGTACACGTCGCGCAGGGTCGTACCGCGGTGCTGCAGGATCAGCGCGGTGTAGCGCGCGGCCACGTCGCCGCTGGGCGCGTGCACCCGGCCGCCACCGTGCCTGCCCCGGTGGACCGTGATCAACTGTTCGGATTCGAGGATCCGGAACGCCTCGCGCAGCGTCGGCCGGGATACCCCGAACTGCTGCATCAACACGCTCTCCGACGGCAGGCTGTCGCCCTCGACGAGCTCACCCCGGACAATATGCAGGCGCAGTGCCCGCGCCACCAGTTCCGCACTCTTCGGTACACGCACCCGGGTGCCGAGGATGGCCGGTGGATCCTCCAACGCCTGCGCCATGCTGACCCCCTCTCATCAATAAAATGAGTGTACTGGTTGGCACCGGTGGCCGGCATCCGCCTGGCTTGATCTTCAACCGGCGGCCGATCCGTGGTGCACTGACCGGCGGGTGCGGCCGCTCGTGCTTGTCCGTCGGTCACATTCTTCCCTCGCGGCAGGTCATATCAGTGGCAGACGAATCCACTCGATGTGACCCTGCTTGGAGGGGCAACCATGCAACCACGGATGAAGAACCCAGCGGTGATCATCACCGACGCCATGCAGGCCATCCTGGCCCTGGACAGGTCGGCGAAGAAGGGCGGCGTGCCGTCGACCACCCTCGAGTTGGTCCACCTGCGCGCGAGCCAGATCAACGGCTGCAGCTTCTGCGTCGACTCGGGCTCACGGCACGCCAGGAAGGCGGGCGAGACCGACGAGCGGCTGTTCGCGGTGGCGGCCTGGCGGGAGGCGCCGTACTTCACCGACGCCGAAAGTGCGGCGCTGGCGCTCACCGAGGCCGTCACCCGGCTCAGCGACCGGGCGGACCCGGTGCCGGACGAGATCTGGGACGAGGCCGCCCGGCACTATGACGAGCAGGCGCTCGCCGCCCTGATCCTCTCGATCGCGACGACCAACGTGTTCAACCGCCTCAACGTCGCCACCCGGCAGGTGGCCGGCAACTGGGGCTGACCGCCGCCCCGCCAGCCACCGTAACGATGAAAGGAACCGCCATGCTCGGCCGGAAGAACTACACGCAAGAGGAAATTGACCAAGGCAGAGCGGCACTCAATCAACAGGTTGCCGCGTACCGGAAACTCGTCAAAGCCGTCGCCGGCACGACGACCGACAAGAAGATCAACTCTGCTGTGGAATCCTTCGAGACGCTGTACTTCAACAACCTGACCCTCGTCCTGGACCGATACTTCGTACACAGACTCGCCGGGGCCAACCACGAAGGCAAGGACGGGAATCCACTCAACGAAGTCAGAATCATATGCGACTCCTTGATGAACAACAACGGCGTTCTGCGCGGCGACAAGCAGATCAAGCTGACGCCTGAACGGTCAGTCGTCGGACTCCACGTCGGCGACCCCATCAGGCTGACCGAGGCAGACTTCGAACGTCTCTCAGCGGCGTTCTTCGCCGAGCTCGAACGCAGGTTTCTATAGCGTTTCGTTCGACACAGCACACTCTGGTGTTTCAACGTTGGTAGAAAGGAGACAGCCGTGGCTGTGCAGGTGACCGCGATCATGATCGGCGTCGAGGATCTGGCCCGCTCCAAGACGTTCTACGGCGAAGGCCTGGGCTGCACGATCGACCAGGACTATCCCAACTTCGTGTCGTTCAACCTGGGTGAGGGATCCTCGTCGCTGGCCCTCTACCCACGGGAGGCAGCGGCCCAGGATGCCGGCGTCTCCTTCGAGGGATCCGGATTCCGTGGTGTCTCGTTCCACTTCATCGTCGCGTCGAGGGACGCTGTGGACGAGGTCATGGGCAACGCCATCGCGGCCGGCGGCGGCATCGTGAAGGAAGCAGCAGCCACCCGCTGGGGGTACTTCGGGTACTTCAGCGACCCCGACGGCTACCTCTGGAAGGTCGCATCGTCGTCTTGATCGGCGAAGCTCTACAGCGGCTGGACGACGCAGGGGGTCCCGTCGTCACCGCCGGGACCCCCTGCTCGTGTTGGTGATCGGCGGCCGCGTCCCGAGTCTGCGGTCCGCGTGGACCTGCCGGCAACTCCAGCTTGACTTGAACCTTCGTTTAGGTTCGAGGCTGAAAGCGGGCTGGGTGGCGCCACCTGCTGGCCGGTAGGCGCGGCAGGCTCGTCCGAAGGGATTGGCCTCAGATGAATCAGCACAACCGGATCCTGGTGACCGGTGCGACCGGTTCCATCGGCGGGCACGTCGTATCCGAACTGGACGCCGCGGGTGCAGCCGTACGGGCGATGGCACGCCAGCCCGATCCGGCCGCCGTACCGTCGGGCGTCGAGTTGGTCCACGGCGACTTCACCGACCTGGCCAGTGTGGCCCGTGCGCTGGACGATGTGGAGTCGGTGTTCCTGCTCTGGCCGTTCTTGGTCGCCGACGCGGCGCCCGCCGTCGTTGGCCTGGTGGCCGAGCACGCCAAGCGGGTCATCTACGTGTCTGCAATGTCGGTACGCGACGACCGGGACCCCGCTGCCAACGGCGTGTGGGGCCAGGTGGAGCGCCGGGCGGTCGTTGATCCACGAGCGCGACGTCGCCGCGGTGGCCGCGCGAGCGCTCATGGAGGACGGGCACGCCGGCGCCAGGTACGTACTGACCGGACCTGCGGTGCTCACGCAGGCGGAGCAGGTACGCGTCATCGGCGACGCGATCGGGCAGCCGGTGGTGACAGTTTCGCGAGCAGCAGCGCTTCGGCAAGACAGGCCCGCTCGAACTCCGCCAGGTGCAGGCTCTCGTTCGCGCCATGGGCGCGCGTGTCGGGGTCCTCGACGCCGCTGATGAGGATCTCGGCGTCCGGGAACCGGTGGGCCACCACGCCGACGAAGTCGATCGACCCGCCCACGCCGATGTCGACCGCCGGGGCGCCCCAGGCCTCGGTCAGCGCCGCCCGCGCCGCCGCGTACGCCGGACCGTCGGTACGCACGGCGATCGGCTGGACCGACTTGCCAACGTGCACCGTCACCGCGGCGCCCCAGGGTGCGTGCGCGCGCAGGTGGGCGGCCAGCGCCGCCCCCGCGGCCTCGGCGTCGTCGCCCGGCGCCACGCGCAGCGTGATCTTCGCCCGAGCCCGTGGTACCAGCGTCATCGCCGCGGTGTCGACCGCGGGTGCGTCGACGCCGATGACGGAGATCGCCGGTCCGGTCCACATCCGTGACGTGAGCGCGCCGGTGCCGAGCAGCTGCACACCGTCGAGCAGTCCCGCGTCGGCGCGCAGTCGGGCCTCGGTGAGGTCGAGCGGGTCGGCCGGTCCGCGCGCGAGCCCCGCGACCGCCACGTCGCCGCGCTCGTCATGGAGTGTGGCGAGCAGCCGGGCCAGCGCGGTCAGCGCGTCCGGAACGGGTCCGCCGTACACGCCGTTGTGGACCGCGTGGCGCAGCGTCCGCACCTCCACGACGACGTTGAGGCCGCCGCGCAACGAGGTCGTCAGCGCCGGTACCCCGATCCGCCAGTTGGTCGAGTCGGCGAGCACGATCACATCGGCGGCGAGCCGGTCGCCGTACCGGTCGAGGAGCCGGTCCAGGGTCGGTGAGCCGAGTTCCTCCTCGCCCTCGATCAGTACCGTCACGCCGACCCGCAGGTCGTTGCCCAGCGCGCGGAGCGCGGCGAGGTGCAGCGCGATGCCGGCCTTGTCGTCGGCGGCGCCGCGCGCGAACAGCCGGCCGTCGCGCTCGACCGGCTCGAACGGGTCGGTGTCCCAGTCCGCGAGGTCGCCGACGGGCTGCACGTCGTGGTGCGCGTACAGCAGCACGGTCGGCGCGCCGGCCGGTGCCCGGCGGTGGCCGAGCACGGCCGGCTGGCCGCCGTCGACCTGGACCACCTCGACCCGCTCCAGGCCGGCGGCCGCGAACAGCGCGGCCACCGCGTCCGCACTGCGGCGCATCGCGTCCACCGCCGCCGGGTCCGCCGACACGGACGGGATCCGGACGAGGGACTCGAGATCCGCGCGTATCCCGGGCATCACCCGGGTTATCTCAGACCGCATACAGGTGCAGGTCGGACGCGAACCGCTCGGTCATCTCGATCAGCGGCTGGAGTTCGGGATGCCGGACGATGACCGTACCGTCGCTGACGAGCGTGGCCCGCCAGTCCCGCCGCGGCGCGCCGACCGGCAGCAGGTCGACCAGAGCGACGTGGTCGCCGTACTCGGCGAGCAGCTTCTGCAGCCCATCGACGTGGGTGATCCGGCCGGCGCCGTGCGCCCGCTTGAAGATGATGCCCGCGTTGTACCGGTGTTCCAGCGGCCGGGAGAGCGTGCCGTGCACGACGGCCTCCGCCCAGCCGGCGTACACGTCGCCGTCGGTCGCGAAGTTCATGAGGTCGGCCACCCGCGCGCCCGGCGGCCGCGCCCCGATCTCGCCGAAGACCGCCTCGCCGTCGGCCTTGCGGTACCACTCCAGCACACGGCACGCCGGCCGCGCGCAGGACCGTCTTCATCCGGGCCTTGTCCCGGACGTTGCGCGCGGTCTGCACGTCCATCCCCTCGATGCCCATCGCCTCGCGGACCTGGGCCAGCGGTACCTGAAGCTGTTCCAGCGCGCCGATGAGGCGCTCCACCCGGCCCATCTGGCGGCTCAGCCCGGCGACCGCCTCGGCGATCTGGCGCGGGTCGAGCGCGTCGTCGACCCGCCAGTGCCCGTCCAGGTGGGTCGTGAGCTCGGGCGGCAACCGGTCCGCCGGCGTCGAGGTGATGACGGCGAGCCGCACGCCGGGCACCTGCGCGGCGGTCGCGACGAAGCGCGTCGTGGCTTCGAGCAGGAAGGGCGCGACGAAGGCAGCGACAACCACGGGTCGAACGTACCGTCCACGGCGGCGCCGCACTGCTGCCGGCCGCATTTTAGCTCGTCAACGTCGCCCGGCGCGGCTCGGGTAGCATGCCGGACGTGAACGTTGTCTTCGTCGAGCCGGCGTTCCCGCCGACGCAGCGCCACTTCGTACGCGCACTGGCCGAGGTCGGCGCGACCGTGATCGGCGTCGGCGAGCGCCATCAGGACGCGCTCGACGAGCAGCTCAAGAGCTGGATGGCGCACTACCACCAGGTACCGACGGTGGTTGATGTGGGCGTAATGACCGACGCGGTCCGCTGGATTCAGGGCAAGGTCTGGGTCGACGGGCTCGAAGCGACGATCGAGGCGCACACACTGGCCGCCGCGCAGGTGCGGGAGAACTGTACGATTCCCGGCACATCAGTGCGTACCGCCTGGCTGTGCCGCGACAAGCCGTCGATGAAGGAGGCGCTGCGCGGTGCCGGCGTGCCGACCGCGGCGTCGACCGCCGCGCAGACCGCCGCCGAGGTGCAGGCGTTCGCCAACACGGTGGGCTACCCGCTCATCCTCAAGCCGCGCTCGGGTGCGGGCGCGCTGGACACCACCCGGGTGGACAACCGGGCCGAACTCGACGCCGCACTCGGGCGGTTCGGCGGGCAGGGTGTCGAGTCGATCGCGGTCGAGGAGTTCGTCGAGGGCCACGAGGGCTTCTACGACACGGTCTCCATCGACGGGAACGCGGCGCTGGACTTCGTCTCGCACTACTTCCCGAACGTCCTTGAGGCGATGCGCGCCCGGTGGATCTCGCCGCAGTTCATCTCGACCAACCGGGTGGACTCGGTCGCAGACTACGCACAGCTTCGCGAACTGGGCGCCCGCGTGAACGAGGCCCTCGGCCTCGGTACCAGCGCTACGCACATGGAGTGGTTCTTCGGCCCCAAGGGCCTGAAATTCTCCGAGATCGGCTGCCGCCCGCCCGGCGTCGGCGCCTGGGATCTGTACTCGGCCGGCAACGACATCGACGTGTACCGCGAGTGGGCGAACGCGATCGTGCACCACCACATCGCGGTGCGCCCGTCCCGGCGGTTCGCCAGCGGCATCATCGCGCTGCGCCCGGACCGTGACGGCAACATCGCCGGGTACTCCGGGGTCGACGAGATCCAGGCCCGCTCGGGCGAATGGGTGATCGACGCGCACCTGCCACCGCCCGGCACGCCGACGCAGCCGGTCGAGGCCGGCTACATGGCCAACGCGTACGTGCGCATGCGCCACCCCGACTACGACGTGCTCCGGGGACTGCTCGACGACGTGGGACGCACCGTACACGTGCATGCCACGTGAACGACCTCGCCATCAACAAGTTCCTGCGGCAGCGGCCGGTCGACGTCGACCGGTTCCTCACCGAGCACGACGTACCGATCGTGGAAGGCCGGTACTGCACGTTCCTGTAACCGGGGCGCGGCCGACGAGGTGCGCCTGGTGCAGCGGATCGTCGGGCTGCCCGACCGGCTGCCCATGCGGCGCGTACCCGACACCGACCTGTGGTACGTCGTCCTGGGTGTGCCCGAGGGCTCCCGGCTGGACTACCAGTTCCAGGTCAGGCGCGGCGACCACGTCGAGCGGCTCAACGACCCGCGCAACCCGAGGCGGTCGTACAGCCCGTTCGGCAGCCTGTCGGTCTGCTTCGCGCACGGCTACACCACGCCCGAGTGGACCCAACCGGACCCGGCGGCCCCGCGCGGGACGCTCACCGATCTCGTCGTGGACAGCCGCGCGCTGGGCCGCGACTGCAACGTGACGATATACCTGCCCGCGACGGTGGTCGCCTTCCTGCACCCGAAGGACCGGCTGACCGAGTACGCCGACTCTCCCGGGCACGCCCGGTTCCTCGCCGACGAACTGCTGCCCCGGCTGGCGGACGACTACCCGCTGACCGGCCAGCGCTGCCTGCTCGGCGCCAGCTTCGGCGCCGTCGCGAGCCTGTCCGCGGCGGTCCGGTCGCCCGGCACGTACGCCTCGCTCGTCCTGTTGTCCGGCTCGTTCGTCTTCACCAAGGGCGGCGCGGACCACGGCGGTGGCCCGGTGTTCGAGCCGGTGATCCGGTTCGTCAACGCCTACCGGCGCCAGCCCACCCGGGTCGCGGACCGGCTGTTCCTCAGTTGCGGCGCGTACGAGCCGCTGATCGTGCGCAACCGCGCGATGCGGCCGGTCTTCGAGTCCACCGGCATGGCGGTGCGCTATGTCGAGGCACGCGACGGCCACACCTGGGAGAACTGGCGCGATCGCCTGCGCGACGCGCTCTCGTGGGCTATCGGGCCGGATACCCAGGCCGCATAGCCGCACCAGGTTTCGGCACCCATGCCAGCGCCCATACGAGCGTCAAGGTCGGCTTGACGTGGCGGCCGCTCCCGGCGACTGCCGCTGAATTCCTGGTCAGTTCCCCTCAACCCGATCCGCTCGCTGCCGAGAGTACTCATTGCGTCGCCCCACGCAACCCCCGGGGGAGGACGCCAGGACGACGGCGGGCGCCGGCCCAGATCGTCCTGCCGGCCAGGCCACGGTCCCCCCGGTGGCCCAACCAAGGGAGAGTCGATGCGTTCGAACTCCGCCCACGCACCGTGGTCAACCCCTCGATGGAGAATGCCTGCCGGCCTGTTCGCCGCGGCGCTGGCACTGTCGGTCGGCACGGCAACTGCCCTTGCCGTCGCAGGTACCGCGTACGCCGCGGACACCTCGAAATCCGCCGGTCACACCCACCGCAAGTGGCTCGTCGACTCGGCGGTGACCACACTGCATGAGGTCAACGACACGATCGGCGCGCCGGCGGTTTGGGGCAAGAGGGACGCATTTGGCCAGCGGCTGACCGGTAGGGGCGTCGGCGTGGCACTGATCGACTCGGGCGTCGCGCCGGTCGAGGGCCTGGCCCAAGCGGGCAAGGTCGTCAATGGTCCCGACCTGTCGTTCGAGTCCCAGACGGCCGACCTGGCCCATCGGGACACGTTCGGGCACGGCACCCACATGGCGGGGATCATTGCCGGCCGGGATCCGGACGTCCCCGCCGGTGCGGAGAACGACCCGCGGTACTTCGTCGGCGTGGCCCCGGACGCGAGGCTGGTCAACTTGAAGGTCGCCTCGGCCGACGGAGCCACCGACGTGTCGCAGGTCATCGCCGCGATCGACTGGGCGGTTGCGCACCACGATGACCCCGGCCTGAACATCCGGGTGATCAACCTGTCGTTCGGCACGCACTCGGCGCAGGACCCGCGGCTGGACCCGCTGTCCTTTGCGGTGGAGTCCGCGTGGCGGGCCGGCATCGTGGTGGTGGTCTCGGTCGGCAACGACGGTGCCGCCGCGACCCGGGTCACGATGCCCGCGATCAACCCGTACGTGATCGCGGTGGGCGGCGCGGACACCGCCGGCACGATCAAGCAGGACGACGACACCGTCGGCGGGTTCAGCACCCTCGGCAACGCCGCCCGGCACGCCGACCTGGTTGCCCCGGGCCGCTCGCTGGTATCGCTGCGCGACCCCGGTTCGTTCGTCGACGCCAACTACCCGACCGGCCTGATCGACGACGGTACCGGCAGGTTCCTCAAGGGCAGCGGCACCTCCCAGGCTGCGGCGGTGGTCTCCGGCGCGGTCGCGCTGCTCCTGCAGCAGCGCCCTGGCCTAACCCCCGACCAGGTCAAGCGGCTGCTAACCAGCACCGCGCAACCCCTGTCCGGCGCCGACCCGATCGCCCAAGGGGCCGGCGAGCTCAACATCAAGGCGGCCGTTGGCGCGCCCACCCCGGCCAGGGCTGGGCAGTCCTTCCCCGCGGCGCTGGGCACCGGTTCGCTGGAGGCCGCCCGCGGCAGCGCGCACGTGGCCGACCCCGAGACCGGCGTCGAGCTGACCGGCGAGCAGGACATCATGGGCCAGCCCTGGGACCCGGCGACCTGGACCGTGGCGTCGGCCGCGGGGACGGCCTGGTCCGGTGGCGTGTGGAACGGCAACGCCTGGGCCGGACCGGACTGGAGCGGCTCGTCGTGGGCGACCCGCACCTGGTCGTCGACCAACTGGTCGGCGCGCACCTGGTCCGGCAGCTTCTGGCAGGCCCGTACCTGGTCGGCGCGCACGTGGTCGGCGCGCACGTGGAGCGGCTGCAACTGGAGTTCCACCACCTGGCAGTGAGCGACCAACTCACCGCGTGCCTGTAGGAGACCGAGGACGGCAATGAACCGACGGACGGAACCGAACACCGGAGAAACCTCTGCCGGGTACCTGCGGTGGTGGTCCCGTCCGGACAGTCGCGTCGCGGCGCTCAGCATCCTGCTGGGCGCCGCGGCCCTCGCGGTCAACGGCACGCTGCTGTTCAGCGGTGGAATCCCGGGCCCGAACCGAGGCGCGAGCATGCTGTGGCCGCCTGTGCTGCTCGTGATGTTCTGCATCACCGAGGGCTTCGCCATCCATTTCCGGGTCCGCCGGGGTGGCCACGCCATCAGCGTGACCGAGATCCCGATGGTCCTCGCGCTGTTCACCATCGCCCCGGTCCTGGTCGTCCTCGCCCGGACCGTCGGGGGCGCGGTCGGTCTGGCACTGCTGCGCCGCCAACGAGGCACGAAACTCGCGTTCAACACCGTGCTGATCAGTCTCCAGGCGACCGTCGCCATCCAGGTGTTCGGCACCCTCGCGCGCCCGGGGGCCGGGCTCGCCCACCCGCGTGACTGGCTGGCGACGTACGCCGCCATGCTCGGTGCGGACGTCCTCGCGGTGGTGCTCGTCACCGCCGCCATCTCGCTGCACGACGACCCTTCGGAATGGCGGCGCCTGCCGTCGGCGCTGCGCGGCCTCCCGCTCGTGGTGGTGGCCACCAGCATCGCGCTTATCGGCGCGCTCGCGGTCCAACACAACCCCTGGGCATTGACGCTACTGGTCATCGTGTCCTGTGTGGTCTATCCGGCCTACCGCGGCCACGTCCGGCAGAGCCAGGGACACGCGCAGGTCGAGGGGCTCTACGCCTTCACCAACGCCCTGGACAGCTCCCTGGACACCGGTCAGCTCGTGCGCGTCATCCTCGGCCAGATCCGCGACGAGCTGCGAGCCGGAACCGCCGAGCTGATCGTGCCCGCCTCAGGAACGGGGCCGGGAGCCCGAATCCGTATGTCCGGCCGGGGAGAACTCGACGAGTCACCGTACCGGGAATCCCCGGTCCCCGCCTGGTGGGCGCCGGCCGCGGCGGGCCGGCCGGTACTGCTCCCCGCGCGCGACAGCAACGTGGCGCCCGCTCCGGCTGGGCACCCGGTGGACGGGATCGCCCTGCCGGTGCCGCTCGGCGAGGGGGTCACCGCCATCCTTCTGGTCACCGATAGCCTGCCCGACATCCCGACTTTCGCCGAAGACCATCTTCGGCTGCTGCGCGCGATGGCCAACCACGCCAGCGTGTCGCTGGCCAACGCCCGCCTGGTGGAGCGGTTGCGCCAGGAGGCCGCCGAGAAGGAACACCTCGCTCTGCACGATCCACTCACCGACCTGCCCAACCGCCGGCAGTTCCACCGCCTCCTCGCCGGGGCACTGCACCGGTCCACACCGACCGGTGATCCCGGCGGCCGCACCGCGGTCATGATGATGGACCTGGACCGCTTCAAGGAGATCAACGACGCCCTCGGCCACGACACCGGCGACGCGCTGCTCCGCGAGGTGGGTGACCGGCTTCGGCGACGGCTCGCCGACCGTGGTGCCGTGGCCCGCCTCGGCGGCGACGAGTTCGCGATGCTGCTCAACGTCGCCTCGCCCGATGACGCCATTGCCGTGGGCCACGAGTTGATGCGCCACCTGGAGCGCCCGGTCCATATCGGGCACCTCACCCTCGACCCGCGTGCGAGCATCGGCATCGCCCTCGCGCCCGACCACGGGGACGACCCGGGCACCCTGCTGCGGCGGGCCGACGTGGCGATGTACGCGGCCAAGGAGAGCCGCTCCGGCGTACGGATCTACCAGGCCACCGACGACCAGAACACGCCACACCGGCTCGCCCTCATCGGAGACCTCCGCGAAGCCGTCGCCCGCCGGGAGCTTCTCGTGTTCTTCCAGCCCATGGGCGAACCCGCCGCCGGAGCCGTTGTCGGCGCTGAGGCACTGGCCCGCTGGCGCCACCCCGACCAAGGTTTCGTCCCGCCCGACCAGTTCATCCCGCTCGCCGAGCATTCCGGGCTCATCCGCCCGCTCACCCTGCACGTCCTGGAAGTGGCGCTACGCCAGCGCGCAGCGTGGCGACGGGCCGGCCTCCACCTGAACATCGCGGTCAACCTCTCGCCCAACACCCTCCTGGACGACACCCTCCCGGACGCCATCGTCTGGCTGCTCTCACAAACTGGAACGCCACCGGCCGCGTTGACTCTGGAGATCACGGAGAGCAGCCTCATGGCCGACCCCGACCGGAGTCTGGCCACCCTCAACCGGCTACACGCCCTCGGCGTCAAAATCTCCATCGACGACTTCGGTACCGGATACTCCTCACTCGGTCGGTTGCGCGACCTCCCCATCCACGAAGTCAAGATCGACAAGTCGTTCGTCCAACGCGCCGCCGTCGACGCTCACGACCGCGCCGTCGTCCGGTCAGCTGTGCAACTGGGCCACGCGCTCGACCTCCACGTCGTCGCCGAGGGCGTCGAGGACGAAGAAACCTACAAATTCCTCGTCCAGGAAGGGTGCGACATCGTCCAGGGCTACTTCCTCTCCAAACCACTGCCCGGCGATGAATTCATCGCCGGGATACAGCACAACACGGCTGCCCGAAGCGGGCACATGAACCTCGTTCGGCCCCTCTTCCCAGCCGCAATCGGGGCGGTCAACGGTAGCCGGCGGGGTACGACGCGCTGACGATCGATAGGCCGGGCGTGCCTATGTCTCCGGCCGGCTGTCCGGCTCGACGGTCCATCCGCCCGTGGCCGCCAACCGCTCGGCGACGCGCCCAGGACCTGGAACCCGCGACCGCGGCCGATGTCGGCGGCGGCCGCCACCAGCGCGGTCTTTCCCGACCCCGGCGGCCCAACCAGCGGACCAGGCCGCCGGAGCCCGCAGCCGCCCCGGCCGACGAGCCGGTCCAGTTCCCGAAGCTCGGCCGACCGGCCGACCAGAGCCACCCACCGAGGGTACGCCGCCCGCCGAGGCCGGGTGCCTAGCCCTTCCAGAGCGCGGGTTTGCGACGCGATCGGCCGATCAGCGGCGGTCAGCAGCCTTCCAGCACGACCGCCAGTCCCTGGCCGACGCCGATGCAGATCGCGGCCAGTCCGTAGCCACCGCCCCGGGCATGCAGGGCATGCGCGAGGTGACCGACGATCCGAGCGCCTGAGGCACCCAGCGGGTGCCCGATCGCGATTGCGCCGCCGTGGACGTTCACGATCGCCGGGTCCAGGTCGCGCCACTCCGACAGACAGGCAAGGGCCTGCGCGGCGAACGCCTCGTTCAGCTCGACCATGGCAAGGTCCCCCCAGCCGATCCCGGCCCGCCGGAGCGCGACCTCGGCCGCCTCGACGGGGCCCGCACCGAAGAACTGCGGATCGATCGCGGCGACGCCCCGGGAGACCAGCCGCGCCATCGGTACGCGGCCGGCAAGCTCGGCTCCCACGGCGGTCCCGAGGAGCAGGGCGGCCGCGCCGTCGTTGAGCGGCGAGGCATTGCCGGCCGTCACCGTACCGTCGACACGGAACGCCGGCTTCAGCTTGGCGAGCACCTCGCGTGTCGTGGCGCGGCGGATCGACTCGTCCTCGGACAGATCGACTCCCGGCAGGGTAATCACCTCGGCGGCGAACGCGCCGCTGTCCCATGCGGCTGCGGCCCGGCGATGGCTCTCCAGTGCGAAAGCGTCCTGCGCCTCCCGACCGATGCGGTACCTGTCCGCAAGCAGCTCGGTCGCCGCGCCGAGGGAGACGGTCCACTGCGGGTTCATCGCCGGGTTGACCATCCGCCAGCCCAGGGTCGTGGAGTGGAGGGTCTCGTGTCCGGCCGGGTATCCCTTCGCCGGCTTGAGCAGTACCCACGGGGCGCGGCTCATCGACTCGACGCCGCCGGCAACCGCCACATCGATGTCGCCGATCGCCGCGGCGCGGTTCGCCGCGATCACCGCCTCCAGGCCCGAACCGCAGAGACGGTTCAGGGTTACGCCCGGCACCGAAGTTGGCAACCCGGCGAGCAGCGTGGCCATGCGGGCGACGTCGCGGTTGTCTTCCCCGGCACCGTTCGCGTCGCCGAAGAAGACATCGCCGATCCTCGCGGCGTCGAGCGCCGGCGCCCGGTCGACCAGGCCTCGGACCACGCTCGCGGCGAGGTCGTCGGGACGGACCCCGGCCAGCGCCCCGCCATAGCGACCGATCGGGGTACGGACCGCGTCGAGGACGAAGACGTCCGGCATGTCATATCTCCCAACAAGGTGTCGACAGTCTAGGTCACACTACCTTTTCTTCTCTCGGCTGGACCAGTTAGTGTCGACAACTCAGGCAGGCCGGGCCCCAGAACCGCGAGTTCCAGCCGTAGCCACCGCCGAGGATGAACCCTCCGATGCCGACGGTCGGCGCGTGGCCGGTCGGGAAGAAGAGCCCGTGTTCGAGCAGCATCGTGTTGATCGCGGGACCCTTCGCCGCAGGCTGCACAGCGGCGACCCGGTTCTCGACGTCGACGTCGATCGCCTGCAGCTTCGAAAGGTCGATCAGCAATCCACCGTCGCGGACCCCGTTTCCCACCCAGCTGTGCCCACCGGAGCGGACGCTGATCCGCAGTCCGCCTTCGCGAGCCCGACCGCCTTGACGACGTCGCTCTCATGCTCGGCGATCACGATGAGGTCCGGATACCGATCCGGCTTGCGGGCGTTCCATACCGCGTCCAGCCGCGCCTGCTCGTACCCGTTGAGGCGAGGCAGGCTCGGTGGCGTCGGTGTCGCGGCGGGTATCCGGGCGACGCTAGTAGAATAGTGTCGACACTTCTCGCTCGTTAACGGTTCCCGGGCTGTCGGGACTACCACAGTGTCGACAGCGCAGCTATTGTGCATGCATGGTCCGCAGGCAGGGACACGCGATGAGTAGCCGCACGGTGCAGACGGCGCCCGACCGCGCCGCGGAGCTGGTCCGGCTGTTGAAGCTGAACGAGCGCCGGGAGCCGGCTGTCGTCCAGATCGCGACGTGGGTCGGGCTCGGCATCATCGAGGGGCGGCTGCTTCCGGGTGAAGATCTCAACAGCGTCGACCTCTCGCACCGGTTCCGCTGCAGCCGGACCCCCGTCCGGGAGGCGCTCATGCTGCTGGAGCAGGAGGGCCTGGTCGAGATGCGGGCCCGCCGCCGCCCCCGGGTCGCCGCCTTCACCCGCAAGCGGGTCGAGGACATCTACTACATCCGGCAGCATCTGCTGGCCCTCGTCGGCCGGCTGGTGGCCCAGAACGCGACAGCCGAGGATGTGGAGGACCTGCGGGCGCGGCTCAGGGAGATGGAGGCGGATGCCGCCGCGGGCGATGTCGACAACTACTTCTGGCGTCACGTCACGCTGCAGGAGCGGATGACCGAGATCGCCGGCAATGAGGCGCTGAAGACCATCCTGGACTCGCTCGCGCTGCGCACGCTCGTCCTGCGGCACGCGAGCCTCGCCCAGCCTGGCCGGCTGGCGGCGAGCGTGGCCGATCAGATCCGCATCTTCGACGCGATCGAGCAGCGCGACGGCGAACTGGCCGCGATCCTGCTCTCCCGTGCGACGGTGGCGGCGTTCGGCGCGATCGAGCTCAGCGCCTGGGCGGAGATGCAGGGCGAAGCGAGCGCCGACGGCGGGTCACAACCGGCCGGTACCGGGTCGGCGGCTGCGACCCAGCGCGGTGGATGACTCGTGCGGGGCAAGGTAGGTCCGGAACACCCCGCCCGGGTCGTACTTGCCCCGCAGTTGTTCGAGGCGGTCGGCCTGCGCCGGGTCGAGGCCGCGGTCGGGCCGGTCGCCGGGGTTGGCGTCGGAGAACTGGGTGCCGTCCGCCACGGCGGCCATCTCGTCCAGTGCCGCGTGGGCCCACTGCTCGTTGCGCAGATCGTCCGCCGGGTCCGTCCACACCGCGTTGGGCGAGAAGTACAGCCGGGACTGGGTTGACCAGCACGCGGTGGGACGTGGCTGGACATGTCCCCACAGCATCCACAACAGGAAGCTCTGTCGTGTCGGCAAGCTGTCGAGAATGTGTCGCCCGGCATGCAGGATGTCCGGCGCGGGAGCGTCGGTCCAGATGCCGTCAACGGCGTAGCGGTTGCCTTTCGGCATCATCATGTCGGAGAACGCGTACAGGTCGGCGAGAGTCGACGGGACGCGCTCGGTTTTCCGGATCGCCCGGGCGAGGAACGGCTGCGTACCGGTGACCGTGACCGGTACCGGATCGGACCTCCTCGTACGCCCGGACTGGGCCGCGCTCGGCGGTGCGCTGCCGGGACGGGTCGCCACGGTACGGTTCAGCGGCCCGCGCACCGACTACCACCTCGACACCCCGGCCGGCACCGTGATGATCCGCGAGGCCGGGCCGCCACGCCTGGCAGTCGGCGACGCGGCCCGCTGGGTGCTGCGCCGCGAGTGGCTCGTTTAGCATCTTCCGGGCCGGGAAGGCGGACAGCGGAGGCGATACCCCATGTCAGACAGCGAACAGACCTTCGAGCCCGGCACCGTCCACGGGCGGCCAGACGGCGGCCAGGTATCCGGGCCAACCGAGCAGCTCGGAGTAGAACTTCGCCAAGGCGCCGGGGTCCGGCGCTTCGTCGGCGTCGCGCCAGCGGTGCTGCCGCGGGCATTGAACCTCGTTCATCGTGGTGTTGTGGCAGTTCACGGCGTGGTTTGACAGGACTGTTGATTCTGCTTTGTGGCAGGCCGGGGTCTTGATCATGTTGGTCGGGTGCCTGGAGAGACGACGGTCTATGCGGCAAACGGGGTGTGCTCAAGGTAGTAGACGGTCAGCACGGCCTTGATCATGCGGGTGCAGCGGGATGGGCGGCAGCGCAGTTCGGTTGCCAGCACCCGGAACCATTTCAGCTGGGCGTT
>WNGL01009507.1_pt1 | contig 20096 bp, 10 predicted proteins | sample 5400591 | NCBI WGS metagenome assembly WNGL01 (sample SAMN13153377, study PRJNA577476) | soil metagenome | isolation source: 80 cm soil or saprolite under Garry oak tree replicate 1 | place: USA:California | collected 2016-06-15 | reverse complement strand
TCTTTGATCGAATTACGGTGACGAACGCGCCAGAACCGATGGTTCTGCCGGTAGCGGAGATGGCCCTGGCGTTGATGTTGACTGTCGTCCGCAGACTTCCCCAGTACGCGGCGGAGATGCGCGCCGGAGTTATCAGGACTAACGAGTACGTAAGTGAAGGTGAGACATTGCGGGGTCGAAGAGTGGGCTTCGTAGGTTTCGGTCGTGTCGGACAATGCTTAGCACGATTGATCGAGCCGCTGGGCGGCGAACTGAGTGTTGCTGACCCCTATTGCTCGGCCGACGCAGTCACCGCCAGGCAAGGAAAGTTAGTGAGCTTGGACGACCTGCTTCAGTCATGTTCAGTAGTGGTCCTGGCTGCGGCCTTGACGCCAGAAACGCGGAATCTTTTGGACCAGCGGCGGCTCGCGCTCATGCCGCCGGGCGCGTACCTGATTAATGTTGCCCGCGGCGGTCTAATTGACACGGAAGCGCTCGTTGCTGAGTTGAGCGCGGGCAGAATTACAGCAGCGCTTGACGTGACCGATCCGCTGGAACCGCTGCCATCTGATCATGAATTGCGCCGCCTGCCGAACGTTCTCCTGACACCACACATTGCCGCGGGCGGTCTCGAAACGCGGCATGCCATAGGCGCCGTCGCCGTCGGAGAGGTCGAAAGGTTCTTCAAAGGTGAGCCTCTGGAAAACGTCGTCACGCGCGAAATGTTGGCGACCATGACTTGAAAGTTTGCGGGCTGAGATGAGACGTTAAACCGCGATTCAGCTTTCATCGATGAGCGGCTCTCCCTCTGATTCACATGTAGCTTCAGGCGTGTGTCGGAAGAAAGGTCCGGAGGACCGAAATGTTTATAGAAATAGTGAGGAATATTGAACTCTTTCGGAGCGGAGCGAAATGCTCAGCATTTCGCTCCGCTCCGACGACCCATGGTACGGGTCGTTCACATTCTATAGAGATTTCGCCGCTACGCGGCTGTTTTCGTCGGGGGACTCCCTAAGCCGCGCGTAATTGAGCAAAGCACTCTGATGATGGACCATCTTTTGGTAGAACAGCAATTGGATCGTCTCGCAATCAAGAGCGTGACGGTTCATCACGTTCGCGTACCTCTCGTTGAACCGTTTCGTATCAGCAACGGCGCGATCGCCGAGAACGACGCAATCCTTGTTGAAACTAAAACGGCTGCGGGCGTAGTAGGTTGGGGCGAAGCGTCCCCGATGTCAGGTTCGTTCTACTCTGATGACACCCCGGAGAGCACATGGAGAGTGCTCAATACGCAGTTGATCCCGTCGCTACTTCAATGGGGCGCGTGTAATGCCACAACTTATTTCGAACGGTTGCGCACTCTACCGGGCGATGCCTTCGCGAAGGCGGGACTGGAAGGAGCGGTGTGGGACGCTTACGCACGCACCGTTGGCGCGCCGCTCTGCGAATTACTTGGCGCGCGGTCGCGTCCCATCCCGTCCGGCGTCGCGATTGGTATTTACGAGCAAACTTCAGAATTGGTTGAGCGCGTTGCCCTTTACATCGACCGGGGATATCGCCGCGTCAAGATCAAGATTCAGCCCGGCTGGGACGAAGAGCCGGTTGCCGCCGTTCGCACTCGGTTCCCTGACGTCTCGTTGATGGTTGATGCGAACGGAGCGTACGCGATTTCTGACGCGCCGGTCTTTCGTCGGCTGGACTCTTACTGCTTAACGATGATCGAACAACCTCTCGCTCGGGACGCCTATTTTGAGGCGGGAGAACTGCAAAAGGAGCTGTACACGCCACTTTGTGCCGATGAGTCTGCTCAATCGCTCGAAGCGCTCGATCAACTGATTGCGCTTAAAGCGGCCCGCATTATCAACATCAAGATCCAGCGCGTCGGAGGCCTGAGCGAGGCATTACAGATGCTTGGTCGCGCGCGAGCGGCCGGACTCGGATGCTGGGTCGGAACGATGCCTGAACTCGGGATCGCTTCAGCTCAGGGGCTGCATCTCGCGGCGCATGATGGTTTCACTTTTCCGACAGACATTGAAGCCTCTGCGCGTTGGTACGTCGACGACATTATTGAGCCGGCTATCGAGATTGATGCGCGGGGATTTATTCATTTGCCGGCCGGAGCCGGAACTGGATTTCAGGTCAATCGCAACAAGATTGAGCGATACACAATTGCCACCGAAGAGTTCAAGTCGTAACAGGTTTTGAAAAGACGGAGTTAGCCACCAGATGCGCGGCGCAGCTGCTAGCCGCAACCAAACCTACTCAAACTCCGGAGGAGCCGGATGTTTATAGCTAAAGGAATCACACAAAAATCGAGCTCCAGCGGAGCGCAATGTTCTAACCTCACGCGGCAACGAACGTGTCGCTCCTCCGGAGCTCGGGGGTTTTTGGAATTCGTGGGCCATAAATATTTCGTCCCTCCGGGACTGCGGAAAACTTTGTCATACACAGAGCCAGAGAGTTTGCACAGTCGGGATTGAAGAACCGGGAGGACTGGATTCCTATGAATCATCTGAAAAAGAGTCATTCGCATTATCGTGCCTGGCGGTTGCGTTTTGTATTTAGCATCGCAGTTCTATTCCTGGCCGTGAAGATTGTTTCGGCACAAGCCGTATCAGTGAGTCCGCGGGTGTGGGAAGCACCGCTCGTGATTCCTACTTACGAACTCGGACCGCCCAACCCGTATCCCGCGCTTCTCGACTGGCAACGGCGCAAGTGGCGGCCCGTCTATCCCTACCCGTTTCTGGATACATTGACAAACAAGCGCACGGAGAAGAGTTATAAGGCCGTATATTTGGAGAACGAATACCTGCGCGTCACGGTGTTGCCTGAATTAGGCGGCCACCTCTACGAAATTTTCGACAAGATAACGAACCGCGACGTGCTCTATTCCAACCCCGTCATGAAGTATGCGATGGTCGCGCTGCGCGGCGCCTGGGTTTCCGGTGGCATCGAGTGGAATTTCCCGGACGGCCACACGTTGACGACGGTCTCACCTATAGATTACGTCACGCGCACAGAACCAGACGGGAGCGCGACAGTAGCGGTCGGCGATACGGAACGTGTGCAGAGGATGCAGTGGCAGGTCATCATCAGGCTTCGTCCGGGGCGCAGGGTCGTGGAGACTGAAGTGACACTTAATAACCGCCAGCCCGTGCCCGGTCGCTACTGGTACTGGTCCACTGCGGGAGCGCCCGCGACTGCCGACATGCGTTTCATCTATCCGATGCGCGAAGCCTATCCCCACGCGTTCTGGCCCGTTTTTGCGTTCCCGAAGGAAAAAGGCGTAGACGTGGGAACTTATCGCGAAGTGCCGAACTTCCTATCGCTCTTTGCGCGCGATTCCAAACTGGATTACTTCGGCGTGTATTACGAAAAAGCTGATTGGGGCATTGTTCATGTCGCAGACCACCGAGAGATGGCGGGCAAGAAAACATGGACGTGGGGCACGGACGAGAACGGACACGTCTGGATTGATAAGCTGACCGATGGCGGTGGACAGTATGTCGAATTTCAGGGCGGGCGCTTCGAGACGCAAATGGAGCACGAGTTCATCGCGCCGCACCGCGTTGAGCACTTCGTCGAGTACTGGTTTCCGGTGAATCAGCTCGGCGGCGGCTGGCAGGCAGCCACGCGTGACATGGCCGTACGTGTCAATTATCAAGGTAACAGTGCCATCATCACTGCCAACGCGAACTCGCGTTTTAAGGATGCCGAATTCGTGGCCGAGCTCTGCGCTTTAAGAGATTGCAAGCGTAGTCAGCAGGTTGACCTCGACCCGGCCAGGCACGGGAACCCTGACTTCAGGCCAGCGACGCGACCGATTCCTGATCCAATCATTCCGACCAGCGCCGAGCAGGCTTATGTCGAAGGACTCGCGGCGGACAAGAAGAGTAGAGAGAGGGAAGCACGCGCGGCTTACCAGGAGGCGCTCAGGCGCGATCGCTTCGCACCCGCGCATATCGCGTTGGGCCTGTCTTACTATCGCAGCGGCGAGTACGAAAGAGCTGCCGACAATCTCCTGGAGGCGCTCAGGCGAAACAAGGACGCAGGTGACGCGCATTACTATCTCGGGCTCGTCAGACACGCGCAAGGGCGGAACGCCGAGGCGGCCGATCAGCTGATCCAGGTGGTACGTTCCGGGTATCGCGAGTCGATTGCGCGCTACGTGCTCGGTGAAATGGCGTTAGCTGATGGTCACATTGACGAGGCACTCGAAGATCTCTCACAAGCTGTAATACTCGACCCCCGCGACCTCAAGTCGCGCACCGTGCTCGCATTGGCCGAGCGTTTGAAAGGAAAACTCGATGCCGCAGAGCGACACATCGCCGCCGTCGTGCAGGAGATGCCAATTGATTATCTTGCGCGGCACGAACAGTACGAGATCAATAAGGCGCTCGGTCACGACAGCGACGCCAGGAATGCCTGGGTCGAATTGTGGCGGCTGCTCGCGCGCGAGCCGGACTCGGTGCTTGAGCTGGTCTTTGACTATGCGGCGGTGGGCCGGCGAGGCGAAGCACGTGAAATTCTCGAGGAGGCGATCAGAAGAATTGAGCAGGGAGCGACCAGCACCGAGCAGGCTCGAGCGACCGGCACCTATTCAAGAGGTGTCTATCCGATGCTACATTACACGCTCGGTTACTTGTTTGAGCAGGACGGTGATCAAGATCGTGCACGAGCACAATACGCGCTGGGCGCGAAGGGAGATCCAGCTTTGGTCTTTCCACATCGCGTTGAAGAGATCAAAATTCTTCGGGACGCCGCTGCCAATCCCACTGACGGTCGCGCCGCCTATTATCTTGGTAATGTCCTGGCGTCCAAAGATCGAAATGAGGAGGCCCTGGCGGCGTGGCACGACGCAGTCGATCGCGAACCTTCAAATGTCATCGCGCGACGCAATCTAGGGCGCGCTTTGTGGGTCGTGAGGGGCAAGAAGGAAGAGGCGGCGCGGCAGTATGAGTACGCTATCAGGGAAGCGCCAAGTGACTTTCGCTTGTACATTGAGTTCGACCGGTTGCTCGGCGAAATGGGTGCGACAGAGCGACGCTTGAAGTTGCTTGAGGGCGGGCCCGCTGCCGTCAAAGCACAATCAGCTTACGTTCAGTCGCTCGCAGCAGCATACGTTGACGCTGGAAGATTCGCGGATGCGGCAATGTTGCTTGAGAAAACGCTTTTCACTTCCGGCGAAGGCGAGGACGCGGCGCTGGCGCTCTACCGCAAGGCGCATCTGGGACTCGCACACAAGTACCAACAGTCAGGCGATCATCTGAAAGCGGCGGCCGACTTTGCAACGGCGACGGAGTATCCACGCAACTTCGGCGTCGGGCGCCCCGCAATGCAGTCGCAGGCTCGGGAGTACGTGGCCGCAGCCCGAGAATACGAAGCTGCCGGCCAGCGCGACGAGGCCGAGCGTTGGTGGCAGCGCGCCGCCATCGAGGAACTCAACCCGCCGACGCAACCGGAAGAGCCCTGGTCAGAACATTACTTCTACAAAGCCGTGGCCCTTGAACATACCGGGCGGCAGGCGGAAGCCCGCGCTCTCTATGAACGTCTCGCGCGACTGAATGACGACCAGCGAATGCTTGAGAGCGAGCCATGGCCACCTACCGGCGCGATCCGTTTTGGACTTGCAGGGGCGGCCCTGAAGGCGCTTGGGCGTACAGCGGAGGCGCGCACAGCGCTTGAACGCGCGTTGCGGATGGACCCACAGAATGAACTCGCGCGCTCGCAGCTCGCCGAATTGAAAGCGAGTATGCGAACCGGCACGTAGGTAAACCGAAAGCTGGAACCTTTCATGGTAGAGGAAGAGACACAGTATGAATAGGACCGTCTCTGGGCTGGTACAAAACTTTGGGATCTCTTGCGCTCTTGTTGCCTTGGTTTATTCTCAAGGTGGCACGCCCGCCGGCGCGCGAATCGGGCAAACAGATCCTTCGCGCCAGGCGCAGTTGGTCGAAGCCAACGTTATCGCGACACATGCTTATCAAGTACTGCTAGCGAAAAGATCGGGCAAGAGCGATGCGGTTTGTTATCAAACGCGTAAGCTCTCGGATGGCGAGCTTGAGGCGCTCGCTGAACATCAAGGCAAGTTGTTGAAATCCGACATTGCCGCGCTAAGGACTTGGGTTCGCCACGGCCAGTCAAGCTTTGATCCTGCAGATGGAGATCGGTTGCAGGAGGAGTTTGCCTTCTACATAGGACTCGGGCTTCCTGTATACGTTGGTCAACTCAATCTACCTGGCAGTGATGGGGCGATGCTCGCAGTTGGTCAGCAGCTTGCCGCCCAGACATGCGTTTCCCCTTTTGAGACGAACGCCGCTGCATGGCAGATCGCCGGGCGCAAGATCTGGAACTGGGGCGAAAAGAACCTGCATATTCGCGATGAGAGAGTGCTTGCTTCAGAGCTATTGAGCGAGCCTGATGTCAAAATCTTGCTGCCGCGCCTGCGCGAGCTACCCGCCCAGCGGATCGCAGTCATTGGACATTCCTTCACAATGGGCCTCCACTGGTCTTCGCCATCGAGCTTCGTCCCCATCGTCATTGATATCTTCCGTCGCGAAAATCCCAGAGTCGAATTCAAACAGTTTGCCGCCGGCGGCTTGACCGCCTCGCGCGCAAAGCAACGGTTTTATCAGAGCGTGCTCGACTGGAAGCCGGACAAAGTTCTGTTGGTAGTGATGACGCGCACGGGTGAGGATTACGATGCGCTCAAGCAACTTGGTGAAGGCTTCGGTGCGTCGGGCATCAAGACTTCGATGTTCGATGAACTACATGATCCTGAAAGCGTCAAGCCGGGCACGGTTGAGCGGGCGGTTAAGGTTGCACGCGCGGCCGGGATCGAGATCATCGAGGTCGGCAACACCTTATCGGCAGCTCCCGATAGGGCAAAGTTCGTCTGCCTCGACGGCACACACATGACAGAACCCTATCATCGATTGATGGCGAAAGAGTGGCTGAAATTTCTGGTGAGCGCGCAAGAAGCGAAACAAAAAGTCGCTAGTGGTCCTCCATAAGATGAGACGAATGTCAGGCTCGGAATTAGCAGCATGAGACATCAGCTAACATTTCTTGGCGTGAGTTTGTGGGTGAGGCTAACCCTCGCGGTATGTCTCGCCCTCGCCAGCGTTGCCGGTTCTCATCCCGCGTGTGCACAAACTGCTTCCAGGATTATCAGGCCGCGCATGCTGATCGGCGAGCATGACCCACTTACGGGCTTCACCGTTTTGCGAGCCCGATATGCTGCCGGCGCCCGTCCTTCAGACGACATTGCCGGTTGGGCGCTCACCTACTTGCTAACGGGCGACGAATCTTTCGCGCGACGGGCAGTCGAAGAGGTGCGGCGCACGCACCCGCCGGAGCAAGTCGGTTCGCGCACCTACCCCGATTACGTAAAGTGGTCGCTGGCTTTTGACTGGCTTTACAACTACGCGGGCTTCGACACGCCGCTCAAGGATCGCATCGGGCTCGAACTCTTAAAGGCCGCTGAGCGGATGATGGCTGATCAGTCGCTCAAAGACACGCATCTGGCGATGTACCACAACTACCCGGTACGATATCTGACGCTAGCTGTGTTCGCCCTTATAGCCATCGAAGGTCATCCTTCTCTCGAGGCGCGCGCGGCACCTTTACGAGCTCATGCACGAGAAGTGTTCGATCACATACTCGACCTCACGGACTTCATCACGCCTGACGGCGGCTATCATGAGTCAATGGACTACCAGCGCATCACCTACGCGCCGCTGGCCCTGTTGGCTGAGTTGTTCCGGACCGCCGAGAACAACGACCCCGCGCGGCGTTACACGGTTTTTCATCACTATACAGATACGTACCTCTACAAAGTCCTGCCCGACGGGACGACTGCGCGCGATGATGACAATGAGTTTCCTTACTTGCAGTGGGAGGATAACATCTGCCTCGGATACGCCATCAATCGTTTCAAAGATCCATACGCCGCTTGGATGCTGCGGAAGAGCGGTTGGCCTTCCACCGATAAGTGGCGAATTCCGATCACACAGTTTTTGTGGAATGACCCTGATGTGGTCTCGCGCAACCCCGCCTCGACCAACGAAGCGGAGCTTTCGCGACACTATCTCTTCCGAGGCATTGGCCATCTTGTCATGCGCGACGGCTTCGGGGCCGATTCGACCTGGATACAATTCAACTCGGGCCCATACTTTGCCAAGCATGACCACCTCGATCAGAACCACTTTGTTATCTACCACAAGGGCTATCTCGCCACTGAGAGCGGAGCGGATTACACCGACACGGAAAGCCCGCATTACTTGAACTACTACCGACGCACCATCGCGCATAACTCCATGCTGGTTTACAAGCCGGGAGAAAAATTCTTCTGGGCAGAAAACCTTTGGCCCGCGGCTAACGACGGTGGACAGCGGATGGATTCGTCGCGTTACTGGAACACGGTGCGCAGCCGCGAAGATTTCGAACGCACGCGCGATCTCTGGGACACAGGACGCATGGAAGCAACAGACTATGTGTCTGGCATTTACCATTATGCGCGCGGCAACGCAACGCGCGCCTACCACCCTACAAAAGTCCAGCGCTTTACTCGCGAGGTAACCTACGCGCCCGGCAACAATGTGTTGGTGGTCTTCGATCGCGTGCGCAGCACCGACCCAACCTTCAAGAAAGTCTGGCTGCTGCATGGTGTGAGCGAGCCACGCGTCGTCGCCGCTGAAGCCGGCCGTGCGATCGGTAATGGCGGTACCGAGTACGCAAATGCTTCGGTCTTCACTTACGAAGATGGGCAAGGGCGACTGCGCGTCCACTCTCTGCTCCCGCGCGAGCGAGAGGTCGTGAAGCGCGGCGGGTCAGGCCGATGAGTTTGGCGGCGCGTGGGGTACGGGAAAGAATTGGCCGCTTGAGCCGGCCCAGGGTGGGCCCCTCCCAACGGATCCGTATCTACGAAAGATGTGGAAAACATTTTGGGGCGATGACTTCAATCGGTTGCTGCCTTCAAACACGCGCGCCGTAGTGCCGGCTGCCTGGCGCGTCGAAGTTTCGCCGGCGAAGCCCGCAAAGGAAGACTTCTTTCTGCACGTTCTGGAGATTGGAGAACGCGGAGACGCACGTTCGCCACGCGTCGAATTGGTGGATGGTTCAAATTTGATTGGCGCGCTTGTCGAAGGCGGCATGATTACGCTCTTCGCAACCATTGAAGGACCCGTCACGGAAGGCGAAGTCACCATCCCGGATGTCGAGACGAGTTCGTTGCTGATCACGGGTCTGAAGCCGCATGGGAAGTATGAGCTACAGATGACTGGCGGTCGGGCCAACTGGCGCGGCGGCCTTTTCAATGGCGTACCCGCCGGGAGTTACATCGCCGCGGCTAATGGCTCGGGAAACATGTACCTCCCGTTCAAGGGTCGAAAGGACGGACGCCTGCGTGTGCGCCTTCTTTCGCCCGAATAATCTTTGACTCGGATCATTATCTGCTTAGGAGTCTGTAGGGAAAAGAGTCTCTCGGTGTTCTCCGTGCTTCCGTGGTGCATATTTTCATTACCAATTTCAACACTGAGACACGGAGTTCACGGAATTTACACGGAGAAATCGCATCCTTCCGGGTTCGTGTGGTACATACAAATCGCTTCTATCCGGCGTCGTAATTTCAAAACTTAATTCTGATGCGAAAAAGAAAGGGACTCTGGCAGCTCGAGGAGACGATTCAGCGATATAAGAATGCCTGGCTGGAAGTCTGGGAGGATAGAGTCATAAGACCCGACGACCAGGTCGGGAGTTTCGCTACCGTTAAGATGAAGCCGGGTGTGTCAGTGCTTGCTATGGATGAAGAAGGTCAGATTTATCTGACCGGCGAATTTCGCTATGCCGTCGAGCGAGAGAGCATTGAGGCGGTAAGCGGGGGTATTCAGGCGGACGAACTGCCCTTGAGTGCCGCTCGTAGAGAACTTCGTGAGGAACTCGGCATCGAGGCTGCCGAATGGACCGATCTCGGCTCGGTTGATCCATTCACCGCTATCATTCACTCTCCAGCTCGCCTGTTTCTCGCCAGGAAACTGAGCTTCTGCGAGCCGGAATGCGATGATACGGAGATCATTCGAGTGGTAAAGGTGAAGTTAAGCGAAGCCGTGCGGATGGTGATGGAGAGCGAGATCACACATGGCCCAAGCTGCGTTTTGATTCTGAAGACAAACTATTTCTTGAACAGCGAGAAGGCAGGAATTCCCAGATGAACATCCGAAATAAAACGTTACTGATGGTCCTCGCCACATTTTTTTGGTCGTCTCTCACGGTCAATGGCCAGGCTCCGCGTTTGCCAGTCTATGAGGTGGCACGCACAGCCACGCCAATCAAGGTGGACGGCAAACTGGATGATCCGGCTTGGGCAAAGACCCGCGGCGTGGGCAATTTCGTCAACAACTTGGATGGTTCTCCGAGTCAGTACAAGACCGAAGCGAAGCTACTCTATGACGATAACTTTCTTTACTTCTCCTTCCGCTGCACGGACGACAACATTTGGGCCACCCTCAAGCGGCGTGATGAGCACCTTTGGGAAGAGGAGGTCGTGGAAGTTTTTCTACAGGCTGACCCGCATCAACCAAGCTACATCGAGCTGGAGGTAAATCCGCTAGGCACGATGCTCGACATTTATCTTCTCGACGTGCGGAAACCGCTGCACTATGAAAGTTGGAACAGCGAGAAACTGGAGTGGGGAGTGCAGGTATTCGGAACTGTGGACGGAAAGGGTGGAGACCGCGAATGGACTTGTGAAATAGCCCTCCCAATGGAAGACATCGTGACCGCGCCTCACCTTCCGCCGCAGCCGGGAGATCACTGGCGTTTAAACTTGTACCGGGTCGAGAAACTGCCGACCCCCGCGGAGTTGGCCTGGTCTCCGACGCTCAAAAGTGATTTTCATTTTCCTAGCAGGTTTGGCGAGATAGTTTTTACCAATCGGCAAGTTCACTGAATTCCAGCGAGCGAAAGAGCGACCGCTATCCAGCGCTGAAGCGCTGGGCTATTTTCAACCGTCCGCTTCGCGGACGAAAACGTACGCAAGTTACCCGAAATGAGACTTTTTGTAGAAAGGATCACTCGATTAGTGAGATTGCAGTCCCAAACGATCTGCACACTCGCGCAGGATAGCGGCTTCCCATTCGGGGCGGACGGGGTTTCGCAGGTGCGCTCTATCTGAGGGAATCTTCCCCAACAATTTTAGAAAGATTGCAGCGGAATGTTTATAGGCCGGAACCGGTGCGCGGAACGCCACATTCCCGAGGTGCTGCAATGCGTCGGAGAGTGCGTAATAGGCGGGATCGCTGCTTTCCCAAAGACGGTCGCGCTCGGCAAACTTATCAGGCACGAATGTCGCCAGTCCTAGAAAGTAATCGGAACCGTACTCGATCATGTTGATGCCGAGATCGTTGCCGGTGTAGATGCGAAAGTCCGGCCTCAGCTCGTCGCGCATTACCAACCTCTCGATCTCCTTCACACGATCCAAAGAAGAATGCTTCAGTCCCTTCAGTTCCGGGACATCCAGAAGTCCACGCATTGTCTCGTTGTCAAAAATCTCACCGTTTGGCGCAAACACCTGAGCGAGCTCGAAACCGATAACCTCCCGATAGCCTCCACATGCCGCGCGGTAGACAGCGATCTTCTCGCGCGATTCTCGACCGTGAAGTCGCGCAGTCTGAAAGATAATGGGTGTGCCGCCGCGAGCAACGATCTGATCCATTTGGCGGCGATAAAGAGAAACGACGTCGCCCTCCAGACCCTCGATGTAAGCGCCGGCAATGAAGGTGACTCCCGCACCCAAAGCTTCGCGGGTCCACTGCAACACCTGTAGGCGCTCCGACTCGGTCAAATAATCGACATAGCCGGTATCCATGTTCACGGCGTTTGTCAGTCCAGCTTCGTGTGTAGCTCGCAAGTGTTTTTGAAAAGCTTCGACCGCGATCGAGCCGTCTGGCTCGAAGGGCAGAAGGGCCGCGGCGATACCGTGAACCTTTCGACGCGGTTGCAGCCGCGCAATAACATCTTCAACTTTCACTGTGATTGTTCAAGTTCGGCGCTCCCCGCCGGTGGTGCCAAATTCACTCGATTGTTTTAGTAGTTTGACGGAGCTTCAACTGCTTGAGTCGAACCGCGTCGTCTGATTGCTTGTAATAGTCGTCCAGCGGGTAGCAGCCGGAAGGCAGCCCAGCGCGCGGTGCATTCGTGCAGTCGCTGAAAGTGCGGCAGAGATGCTTTCGTCGTACACCCTGACCGCGGATCACATCGAGCGGTAGCGTGGGATAAGCGAGCGCCATGCGCCCGAGACCTACGCAGTCTACCCATCCTTCGCGTACAGCGCCCTGGGCGACGTTCGGAAGAAAGTCTTGCAGGTAACTGTAGCCCGACCCGACGGTGATCAGATGCGGGAATTTTTGTTTTAGCTTGTGTGTCACCTGCATCTGTCGCGCGACGCCCAGTAACGGATCTTCAGGCGGCTGATAACCGTCGGAGGGCGGATAAAATGCGGGACGCTGAACGTGCGGATTGTAGTAGGGACTGCCCGCTGAAAGGTTGATAAGCCTGATGCCTAATTCGTTGAGCAATGACAGAAATCGTAGTGGCTCAGTGAGGTCCGGCTCCAGAGGATTATCAGTGTTGACGCCGAAGCCCCAGCGATAGGGGAGCAGCGCTTTGAATGATTCGGGCACGCCAGGGCCGGGTTTACCCGGCTCAGACCGTTGGAGGTCCGGTCTGAATGGAACCGTGTCAAAAGCGGAGAGACGCACTCCTATGATCAGGCGTGGAGCAATGGCATGGACGGCCGCGACGACTTCGCGCAGAAAGCGCGTGCGGTTCTCGAAGCTGCCGCCATAATCGCCGGCGCGAGTGTGCGCACTCAGGAACTCATGCCCGAGATAACCATGGCAGTGTTTGATGTCCACGAAATCGAAGCCTGCCTCATGGGCAAACCGCGCGGCGCCCTGAAAGTCCTCAATAACTTGGCGGATCTCCTCGTCGTTCAGGACCGGATAGTCGTTAGGAATACCTAGTCTCTTGTCTAATATCGGATGGTGGTAGAGGATCCGTGGCTCAGGGCGGTCGTGAATGTTGGGGCAACTGTACCGGCCCGAATGGGTCAGTTGCAAACCGATTATCAAACCTGCGTCCGAGCCGACGGCGCGGCGGTGCTCGGCAACCAGGGCACCGCGAAGCTTAATTAGATCCGCGTGAGCATGCCGGCCCATGACTAGCTGATTGGGGTTGGCGCGCCCGTCATGGCACACTGCCACCGCTTCGCCACCCCAGATCAGCTTCGCGCCGCTCGCTCCGAAGCGGCGCCAACGGCGAAACGTCAACTCAGTAGGCCGTCCATCTGGTGTCCCGTCCCAGCCTTCCATCGGTTGGATGGCGAAACGGTTGCCTAAAATAAAGTCATCGACTCGCAACGGCTGCGCAAGCGGGGAAGCATCACCCGCGATGAGATTCTGGTCGCACGGAATCGAGATGCGCGACTCTCGCAAGTACCTCTGAAATGTCTCTACGTCACGTACGCCGCCGAGACGCAAGAAAGGTTTGTCGCTTATTGGCATTCAGATTGACTTCTGTCATTCACACCGGGATGAAGGAGTGTCGGAAAAATAGCCGCGTAGCGGCGGCGTGTTTATAGATGCCGCAACCACCCTGATTTTGCCTTCCGAATTGAGCGAAATGCTGAACATTTCGCTCAATTCGGAAGGGGTGAAACCAGAAGCTCTCTTCAGCTATAAACATTTCGTGCCTACGGCACTTTTCCTACAGGCTCCTGAAGCCGTGTGTGAATGAGACAGCACCGCCGCGTATGCCGATCACTTCAAAATAATCTTTGTCTCGCTGGTCGCGCCCGTCAGTACATCTGTCGCTCTGATCGTGTACGTGCCCGGGGGATCATTGAGCGCCGAAGGCAGAACGAAACCCCTGGTCGCGTTGTCTAAGAGCACGTTACTTGCGTAAGCCGGAAGCATCGAGCCATCGGGCGCAAACACATGGCAGCGAATCAGCGTTCGTCCTGGCCTCGAGGAGGCAATTGTGAAGGCCGGATGCTCGCCAAGCGAGGCGGCCGCAGGGCCACGTAGCGTGATCGTATTCTCAGTCGAACTCAACCCGAGCACGACGGCATCGCCGACGAGCACGGAAGAATGGACGACATCGGTGTAACCGAGGCGGTTACCGGAACGAACGTCGGTGACATAGAGTTTGCGCGGCAGCTTGATGGTGATCTCCTGCCTGGCCACCTTCCCCAATGCGGCGTCGTTATAGATGGTCACGCCGTCCTGCCCGACGATCCGTTCGACGGCGACGTTGTCTTTAACGATCGTGAGAATTTCCTCATCGCCGAAGCGGTAACGAGCAACCTGCGCTTGTTCGAGCCGCTTGCCGTCAGCAGACGAGACTTCGACGGCGGGTTGCACACCCGCGCGGGCGAGTATTGCGTTCACAAGTGAACGACAGTTGCTACCGCCAAACTTCTGGGCGCGTTGCTTTGCATAGGTGTCCAGGAGGGTGTTGAGATACAAAGCCCAGCCCTTGCCAACACGGCGAGCAATGACTGCGTCGGTGTTGCCGATGCGAACGAGGGGTGTGCCGCCCGCCGCCTTAATGCCAGGCTCGGCGGCAATCGTTCCGCTCAAATCTTTCGCTTGAAGGCGCCAACGCGCGCCTTCGTCTGTAACCATGACAATGCTGCCAGGATGGTCGTCCGTAGATTTAAGCGAGCGCTTGTCGGAAGCAAGAACAGTGATGCCGAACAATTCATTCAGCAGTCCTGTTTGTTGCCAGGCGCAGTGCTGATCCATCACGCCCACCGCAGCGTCCGCGACTACCACGCCGCCTGCCTGGACGAAAGCTTCGATGGCCTTCGCCTCGTCCTGTGAAAGCGCGAGCGATAACGGCAAGATCAAAACCTTGTACCTACCGTTAGTGAGCTTGCCTTTCTCCAACTGCTCAGAGGAAACGAAATCGAACTGCATCCCCAGATCTTTGACGACCCGCACCCAGCCGTCGCGGTTGGCCGGAAAACTCAAACCAGTTTTCTTCTGAGCCTCATCCTCGTCATCCTCGTTGCGCTGGTGGTAACCGAGGATGCTGGCGCCGTGGATTGACGGCATCGAATAATGGATGGCGATGCCGTCCTGTTGGCGCGCGGACTCCATCAGGAGCTTGCCGATGCCCTCGAACTTCAGTGACTTAAAAGCCACACCCATGTCTCGTGCCGACTGCGAATAGGTCAGGTCAGGATTGAGAAAGGAATACATCCAGAAGACATTCGGATATAGAACGTTGTGAACCGCCGCGGTCCAGATAGCATTCTGCACTGCCAGACCGTGCGAGCCGTAGCCTGTCCAGAAGCCGATCATGGCGTCGGGCTTGGCGAAGGAGCGGTGCATGTCCCACTGATTTCCGCCGTCGTATGAGAGGAAGTCGTCGATCACGCGGTCGAGGCGCGACCAATCCGCACCATCGTAAGCGTTGGTCGCCTGCGTGCCGGAAACGGCGATATGTGCGTCCCCGTCACCCTGGACGACTGCGTCACGCACGGTCTGATAAGCGCGCGCAAAGGTTATTTCCATGAAAGTGCGGTGGTCAGCCCAAGGTGCAAAGTTGCCGCTTTTGCGGGCCTCTTCAGTAGTAGATGGGACTACCTCTCCCCAGTCTTTGAAATTCGTGTGCCACTCTCTGTTGAGCGCGGAAACCTTTCCGTACTCCTGCTGTAACCAAGCGCGGAAGTCGGCGAGAGTTTGCGGACTCCAATCGAAGTCTACCGCGTCGCCGTAGGAAGTAAGCGAGCCTTCGTCGCCGACGAAGTAGTAATCCATGTTATAGCGCGCCTTGTTGCGGGCGGCGGCGCTCACGATGTCGGAGAGCGCCTTCATGAACGCCGGGTCGTTAAAGGATGGCGTGCGCCGCAGAAACTTTTTGTCGCCGGTGCGCTTGAAGAGTTCTTTCTTCGTCAGATAGCCAAGCGCCTCAAAGTCGCCGGCTCGTTGATACTCGGCGATGGCCCGTTCCATGCCTTCAGTCGTCGTGGGCCCGCGGTCGTACCAATACACGCCGAACGTGCCGCGTGGGATGTTAAGCGAGTTGTCCACCTCATTGCTCCAGGTGAAGCCCGTGTCCGCAGCCACACCACGCAGCATCCGCATCCGTGTGTCTTGCAGGTAGTGTTTGGTGCCACCGAAGGAGACCAGCGCTGTGTACTCTTTCGTGCGGCGCGTGTCCTGTACAACCATCACGGGCTTGGCCCGGAGTTGATCGACGATGGCGCCGCGTTCGTCAACTAGTTCGGCGATGACGAGCGCGAACTTGCCCAGGAAGTCCGTGAGCGCGTAAGTGAATGTCCGCTCACCCCGCGCTGGCTTCGAGAGAACGGCTAGGAGTCGGCCCAGATCGTCCTCCACCTTCATACGCATCTGGAGGCCAGACAGATCTCCCGCGGCGCGCAGTACGGCACTCAAAGTCTCGCCGTTTTTGTAAACGTCCAGAGCCGGTTTCGCGAGCGTCATCATCGCCCGTTTAGGAGTCAGGAAGGTGGCCGCTCCCCAGTTGAGCGTCACGCCCGATTGCTCGTCGCGAACGATAACATTAAAAATCTGACGCCCCCCGGGCCAACCGTTGGAAGGACGCAAACCGGCCGACGGTATCTCAATCACGTTGTCGCCAACGGCGAGGTTCTGCGAGACTCGGCGCGACCCGAGTGCTTGCCCGAATTCATTCTTGCCCGTGACTTCAATCTCCACACGGCGCGGCGCATTTGAAACGAGAGCGAGCTTCAGGGTAGAGGGTCCCGCCGTTAGCGCCCTGGTGCGGACACCCACTTCGCGGCCGGTGGCCCACAGGATCGCGCGGGCGAGTAACCCATATTGGTACTCCCAGTAATCCCAATAGGTTTTCGTCTCCACTGGGTCTACGCTCTTCGGCGTGAATCCCTGCTCGACATACGCCAGCGCCACCACGCGCCCCTTCCCGTAATTCTTCACCGCGACGATCGGATACGCGCCCGATCTAATTAGCACATCACCATTAGCTCGATATTTGTAAAAAGGACCGCCGACGTTGCCTTCGGGCAGCAGGTCGAGTGACAGCCCTTCGGTGATGAAGTGCTCTTGGGCGACCTCCCACTTGCCTTTCGTTACGGCATCCTGGTTAATCTCAGGATAGCCGCGCTCGTTGACAGTGTCGTCCGGCACATCGATTAATGGCGAGATGTCCCAAATGCGCACGTCGCCTGCCGGTTCATCGCCTTTGAAGGGATGACCCTTTATGTCGCCAACGAACGGATGCAGCAGAACGAGGCCCGCGCCCTGTCGCACGCGGCGGATGATGGCGTCGCGTGTCGCGCGCGTCATGCGTGACCAGCCGTTGAGGCCGGGTATGACCAGCACCTCAAACGGCGCCGGGCCGGTCAGATCTTTTTCGACGTAACTATAGACAGTCTGGAAGTCATCGCGGTCGCCACGGTACTCGTGTCCATAATAATCGCCGACACCCCAGCAGTTGATGTCCCACTCGCGGTCGATGGAGACAGTGGTTGGTTCAGGCTGTAACCGCCCCATCAACTCGACCATGTCCCGGCCGTATTGGACCGACGGAATGAAGAACGATTTGATCGGTCCGCCTGGAAGTCTCGACGCCCAGGCCACGTGGGGCGTCACGACCGCCGTGGAGTAAGTGATGTCGTTCTTATGAAACGCGCTGCCACCGATTTCACGCTGCTGTCCATGGCTGCGTGGCGTCAAAGTCGCTAGCAGAAGAAGTGCGAGCGAGGTCGATCTGAACATCTTCATAGAATCTGAAGCCAGCAGGATGTCAACCATTCGGACTCCTGTAGTTAAGCTAGAATGAAGCACTTGTTTGGCCGAACAAAAAATAGATATTAGTATCCACTGTATTTAAAATAAAATCCAAAGTTGTCAAGAAGGGTCTATAAGTGGCAGTGTCCTTATTTGAAGTTTTGGAACAGAACCGCGAGCGGTAGCGAGCGGGTATCCCGTCGAACAGCCATCGACCCGCTCGCTACTGCTCGCGGTTCTGTAGGTCCGCCGCAAACTAGGACACCACCCGCGATCTTAAGAAGCGCGGGCGTGTTTTAAAAACAGGAGCATGAAGTGCAACGAGCCATAAGTGTGATCTTCATCCTTTCGGCAACCCTCAGTCTCCACCTGAACGTGAGCGGCAAAGCTCCACCTTCGCCGGTTTTCTACAAGACAGAGAATTCCGACGAGTGGGTGAGCCACTCGCTGCATATCCAGCAGAGATACGCTCGCGTTCTTGTCGTTGATGCCTCCGGCCATCGTCCGCAATTTATTGACGTTGCCCCGCTCAATCTTAACTCACGTGAAAATGACAAGCTTGGGTTGGCGCATCAATATAAAGTCCATGCGGTCTTCAAGACTCTACAGGAGGCGGCAGATGCGGCCAGAGGCGGTGATCTTGTCGCCGTGATGCCGGGTACCTACACGGGTTTTGTCGTCGAAGACAAAATGGATGCAGGTGACTGGCGATATATTCATTTCAAGGCGATGGGAAAACCAGGCGAAGTGACGATCAATCAGCCCTCACGCGATCCAGATTGGATGATTCTCTTGCAAGCCACGCATCATGTGATCGTGCAGGGCTTCAACCTAGCGGGAAGTACCGGCCCCGGTCTTGAGCCGAAAGGGCCACGTGCAGGCATCATGCTCGACGGGGACTTTGGCCGCAGTGGCAAGCAGACGCATCACATCGTGATCGTCGACAATTTCTCGCACAACCATCGCAAGTGGGGCCTGCATTCGACAGACACTCATACGGTACTCCTGCAAAATAATGTCTTCGCTCTCTCTGCGCTCGAGCATTCCGCTTATGCATCGGACGGTTCTGACAATTACGTCATCCGTCGAAACATTTTTTTCGGCAGTCGTGCTGGCGGTCTACAGTGCAACCTGGACACAGTCAGCTCATTTCACGAGCTATTGAAGCACCCTCTGCTCAAAAACTATCGCCAGGAAAAGCCGACGCGCGAGTGGGCTTTGGGACTCGTCAAACTGGCGACAGAGAAATTCGGCGAAAACAATTTTCCTGACGGGAAAGGAATTAACTTCATCATCGAAGAGAATGTTATCAACGCCAACGGCAAAGGTGGGGGCGGATCGCTCAACCTTGCAAGTCTACAAGACTCTCTAATTCAGAACAATCTTATCTACGGAAATTTCAATCACGGCATCGCGCAGTGGGACGACGCCAATCCTTATGACGAAGCTTACGTTGAGCCGGGTCCAATTTCGCCCGGCCAGGTTAAGAGTCCGGCTGACCTGCCACTCTGGGGCTGTCACGGCAATCTGGTGCGGAACAATACCGTGCTGATGAACAATCCGGGACGCGCCGCCATGCAATGTCGCAACGGCAGTTGGGGAACAAAGATGCGCAATAACATCTTTATCAATGACCAGCCGTCCTCGATAGAAATTTTCAACACCAGCATATATCGCCTCGATTCAAGCTTTAATGTCATCAACACTCTGAGCTATACGGGTATGAACCCATCACTCAAGAGTCTGGCGCGGGTCTTACCAGAAGGCGCGCGGACCACTACGGACATCACGCAAGAAAGGACTGCGCGAGACTTTGTCCATTATGGTAATGAGCCATGGATTATCCTTGCAGGGAACTGGTGGCGGCTCAATCCAAACCGCCCTGATTTTCGTCCGCGGGTTGACTCGCAGCTCTTTGCCAACTGGGGGGACTCTCGGGAACTTCCCCCGCGGGACCTTGAAGGTCGTAAGCGGCTCAGTCCATCTATCGGAGCCCTTGAACCCTTAGCGAGCCGCTAACTAAAAATAGGAAGCCGCCTGAAGAGAGGGAGAGATGAAAATGAACTGCTCATCATTTCGTCCGTGGCCCGCAACGTTGCTGCTGTTGTGCTTGCTCGCGTTCGGCGCAGGATTCTTCCTCTTTTCAACAAGCCCGCTGCAACAATCCGCCTCTGCCGAACAGCAGCAACGAGTCATAATTGAGTACAACGTGCGCACGCGCATGCGTGACGGTGTTTCGTTGGTGGCTGACATTTATCGCCCCGCCAAGCCGGGCAAGTTTCCAGTTCTGCTGGTGCGTACACCCTATGATCGCAAGGG
>WNGL01004102.1_pt1 | contig 20103 bp, 18 predicted proteins | sample 5400591 | NCBI WGS metagenome assembly WNGL01 (sample SAMN13153377, study PRJNA577476) | soil metagenome | isolation source: 80 cm soil or saprolite under Garry oak tree replicate 1 | place: USA:California | collected 2016-06-15 | reverse complement strand
TGCTCTTCTTTCTTTTGGGTTAATTGCGTATGTAGCCCTGTCAGGACCTTGCGATACTTTTTATCGCTCTCAGGCCACTTCCGTCGTGCGGCTTTATTTTTTTTATGGATCTCCATCAGGTTCATCATGGGCATCATCAAGGTAAAGAGAGCCATTGGCAGCAGAAATGTAAGTTGTTGCATAAAGTTTTTTGGATTGAGAGCAACGTTGGTACCCAAAAGAACACTTATCATCACTAATGGAAGCAATATCGAAGTCATCCCCGGCTTTTCAGGAAGAGGCGCCTTTATTGGTGGAGCTGGAATTACCACGGTACCTTGAGGAGGCAAAGTCCAAATGCGCGGGGGTCGATTAAATGGCTCACGCACAGGGCTAACTCCTGATGCAGGAGCGTGATGAATTGTGGAGTCTGCGATGCCTCCTCCTTGCAACTTATCAGTATCCGGCTGGCTTCCATATTGAGCCTCTAGATTTGTAACAGTTTGCTGCATATACACATCGTTCTCGTCTACTTTACTTCTTTAGTAGCTTCGGCAAGTACCCCATCCGGGCCGAGGTAGTCACGCATTAATTGTTTGATGCCTATGGATTCACCTGGCTAATGCACATATAATACAGTTGTGGAGAGACTCCTCATAAAAATCTATGGTATACCTAATCGGAGAAATGCCCATATTTCTGAAAGGCAGAACGATTTAGTTGAGGGGTTGCCTCAGTACGACTTCCTATTATGATCAGGGCACAACTAATTGATGAAGAATGTTGAGTAGGACATCGGGTTCAAAGGGCTTAATCAGGTATTCGTCCGCCCCTAACACAAAGCCTGTTGTAGGTTCTGAGGTGGCGGTAAGCATAATGACGGGAATGGAAGCCGTAGCCGGGTTGGTCTTCAACTGATGGAGAATTTGCCAACCATTTAAATCCGGCATCATCACATCAAGAACGACGGCACTGGGACGCAACTCACGAACCATTTCCACAACTTTTAAGGAGTCTTGCACCCCTACAACCTGATAATGGGACTTCTCCAGGATAGATGTGATAAGGGCTAAAACACTCGGGTTGTCGTCCACCACTAGAATCAGGCGTTGTTCTGCACTCGTGGTTTCTCTATTTACAGGACCATCAGATAGCTCATTTCGCACTGCTGACGTTAGTTCACCAGAAGAGGCTGGAAGTTTAGAAACCACTTGTTGATGCGCTGTATGCAAACGCAGATTATTCTGCTCAAGTTGTCTTTCATCAAGACTGGCCGCAAGAGTAACAGTAAAGGTGCTGCCTTGCTCTGAACTGCTTTTTACCTCTAACGTCCCCCCTAGCAACTTCGTCAACTGTTGCACAATTAAAAGGCCCAGTCCCGTACCAGCGAATTTACGCGTGGTACCACTATTAGCCTGGTAGAATGGTTCGAAGATGCGTGCTTGTTTTTCCGGAGCGATGCCAATCCCCGTGTCTTTCACGGCAATAGCAATACGTTCTGCCTCGTTGTTTGAGGATGTTGCTCGTGTAGCCGTTACTGTAACCTCACCCTGCACAGTAAACTTTAAGGCGTTTGAGACCAGGTGAAGCAGAATCTGGCGCAATTTCACAGGGTCAGTTTCGAGGGAGTCCGCCCCTTCTTCAACACTCGATCTCAAAACGAGCTTTTGTTCAATGGCAATTGGCTGCGTCTCCTCTAGCACCGAGGAAAGCAATTCTCCCAGGTTTACTTGACTATAGTTGACATCCATACGACCCGCCTCAATTTTCGCCAGGTCCAGCACATCGTTAATCAGTAGAAGCAGGTGTTTCCCGTTTTTCAGGATGCGCTCCAGGTCGTTTTTTTGACACTGACTAAAATTGGCATTTTCTGCCTCGCTCAACAAAACCTGACTGAAGCCGATAATGGGAGTCAGCGGCGTGCGCAATTCGTGCGACATCTTAGAAAGAAACTGGTTACGTGCCCGATAAGTTTCTTTCAAGACCGAATGTAATAAGGTGAGTTCATCGCGCGGGTGTAGGAGTTGATTGTTCAAGCGCTCTTGTTCGTAGTTACGTATTTCCAATTCCGCGGCCTGGCTTTGAATGTACTGATAAGACCTGGTCAGGTACAACGCTACAAGCTCTAAATCGAGTAAGGTGAGTATCTTGTTCAGAAATTCCTGCGTCAGCTTCTCAAAATCAAGGCTATTGGTAAGCATCGTATTTAGTTGCAAAACGCTTTCCAAATCGTCACTTTTCATTTTTTCTACCGATCTGCTTCATGAAATAGTTGTGATATGAATGTCACAATCCTATAATTTTTTTGAGCCTGAGGTCACGTCAAAACTTGAAGCCAACGTCTCTCTTGAAAATGAAACAAAGCAGTGCCACCTGGAAATCAACTTCATTCTCCGCATCTCAGCAAGATATACCTGACTAATAAGTCCATTATAGCTATGCTCCAATGGATGAATCATGATCTGTGAATTATTGCTGAGCATTCCTCAGGAGAAGCAAGTCAAGGGCTTTGTGCGAATGGAAAGCAAAGTGCCGCCGAGCGAGGCAATCTGCATCAATCCCTAACGATCTGCCCGTCTTAGGAGTTCGCATCGCTATCTCGTTCAGGTGGCACATGTTGAGGCAAAAGAGATGATATCCCGCCTGACAGCGGAGGCCTCTGTGTGGTATAATGGTGATGCACATCGCGACTCCAAAACACCACTAGCAAAAGGTCCGCCATTGGAAGAGGGGCATGAACGAAAAAATCCAATCAGTCTTACAATCCCTGCCGCATAAACCGGGCATCTACCTCATGAAAGATGCCTCGGGAACCATTATCTACGTCGGCAAAGCCATCTCGCTTTATAACCGCGTGCGTTCCTATTTCCAGGAATCCACCGACCTCAGCCCTAAGAACCGCAGCATGGTCGCCAAAGTCGATGATATCGAGTTCCTGGTCGTGAAAAATGAAGTCGAAGCGCTCGTACTGGAGAGCAACTACATCAAGCAGTATCGCCCCAGGTACAATGTGCTGCTGCGCGACGACAAAAACTACCCCTACATCAAAGTCGCGCTGACCGAGGACTTCCCGCGTGTCTACCGCGTGCGCAGTTTTGCGCGTGACGGCAATCGCTACTTCGGGCCATATACCAACTCAGGCGCGGTAGATGCCACGCTGGATCTATTAAATAAGCTCTTTGCCTTTCGCACCTGCCGCTATGATGCCTCGAACTGGGCGCCCCCGCGCAACGGGGAGCCGCCCGCCGGGTGGAAACAAAAACTGCTGCCCCGACCCTGCACGCAATACTACATCCATCGTTGCATCGCCCCCTGCGTCGCCTATGCCTCGCGAGAAGCCTATGACGCCGTCATCCAGCAGGTCATCCTCTTCCTGGAAGGCAAGCATGACGAGGTGGTCAAAAACCTGCAAGCACAGATGCAGGAGGCAGCAGAACAACTCAATTTTGAAGAGGCCGCGCGCATACGCGATCGCATCCAGGCCGTCGAGCGCGTCCTGGAAAAACAGCGCGTCATTTCTACCGAAGGGCAGGACGACCAGGACGTGATCGCCCTTGCCAGCGGCGAGGATGAAACATGCGCCCAGGTCTTCTTCTTCCGCAACGGCAAACTGGTTGGTCGCGAATACTTCATACTGCAAGGCACACGCGATAGCTCCCCAGGCGAGATCATGAGTTCCTTCTTCATACAGTTCTACGAAAGCTCGCCTCATATTCCCGCGGAAATTATCGTCGAAGCTGAACCCGATGATCGCGCCGCCCTGCAATCCTGGCTCAAGGAGAAGCGCAAAGGCGCGGTGACTATTACCGCTCCCAAACGCGGCGAGAAGTTGCGCCTGGTCGAGATGGTCAAACAAAACGCGCAGGAAGTGTTGGAGCAGCAGCGCATCAAATGGCTCAGCGACAGCCAGAAGACCCAGCTCGCGTTGGAGGAGATTCAGGAGGCGCTCAACCTGGCCGCGCCCCCGCAGCGCATCGAATGCTACGACATCTCGAATACCCAGGGAACCAACTCCGTCGGCGCCATGGTCGTCTTTGAGGCCGGACGTCCCAAAAATAGCGAGTATCGCCGCTTCAAAATCAAGACCGTCGAAGGCCCAAACGATTTTGCCAGCCACCAGGAAATGCTGCGTCGCCGCTTCCGTCGCCAGTCCCAACATATCGCCGATGGTGTAGGGACGCGATTTATCGCGTCCCCCGGCAATGATCATATCGCGTCCCCCGGCGATGGTCATACCGCGTCCACTGGTGATGGTCATCAAGACGCTGCGCTTTCAGGCGAGAACGAACAGCCCGAATCCGCGGAATCACCCCTGCAACACGAATGGGCCATGCCCGACCTGATTATCATCGACGGCGGCAAAGGGCAACTCAGCGCCGCCATGGAAGTATTGCAGGAACTGCATATCGACATACCAACCGTGGGACTCGCAAAAGAGAACGAAGAGATTTTCATACCCGGATCGCCCGACCCCATTATCCTCCCGCGCTCCTCGCAGGGATTGTACATGGTACAGCGCATCCGCGACGAGGCCCACCGTTTCGGCATCACCTATCACCGCAAGCTGCGCTCAGACCGCACCTTCAAATCCGTCTTAGACGAAATACCCGGCATCGGCCCCAAGCGCAAGCAGGCCCTCTTGAAGCACTTCGGCTCCGTTCGAGCCATCAGCGCCGCCAGCCTCGACGACCTCGCCGCCCTCAACGGCATGACCCGCGACGCCGCCGAAAAAGTCAAAGAATACATCGGGCGCATCGAATAAGGAATATTTTCTCCTTACTCTCGCGTTTTACATAATAGTAGGCTTCCCCAAGCCCGGCCCGTATCCTATACGGATCGGGATTATGCCCCGTATAGGGTACGGGCTGGGCTTGCCCCTGCCCTGGTCTGTCGAATTGACAACAGCGAGAGAACGCGCTATATACTATAGTGCAAACAATATACGCCGAAAACCGCGTAGCACGACAATCGAAGGATGACACCTGAATGCCAACATATGAATATCATTGCAAAAGCTGTAAACATCGTTTTGAAACCGTACAGAAAATGACCGATGAACCTTTGACCGTCTGTCCCGAATGTGGCGGATACATCCGCAGGGTACTGTTCCCGGCGGGCATCGTCTTTAAAGGTTCAGGCTTTTATAAAACCGATCATAGCAATGCTGCTCCGGCAAGCGAGAACGGCCACACGCCTAAAAGCGATGGCCCCGCGAAGGAAGGCGGGGAAGCAGAGAAGAAGCCAGCCGCTGCCAGCGAAAGTAAGCCTGCCTCCTCCGGTGAAAGCAAAACCGGCGAGAATAAAGTGCCGGTAGAGGCGAAATAAGCAAGATGGCAGAATCAGCGCTTGCCGTCATACAGCGGCGACAGATTGAAATCACTCTTGGCGAATTATGGCTCACCGATGACCACTACATTCGCCAGGGCATCGTCGAGCGCCTGCGCCACCTTATCTCGCACGCCGATCCCACCATGGATCTGGCACAACTGAGCGAAGCGGCCCAGGAAGAATTGCAAGACCTGGACCTGTTACCGGGCAAATAAACATACTATTCACCCGATATTCCTACAAAGAATATTTTTTGGGCTGTGAGGCATCGCCAGCGTGTATACTAATACTACCTTGCATCCTGCCTAAGCGAAGCTAGCACGCAGTGCGTTGGCAGGATGGCTTTCAAGGGACACAACCCCGTCAGGCATACAAGGGAGAGGTACTTCTTTTACATTCAGATAAGCGCGCAACACTAGCCATCCAGGTGTTTCTGAATGCACATGAGGAGATAGATCGGGTATGCAAGTGCAGCATGAACAAGCGCAGAACGAACTCATAGAGAGCCTGCAGCGGCAGGTCAATGAACTTACCGCCGAGAAGGTGCTCTTACAGGAGCAACTGGCCCGTAAAGAACAGTTTACGGCCATCATTGCTCATGAAATACGCAGCCCTCTCACCCCTATCATCAACTATGCGCAGATCGTCGCGCGCCCGAACCAGCGCCGCGAGACCATCGAACGCGGCACCAACATCATCGTCAGCCAGGCCTGGCGCCTGACCCGCCTCGTAAGTGATTTGCTCGATTCTTCCCGCCTCTCAACCGGGCAATTTACGCTTTCGTGCGGCCCCTGCGACGCCGTCGTGCTGGTCAAAGAAGTCGTAGAACAACTGCGCCCCGTCGCCCCTTATCACAAGTTTGCCGTCGAAACGCCCCGTACACCCATGATAGGCAACTGGGATTATGGTCGCCTCCAGCAGGCCCTGGGTAATCTCGTCGATAACGCCATCAAATATTCCAACGAAGAGACCACCATCACCGTGCGCGCCTGGCAAACGCGTGGCCTGGCTCATATCAGCGTCCATAACGAGGGCGTCGGTATTTCCGCTGCCGATGTCGACCAACTCTTCCGCCCCTACAGCCGTCTCCCAGGCAGTAGCCCTCGCAGAGGCTCAGGACTTGGCCTCTACATCGCCAAATGCATCGTCGAAGCGCACGGCGGGGAACTCCGCCTCGACCAGCTGGCAGGCGAACACCAGGGTACAACATTCTCATTCGATTTACCCCTGTAACCCTAAAGAAACAAGCGTTCATAAAACCTGTATATATCTACAGGCTCCCTCCTGTCAAATGTATCTATCCCAAAAACCGTTCAAATTAGCGGTGTAGCGCGCCCAATTCGCGGCTATACTTACAACTGTGCAGAGGAATCTGCCAGTCCCTACATCTCACCTGACGGCGGAGCTGTAGCACGCAGTGCGTTGGTGAGATGAGTAGAGACCAGCACAATCCACAACCGGTGTCGCGTTGATTGTGGAACCCGGCGCGTCACCGCTTGCCTGAAGAGAATACTAACAGTCTGCGTGCGAGGCGGAAAAAAGCGTTCTCTTCAGCGATATCATCGGATATGATATCGTAGGGTTGTGCTGGTAGGGACCGTATCGCGCACAAATGAACCTGTAACAAGAAGGAGAAAGTACATGGCACAATGGGCTTATAAAGTTGCGTATATTGATTACCGTGGGCGTATTTCCAGTGAAGGCCTCGAAACCCTCATTGGCAACGAGCGGCGCAGCACCTTCGCCCGCCGCTACCTCAACACCCTCGGCAAAGACGGCTGGGAACTGGTAGCCATCCAGCCGCTGGCCTCCAATTCCGCCTACTACGTCTTCAAACGCCCCGCCCAGGAAGGCGATTTCGCCGAAGAAGCGCCAGCAACCTCCAGCGAATCTGCTCCAGCGAGCGGTGGACCAACCGTAGAAACGGCGTAAATGTGAGCATAGCCAGCAAATGTTAGAGATGCTGGTATACAATGAATGGAACGAGCAGGGCACGCGAACCCTGCTCATTTGTCGTTTGCAGGTCTCCATTGCACGGCGAGAAGAGGACGCTGAGTAACCTGTAACCGTATCATCGGCAGAATACCTCTACTCCTTGCCGAGAGGTCACGCCTGGAGTATACTTGCCAGCAGCAATGATACTGTGTGAAATCCCCTCATTGCTCGCAATGATCTTAAGCAAAGAAGGAGCTACACTCATGAGTCGTGTCACGACACAACACCTTGCAGAAATCCCCCTGTTTTCTCATATGGATGATGAAGAGCGCCGCGAGCTTCATTCCCTGATGACCGAGCGTCTCTTCCAACCAGGACAAGTCGTCATGAAAGCTGCGGAGGAAGGCTCTTCCTTCCAGATCATCGAACAGGGAGAAGTCGAGATTTGGCTGACAGACACTGATGGCAGGAAGGTCGTGCTCGATGTGCTTGGCCCTGGGAAGTTCTTCGGCGAATTATCCATGCTGACTGGGGAAACACGATCAGCCAATGCCACCTCCGAGGAAGAAGTCGTGACGCTGGAATTAGACCGTGATGAATTCTTTGATTTCTTGCGCCGACGACCGGAAGCGGCCATTGACGTCCTGACGGAACTAGGACAGCGTCTCAAGCACACCGACGATATCCTGCGAACACGGATCAGCCGCAATCCCAATGAGGAAATCGATGAACATATGTCTCTGGGACAGCGTGTAGCTGATATCATTGCTGAGTTCAGCGGCTCTATTCCCTTTCTCTTGCTCAACCTGGGGATCTTTGTGATCTGGCTGGTGGCGAATACGGTCGGACCAAAGACCATCCAGTTTGACCCGTTTCCCTTTCAATTTCTCACCATGGCCGTCTCGCTTGAGGCCATCTTTCTCTCCATTTTTGTGTTGGTGAGCCAGAACCGACAGGCAGCCAAAGATCGCATTAAAGCAGACCTGGACTACCAGGTAGATGTAAAAGCGGAGATGGAAATGACGGTCATGGCTTCCCGGATCCATGATATGGAGCGCAAGCTCCATCACATCCACCGTGACCTCTTGGAGTTCAAGGGAGAGAGTACCAATCATCACGCCATGCAATGACGAGCAACGATCTCCTCGTCATTACTACCATTGTCATCGCCTCCACCACCATGTACACTGATACCCCGTACCGTATAAAATGAGAGGAGGAGAACCACATGGATGATAAAGAAACTGGTCGCCTGGAAGCTTTTAGCGATGGGGTTTTCGCCGTCGCGATTACCTTACTCGTTTTAAATATTAAGATTTCTGGATTGGATCCTCTCGGTAAGCCGCTGGATGATAAATATTTATGGCCTATGTTGCGTGATGCGTTGCCCTCGCTGGCCGCCTATGTAACTAGCTTCGCAACAATTGGTATTATGTGGATAAATCATCACAGGCTCTTTGTTCACATTAAGCGTACTAATACTGTATTGCTACTTATTAATCTTTTGCTCTTATTGATCATTGTCTTCATACCCGTGCCCACAGCACTCTTATCTGAGTATTTGGTCAAACTCGATCAACACGCAGCCGCTATTATCTACTGCGCCACATTCCTGCTTATGGCTTGCTGCTTTTATCTTCTCTGGCGCTACGCATCTTATCACAATCGGCTCTTAGGTAAAGACGCAGATACACGCGCTGTTGCAGCTATCAGTGGACAATACTTATTCGGCCCGCTTCTCTACCTCTTTACTTTCGCTTTAGCCTGGATAAATACTCCAGCTTGTATCATCGCCAATTTCGCTCTTGCTCTATTCTTTGCCGTGCCTGGTCGCCCTCAACGTTCGTTACCCGAAAAAATCGCAGATGAAAGTTAATGAGGGAGAATAACAGGCACTTTCTAAATTTTGTGCTACACTTTGGTATAACAGACACGTAAGAACATAATATTGTAGGGACGCGATTTATCGCGTCCTGGTATAGGCATCAATCACCTTTGAGGACGCGATAAATCGCGTCCCTACAACATCAACCGGTACCAGGGAGGCACATATGCCAGAAATTATCGACGCGCATGTCCACATCGGACGCTATCATCTTCCCATCGAAGAGATCGATTCCCTACTTAAAGCCGCCGGTATCAGCCGCGCCGTCATCTTCGCCGACCCGGAGAGCAACGACATGGTGAACGACTCCGCCTATGCCTTAGAAGCGGCCCGGCGTATGGGCTATTACGCCTTCTACTACTATGGCGGCAATGCCTACAGCGAGCAGCGCCCCTATGACCAGCTGCCCGTGCCGGACAACCTCGACCAGTACAACGGCATCAAATGGCACTGCTGGTTCTCGCCCGCGCACGACGGCGGCCTGCGCTACAGCTATCCCATCAACATGGACAACGTGCGTCGCCAGATGGACGCCCCCGATTTCCACGCCGTCATAAACGCGATTCTCACCCTCAAATTCCCCATGACCTTCGAAGAACATTTCGACGTCACCTGCGAGTTTGTGCGCCGCTACCCCGACATCACCCTCATCATCCCCCACATGGGCATGCTCAACGGCGGCCAGGAACGCGTCCAGGCCCAGTTCCGCGACAATCCCAACATCCATTTCGACACCAGCCTCGGCCAGGTCAACGAAACCATCGTCCAGACCCTGGGCGCCTCACGCCTCCTCTACGGCTGCGACTACCCCTACGGCTGGCCCGCCGACAACCTGCGCAGAGTACAACGCTTGCAAATATCAAACGAAGAGAAAGAACTGATGTTAGGTGGAAACGTGAAGAGGCTCTTACAAATTTCGTAGGGACAAGGAGTGGTGCGGCGTGGTGTGGGGGCCTTGTGCTTGTCCTCCTCGCCGCCCACGCTCTACAATGATAAGTGATATAATTCATCCATACAACCTGTTCGGTGTCCAACGATTCCACAACTCAACGAGGAGTAAACCATGTCTATTTCATCACCTGCCCCAACGACGGAGCAGAGTCAAATCTACCAGAACTTCATCGGAGGCGCGTGGCGCGCTTCACACAGCGGCAAAACCTTCGTTAGCACCAACCCCGCCCATCCATCCGAGGTAATCGGCTATTACCAGAAATCCACCGCCGCCGATGTTGAAGACGCCATCGAAGCTGCCGCCAGGGCGCAGCCTGCCTGGGCAGCCACATCAGCGCCGGAGCGCGGCGAGGTATTGTACCGTACCGCCCACATCCTGGAACAACGCAAAGAAGAACTGGCCACCTTGATGACCCGCGAAATGGGCAAAGTGCTGAAAGAAACACGCGGCGATGTCCAGACCGCTATCGACGTTGCCAGATTCATGGCGGGCGAGGGACGCCGCGCCGAGGGCGAGACCGTTCCCTCGGCCCTCCCCAACAAATTCTGCATGACCATCCGCCAGCCTATGGGCATCGTCGGCATTATCACCCCCTGGAACTTTCCCATGGCCATTCCCGCCTGGAAGACCTTTCCCGCGCTGCTGGCAGGCAATGCCGTCATCCTGAAACCGGCCAGCGATACCCCCCTGCTCTCGCTCAAACTGGCGGAATGCCTGGCAGAGGCGGGCTTGCCTGCTGGTGTCCTGAACGTCATCACCGGCCCGGGCGGCTCGCTGGGTGATGCCCTCGCCAGCCATCCCAGGATCAACATGATCTCCCTGACCGGCTCAACCGAAGTAGGCCGCCACGTCGCGGAGATTTGTGGACGCGACCTGCGCCGCTGCACCCTCGAACTGGGGGGCAAGAACGCCGTTGTTGTTCTGGAAGACGCCGATCTCAATCTCGCCGTCGAAAGCGTGACCTCGGGCGCGTTTGGCACCACCGGCCAGCGCTGTACCGCGACCAGCCGCGTCATCATCCAGCGCAGCGTCCAGAAAGTCTTCACCGATCGCCTGGTAGCCGCCGCCGAAAAACTGCGCGTCGGCGATGGCCTGAATCCCCAGGTTGACATAGGCCCGCTCGTCAATGCCGGGCGCGTCAAAGCCGTACACGATTACACCGAAATCGGCAAGCTGGAAGGCGCGAAACTCGTCCTGGGCGGCAGCCCGCTCACCGGAGATGCATATCACGAGGGCGCATTCTACAAGCCCACCATCTTTACCGATGTTAGCCCCACCATGCGCATTGCACAAGAAGAAGTCTTTGGCCCCTTTGTCTCCATCGTCCCCGTCGATACCTACGAGGAAGCCATACAGGTAGCCAACTCGACCCAATACGGCCTTTCCACCGCCATCTTCACCGAAAGCACCCGCCTGACCTTCCGCGCCATGCGCGATATTCAATCAGGCCTGGTCTACTTCAACGCCCCCACCACCGGCGCAGAGATCCACCTGCCATTCGGCGGCATGAAAGCCAGCGGCAACGGCCATAGAGAACTGGGAACACACGCCGTAGACGAATTTAGCGAAACCAAATCCATCTTCGTCTCCTACCCCACGAAAATGTAGGGACGCGATAAATCGCGTCCACCAGACCTCATCCGCCGCCCAATCCCCTCAACATCCGTACATCCGTAGGGGCGAGGGCTGCGGACGCGGGGTTGGGAGGGCCTTTATGGTCGCCCGCGTCCTGTTCATCTGGCTGACATCTTGGGCGAACACGATCCCCCCCGCCCCGCGGGCTCGCCCCTACGGATCATCCGGCATTCAGGCTTCGGTTGATCCCTGGTGGCGACCGCCAGGCTCGCCTCTCCCCTACACAAACAGGGCCCTCACCCGTATAGGGTACGGGCCGGGCTTGCCCCCGCCCTGGAAGCTACCCCGCGCTGGCAGCCGCAACATTAAACATGATCTCGTGACTAGAGAGCCGGGACTCCAGGCGATCAAGTAATTCGTTAATGTCGCCGATCTGGCGTTGGAGCCAGACACTGAGGTCCTGGCCCTCCACGATTTGCCGCGCCAGCGCGGCCTTTACGCGTCTCTCTTCGCGTGGCATGGTGAGCGCCTGGTAGAGCGCCTCCGCGGTATCGGTAATATCTGTAGGTGTGATGGGTACAGATGCTTTCCCCATTTGCTGGAATGCTCCAGCGGTGCGCGAGAGTACCACCAGGCCATCGCGTTTATTCACCACCGGCCCCTCTTTCGCCACCAGGTTCATCCCATCCATAATGGGGTTCACCAGCAGCGCATCATAATATTGCATGGCTACCAGCGCCTGGGTGCGATCATTTTCGTAGAACGGGTGGATCGGCGTCCAATTCTCGGTACCAAAGCGCGAGTTGATCTCTTCAACCAGTTTCTTGACCTCGGACGTATACCGTTTATATTTTGCCAGTGTCTGGCGCGATGGCACAAGAAATGCCAGAAAACTGACCTTGCCGCGTAACTCAGGATGTTGTTCGAGCATCAGCGCATAGGCCTGGAAGCCGCGCACAATATTTTTTGTCGGCTCGATACGATCGACCCGCACAATAGTCTTCTCGCCCAGCAGCGGTAAGAGCTTATTAGCCGCTCGTCTCCCCGCCAGGCTTTGTACAAGCCGTTTTTCCTCTGTTACTGAAATCGAGATTGGATAAGCGCTCACCTGCGTGCGGTGTCCTTGCCACCAGACCGCGCTCGCCTCAAAATCAACCACCGATCCTTCCAGCAACGTACGCGCGCCTTCCAGGAAGTTATGCGCATCCCGCTCCGTCTGGAAGCCGATAATATCATTTCCTACCAATCCAATGTAGATGGATCGCGCAATATTGCTGGGCATGAATTGCCAGCAGCGAATATCAGGCCAGGGAATGTGGATGAACTGCTGCATAATGATCGTTGGATGTTGCTCGCGAATCATAGCAGGAGCAAGGTAGAGGTGGTAATCGTGCAGCATGACAATAGGTATTCCCTCACCGCGCACAACTTCGGCATTGACAGCATCAGCAATCGCGCGATTGGCGACATAATAGCCATTTTGCCAGGCATCCTGCATTTTTTGCACGGGAAAGGCGTTCTCCATAGGATCGTACAGGTAGTGCTGTAAAAACCACAGTAACTGGTTGCTGATCTCCTCGTAGTGTTTGCGATAGGCGTTTCGAGGAATAGCCACGTAGCGCAGCTGCATATTCGGTCCATGAAGTGGAGATCGTAACACTCCGCCCTGCTGCTGGGCATCTTTGATAGCAATGCGGTCGCCTTCGGTCATTGCCATCGCCACCCACGTCACATCCATATGTTTTGCCGCGCCCATCAGCGCGGTAACGACACCACCCGGTCCTCGACGATGTTTCAAAACCTCGTCCTGGCTCAAGTAATACTCAACGGGACCCCGATTTGTGGCTATGATGAGACGACTCGCGTGTATTTGCTGCGGCGTTGTTGCAGCTATCTTTAATAATGTGGACATGGTTCAATCCTTTCTTAAGGCACAAACCACCTTCACTGAACGTTAATGCCAATTGGTTAATGAAAGTCTCTACCTACCACTATTCACAGGGGTTTCCGCTTTGAGAAGAGACGTGCTTTGTCTCGTTCTCCCCATGAAGATATGTATTGGCGTGTACTAAAACATGGTTAGCTATGTTCACGCACCGTGATATACGCGTCGTTCCCATGTTTATAGTACCACATTCTTGTGTATGATGGGTAAGATGTACTAGGTGAATAATACTATCGGGCCGCAGTTTTCGCCTGCTTCCCGTAATTTCCCTTAGTATCAGTAATGATAGTTCAGAGAAAGGCCTACAATAATGACACGTATTGACCAGCGTGCACGGACTCAACTACGTCCCGTACACCTCATCGTGGATTTTTTAGACTATGCCGAGGGGTCTGTACTCATCGAAGCAGGTAAGACGCGCGTCCTGTGCGCGGCCAGCATCGAGGAAAAAGTACCGCCTTTCCTGGAAGGGAAAGGTCAGGGCTGGGTCACAGCGGAATATAACATGCTGCCCCGTGCCACGCATACCCGCAGCTCGCGCGAGCGCGACGGGCGTATAAGTGGGCGCACCCAGGAGATTCAGCGCCTCATTGGCCGTTCGCTGCGCGCCGTGGTGGATATGCAAAAACTGGGGCCGCGCACTATCACGCTTGATTGTGATGTCCTCCAGGCCGACGGCGGCACGCGCACCGCTTCGATCACCGGCGCCTATGTCGCGCTTCACCGCGCCTGCTCGCAGCTGGTCAAACGCGGAGTACTTGCCGCCCATCCCATCAAAGCGGCGGTGGCAGCCGTGAGTGTTGGCGTCGTAGGCGGTGAAATACTGCTCGACCTGGGCTACGAAGAAGACTCACGCGCAGACGTTGATTTCAATGTAGTAATGACCGACCAACACGAGTTTATTGAAGTACAGGGGACAGGCGAAGGCGGTGTATTCAGCCGCGCCACCATGGATTCCTTAATCGTGCTGGCAGAACATGGCATCGAGCAATTGCTGGAAATCCAAAAACAATTTGTATAGCCGGGGTACTATAGTACCGAGATATACAATACCAGTCCGGCCATACGTTTTACTTTGATAGAATGAAAAGTCCGGGGGTGCAGGGGGCGAAGCCACCTGCCGGGGCGTGGGGTGTCCCCACTTTTGCTCTACTTTAGGGCGGGTAGGTGGAGAAAAGAACTTTTAATAACCCCACTTTGATTATTTGAGAGAAAACATCGGCCTGCCGGACCAGCGGCAGCGTCCAGAGGAGCGCATGTTGAAAGCGAAAACAGACCGGAAATGGTTCTGGCGCACTGTCGATTTTATCAATCCCTTGCGCGATCCCAGCCTTACGGTAGCTGCTGTACTCACCTTCATTGAAGAGGCAGGGCAGCACGATGCCTGGTACTGGATAGTAGTTGTTGCGCTCGTGAACTGGCTGGCTGTACGCGGTATCGTCTGGCTGGTCGTGAATTTTACCTTCGCCAGTACCTTTATTATGCGCCGTGTATGGTGGGCCATGAAACACCCGCGCCTGGCGTGGCGCATCCTGGACGCGGTTGGCCACGAGGAAATCGTCATCGGCGGCATGCCCGCCTTTGGCGAGGGGATGCTCTTGCCAGACGGCTCGACCATCTACAGTATGAGCCCCGCACTGAGTGCGAGCGGCATCCATGTCATTGGCGAACTTCCCGCCGGCACAGAAATACCCATGTTGAACATGCCCAATGGGCAGATGGCTCCCAATCTCGCCGCCTTTACCGGCGCCTCCGGCATATTCGGTGGCACGACCTCCGGTGCGCTCCCCGGCGTCAACGGCATGGCAGCGCAGCCCATGCCCATGGGTTTTCCCCAGCTTGGCCCCGACGGCATGATTAGCCAGCAGACAACCGGTGGCCTTTCACAGGGCTTTCAGGGGTTCCCACAGCGCCCCTCCGAGGAGGAAGAGCGTTTGCGCCAGCAGTTAGCCGCCATTACGCGCCTGTTTGACGACTGGATGCAATTCACCGAGGAAAAATGGCGCACCGTCAGCGATAGCCAGCTTGGCTGGAAACCTCTGCGCGGCAGATGGGGCAGCTGGGATGATATTTTCCAGGATGCTTACGCCGCCAAATCGACCGATCAGATGGCGCGAGCGGCTCAAGCGGCTGGTGAGGGAACTACGCGGCGCTTTGAAGTCTCAAAGGACAAGGGATCGGCTGCCTCAGCCGTCGCCTGTTTCATGCGCGATATGATGACGCTGCGCCAGGGGTTAGAAATCATGCAATCTGCCCCAGGTGGTGAAGTGGAAACTCCCTCGTTCCAACAAGCAGTACAGCCACCGCAGGCGCCATTTTCTAGCAATACCAATACCGTGAGCGGCGGTTTCGCCGGTTCGTCACCGCGAAACTCTCTCATCCGTCGTCCCTCTCCCATTTACGTTGACGCCGACTCCAATACATAAGGGCTCCGCGCCATATCGTAGGGACAAGGGGTGGTGTGGGGTGGATGTGGGGGCCTTGTGCTTGTCCTGGCTGCCCGCGCCATATCGTAGGGACAAGGGGTGGTGTGGTGTAGGGTGGGGGCCTTGTGCTTGTCCTCCCTGGAGATCGAGCAGGCAACCAGGACAAGCACAAGGCCCCCACACATCCTCTCCGCCACCCCTTGTCCCTACGCACTTGATACTCCTTTCGCTTTCCCTGAACAATCATCCGACTTGCTCCCTCTTTAATCCCCGATGTACAATACTTCCGCAAGTGGTTTTATAACAACGGAGGTTTTTATGTTGAATCCTTTAAGTGAGATTACCATCATCGAGGACGTTATGGCGCGCGAGATATTGGACTCGCGAGGTAATCCCACGCTTGAAGTCGAAGTACTCTTGATGGAGGGTGAGCGAGGTATAGCTGCCGTCCCTTCCGGCGCATCCACCGGTGTGCATGAAGCCGTTGAACTGCGTGATGGTGATAAAAGTCGCTACGGCGGGAAGGGCGTGCTTACCGCCGTCAATAACGTGAATGCTGCTATCCGTGACACCCTGATCGGGTTGGATGCTACCGACCAGGGTACGCTCGATAGGCTGATGATCGAGCTTGATGGCACTCCCAACAAGAGCTCGCTGGGTGCGAATGCCATCCTGGGTGTCTCGCTGGCCCTGGCAAAAGCCGCCGCCAACGCCCTGCAACAACCATTATACCGCTATCTGGGCGGCTCATCCGCGCACGTCCTCCCCGTCCCCATGATGAACATCTTGAACGGCGGCAAGCACGCAGATAACTCAACCGATATGCAGGAGTACATGGTCTTGCCCGTAGGCGCACCCACTTTTCGTGAGGCGCTGCGCATGGGGGCCGAAGTCTACCAGGGATTGAAGAAGGTGCTGCACGGCAAAAAGCTCAATACCAACGTAGGTGACGAAGGTGGTTTCGCCCCCTCACTCGGTTCCAACCGCGAGGCGCTGGAAGTCATCGTCGCCGCAATCGAGACCGCGGGTTACAAACCCGGCGTAGATATTTTCCTGGGCATGGACCCCGCCGCCAGCGAATTTTATGAAAATGGCAAGTATGCGCTGGCCCGTGAAGGTCGCATCCTCTCCTCGAAGGAAATGATCGACCTCTATGAACAGTGGATAGGCGAATACCCCATCATCACCATCGAAGATGGCCTTGCCGAGGACGACTGGGACGGGTGGACACAACTGCGCCAGCGCCTGGGAGATCGCATACAACTCGTAGGCGATGACCTGTTCGTCACCAATACCGCTCGCCTCAAACGCGGCATCCAGGAACGCGCCGCCAACTCGATCTTAATCAAGCTCAACCAGATTGGCACCCTCACCGAGACCATGGAAGCCATCGAAATGGCCAAACGCGCATCCTTTAGCGCCGTTGTTTCCCATCGCTCCGGTGAAACCGAAGACACCACCATCGCCGACCTGGTAGTCGCCACCAACGCCGGGCAAATCAAAACAGGCGCACCCGCCCGCAGCGAGCGCGTCGCCAAATACAATCGCCTCCTCGTCATCGAAGACGAGCTTGGCGAAAAATCCGCCCAATACGCCGGATTCTCAGCCTTTTACAACGTCCCTGCCCTCTACGCCAGAGCCAAATAAAAAAACAAAAGTGAGGTCATATGGTAACAGAAAATAAAGCATCAAAAACCAACACACAGGAGCGCCGAACAGCGCACGTAATACACTACAACATCAGCTACATCGTCCAGGGCGCCGAACATGGACCCGCGGGCGCTATCGTCCTGCTCCACGACATCCTCGGAGGCGCATACACCTGGGAAAGCGCCCTCCCCAACCTGGCTGGCACCAACCGCGCCATCTACGCCATCGACATGCTTGGCTATGGCCAATCCGACCGTCCCTGGCCCGCCGACACCTCCATCTGGGGACACGCCGATTGCATGGCATTCCTGTTCAAAGAACTCAACCTGACAAACATAGTGTTAGTGGGACAGGGCATCGGCGGAGGAGTAGCCCAGATCCTGGCAACACGTCTCGCCCCCGAACGCGTCGACGCGCTGGTCTTGATCGATACCATCTGCTACGAATACACCTTCGCCCCCGACTGGCCTCTTCCCGATATGAAGAAACACCAGGACCCCGATCTCCCCAAACATCTCAGCGTCGAGGACATGATCCTCGACCTGCAAGCGACCATATCCAACGGGGTCTACAACACAGACCGTTTCAAAGATGCCATCGACACCTATATCCAACCCTGGAATAGCGAGCTTGGCAAAGAACTGCTTCTGCAACAGATTCGCCTGCTGCACCCCAACTATAGCAACTCGGTCTCAACCGACCTGAAGTTCATGGGCAAACCAACATTGATTATCTGGGGCGAAAAAGACGCCCAAATCCCCCTCAAATTCGCCCAGCGCCTGCATCGCGAAATCCCCGAATCCCACCTGGTCATCATACCCAACGCCGGTCACATGATCCTCTTCGACGCTCCCGAACGAGTAGCCAGCGCCCTCTCAGATTTCATAGCCCGGTTATAAAACAACATAAATCAAGCAAGATTGCGGAGAATTACCAGGGCGACCGCAAGGGTACGCCCTGGTTCTTGTCGCTGGTTCTTGTTGCCCTGGTTGTTGTCTGCCGATCACATCAGAGCCGCATTACGACGCCAGCCTCACACGATCCTTCTCTTTATCCGAAGACCCATGGCCCCTTTTATTACTGCGCCGCTTGCCAGCAGATCTCCCACCCCGCTTCCCATCCTGCTCGCACTCAAACGCCTCGGAGCAGCGATTATACTCCTCCGCCAACAGAATATAGGTATCGTACATCTGCTCAAGCACATCCAGCGCCTCGCCTCGCTGCTCCGCCATCACAAGGTCGTGCCATTGCTGCTGCATATTTTTTTCGGCGCATTCAAGTTCTTGTAAGGTCACTGTCTGTTACCCCCAGTCACTAACCCCACGCCTCCACATATCCCCCCGCTTACGACGCTTAATTCCTATCTGACTGCCTGAGCGAAGCTAGAGACGCAGTCTCGTTGGCAGTCTGAGTTTAGACCGTACTTCGACTCTGACGCTGCTCATTATACTCATGGCTCAGCTGCACAATCAGCTCCTTCGCATTCGCATACGTCAGCCTGTCCATATTTTCAGGCTCCGGCCTGCCCAGGTGCTGGCACAGCTTGCGCAAACTCGTAAGCTGCTGCTCGGTAGCCGGCGCGCTCGCCATATTCTCATCCGTCGCCCCCGGCCTCACCGAAGCCATAGCTTTCCGCCCATTCCCGCCGCTCTCACTCGCAGTCACTGCCCGCTCTCGGTCTACCGGAGCATCAACAATCCGATGCTGCTCATCAAGTTCAGGAGCGAACTGCGTGCCATATCCAATCTTCGCAAGCGCTCTACCTGTCGCGCCGGTGTCAGCTTTTTCTATATAATCATCGAAGTCTACCGCGGATTCACTTTTAACGGCTTCACCAACTTTTCCCTTCCCATCCTCCGCACGCACATGGAAATAGGCCCATCCGCGCGCTCGCTTGACCACCTTTTCGCTGCGCCGGGTCTCACTATTCCATTGCATTACCTCTTTCTCAACTTCGCGTTCTGGATCAATGATCTTTTCGATGATGGTAATCTTCCCTTCAGGGCACTTCTCGTTAAACCAGACGAGCCTCCATTGCACCGGAAGGTAGTCAGCGTTGCCACCGCGATTCTTGATCTGCATCAGGTGGTCATTTGGGTTGAATGGCCGTGTATCGCCATATCCATTTCCGCCGTTTCCATGCTGTTGTTCGTTCATCTATTACTCCTCTTGATCTCACTTTTAGAAACTTTGTTCTAGATCATTATACAAGGGACGCTATCTTCTGTCAAGTTGGTCTGTGTAATTATTCTTTTTGGAAGAGCGAAAAAAGGTAATCTTCCTCTGAACATGATCTGCCATTTGTGCTTGATAGCCTTAATACCTTGTAGCATCATGTCCGTTATTACAAGTGGAGACAATACATAATCATGCATAACCTGCATTTTTGAAGCCTGAAGTTATTAAAGCTTTACGGGATGGAAGGAGT
>WNGL01018277.1_pt1 | contig 20108 bp, 23 predicted proteins | sample 5400591 | NCBI WGS metagenome assembly WNGL01 (sample SAMN13153377, study PRJNA577476) | soil metagenome | isolation source: 80 cm soil or saprolite under Garry oak tree replicate 1 | place: USA:California | collected 2016-06-15 | reverse complement strand
GCCGCGGCGATGCGTGGCGAGATCGCGGCGACGACCGTGGAGGCGTACCGCCGTGCCGGGGCTGCCGCCTACCAGGATCTGCTTGATGCCGAGCAGTTGCGCGGCGACCTGGCCGCCTCCGGCGGCAGTATGTGGACTACACGCCCTCATCAGGCCAGCCAGCTGCTGTGCGCCTGGAACGGATTCGCCTTGCAGACCCTTGGCGACCACTTGGTCGAGGCCGACTACCAGGCCGACCCGCGCACGGCGGGGTTCCTGCCCCCGGTGACCGCCGAGCAGGCCGCGGTGTTCCTCGGCGAGGTCGAGCACTGGTCGGCCCGGGCCCGGCGCGCCGCCACCGACCAGACCTACGACGTCACGGCCGAGATCGCCGTTCCGGCGCCGCTGCCCGAGTGGATCAAGGTCGAGCCGTGCCCCCGGGCTCACCTGACCGCGATGCTGGCGGCGGCCCGGGCGATGCGCGGCCGCGCCGAGGCCGCCCTGGACGATCTCAGCAAGGCCCCGCCCCCGGAAGATCAGGCGGACGCGGCGTCCCGGCTGCGGGGACTGGCCGCCGAGGCGGACAGCGTGACCTCGTTCGGCGAGTCGCTGTGGAGCCCGGCCGCCACCGGGGAGATCCACGAGAAGGTGGAGAACTCGCTGCGGCGCGGCATCTCCGCCTATTACCGGCTGGGCCAGCTGCTGGCCATGCCCGCGCTGCTCGACCAGCCCGAGATCGCGGCCACCCCGCTTGCCGGCCCGGCGCTGCCGCTGCCCGGTCAGCCCGGCTTCGACCCGTGGTGCCTGACCGACCCGGACGCCCGCTCCGGCTGGCAGTACGACGCGGCGGCGCGCAGGGCCGTCGACCTGCTGTGGCGCTACGACCCCGACCCCGCGGCCACCCTGGGCATCCAGTCGCAGATCGACGCGGCGGTGAACAACGGGTCTATCGTGTTGACCGCGACCGTCGGCCAAACGGCCAGCCATTACTTCTGCTGTCCCTGGTCAGCGATCTACCTGGTCCGTCGGCCGGTCACCATCGCCGGGCAGCCCCTGAGGCCGATGCAGCAATTCACCTTCGACGTCTCTGCCGAGGAGATGGCGGAAGGGGGCGAGTTCGCCCGGCGCCTGCTGCTCGGCCCGTTCCACCCCACCAGCGAGGTGGACTACTGCGACCCCACCGCGGACGACGACTAGCACATGTGGGCGTGATACCGCGGATGGTCACCGGGCCGGCCGGCCGCTTTCCCGGTCACGACGGCTCAGCGCAGCCCATATCCGAGGCCAGGGCGCTTCCGCCAGGCTGTACCCATACGCAGCCGCGGTGCCGATCGTGATGAGGCTGTTCATGTCGGCCGACCGGTGCGACAGCGCCAGCCAGCCGGTCCGGTGGACCGGCCACCCGGTGTAGAACATCACCGGGGTGATCAGCGCCAGCTGCGCCCAGTGGTTCAGCAGCACCGCAGGCACCCACGCCCCGAACAGGTCGTGAGCCATCACCGCATACAGCACCGGCAATGTCAGGACCGCCCCGGTGATCACCCGGCGGGCCAGGCCGGCGATCTCCGCCCGCCGTTCGGCCGCCTCCGCATCCTGCGTATTCCGCGCCGTCTCGCCGGCCGCCCCGGGCAGCGTGCCGCCAGCCTCAGGGAGGGCGGCAGAACCCGTCACGGCCGCAGCCTGGTCCTTGCTCCCGTTCACTGCGCCGCCGGCGGCAGCGCCGCCCGCGGCGGGCTCGACGAGCAGCGTGCCGCGGATCATGTTCATCCCGCACGCGAACCCGAACTCTCCGGCCTCGCCAGGATCCAGCCGCACGGTGGTCCGCTGGTAGGCAGGCAGCGCGGCGCTCACCCGGAAATCGGGGAACACCACCCGGTGGGTGCAGTCACCGGATTCCTGCCGGTCGAAGGTCAGCTCGACGGGCATGCCCTGGCGCACCCGGATCACCTCGGGACTGTACCCGCCCTTGACCGTGACCTCCAGCCGCTGCACCCCGCCCGCCAGCACCGCGGCCCTGGCCTTGCGCGGCCCGAAGAAGAACCAGCCCAGCCCGGTCAGCGCTGTGACCGCGGCCACGATCACGAGGATGTCCGCCGCGTTCATCGCAACCTCCCTGTAGCGTCACTGTCCGGTTGCCAGCATATACCCCCCGGGGGTAATGGCAATGGGCAGACGGGCCTGGCACCTCCGGCCATCGAGGCGCATATCGCCCGGGTCCGGGTCCGGTTACGTGGGCAAACTTGCCCGGTTGCCGTGCGCCTGATTGCTCGCCCGGGGAGGCGCTGCTAGCCTTCAGGCTTTCCTTAAGCCAACACGGAGGTACAGGATTCACATGCTGCGCCGAATTTCCCTCATCGTCGCGTCCGCGGCGATGCTTGCTCTCAGCGCACTGCCGGCATCCGCCGCCATGCAATCCAGCACCCACAAGCTCTCCTTCCCGGCCCTGCACGGCGTCAAGGCGTGGGGGACCTACGTCAAGACCAGCCGGGGCGTCCGGGTCGATGTGTGTGCCGAAGGCACCGCCCGCAATGTTTTCGCTGCCGGAGCGGTCGTGGTGGCCTCGAACGCCAGCAGGAAGTTCCACGCCAACATCGGCGCGGTGGCCCTCTACCACGAGCAGATATGCCGGCACATGACCCTGCGCTACACCGCTCACCTGCAGGTCTACACGTTCACCGGGACCAAGAAGGGGACGATCGGGAGCCGGAGCAAGACCAAGACCATCTACTGAACGGGCTGACGGAGGCGGCCGCGGCGGTCAGCGGCGGCCGCTCCCCGTCCGCGCCGCCGGTTAGCTGCCCTCGCCCTAGTGGGGGATCCCTGAGATCAGGTCGCCCGCGCGGGCCAGCACGGACGTGCGCGGGGACGGGCGGGCGGACTCCAGCCGGTCGGCCGCCCGGTAGAGGGCGTAGAGGCCGTGCACCCCGGCCCAGCGGGCGGGCTCGGGTTCCCAGCGAGGCGAGCGATGGCCCACCCAGGGCAGCGTCGTCAGCGGGCTTGGGACACCTCGCACCAGGTCGGCGAGCGTACGGCCGGCCAGGTTGGCGGCGGCCACCCCGTGGCCCGAGTAGCCCCCGGCCCAGCCCAGGCCGGTCCGCGGGTCCAGGGTGACCGTGGCGCACCAGTCCCTCGGCACCCCGAGCACGCCGCACCACGCGTGCTCGATGCCTGCCTGCGCCGCGACCGGAAACATCCGGCGCAGGACCCGCCCGAGCTGCGCGACGGTGGACGGCGCGATCGCGCCGTCGTGATCCAGGCCGGAGCCGAACCGGTAGGGGGCGCCGCGGCCGCCGAGCGCGATCCGTCCGTCCGCGGTGCGCTGGGCGTAGATGTATGCGTGCGCTTCGTCGCTGAGCGTCTCGAAGCGATCCCAGCCGATCGATTTCCAGGCGTCGTCGCCGAGCGGCCCGGTGACGATCATCGAGCTGTTCATCGGCAGCAGCGTCCGGTGCTGGGCCGGGATGTCCGCCGTGAACCCTTCGGTGCAGCGCAAGACGTAAGGCGCGCGCACGTCGCCGGCCGGCGTGCGCGCCCAGCCGGCTGACATCGACGTCACCGGCGTCGCCTCGTAGAGCCGCACGCCGGCCTGGGTGACGACCTCGGCCAGTCCGGCGGCCAGGTCGGCCGGCTGCACGCGGGCGCAGTGCGGCGAGTACAGGGCGCCGACGGCCCCCGTCAGCCGCAGGCGTTCGGTCAGGTCTGTCTTTTCCAGGTACCTAACGATCCCGGCGTCGTCCCCCCACGCCCGTTCCTGCTCCAGCCGGCGGCGCAGCCGGGCCTGCTGGGCCGCCGAGGTGGCGACGGTGAGCGTGCCGCCTTTGACCAGGCCCGCATCGATCCCCTCGGCAGCGCAGACCCTGGCTACCTCGTCCACCGTGTCGCGGAGGTGCCGCTCGAGCTCACGGACGCCATTGCGGCCCTGCGGGTGCCTGGCGTAGCGGGCCCGCGATCCAGGCAGCGTGGCCGTCACCCAGCCGCCGTTCCGGCCGGAGGCGCCGAACCCGGCGAAACTGGCCTCGAGGACGACGATCCGCAGCGCGGGGTCAGCCCGCTTGAGGTAGTAAGCGGTCCACAGGCCGGTGTAGCCCGCGCCGACGATGCACACATCGGCCTCGGTGCCGCCCGGCAGCGAGGGCCGCCGCGGCGGGATGCCGCGCGCCTGCCACCAGTAGGACACCTCCCCGTTGCGCATGCTCGCATCTTAGGCTCGGCGAACCAGGTCAGGCGGCACAGGCCAGGCTTTTCTGAGCGCCGGCAGGGTAGCGTCAAGGTATGCGACTTGGCGTGCTGGATGTGGGGTCGAACACGGTGCACTTGCTCGTGGTGGATGCCTACCAAGGGGCACGGCCCATGCCTGCCTTCTCGCATAAGGCCGAACTCAAGCTCGCCGCTCACCTGGAGGACGACAGCTCGCTGTCCGGGCCCGGCGAGCGCAGCCTGCGCGGGGTGGTCGACGAGGCGCTGCGCATCGCCGAGGACAAGGGCGCCGAGGACATCATCGCGTTCGCGACCTCGGCCGTCCGGGATGCCGTGAACGGCGAGCAGGTCCTGGCCAGGATCCGCAAGCAGACCGGCGTCCAGATCAACGTGATGACCGGCCAGGAGGAGGCCCGGCTCACCTTCCTCGCCGCCCGCCGCTGGTTCGGCTGGTCGTCGGGGCGGCTGCTGGTGATCGACATCGGCGGCGGCTCGCTCGAGGTGGCCTCGGGCATTGACGAAGAGCCGGATGTGGTGGCCTCGCTGCCGCTCGGCGCCGGGCGCCTCACCAGGGACTGGTTCAGCACCGATCCGCCCTCGTCGCAGGAGGTGCGCAGCCTGCGCAAGCACGTGCGAGCCGAGATCGCCCGGGAGACAGGCGGCATGCTGCGCCAGGGAGTCCCCGATCACGTAGTGGGGACGTCGAAGACGTTCCGGCAGCTGGCCAGGATCGCCGGCGCGGCCCCGTCCGGCGAGGGCTTCTACGTGAAGCGCGTCCTGCAGCACTCCGACGTGGCGGCGCTGGCCGAACGGCTGCCGACGATGACGCAGGGCGAACGGGCCAAACTGCCGGGCGTCTCGGCCGGCCGGGGGCCTCAGCTGCCGGCCGGAGCCATCGTCGCCGACGCCATCCTCGACCTGCTCGGCGTCGATCAGCTTGAGCTGTGCCCGTGGGCCCTGCGTGAGGGTGTCATCCTGCGGCGCCTGGACAGGCTCGCGCAGGGCCTGGGCGCGTTACCTGAACCGAGGTGGCGGGCCTAAGTTGTCGCTGCCGGGCATGATCCGGATGCCTTCGGCCTTCTCCTCCGCGTCGATGATCGCCGCGCGGCCCGGGGAGGACTGCTTCTCCTGGGCCTGAGCCGGGGAGGACTGCGCCGGGGAGGACTGCGCCGGGGAAGACTGTGCCGGGGAAGACTGCGCAGGCGAGGAGTGGGACGGCGAGGCCTGGGACGGCTGCGACTGGGACGGCTGCGACTGGGCCCGTTGCGACTGTGCCAGTTGCGACTGGGGCCGCTGGCCCGGGGCCGTCGGGGACGGCGCGGCGGGGGCTGCGGTCCCGGCGGGGCGGGGCGGGGCCGACGGCCCCGGCGCGGCCTGACGCGGCCCGCCTGGTCCCGTGGGGCGCGCTGCTCCCGCGGCCGGCTCCGCAGCCGGGCGGGGAGCGCCATTGGACTCCGCCGCGCTGATCGCCTTGGCGGTGGCCTGGTCGACCTCATCCTCGAGCGACATGCGGGCGGTCTCGGCGGCCACCAGGCCGGAGACGCCGTCCAGGATGTCGGTGAGCCGCTTGATCGTTTCTGAGTGCCTGGTGGACAGGAGGTTCAGGCGGCGCTCCGCGCCATCGTGAATGGCGGTGGCCCGGGCGGTTGCCTCGTCGAGCGCCTTCTTGGCCTGTGCCTTCGCGCTGGCCAGTGCGCTCTCCGACTTCTTCCGCGCCTCGGTGGTGGTGCGCTCGGCCTCGGTCCGCCTGCGCGTCGTTGCGCTGCCGGGCTATCTCCTCGTGGGCCTTGGACTTCTGAGACCTCGCCTCGTCATCGGCCAGCTTGAGAATCTGGGCGATGCGCTCACTGACCTCCTCGTGCGCGGGCTTGGCGCCGAGCGCTTGCTGGCGTGCGGTGGCCAGGTCGCGCTTCAGTTCCTCGCCGTCGTCCAGGGCCCGGGCAAGTCGCTGTTCCAGGTCGCGGATCTGGCTGCGGCAGCGGGCGATGAACTCGTCCACCTGACGGCGGCTGTACCCGCGCATCTGCATTTCGAAGGCGTCTTCGTGAACAAGGTTCGGCAGGAGATCACTGTTGTCATTCATGGCTTCCCGAGATCATGTTGGTCTATGTAGGCAGGACCGGTGTCCGGAATTAGCGGCGCGAGCAGACGCCGGGTCGCCTAGGCGATCCGGCAGGGGACCGCTACCTCTGTAGTATGCGGGCTTGGGGCGGGTCGGACGGGGCGAATACGAGCATGACTCTGGTCTGTGATCGCAGTGCGCGCCACCAGAACGACCTAGTGTCCACCTTCATGCCACTTCATGCCCGAGTGGGCGATGCTACAGCTATCATATCTTTTGGGTAGAGATGCGGATGTGGCGCTTGTTGCGTGTATTACCCGATTGACGCCAACTGCGCCGCAGTTTTCCGGAATCGTTACCGCCCGGGTGGGTAAAACCGCACGTGAAGGTGGTAGCTGAATGACCCTGATGGGTCATGCGGAGGAGCAGTGTCGGCACGTAACCTGGGGCGTAAGCGGACGGAGTCGCGACCAGCGCCGGAGGTGAGCACGATTCCCAGGCAGTTGGATCTTCGTGTCCACGACCGCGTCGCCCTTGACGAGATAGAGCTTTACGCTGAGGTACTCAGCGCGGTGGCGGCTGCGGACCGGCCGCTGACGGCCGCGGAACTCGACGAAGCACTGGGTATCCAGGACAGCTAGCCTGCCCTGGGGCCCGGCTGGCTCGTCTCGCCGTGGCCGGCGCCGGGTGGCCGGCGGTACATGACGTCGATCCTCGCCCGGGTGAATCCGAGCGCCTGGTACATCCTGATCGCGGGGGCGTTGTCCTCGTCGACATAGAGCATCGCCTGGGCCACGCCCCGATCATGCAGGTAATTCAGCCCGGCCAGGGTGAGCGCCCGGCCGAGCCCGCTGCCCTGCTCGGCGGGATCGACCCCGACGACGTAGACCTCCCCCTCCTCCGGTGAGTGCACCTTGGTCCAGTGGAAGCCGGTCATGAGGCTGTCCGCGGTCACGATGAAGAAGCCCGCCGGGTCGAACCACGGCTCCTGTTCCCGCAGCTCCAGGTCGTGCCGGGTCCAGCCGCCCTGCTCGGGATGCTTGGCGAAGGCCCGGCCGTTGAGGCTCAGCCACTCATCCTCGTCCCGGCCGGGCATGAAGGTGCGCAGCGTCCGGCCGGGGGGCAGGACCGGCCGCTCCAGCGGCTCGCGCAGCGAGCGGTGCATCTGCCACAGGGCGCGGAAACGCTCGAAACCCGCCGTCCTGGCCAGCGCGGCGGCCGCGGGCAGGTCGCCGTGGGCCCAGACCCGGAGCACGTAGGTGCCCGCCGCGGCGGCGAGCTCGCCGGTCAGCGCCCGGCCGAGCCCCTGCCGCCGGCTGGCCGGGTGGATCACCAGCTCGCCGGTCACCTCTCCCTCGTCCCGCTGGCCCGGGGGCGGATCCAGGTAGGCGTAGCCGGCGATCTCGCGGCCGGCGGTGAGGACGAGATCGCGGCCGAGCCCGGGTCGGCCGGCGCTGTCGTAACGCAGGTGCAGCATCACGTGCTCAGACAGCGGCGCCACGCCATCGGCCAGCCGCGCGGCCTGGACCAGGGCCAGGACCTCGGTGACCTGGGCGGTGGTGAGTTCAGCGCTGGTGATCTGCCGTCCGGTCATCGGGCCGCGGTCGCGGCGCGAGCACCCAGGTCCTGCTTGCTCCGGGCGCGCTCGTCAGCTGTCATCCGCTCGCCCTTAACCGGCACGAACCGGTAGCCGACGTTGCGCACGGTGCCGATCAGGGCCTCGTGCTCAGGGCCGAGCTTGGCCCGCAACCGCCGGACGTGGACGTCAACCGTGCGCGTGCCGCCGAAGTAGTCGTAGCCCCAGACCTCCTGCAGCAGCTGCGCACGGGTGAAGACCCGGCCCGGATGCTGGGCGAGGAACTTGAGCAGCTCGAATTCCTTGAAGGTGAGGTCGAGCACGCGACCGCGCAGGCGGGCCGCGTAGGTGGCCTCGTCGATGGCGAGCTCACCCGAGCGGATCTCGTCGGGCGCGTCGGCCACCGCGGCGACGGCCCGGCGGCCGATGGCCAGCCTGACCCGGGCCTCCACCTCGGCGGGCCCGGCTGTGTGCAAGATCACGTCATCGACGCCCCACTCGGCGTTGACCGCGGCGAGGCCGCCTTCGGTCACGATGGCGAAAAGCGGGCAGTCCAGGCCCGTCGTCTGCAGCAGGCGGCAGATGCTCTTCGCGTGCGCGAGCTCGCGCCGGGCGTCCATCAGCACCGCGTCGGCGGGCGGGGCTTCCACCAGGGCAGACGCGTCCGCAGGCAGCACGCGGACCGGGTGCAGCAAGAGCCCCAGGGCGGGCAGCACTTCGGCGGACGGCTCGAGCACGCTGGTGATCAGCAGCAAGTCACTCACTCGGCGGCACCTCCACTCGCTGGTGCGGTCGCACCTCACTACTTGTATAAACAGACGAGGACCCGGGGGCAACAGCGCCCGGGTCCGTGTAGAGAAGGATATCCCAAATGGCCAAAGTAACAATCCAGTACTGGGCCGCGGCCAGGGAGGCCGCCGGCGCTGAGCTGGAGTCGGTCGAGGCGAGCACGCTCGCGGAGGCACTGGACGTCATCGTGGCCCGGCGCGGGGACGACGGCCGGCTGCGCTCGGTGCTCGCCAGGTCTTCGTTCCTGGTGGACGGCGCGGCCGCCGGCCACCGCATAGCGGCCGACCTGGTCCTTCCCGACGCGGCCGTCATCGAGGTCCTGCCCCAGTTCGCCGGCGGCTTATGGGCCCGGGCCAGGGGGGCCGGGCAGCCCCCCCGTGTGCGGGGGGCCAGGGGGGCCAGGGGGGTACGGGGGGGGCGGGCAGCCCCCCGTGCGCGGGGGGTTCCGGGGGGTCGCCCCCCCGAACCAACACTGTCTATTCCGCGCATATTGCGGCAGACTGGGTGGATAACGCCCTACAGTGTCCGTACCAGCACGTTCCGAAGTCAACATTCAGCGGTGCCGCACCATGAGCCAGCACGGATCTCCTCCGGGCGCCCCGGTACCCGGGGCGGTACCCGGTGACAAGAATTTTCCTGGCCGTTTGAACCGCCAGCCGCCGTCAGACGTACCACATGGTGTGCCGAACGCGGGAACCGCGCCCCGCTCAGGGCGGGTGGCAGACGAGGCGTTTGTCCGGGCGCTGTACGCCGAACACGGCGGTGCCCTGCTTCGCTACGCCCTCCACCTCACTGGCGGTGACAGGCAGCGTGCGGAGGACCTTGTGCAGGAAACGATAGTGCGGGCATGGCGGCATCCGGAGGCGCTGGCCGACCGGCCGGCCCGGCCGTGGCTGTTCGCCGTCGCGCGCAACCTCGCGGTCGATTCCTACCGGGCCCGGCAGGCCAGGCCGCCAGAGACCGGGCAGGCGGCCCTGGAGCTGCTCCCCTCCGACGACGACGCCGACCGCACGCTTGAGTCCTGGGCCGTCGCGGACGCGCTGGCCTCGTTGCGGCCCGACCACCGGCGGGTGATCGTCGAGACCTACTACCGGGGGTGCTCGGTCGCCGAAGCGGCAGCTACGCTGGGCATACCGGCAGGTACCGTGAAATCCCGGACGTTTTACGCATTGAAGGCGCTCAAGCTGGCGCTGCAGGAGCGAGGACTGGCGCCATGACCCAGGCATGGGACTGCACCGACGCCAGGGTCTCGCTTGGCGTGTACGTGCTCGGCGCCATCGATCCCGCCGAGCGCTCCCTGGTCGACGCGCACCTGATGACCTGCCGGGACTGCCGGGACGAACTGGCGGGCCTGGCGGGCCTGCCCGCCCTGCTGGCCCGGGTGAACCCGGACGAGATCAGCCGGATCTGCGCCGATGACACCGTGCGTACGGTCGCCGACGACCGGCCGCCGGGAGAGCTGATCGGCACGGTGCTCGACCTGGCCGAAGCCAGGCGGCGCCGGACCCGGTGGCGTTTCGCGGCGTCGGCCGCCGCCGTCGTGGCCATCGCGGGCGGCCTGTACGGCGGGCTGAGTTCCGTCGCGGCGACGCGGACGGTGGCGGTCCCGGTCCCGGTCAAGAACGTGCACTGGGAGACCGTCCAGACGGCGAGCCGCGTCACCGGTGCGAGCGCCTCGGTGGCCTATGCCCACGAGATGTGGGGTGACGCGTTCAAGGTCCTGGTCGACCGCATTCCGGTGGGGACCACCTGCCAGCTGATGGTCGTCCACCCCGACGGGACGCGGACCCAGGTGGCCGCCTGGACGGTGGCCTCCGACGAGGGCACGGTCTGGTACGACGGCTCGATGCCGAGCAGCGCCAAGCCGATAAGCAGCTTCCAGATCACGGCGAACCACGAGGTACTGCTGACCGCCAGGCCCACCTAGGCGGGAATGGATGCGGCCGCGCGGGCGCTGTGCATTGGCGTGACTGGCGGGCTGATAGCGCTCGCCGCGGCGCTGGCCGCGGCCTCCCTGCTCGGGCTGGCGTTGCGCCGCCGGGCCGGGCGGTTCCGTGCCCCCAAGGCCGAGGTGCTGACCGAGGCCGATCTCGGTGCCCCTCTCGGCCGGCAGGCCACGCTGGTCCAGTTCTCGACCGCGTTCTGCGCCCCGTGCCGGCCGACGCGGCAGATCCTGGCCCAGGTGGCGGGCATGGTGGACGGCGTCATCCATGTCGATGTGGACGCGGCCGCGCGGCTCGACCTGGTCCGGCGGCTGCATGTCAACAGCACCCCCACCGTGCTCGTGCTCGACCCGGACGGCGCCGTCGTCAAGCGCGCCGTGGGCGTGCCCCGCAAGGCCGACGTGATCGCCGTGCTGGGCAGCGTGACCGAGCCCGCCTCGCCCGGGATTACCCCGTGACAGCCCGGCTGAGCCCGCATAGCATCGAGTTCGTGATCTCCTGGACAGCGGAGCTGCTGACCAAGCGGCGTGCCGTCGACTTCTGCCACGTCGCTACCGCGATCTGTCCGCGGGCCGCGCTGTCCTGATGTCCGGGCTTCCCGGCGCCGCGTTCCCCTGATGCGGGCGCCCGGTGACCCCTCAGGGCGGTGACCGAGGAGGAAAGCCGCTTGGTGGCGAGGAGCTCAGGCATGGAAATCGACCCGCGTGGTCCTCGGTTCAGCGCGGTCATCACCACCGTCGTGCTGGCGGTGGTGCTGGTCACGGGCAGCGCCTGGCTGCTCGCCGTGCAGGTCGCCGTGTTCGCCGTCGGCGCGCTGGCCGGGCTGCGGTACGCGCCGTACGGCCTGCTCTACCGCCGTCTCGTCAGGCCGCGGCTCGGGCCGCCCGGGCACACCGAGGCCGCGGCCCCGCCCCGGTTCGCCCAGGCGATGGGCATGGTCATCGCCGGCGTGGGGCTCATCTGCCTGGCCGCGGGCGCCGGGCCGGCCGGCCTGGTCTTCACAATGAGCCGATCCGACGTCCTCGTGGACGCCGACTGGGCGGAGGCCCATATCGGTGACCCTGGTGTCGTCATCGTCGAGGTAGACGAAGACACCAGCGCCTACGACAAGGGCCATATCCCGACCGCGATCAAGCTCGACTGGAAGAAAGACCTGCAGGATCCGGTCCGTCGCGACTTCGTGGACAAGACGGGCTTCGAGGCGCTGCTGTCCGAGCGCGGCATCTCGAACGACGACACCGTGCTGCTCTACGGCGGCAACAACAACTGGTTCGCCGCCTACGCCTACTGGTACTTCAAGCTGTACGGGCACGGCAAGGTGCTGCTGCTTGACGGCGGCAGGAAGAAGTGGGAACTCGACTCGCGCGAGCTGAGCACCGACGTGCCCGAGCGGCCGCGGACCAGCTACACGGCCACGGAGCAGGATTCCTCGCTCCGCGCGCTGCGCGACGAGGTGATCGCCGCCATCGGCAAGCGCAACCTGGTCGATGTCCGCTCGCCCGACGAGTTCACCGGCCGGCTGCTGGCGCCGGCGCACCTCCCGCAGGAGCAGGCGCAGCGGGCCGGGCACATCCCGACCGCACGCAACGTGCCCTGGTCCAAGGCCGCGAACGAGGACGGCACGTTCCGCCCGGACGACGCGCTCCGCTCGCTCTACCAGGGCGAGGCGGGCCTGGACTTCGGCCGCGACACCATCGCCTACTGCCGGATCGGCGAACGGTCCGCGCATACCTGGTTCGTCCTGCACGAACTGCTCGGGCTGCCCAACGTCAAGAACTACGACGGTTCCTGGACCGAGTACGGCTCGCTGGTCGGAGTCCCGATCGAGCTGGGTGAGGCCCGATGAGCGCCGCCGGGGACGGCTGCGGCGCGCCCGCGGGCGGTGTCAGCGTGAGCGCGGCCACCGGCACCCAGGCCGTGGTGGAAGGCCGGGTCACCCGCGAGGGCACGCCGGTGTCCACCGGGTACGCCCGGCTGCTGGGCACCGGCGACGAGTTCGTGGCCGAGGTCCCGCTGGGGGAGGATGGCGGGTTCCGGTTCTTCGCCGCGCCCGGGTCGTGGACGCTGCGCGTGCTCGCGCCTGGCGGCCTGCGGGCCGAGCGCTCGGTGCAGGCCGACCACGGCCAGGTCACAAAGGTGGACGTGACCATCTGAGTTCCGGTAGGTCCGGCTTTGAGCACGGCAGCGCCCCGGGCGCGAAGCCGGCTGGCGCTCGTGGTCAGGTGAAGATGATCTGGCCGCCGGCGGCCATGGCGTAGAAGTCGCCGACCGTGATGATGTCCTGGGCCTGCTCGACGAGGTCGTCCTTGGCGATGCCGAACAGGTCACAGGATGCCTGGCAGGCGTAGAGCCCGGCGCCGCTGTCTGAGATCATCTCGATGAACTCGGGGATCGGCGGGATGTCGAGCTTGGCCATCTTGTGTTCCAGGTAGCTGGTCATCAGGCCGGGCATGCCGGGCAGGCTGCCGACCAGGGTGGCCAGGTGCAGGCCGGGGTTGCCGACGGTGGCGACCTTGATGTGCTCGTGGCGCTTCTTCGTGATGGCGTCCAGGCCGAAGAAGGTGAAGAACAGGTTGGCCTCGATGCCTTCGGCCCGCGCCCCGTTGGCCATGATCAGTGCCGGGTAGATCCCCTCCAGGGAGCCCTTCGACACGATGATCGAGACCTTCTCGATGGTTTCGCTCATGACGGTTCGTCCTCTCCTGTAACCCTCAGATGCAGCCGCGGGGCTTGGGAATGCCGGCGATCTTGGCGGCGGTCTTGGCCGGGCCCTTGGGGAACAGCTGGTAGAGCTCCTTGATGGTGACGCCGGAGGTCTTGCCGAGCACGCGGACGGTGGGGCCGGTGCCCTTGGCCTGGTACTGGGCACGCATGAAGGTGATGACCTGCCAGTGCCGCGGTGTCAGTTCGCTGATGCCCTCGGCCTGGGCGATCTGGGCGGCCATGTCCTCGGTCCACTGGCTCGGGTCGGTGAGGAATCCTTCATCGCTGACCGATACGGCGTGGCCGGCGTAGGTGGCGGTGGGCACGGTCGTTACCTCCTTGTGCTGGATTGGCTGGGGTGGTGTTTTCCGCGGGCTGGCATGGCCGAGCCGATGCCGGGGATGTCGCGGCCGGGGAGCAGGCTGTGCCAGTAGAACTGCTCGAAGGCCAGCTTGCCGAGGTGGTTCAGGCGGGACGGCCGGAGCAGCGGCAGGCCGAGCCGGGACGGGTAGTGGCCGGGCAGCGGCTCGGTGTCGTAGTTGAAGTCGATCAGCAGCGCCTTGCCGTGCCCGGTTTCTATGAAGCAGTTGGCGTGCCCGTCGAAGGCGGCGGCCAGCGGCTGGCCGGCCAGGAACCGGCGGATGTTGCCGGCCAGGATGTCGCCTTCGAAGTGGGCGACCGATCCGGCCTTGGAGGCGGGTACATCGGTAGCGTCGCCGAGGGCGAACACGTTCGGCTTGACCTTGGCCTGGAGTGTGCCGGGGTCGACGGGGATGAAGCCGAGATCATCGCCCAGGCCCGGGGAGCGGCTGACGTAGTCCGCGCCCCCGTGCAGCGGGATCACCACGGCCAGGTCGAACGGCACCGCGCGCTCGTCGTAGGACACCAGGCGGCCGGCCTGGTACCCGGCCCCGCTGCCCGCCGGCGCCTCGACGGTTCCCGTGTTGAATTCGGTCACCAGCTCGATGCCCTTGTCGGCCAGCAGGCCGCTGAGTTTCCGGCTCGCCACCGGCTTGGTGAACGCGCCGTCAAGCGGTGTGACGTAAACCAGCTCAACGCGGTTCCGGATCCCGCGGCGGGTGAAATAGTCGTCGGCGAGGAAGCAGAACTCCAGCGGCGCGACCGGGCACTTGATCGGCATGTCGATCACGCTGACCGCCAGCCGCCCGCCGTCGAACCGGTCCAGTGCCGCGCGCAGCGCCGTGGCGCCCTCGGGGGTGTAGAAGGTGAAAATGTCCCGCATCCACCCTGGGCCGGTGAGCCCGTCGGTCTCCTCCGGCAGCAGTTGCGCGCCGGTGGCCACGACCAGGACGTCATAGCCGAGAGCCGTCCCGTCGTCCAGGTACACGCGATCGGCGTCAGCCTCGACGCGGTCGATCCCGGCCTGACGGAAGGTGACCCCGGCGCGCAGCTGGCGACCGCGGGGATGGGTTATCCGGCCTAGGTCGGACCGCCCGAACGGGACGAACAGCAGCCCGGGCTGGTACACGTGGGCATCGTCGCGGTCCACCACGACGATCTCCGCCTCTTCGGGGCCGTAGGCCCGCCGCAGCCTGTTCGCGACCAGTGTCCCGCCGGTGCCGCCACCCAAGATCACAATCCTCTTCATGCAGGCAGAATGCCTCGCCGACGGCGGCTTCCGCCAGAGACATTGGTCCCGTACCCGGGTGACGATCATCCTCACCGCGGCGGACTGCCGTAGCGTGTTCTCCGCAGGTTGCTCGCTGCGGGAGGTCGCTGATGGATCAGATGGAGGCCGCTGGCGGGCCAGGCGCCGGCCTGGCCGGCGCGGTGACGGTGGGCGGCACGGCGCTGCCGCTGGTCGGCCGGGCGCGCGTGTACGCGTGCGGAATCACGCCTTATGACGTGACCCACCTGGGGCACGCCGCGTCGTTCGTATGGATCGACACGCTCGCCCGGGTGCTGCGCGATGGCGGCGCCGACGTGATCATCTGCCGTAACGTCACCGACGTAGACGACGTGCTGCTGGCCGCCGCGGACCGGGCCGGCTCGCCGTACGACCGGTTCGCCGCCATCCAGCAGTTCTACTTCGACCATGACATGGCCGCGCTTGGCGTCGGCCAGCCGGCCATGCAGCCGCGGGCGCATGCCTACATCGGGCAGGTGATCGCGCTGGCGGCGGGATTGCTCGAGCGGGGCGCGGCGTACGAGCGGGGCGGCCAGGTCTATTTCCGCGGCGCCGCGGCCGCGCGCCGGGCCGTGCCGGATCGCGAGCTCGCGCTGCGGCTGGCGGACGAATACGGCGATGACCCGGCCGACCCGGCCAAGGACGATCCGTTCGACGTGGCGGTGTGGCGGGCATCGCACGGCAGGGAACCGGGCTGGGCCAGCCCGTGGGGAACGGGCCGCCCGGGCTGGCACGCCGAGTGCGCGGCGATGGCATTGCACGCGTTCGGCCCGGCCGTCGACGTGCAGGCCGGAGGCGGGGACCTGCGGTTCCCGCACCACGCCTACCAGGCGGCCCTGGCCGAGGCGTTCACCGGGGTGGCGCCGTTCTCGCGGGCCCGGCTGAACGCGGGCGTGGTCCGGGTTGCGGGGGCGAAGATGGCCAAGTCAACGGGCAACCTCGTCCTGGTCAGCGAGCTGCTCAAAGAGCATCCCGCGGCCGTCCTGCGGCTGCTGATCCTCGACCGTCGCTGGGACCAGGACTGGGATTTCAGCCCGGCCGGCCTGGACGCGGCCGCCGCCCGGCTGGAGCGCCTGCACGCGGCAGCCGGGCGGCCGGAGCGGGGAGTGGCCGGCGGCACCGGCACCGCGGTGGCCGCGATGCGGGCGGCCCTGGCCGATGATCTCGATGTTCCCGCCGCGCTGGGGATCGCCGAGGAAAACGGCGGCCAGGCCGCCCGGTCCCTCGGCTCGCTGCTCGGCCTGTGGTAGCCGCGACCCCGCGATCACACCAGTCCCGGCAGGCTGCGGCACAGGGAGTAAACGGCCACGGCTCCGAGCAGCACCGCGAAGGCGCCGGTCAGGCGGGCTGCGTCGACGCGCGACGCGACGCGGGTCCCGGCGAACGCCCCGGCGAGTGCGGCCACCGTGAACACGGCGAGCAGCGGCCAGTCGAGCTGGACGTGGCTGCCGAAGCGGGCGGCGAGTGCGGCGCCGCTGTTGATGGCGATGACGAGCAGCGAGGTGCCGACCGCGGCGGGCATCTCGAAGCCGAGCGCGAGCACGAGCACCGGGACGATGACGAATCCGCCGCCGACGCCGAAGAAGCCGGTCAGCAGCCCGACGGCAGTGGCTGCGGTGATGATCTTCAGCCCCCGGCGAGCCATCGTGCCAGCGCGCAGGCGCGGGGCGGCGGAGGCCGCGACGGGACGCCTGCGGAGCATGGCCGCGGCCGCGGCCAGCATGAGGACCGCGAACAAGGCGAGCAGCAGGCCGGAGTCGATGCTCGCGGACAGCCGGGTCCCGGCGTAGGAGCCCGCGATCCCGAGGACCCCGAACGTGATGCCGTGGGCAACCCGGACCCGGCCGGCCCGCTTGTGCGCGGCCATGCCGGCCAGGGCGGTGATCCCGACGATGAGCAGCGAACCGGTGGTGGCGGCGTGCGGTGCCTGGTGCAGCAGGTAGACCAGGGCCGGGACGGTGAGGATGGATCCGCCGCCGCCGAGGGCGCCGAGCGAAAGCCCGATCAGCAGCCCGGCCGGGATCGCGATGGCCAGCATGGGGAACCCTTCTTCAATACCCCCCCGGGTATCTAACGCCCAAGGGTACTGGTGATCCGCTCGCTACGGCAAATACGGGTGGGGGTATCGGCGGGCGGACGCTCAGCCGGGTGAGCACGGGGCACTGTGAGCGCCCGGCTGGTCCGTCAGGCCGGGCACGGCGCCGCACGGGTGGAAGTCGCCCGTGCGCTGGTCCTGGCGGTAGGGCACCGGCGGCGGATCTCCCCCGGCTAGCCGCGCCACCGCGTCGAGCAGGCGGGTGATATCGCCGTCGGTGGTGTTGACGCCGCCGCTGGCCCGGACGGCTCCCGGCATCGCGCTGCGGTCGCCGTGCCGGACCTCGTCCCGGTAACGGCGCACCTGCTCGCGGCTGAGGCCGAGCAGCCGCATCAGGTAGGGATGCGCGCAGAAGCAACCGTGCCGCACGCCGATCGCCTCCTCGGCGGCCAGCCGGGCCGCCACCAGCGCGTGCGGCACGCCCTCGACGGTGAAGGTGACGACCGGCAGCGTCTCGGCATCCGCAGCCGGCCCGAGCAGGCGGACGCCGGGGATCGAGGCGAGGCCTTGCCGCAGCGACCGCGCGATCCGGCGGTCGTGGCTGATGAGGGCGGGCCAGCCGATGCCGGTCAGCGTGCCGATCGCGGCGTGCAGCGCCACGGCGCCGACGACGTTGGGCGACCCGGCTTCCTCCCGCTCCGGCGGGTCGGTCCACAGCACCTCGTCGAGGTCGACGAGGTCCACCGCGCCGCCCCCGGCCAGGAAGGGATCCCCGTCGGCGAAGGCGCTCTTCGGGCCGACGAGCACCCCGGCGCCGAACGGTGCGTACATCTTGTGGCCGCTCCAGGCGAGGAAGTCCGCGTCGGCGGGAAGGGCCCGGTGCGGGGCCAGCTGCGCCGCGTCCACGACCACCGGGATGCCCCGGTCGTGGGCCGCCGCGATGATCTCAGCCAGCGGCGGCATCCAGCCGGTGATGTTCGAGGCGCCGGTGATGGCGAGCAGCCGCGGTACCGGCCGCTGGCCAAGCGCGGATACGACGTCATCGGCGCCGAACGTGCCGTCCCGGCCGCATTCGACGTAGCGGCAGGTCGCGACCCGGGACCAGGGCAGCAGGTTCGCGTGGTGCTCGGCCACGGTGGTGACGACGACATCGTGCCGGGCCAGCCGCAGGCGGTACGCCAGGTGGTTAAGGGCTTCGGTGGTGTTGCGGCAGATGATCGCCACGTCGTCGCCCCGGCCACTGGGTCGCCCGGTCCGCCCGGCGAAGGCGAGAGCGGCCGCACGCGCCTCCTCGTAGGCGCCGGTGGCCACCTGGGACTTGTGGCCCGCACCGCGGTGGACGCTGGAATACCAGGGGAGGAACTCCTCCACCCGGGACAGCACCGGCTCCAGCGCTGATGTCGACGCCGCCGCGTCCAGGGACAGGTAGGGACGTTCGGTACCGTCCGCGCACGTTACCGGAATCCCGTCGCCGACCAGGGGCACGGGCAGCGCCAGGACCTGATGCGCATATGTCGTCATCGCGGCTCTTCCTCCCCGAGGCCCGGGTGGCGGCGGGTGTGCCGTCACGACCACCAGGCGTTCGCGGCCCTCAGGCTCACCGGCCGGTATTCGCCTCGATAAGAGCCCTAGGTCCCCGATGGCCGGGCCCGCCGCCCTGGGCGGTCGGCTTCGTGTCCCGTATTATACCCCTGGGGGTATTGTGAGGTGGTTCTGATGGAAGAAACTCAGTCGGCGGGCCCGCATGCCGGTCGTCCGGGACGGCTGCTGCCACCCTGGCCCGCCGCGCTGGCCGTGATCGCTCACCCTGACGATGAGAGCTTCGGGCTTGGCGCCGTGATCAGCCAGCTGGCGACCGCCGGCAGTGCGGTGCACATCCTGTGCTATTCGCACGGGGAGGCGTCCACGCTGAACGAGACCCGCGCGGATCTGCGTCACGCCCGGGAGGAGGAGCTGCGACGGGCGTCGGCCGAGCTCGGCGTGGCCAGCGTGACGCTGCTTGACTATCCCGACAGCGGGCTGGCCAGCGTCCCGCCCGGTGAGTTGGCGGGCCATGCCGTGGCCGTCGCCGCACGCCACGGGGTCAGCGGCCTGCTCGTCTTCGACGACACCGGGATTACCGGGCATCGCGACCACCGGGCCGCCACCGGCGCCGCGGTGCTGGCCGGACGGCGCACCGGGCTGCCGGTCCTGGCGTGGGCGCTGCCTGAAGCGGTGGCTGACCGGCTCGCGGCCGAGACCGTGCGTACCGGTCAGCCGGAACCGGCAGCGGCGGGCCGCCCTGCTGCACGCCAGCCAGATTTCGCCGGGCGCCGTGCTATGGCGGCGGCTTCAGCTGCAAGGGGACTGCGAGTGGCTGCGCTGGCTGGTGCCGCCGCAGGAGCGGGGCGGCGGGGCGGGTGGCGCCGCTGGCGGGGCGGCTGCTGGCGGTTGCGGCCCGGCTGCTTCCTGCGGGTGACCGGGCCCGGTACGCGGAGGAGTTCCGGTCCGAGCTGGCCGAGATCGCGCGGGCTGGGGCGGGGCACCGCCGGCTGCTGGCGTACGCGGCCCGGGTGGTTTTGTCGGCCCGGCGGCTGCGGGCGGATCTGCGGGTCCCGCGGCGGCGGGGGGCGGTGCCGTGATGAGGGCGGCGGGGAGGATGCTCCGGCGGGCCGGGCGGGCGGCAGCGGGGGCAGTCCCGGCGGCTCTGCTGGCCGGTGGGCCTGCCCGCGCTCGGCGCCGTGGTGTTCCTGGTCGCCTGCGTGCTGGCGGTGGCTCGCTGGGTGATAGCGAGCGGGGACCGCACGGACCGGGTCAGCCAGCTGATGCTCGCCCGCCGCGGCCACGCCGACAGCGGGCCAGCGTCGCTAGCCGCCCTGCCGCCCACGTCGGCACCCCGGCCGACCGCGGCGCAGGATGGGCAGGCCAGGCGCCGGGGCCGTCGGCGTCTGTAAGGGGACCGGATTCGCGTCCTCGGCCGAGGCCGCCTGACCCTGGACAGGCCGATACCCCGCCGGTTCACAGCCCAGGCGGGGCATCGCACGCTGGTACACGCGACGCTATTGTACGGGCAAAACCAATGTCAACACATCGAACAGCGGTGCATCGGGCCAGTCCGGGCGCAACTGCGCGGCACGCTGCCAGCCCCACGACTCATAGGCCCTGTACGCAACCGTATTGTCTGCTTCGACTAGCAG
>WNGL01003070.1_pt1 | contig 20108 bp, 19 predicted proteins | sample 5400591 | NCBI WGS metagenome assembly WNGL01 (sample SAMN13153377, study PRJNA577476) | soil metagenome | isolation source: 80 cm soil or saprolite under Garry oak tree replicate 1 | place: USA:California | collected 2016-06-15 | reverse complement strand
CGTGCACCGGGTGGCGGTGGTGGACGGGCACTCGATGGCGGTCTTCCTGCGCCTCGCCCGGCGCCCCTCCCCCGCCGAGGCGTGCCGGATCCTCTCCGACTTCCACGGCGAGCCGCAGCAACGCGAGCTGCCCACCGCCCCCCGCCAGCCCATCCACGTTCTCACGGAAAACGACCGGCCCCAGCCCCGGCTCGACCGCGACCGCGAGGGTGGGATGGCCGTCTCCGTGGGCCGGGTTCGCGAGGACCGCCAGTTCCACCTGAAGCTGGAGGCGCTCGTGCACAACACGATCCGGGGGGCGGCGGGGGCCGCGATCCTGAACGCGGAGCTGCTCCAGGCCCGCGGGCTGCTGCGATGATCGTCATGAAATTCGGCGGGACCTCGGTCGGCTCCGCCGAGCGGGTGCGGAACCTGGGCGAGCGGGTCCGCGAGCACCTGCACCGGAAACCGGCGGTCGTGGTCTCGGCGCTCTCCGGGATCACCGACCTCTTGATCCGGGGCGCGCGCTTCGCCCTCCACCGCGATCCCGCGGCCGAGGCGGCGGTCCACGAGCTCGAGGGCCGCCACAACGACGCGATCCGCGAGCTGATCCCGCCGGGGGACGTCCGCAACCGGCTCCTCGCCCACGTGGAGGCGGTGGCGGGCGAGCTGCGCATCCTCTACACGGGCGTCCACTACCTCGAGGAGCTGACCCCCCGCTCCCTGGACGCCATCTCGGCCATGGGCGAGCGGCTGTCCTGCGAGATCGTCGCCGCGGCCCTGGAGCGCCTGGGCCTGCCCGCCCGCGCCTTCGAGGCGCGCACCATCCTGGTCACGGACGACTCCTTTGGCCGCGCCCTCCCCCTCATGGACCAGACCCAGGCCCGCGTCCGCGAGATGATCGCTCCCTTCGTGGACGCGGACGGGGTGCCGGTGATGGGCGGCTTCATCGGCGCCACCCGCGCCGGGGTCACCACCACCCTCGGCCGCGGCGGCTCCGACTGGTCCGCGGCGATCCTCGGGTCGCTCCTGCCTGCCGAGGAGATCCAGATCTGGACCGACGTGGACGGCATGATGACCCTCGACCCGCGCGTCTTTCCGGGGGCCAAGGTCATCGCGGAGGTGAGCTTCGACGAGGCGGCGGAGCTCGCCTACTTCGGGGCCAAGGTGCTCCACCCCTTCACCATCAAGCCCGCGGTCGAGAAGGGCATCCCGGTGCGGATCCTCAACTCGCTGAACCCCGGAGCGCCGGGCACCCTCATCACCCGCGAGGTGCGGGGCAAGGAGGGCGAGCCGCGGGCCATCGCCTTCAAGAAGGGGATCTCGGTCATCCTCATCTCCCAGCCCCGCATGCTGATGGCCCACGGCTTCGTATCCAAGGTGTTCGAGGTGTTCGCCCACCACCGCACTCCCGTGGACCTGATCGCGACCTCCGAGGTCTCGATCTCCCTCACCGTGGACGACCCGGCCACCGTCCCCAACGTCCAGAAGGACCTCATGGCCCTGGGCGAGGTGAAGGTGCTGTCGAACATGGCCATCGTGAGCGTGGTCGGCCGCGGCTTCGTCCAGCGGTCCGGCCTGGCCGCTCGCATATTCCACGCCCTGCGCGACGTCAACGTGGTCATGATCTCGTTCGGGGCCTCCGACGTGAACGTCTCCTGCGTGGTGGCCGAGGCCGATGCCGAGCGAGCGGTCAAGAGCCTGCACCAGGAGTTCTTCGGGGAGTCGCGCTGATGCGGGTGGCCGTGGTCGGCCACGGCAAGATGGGCCGCGAGGTGGAAGCCGTGCTGCGGGAGCACGGCCACGAGGTGGTGATCGCGAGCCGCGGCCAGGCGTTTCCCGTGCGCTGCAACGTCGGCATCGACTTCACCGTGCCGGAGGCCGTGCTCTCGAACGTGGCCGCCTCCATGGCCGCGGGTGCGCGCTACGTGGTAGGCACCACCGACTGGCACGACCAGTACCAGGAGGTCCGCTACCTCGTGGAGACCGGGGCGGGCGGCCTCGTCCACGCCGCGAACTTCTCCATCGGGGTGAACCTCTTCTACCGCATGGTCCGGACCGCCGCCGTCCTGATGTCCCCCTTCCCCGACTACGACCCGTACGTCCTCGAGCGCCACCACCGGCAGAAGAAGGACGCGCCCTCGGGCACCGCCAAGGTGCTGGCCGCGATCCTCGAGTCCTCGGGGGGCGCGCGTCGCCGGGCCGCCACCGCGGTCGAGGGGGGCCTGCCTCCCGACGCCTTCCACGTGGCGGCGCTGCGCGCGGGTGGGATCGTGGGCGAGCACACGGTGGGCTTCGACTCGGGGGGCGACGAGATCCTGCTGGAGCACCGGGCCCGCTCCCGCCGCGGCTTCGCCCTGGGGGCGGTGCTCGCCGCCGAGTGGATCGCGGAACGCACCGGCTGGCACACCTTCGAGGACGTCCTGGACGACCTGGCCCGCCGGGCCTGAGCCTGGACGGGCGGGTCGCCAGTCCGGCTTGCCCGTCCCGGGGCCGCTCTGCTATCCTTCTTCCCTCTTCTAGGGCCGCTAGCTCAGCTGGGAGAGCGCCTGGTTCGCAATCAGGAGGTCGGGGGTTCGATCCCCCCGCGGTCCACCAACCACTTGCAGAGATCCCCGGACCCTTCTGCCGGAAACGCAAACGGCGGACGGCCTGAAGGGGGCTTCCCGCCCCCCTCAGACACTCCTGGGGGCGTCCCCCCTAGACCCGCCGGGGCGTTACTTGATCGCGACGATCGCGAACTCGATCGGCTTGCCGCTCGTGTTCTTCGACTCGTGCTTGACGCCGCGGCCGATGAACTGCACGTCGCCGCGCTTCCAATGGGTCACGGTCGGCTGGCCTTCCACCGCGAGCGACATGTCGGCGGCGGTGCCGAGCGCGATCACGACCTGGTCGAACTCGTGGGTGGTTCCCGCAGCCTCATGGAAGTCGGGCCCCGCCGTGCTCTTGATGGCCACGGCGCGCGGGCTCTCCACGAGGGTCGCGAGCTGCATCCCCGGACGCGAGGTAGGCACGCTGGCCGTGCCTGGATCCTTCGCCTTGAACTCCACCAGGATCGCGTCGACGGGGGTCGTCCCGACGTTGGCCGGCGCGTGGGTGGTCGCGGGCGTGTAGGAAGCCGTCTCCTTGCCGATCTCCATGTCCTGGGTCTTGCCGTCCGGTAGTGTGAAGAGCGCCTTCGCGGCGCCGAGTGCGACCAGCATGGAGTCCGGGTGCGAGTGCATCGGGCTCTTCGCGCCAGGCGCGTACGTGATCTTGAGCACGCGCACGGAGGGGTTGTCGATGAGCACCTTGTAGTGTCCCGGGTCGACCTTCACCGCGTCCTGGGCCGCCGCTACGAGCGGCACCGCGGCCAGTACGAGCGCGAGTTTCAACGTTTTCATGAGATCTCCTCTGGATGTGCGCCAACCACCGTCGTGGATAATGCACCGCGAGCGTTCCGGGGGTTGTTGGCGCCCCGGGGCTCAGGCATTCAGCTCCACAAGCGGTCCCCCGACCGCTCGTCGTTTCATTCCGGAGTCGGCGCGCCACGCCTTGCTCAGCCTCGGCGACCACGCGTCAGCCTGCGATCCACGAGAGCTCTCCGAGCCTGCAACTGCGTTTGCGCGTCCAACTGTCGAGATTTCCTTCCGCAGCCGTCGGGGGCGCCGCCGTCGGGGGGTCTCTAGGAGCAAACGCGGAGTGCCATGTTGCAGAGGCACGCTACTCCCCCTCGGTGGGAGTGGTCAAGCCGCAAACCGGCGTCCAGGGTGTTCCAGGACGGCGTGACACTCCACGTCCTCGCCCTGATGCCGGGGTGAAGCAGCAGAACCGGTACAATCCGGTGGGCGGTTCTTACCGCCCAGCCGCTGCGCGGAACGCTCAGTCTTTTGGCGACCCGAGCCTCTTCGCCACCATTCCTCCCTGCGAGGGAGAGACGCTCTCCGGGCAGGAAACACAACGAAATCCCTTCTTTCTGAGACATCCATTTCATGGTTCGGCCTGGCATGGCTCGTGCTCTTCGGAGACGCGTGAGCCGTGAGGGCTCGGAGGAGGAACGATGACTGGGCGGGGGGCTTCCTGGTCGCTCGGGCGGCACTCGCTCCGTCGAGAGACCGCCCCCATCCGCACCATGGGACCATCGTCTCTCTCTCCGTTCGGGGCCCTCCTCACCGAGATCCGCCAGGAGCAGCTCGTCTGTCGCTCTACATCGGCGAAGACGACGACGCCGGCTGGGCACGCTACCAAGCCCGGGCGGGAGCCGGACCTGCGCATCGAGACGCGGGCCGTGAGCGAGGCGCAGACGGGCGCCCGGCAGGCGTGGTCCGGGCTCTGGTCAGCGTCTTTCTTCCTCCACGCGGCGCTGCTGCTCGCCGCGATCGTATTCCCTCTGGTCACGCCGGAGGCTCTCCCGCCGCCGGCGTCTGTGACGAAGGCCTTCTTTGTCGGGCCAGGGGTGATCGCTCCGCCAAGGCCGCCCCCGCCCCCACCCCGGGCCGCGGCGGCACCGCGGATCCGGCCGCGCCCGCACGCCGAGGTGAGCGCCGCATCGGCGGCTCCCATCGAGACCACGGATCAAGTCGTCCCGGAAGCCGGTGGCGGCGCCATCCCCGACGGCGAGCCCCGAGGCGTCGAGGATGTTGTCCCCGGCGATTTCGTGGGTCGCCTCGTGCGAGCTCTGCCCGAGCCTCCGGCGCCGATCCAGCCATCCCGCGAGAGCAGGGAGCCGATGAAACTGAAGCACGTGACCCCCATCTACCCCGACATCGCGGTGAGGGCCAACATTCAGGGAGACGTCATCCTGGAGTGCACCGTCAGCCCGCGGGGCCAGGTCACCGATGTGAAGGTTCTTCGCGGCATCCCGCTGCTCAATGCCGCCGCCGTAGAAGCCGTGAAGCACTGGGAGTACACCCCGACCCTGCGTGACGGCATTCCCATCCCCGTCATCTTCACAGTCACGGTTAAGTTCGCCCTAAAATAGGGTTGCCCTCCGGGCTCCGGGCCGCAAGCGACTTACTGGAGACGGTGCACCGCGCGGCGACCCTTCAGCGCGACATCAGGACCGGAAGGCCGGCCTCGTGGAGAACCGTGCGTGTCGCACCACCGAAGACGATCTCCGTGAGCCGGGAGTGTCCATAGGCGCCCATGACAACCAGGTCGGCGCCGAAGGCAGCGGCTCGGGACAGCAGGACGCGGCCGACACCCTCACCGCCGGACGATGTCCTGCGCACGTCCACTTGCACGCCGTGCCGGGCAAGGTGACGCGCGATGTCGGCCCCGGGCTCTTCCCCATGCTCCCCCGTGCGCTCGTGGTCCACGACGAGCAGCTCCACCGCATCCGCCCGCGCCAGGAACGGCAGGGCATCCGCGACGGCCCGGGTCGCCTCCCGCTCGGCGTTCCAGCCAATGAGGACGCGGCGTCCCGCAGAGGCCGGAGGCTCGGGGGGCAGCAGGATGACAGGCCGTCCCGAGGCGAGGACGAGGGTCTGTGGAAGATCGAGAGGGATGCCCTCCTGGCCCACGGGATCCGGACGGCCCACGATCGCGAGGTCCGCGTAGCGGGCGTGGGCCACCATGTCCCTGGCCATCAGGTGTCGGACCGACCTCCACTCCGCCTGCAACCCGCTGCGGCTCGCCGCCCGTTCGAACGACTCCCGCAGGCTCTTCTCCCGCTGCCCGACCTCCGCGTTGTAGCTTGCGATCAGCTCCTTGATCGCTCCGCCCCTCAAGTACGCTGCGGAGCCCTCCGCCGACATGGGAGGCCAGACGAAGGCGCCGGTCAGGTGCGCCCCGTGTTCCTCGGACAGCTTGGCCGCGAACTCGATGACCCCGGAGCCCTCCCGCCGCCCATCCAAGAAGACGACGACGTCCTTGATATCGACCATGGCCCTCTCCAAGGCTCAGAGCGGCAGATAGACGATGCGGTCGGTCCACTCCTCCGCGTCAGACGCGGCCCATATTAGGGCCGGGCCTTCAGGTCTTAGCCGCCTCCCGTGCCATGCGCGCGTCGTAGCTCTCGCCGTAGATCGACGGCACCTTCGCGCCCATCGCCCGCAGGTACACAGAGAGCTGCCCGCGATGGTGGACGGAATGACTCAGGCCGACCTGCACGTACATGACCGCGGGGAATCGCAACAGGCCCCGGAAATCGATCGCCTTGACGAGCTGCTCGCCTGACGCACCCTTCAATTGCTCGACGTTCCTGGCAAACCGTTCCTCGTACCACGCGTTGACGTCCGCCGGCGACCGAACCGTCTCCGGCCGAGGCCTCGGCGTCAGATCGAACGCGCCCGCCAACGCGGCCTCGAGAAAGCGGTTCTCGGCGGTGACGATGTGCCAGGCAAGATCGATGGCGCTGCGCGCGATCGGGTCCGGACGATAGTCGACCTTGTCCGCGGGAATCGCGGCGATGACCTTCTTGGTCACAGGGTGCTCGGCGTGCAACGAAGGCAAGCCCACGGAGTTGAGAATGAGGGTGGCCTGATCGGGTGTCATGGCTCCCTATTAGAGCAAACCCATCCGGCAGGCGCCAGACGTGCCTGACTTTCCCGGGCCATTGGGTCGAAGATAGACTCCAAGGAATGGCGGCAAGAAGCGATTCGCTGGTGGCGCTCTTTCGCGAGCTGGCCCAGCTCACCGTCCTGGACGAGGGCTCTCCGAACGCGTTCCGCGTGCGGGCGTACGAGAACGCGGTCGAAGCCATCTCCTCCTACCGGGGCGACCTGGAGGCGCTCTCCGAGAAGGAGCTGACCGCGATCGCGGGCATCGGCCCCAGCACCGCGAGGAAGATCCGAGAGTTCTTCCAGAGTGGGACGATCGCGAAGCTCGAGGAACTACGCCGGAAGTACCCCCCGGATTTCGTGGAGCTCGGCAAGATCCCCGGCCTGGGCCCCAAGACCCTGCTTCGCCTCCGGAGCCAGCTGGGCGTCCGGAACCTGGAGGACCTGCGAGCGGCCCTCGAAGGCAAGAAAGTCCGGGAAGTCCACGGCCTCGGGGAGAAGATGGAGGAGAAGCTCCTCCACGCCCTCGATCGGCAGGGAGCGGCCGGAAAGGACAAGCGCCGTCCCATCGCCGAGGCCATGCCCATCGCGCGGGAGCTGGTGGCTGCGCTCGAGGCGCTGCCCGCGGTGGAGCGCGCCCAGTACTGCGGCAGCCTCCGCCGTCTGCGGGAGACGGTGGCCGACGTCGACATCGTCGCGGCCTCGGGAGAGCCCTCGTCCGTGCGGGAGGCCTTCGTGAAGATGCCGACCGTGCGCGAGGTCATCGGCAGCGGGGATACGAAGACCTCGGTGTTGACCTCGACCGGGCTGCAGGTGGACCTGAGGATCGTCGAGCCGCCGCAGTTCGGGGCGGCGTGCCAGTACTTCACCGGCTCCAAGGCGCACAACATCAAGCTGCGGCAGCGCGCCCTCGCGCGGGGATGGCTCCTGAACGAATATGGCCTGAGCGACGCCCAGACGGGCGAGGTGATCGCCCGCGAGTCCGAGGAGGCGATCTACCGGGCGTTGGGCCTTCCCCTGATCGCGCCCCCCATGCGGGAGGACCGCGGTGAGATCGAGCAGGCCGAGAAGGGCGAGCTTCCTCCGCCCGTCCGCCTGGAGGCCGTTCGCGGCGACCTGCACGTGCACACGGCGCTCTCGGGGGACGGCAAGAGCCCGCTGGAAGACATCGTGGAAAGCGCCGCCGAGAGGGGCTACGAGTATCTGGCCATCACCGATCACGCGGAGAACCTCGCGATGAGCGGCGTGAGCCGGGAGCAGCTCGCCGCCCAGCGATCGCAGATCGATGCGCTCCGCGGCCGCTACCCCGGGATGACCCTCCTGCACGGGAGCGAGCTGAACATCGACCGTGACGGCCAGGTGGATTACGACGAGACCTTTCGCCGGACCCTCGACTGGTGCGTGGCCGGCGTCCACTCCCACTTCGATCTCGACCGGGCCCAGCAGACCCGCCGCATCCTCGCGGTCATGGAGGACCGGACGGTCCACGCCATCGCCCATCTCACGGGCCGACGGATCGGCAGCCGGGCCGGCATCGACCTCGACATCGACGCGGTCCTGCAGAGAGCGGTCGAGACGGGCACCGCGATCGAGATCAACGCCGCCCTCCCCCGGCTCGACGCCTCGAGCGAGGTGCTCTTTCGGGCCCGAGGAATGGACGTGACGTTCGTCATCAGCACCGACACCCACCACACGCGAGAGTTCGCGCGCATGGAGTGGGGCGTCCTCCAGGCGACGCGCGGCTGGGTCGAGCCGTCCCGCATCGCCAACCTCTGGCCCCGCGAGAAGTTCCTCGGATGGCTGCGCGCGCGCCGGAGCTGATCTGCCGCCGCGTTACCTGTTCTCCGACTTCGTCCTCTCCCCCTCGCGCCGGCTGCTGCTGCGGAGCGGGCGGGAGATCCCCCTCATCCCCCGCTACTTCGATCTCCTCGTCCTGCTCCTGGAGCGGAGGAGCCAGGCCGTGCATCGGCGGCAGATCTTCGACGCGGTGTGGAGCGACGTGGTCGTCTCCGACGGCGCCCTCAGCCAGGCGGTGCGGACGCTGCGCCGGGCGCTCGGCGACGATCCGCGCGCGCCCGTCTTCATCCGCACCGTCTCCCGCCACGGGTACCGTTTCGTGTTCCCCGACGTCACCACGCAGCCCGACGAGGGACCGTTGCCGGCTCCGGTCGCCTCGCCCGACGCGGCGCCAGCCGTCGCCTCCTCCGGGCCGGAGGCGGATCCCTTCGACGTCCTTCTCGAACGTGTGCTGGCCAAAGGCCCCCTCGACAGCGAAGAACGGCGCGAGGCCGCGGAATCGCTTCACGTGCTGGGCACCCGGGAAGCGGTCGTCCGGCTCGATCGCCGCCCCGGCCACGCGCGAGCGCGGGCCCTCCTTCGCGACACGCGTTGGGACGTCACGGGAGCCGGTCCGGTGCCTCTCCTCGGACAACCGGATCTGCCGAAGACGGTGGCCCTCCTGCTGTGGCTCCGCTTGCGCCGCACCGTACGTGTCGCGGGAGGTCGTTGGATGGGCGCCACCGCCGGAGGGGCGCTCACCGGCCTCCTCGCCGCGACCCTGGGCGGGCTCCTGCTTTGCCTGGGGCCCGGCTCGCAGGCCACCGCGAGCGTGCCCGTGGTTCTCGGGATGATCGGGCTCACGGTAGGCGGCCTCGGCGCCGCGGGCGTGGGCGCGGGCCTGGCCGCGGCCGAGGTCCTCGTTCGTTCCCATCGGGGGGCGGCTCTCGTCCTGTTCGGAGCCGCGGGCGGAAGCGCTATCGGCGCCGGAGCGCACTTGCTGGCCCTCTGGACGATCCAGGGCCTTTTCGGACGAGATCTGTCCCCGGTGGCGGGAGGCTTCGAGGGGCTGGTCCTGGGCGGAGCCGCCGGCCTCGGCTACGCCCTCACGACGCCTCGCGCGGAAGGCGGGATGGCCGCCCCGCGGAGTCGAGAGCGGACGCTCGCCGTCCTGGTGACGGGCCTCTGTTGTGCCGCCGCCGCGGTGGCGCTGGCCACGAGCGGCCGCTACCTGGGCGCCATGAGCCTCGATTTCATGGCTCATGCTTTTCCGGGATCGCAAGTGGGCCTCGCCCCCTTGTCGCGCCTTCTGGGGGAGGACGGGCCGGGTCTCGTGACTCGGGTGGTGATCAGCGGGGGGGAAGGCCTTCTTTTCGGCGCCGGCCTCGTGCTGGGTCTGACCCGTCGTCCCCCCTCCACCTTTTCCTGAGGCGCAACGCCAACCCTCACTTTCCCGTCACGTCTCCCTCACTCCGCCCGCCCCACCTTAGATCCTGAGCGAGCCCCAGGAGGGCACAGTGGCAGCGAGCCTGTTCGTGAGCGTGCAGGAGGGAGCCGCCGTTCGGGTCTGCCGCGACCTCGTCCGCCTGCGGACGGAAAGACGCCTGCAGTTCGTCGATCTGAAGGAGCTGGTGGAGGAGCGGGTCCGGAGGTCGGGGGTGCGCGAGGGGATGGTCACGGTGCATACCCGGCACACCACGGCCGCAGTCCTGGTGAACGAGAACGAGCCGCTCCTGCTCCAGGACTTCGAGGACCTCCTGAGGCGCTGGGCGCCGGCGGATGCGCACTACCGACACAACGACCTCGAGGCGCGGGAGGGAGCGCCCGCCGACGAGAGACCCAATGGCCATGCCCACGCCCGAGCCCTGCTGCTCGGCGCCTCGGTCTGCTTGAACGTCGCGGAGGGTCAGCTCGATCTCGGCGAGTGGCAGAGCGTGTTCCTGGTGGAGCTGGACGGACCGCGTGACCGTACCCTTTCGGTGCAGGTCCTGGGCGTGCCCGCCGACCACGGCGATCGCTGGCCATGAAGGTCAAGATGATCCTGCCCGCCCTCACCGAGGCGGTGAGCCCCTTCTTCCGGCCCATCAAGTATTCGCTCTTCCCGCCTCTGGGCCTCGCCACCCTGGCCGGCTACCTGGCCGAGGAAGACGAGGTCTCGCTCCAGGACGAGCACGTCGAGCGGCTCGAGCTGGACGACGAGCCGGACCTGGTGGTGATCCAGGTCTACATCACCTCGGCTCGCCGGGCCTACCGCCTGGCCGACCACTACCGCGCGAGGGGTGCCTACGTGGTGCTCGGGGGCCTGCACGTGACCTCCCTCCCGGCAGAGGCGGCCGCCCATGCCGACAGCGTCTTCCTGGGTCCGGGAGAAGACATCTGGCCCCAGTTCCTGGCCGACTTACGCTCCGGACAGCCAAAGCCCCTCTACCGCTCGCAGGTCCGGACGCTCGAGGCCTTGCCCCCCATCCGGCGCGACCTCATCAAGCGTCACCTCTACCTCGTGCCCAACTCGATCGTGGTGTCCCGGGGTTGTCCCCACGCCTGCGACTTCTGCTACAAGGAGGCCTTCTTCGCGGGAGGGAAGGGCTTCTACACGCAGAGGGTGGACGCGGCCCTCGCGGAGATCGCGCGCCTGCCCGGCCGCCACCTCTACTTCCTGGACGACCACCTGTTCGGCGACGTGCGCTTCGCGGCAGCGCTCTTCGAGGGGATGCGCGGGCTCCGCCGCGTCTGGCAGGCCGCGGGGACGGTGACGTCCGTCCTGAAGCCGGCCCTCCTCGAGAAGGCGGTGGCCGCCGGCCTGCGCAGCCTCTTCGTCGGCTTCGAGACCCTGAACCCCGCGGGCCTGCGCGCCCAGGGCAAGGTCCAGAACCTCCACCGCGATTACGGCGAGGCGGTGCGGCGGCTGCACGGCCTGGGCGTGATGGTGAACGGGAGCTTCGTCTTCGGCATGGACGAGGACGACGCTTCCGTGTTCGATCGGACGGTAGGTTGGGCCATCGACCAGGGGATCGAGACCGCCACCTTCCACATCCTCACGCCTTATCCCGGCACCGCCCTCTTCGGCCGGATGGAAGCGGAAGGACGCCTCCTCCACCGGGACTGGGACCTCTACGACACGAGGCACGTGGTCTTCGCGACCCGCGGAATGACGGCGGAGGAGCTGGAGGCCGGCTACTGGCGGGCGTATCGGGACTTCTATCGCTGGCGCTCGATCTTCCGGGGCGCGGCCACGAAGCCGACGTGGCCCGGCCGGCTACGCCACTTCGGCTATGCGGGAGGGTGGAAGAAGTTCGAGCCGCTCTGGGACTGGGTCATCCGTGCCCGGAAGGTCTCGCGCGCGCTCCCTCTGCTCGAGGCCGTCCTGGGCTGACCACCCCATCGAACTCTTCTTCACGGGCTTGGACGCGCCTGGAAATCCGCATCCCGGGCGTCTATGTTATCGAGGTGTTCCGCGTCTTCCTCCTCTCGCCGGCCGACTGCTCCGGCAAGCGGGCCCGGCTGCTCCAGAGTCCCGACCCGGGGCCCGACCTTGGCCAGAGGATTCGCGGGCCGGAGGGTGCGGAGCTGGGCGAGGTGTTCAGCTTCGTGAGCAGCCTCTACTTTCGCGGCAAGCTGGCCTACGCCCGCGCCTTCGCGCGCCCTCCCCGCGGCCTTGCCGGCGTCCACGTGATCACGCCGTGCGACGGTCTCCGGGCGCCGGAGTCCCCGCTTCGCCTGGGCGACCTCCGACGCTACGCCGGCGTCCCCGTCGACGCCGAGGAAGGGCGCTACCGGCGGCCCCTCCTTCGCGATCTGAGAGCACTCGCGCCGGCCTGGGCGGAGGCCGAGGTCGTCCTGCTCGGAAGCATCGCCTCGGCGAAGTACGTGGACCTGCTGACGGCAGTGCTCGGCCCTCGCCTCTTCTTTCCCTCGGACTTCGTGGGGCGGGGCGACATGAGTCGCGGGGGACTGATGCTGCGCTGTGTCCAGGAACGGCGCGAGCTTCCCTACGTTCCGCTCGTGGGCGCCCAGCGCCGAGGGTCGAGGCCGGCCCGTCTTCCTCCCCTTGCGGGCAAGGACGCGAGGTAATCTGGAGGCGCCTTGCGGATCGCCACCTGGAACGTCAATTCGCTGAAGGCTCGCCTGGACAAGGTGCGCTGGTGGCTCGACCGGGCCCGGCCCGACGTGCTGCTCATGCAGGAGACCAAGCTCACGGACGCGGCCGCGCCGCTGGACGTGTTCCGGGACGCCGGGTACGAGCTGGCGCACCACGGGCAGGCGCAGTGGAACGGCGTGGCCATCGCCAGCCGCCGCGGCATCGGCGGCATCGTGACCAACTTCGGTCAGCCCTTGCGCCCTGCGCAGGCTCCGAACACCGAGGACGACGAGCCCCTGGCCGAGGCCCGCATGATCGCCGCCGAATGCGGCGGCGTCCGCGTCGTCAGCGTGTACGCGCCCAACGGAAGGACGCTCGGTTCGCCGTTCTACGAGGCCAAGCTCGCCTGGTTCGAGCGGCTCGCCCGCTGGCTCGAAGAGGCGGCGGATCCCGAGCAGCCGCTCGTGCTCGGCGGCGACTTCAACGTCGCCCCCGAGGACGTGGACGTGTGGGACCCGCGGGCCTGCCACGGCGGGACGCACGTCTCTCGACCGGAGCGCGAGGCGTTCGCCAGGCTCTGCCGCTGGGGGCTGGTCGACGCCTACCGGCAGCATCACTCGGAGCCCGGGCGCTACACGTGGTGGGACTACCGCGCCGGCAACTTCCACAAGAACTTCGGCATGCGCATCGACCACTTGCTGGCCACGCGCCCGCTCGCCGGACGCACGGTGTGGGCGGAGATCGACCGGGAGGCGCGGAAGGGCAAGCCGATCCCGTCCGACCACGCGCCGCTCCTGATCGACGTCGACGAGCCCGGCCACCCCCTCGACGCGGGCTGGTCAAAGGCGGAGGGTCGGATCGCCGCGCGCCTCAGGGAATCCGGCTGATGGCCGAGAAGGACGGGGCCGCGCACTTCCCGATCGAACCGCCGATCGAGCCCATGCTCGCCAAGCTCGCCACCGAGCTGCCCGAGGGAGAGGGCTGGCTCTTCGAGCCGAAATGGGACGGCTTCCGCGCGATCGTGTTCCGGGACCGCGACCGGTTCTACATCCAGAGCCGCGACCTGAAGCCGCTGGATCGCTACTTCCCCGAGCTCGAAGCCTTCTTTCGGGCGAGCTTCCCCGAGCGCTGCGTGGTGGACGGCGAGATCGTCATCGTGGGTCCGCGTGGGCTCGACTTCGAGGCTCTGCAGATGCGCCTGCACCCGGCGGCTTCACGGGTCAAGAAGCTCGCGGCGGAAACACCGGCCTCCTTCGTGGCCTTCGACCTGCTGGCGGAAGGCGAGCGCGACCTCCGCCCCCTTCCCCAGGCCGAGCGTCGCCTGCGGCTGGAGCAGGCGCTCGCGGGAGCGACGGGCCGCGTCCACCTCACGCCTTGCCGGCGCGAGCGCTCGGTCGCCCAGGAGTGGTTCCATCGCTTCGAGGGCGCGGGCCTGGACGGCGTCATCGCCAAGCACGAGAGCACGACCTATCAGCCCGGCAAGCGCGCGATGGTCAAGGTCAAGCACGCGCGCACCGCGGACTGCGCGGTCGCGGGCTTTCGCTGGCACAAGCAGGGGCCGGGGACGCTCGTGGGCTCGCTGCTCCTGGGCCTCTACGACGACGCGGGCACCCTCCACCACGTGGGCGTGACCTCGTCGTTCTCGATGGAAGCCCGCCGCCGCCTCGTGCAGGAGCTGGAGCCGCTGCGCCGGGACGCGCTCGCCTCGCACCCCTGGCGTCATTGGGCGGAGATGGGCGACGGCACCCAGCGCGTGCCCGGGGCCCAGAGCCGGTGGAGCGCGGGCAAGGACCTCTCGTGGGAGCCGCTGCGCGTGGAGCGGGTCTGCGAGGTGAAGTACGACCACCTGCAGGGCGACCGCTTCCGGCACGCGGCCGTCTTCCTGCGGTGGCGCCCGGACAAGCGGCCCGCGGACTGCCGCTACGACCAGCTCGAGGTCACTCCCCCCGCCGAGCTCGCCCAGGTGTTTCGCCCGGCGGGAACCTGAACCCGGCCCGGGGGTCGTAGTCGGGATCGAGCGCTTCCTGCTCCGGCCGAAGCCCCTCCGGCACGTGCTCGAGGTTCACCCGCACGCGGGTCCAGGTGGAGGAGCGGCCGCGCATGGAGTCCACGAGCACGTCGGCGGGTTCGAGGTGAGCGGCCGCCTCGGGATGACGGGCCTTCCAGCGTTCCAGACCGGCCAGCGCATCGTCCTTCTTGGCGGCGCGGGCGATCTCCACGAGGGGCTTCGCGGACACGCGCCGGCCGCCCGGCTTGGGACCCTCCCTCCTTCGTGAGGGCTGGACGCGCGGGGGCTCGCCCGCCTGCTTGGCGTAGTGCGGCGGCCACGGCGCGTCGCCCAGGCCTTCCGCCTCCTGCCGGGCCGACAGCTCCAGGAGCCCCTCCAGCGAGCAGGGGCTCTCGTCGATGCCCGCGTGCCGGTCCCCGACCGCGGCGAAGCGCGCGGGCATCGTGCGCAGCGTGAACTCCTCCGGCCGGCACGCGAACAGCTCGTCCCAGGTCAGGGGCGCCGAGACCCGCCCGTCGGGCTTGGGGCGCACCGAGTAGGCGCTCGCCACCGTGCGGTCCTTGGCGTTCTGGTTGTAGTCGAGGAAGACGCCGTGGCGCTCCTCCTTCCACCACTTGCTGGTGGCCAGGTCGGGGGCCCGACGCTCGACCTCCCGGGCGAGGGCGAGGGCGGCCCGCCTCACCTGCGTGAACGACCAGCGGGGATGGATGCGCACGTTGACGTGGATGCCGCGCGAGCCCGAGGTCTTCGGCCAGCCCACGAGACCAACGTCGGCCAGAGCCTGCTGCACGACGCGCGCGACCGCCACGATCTGCGTCCACGCGATCCCCGGCATGGGATCGAGGTCGACGCGCAGCTCGTCGGGGTGCTGGAGGTGCTCCGCGCGGACGGGATGCGGGTGGAGCTCCAGGCAACCCAGGTTGGCCATCCAAGCCAGGGCCGCGGCGTCCCGGGGCACCACCTCTTCGGCCGTGCGTCCGGAGGGAAAGCTCAGCGCGACCACCTCGACCCACGGTGGGCGCGCAGCGGGCGCGCGCTTCTGGTAGAAGAACTCGCCGTGGATCCCGTTGGCGTAGCGGACGAGCACGTTCGGCCGGCCGCCCGCTCCCCGCAGGGCACCCTCGGCCACCGCGAGGTAGTAGCGGACGACCTCGAGCTTGGTGATGCCGGCTTCGGGAAAGTAGACCTTGCCCGGGTTCGAGACCGCGACCTCGCGGCCGCCCACGTCGAGGACCACCCGCTCCCCCTGGCTCGCCATCGCACGAGCATACGTCGCGCTCGTACTTTCCGCAGGCCGGACGTGACGAGGAGGGCGGGCGGGCGCCCTCGATCAGGCGGCCTTGACTTCGATCGTCCTCGGCGTCGCGGCTCGCGGCGTGGGGACCCGCACCTCCAGCATGCCGTTCGCATACTTCGCCTCCACTTGGGCAGCGTCGACACCCTCGGGGAGCGTGACGCTCCGCTCGAAGGCGCCGTACACCACCTCGCGGACGAAGTAGTCCTTGCCCGTGGTGTCGTGGTCGGCCTTGCTCTCGCCCTTGACGGTGAGCAGGTTGTCCATCAAGGACACCTTGACCTCCTTCGGATCCACGCCCGGCAGCGCGAACAGGATCACGTAGATGCCGTCCTCGATCCGTCCCTCCGTGGCAGGGAGCCACGGCACAACAGGCGGCGAGGCCTCATTCGTGGGGGCGCCATCGAAGAACCTCGGGGACAGGTCCTCCGCGGGGTGATGGAAGTGGAACTTTGCGGCGGGGGACCAGTGCAACATCGCGTTCATACCGCTTTCCTCTCTGGATCTTAGCGATATTTACTAAGATCATCTGAGCTAATTAGACTTATATCATCTCTAGGAGCTCATGTCAATCACCAAACTCGCTCCTTGATTTGGGCCCCTAAGTCGCGGTGAATATGAGAGTTGTCGTCTCGGGTGCGCGTATTCGCTGCAGACCTCCTTGAAGGATCCGTCGGCCCTTGGGGGATCAGGAGATCGGGGGTGGGGCTTAGAACCAGCGGTCGCCACTCGAGTGCGCCAAGCGGGGATCAGGGGGTCGCACGCGGCGAGTGGCGCCCGTCGCTAAAATGTCCACCCTCTGCCTGCCGATGGCGACGGAGTACCTCGATGAAACTCACGCCCGATGCCTGCGTGACGAGAACCTATCACTGAGCGGAGAGTGATGATGCGCGCCAGTCAAGCCGAGAAAGCGGAGCGGTTCCGGGCCCTGCACGCCCGCCCGGGTGCGTTCGTCATTCCGAACCCGTGGGACGCTGGCACCGCCCGCATCCTGGCGGGCCTGGGCTTCGAGGCCCTGACCACGACCAGCGCCGGGCTGGCGCTGACGCTGGGCCGGCGGGATGGCGCCGGCGTCGTGACCCGCGAGGAAGCGCTCGCCAACGCCAAGGCGATCGTGGACGCGACGGACCTGCCCGTCGCGGCCGATCTGGAGAATGGATACGGCCACCTGCCGGAAGCGGCGGCGGAGACGATTCGTCTCGCGGGCGAGGTAGCGGGCCTGGTCGGCGGGTCGATCGAGGACGCGACGGGCGATCCCCGGCGGCCGATCTACGACTTCCAGCACGCGGTCGAGCGCGTGGCGGCCGCGGCCGCGGCCGCCCGCGCCCTCCCGTTCCCGTTCGTGCTGGTTGGGCGGGCCGAGAACCTCCTGCACGGGCGGCCGGACCTGGACGATACGATCCGCCGTCTGCAGGCCTTCGAGGCCGTGGGAGCGAACGCACTGTTCGCACCGGGACTCACCAGGGCGGAGGACATCCGGACCGTGTGCGCGGCGGTGAGCAAACCGGTCAACGTTGTGATGGGCCTGAAGAGCGTTTCGTTCTCGGTGGCCGCACTCGCGGCCTTGGGGGTGCGGCGGATCAGTGTGGGGTCCGCGCTCACTCGCGCGGCGTTGGGGGCCTTCGTCCGGGCGGCGCGAGAGATCAGGGAGCACGGGACGTTCGCCTTTGCGGAAGAGGCTATCCCCTACGCCGAGGCGAATGACCTCGTGGGCGGGCCTTGAGACGCGCGGAAAGCGGCTCGACGATCGGCCCCAGATGCGACTGGGTGGCCCGAAAGCAGGTGAACGCTTCCTCCCCACAGCGCGAGCCGGCAAAGAGCCCCCGCGGAGTCACCTGTCTGTTGCTGTTCCTCAACCTGGGATGTGTTCCCGCCGCGGTCGAAATTCAGCCGAAGACCATCCTGGCCGTGTTCGCCCACCCTGACGACGAGGCCTTCGTCGGCCCCCTTCTTGCGCATTACGCTCGGCAGGGCGTGAGAGTCCACCTCGCGATCGTGACCGAGGGGGGGAAGGGAGGCTCGCCTCGCCTGGGCATCCCAGCCGGGCCCGAGTTGGCCAGGCTCCGCGCCGAGGAGGCGCGTTGCTCCTGCCATGAGCTTGGCCTCGAGGCCCCCAGCCTGCTCGCCTTCAAGGACGGGGAGTTGGGGCGGTTGAACAACCCACCCGCAGGATACCTCGCCGAGGTCGTGCGGGAGATCCGCAAGCTGTTCGCCCGGCTGCAACCAGACGTCGTCATCACCTGGGGCCCGGAAGGCGGCTATGGACACCCGGATCACCGGCTCGTCGGTGCCATGGTCACCCAGGTCGTACAGGTGGGTAGAAAGGGGGCGCCCAGCCGCTTGCTCTATCCCGGGCTTCCCGCGGACCGGGTTCGCCGTGGCCCCCAAGACCCGCGCTGGGCGGTCACCGACCCTCGCTTCCTGACAGTCCGCGTCCCCTATGACGCCGCGGACCTCGTCGCCACCCGCAAGGCCTTTGCCTGTCATAGGAGCCAGTTTCCTCCCGAACAGGTGGAAGTCTTGGTGAGCTGGCTACACGAGACGCTCGGCGGACGTGTCTATCTGCGACCCTGGTTCGGAGCGCGCGCCACCGACGACGTCTTCAAGCTGGAGCTCCCGTAGGGGGCGGTCCGATCCGTGGCCGACGCTCCGAAGGCAGGCACGGCGTTGCTTCAAGCCATCGGTCTGGAAGCGCCATGGACTTGATGGGGCCGTCTCTTCCAGCGCGTGGGCCCGTCCTGCTCGTGGACACCAAGCTGGTCGACCACATGAAGGCCTTCGGCCAGTGGGAGGATTGGGTCGCCGGCCGTCGCGGCGTCTCGCGATTTGAGGTGTACATGGGTCGTGCCACACCTTCAAACTCGTTGCTTGGACGGCGCGGGCATCTCGACCGTCAATGAGCAGGAGGTTGGCAGTCAACGTCCAACCCCGCGCCAATTTCCAAGTGCCCACTGCGCTCATCAAGCGCCGAGTATCGACCGCTGTCAAGGAGCGCGGCCGGAGGCGTGCTGCCGGAGGCGTGCTTGACCTGCTCGCGCCGAGGGCCTACGGTTCGAGGGAATGCGCGTATCGGCCATCTGGTGGGCGCTCCTCGTTTGCGCGATCGCTTTCCTCCAGCCGGGCTGTAACAAAGGAAGCCCGGCGAACGCCTCGCCCACGGTCAGCATCTCACGGACCCCGGACGGGCTGTTGATTTCCGGCGTCACGGTTGCGGTCTTCACCGCCGCCGCCAGCGACGCCAACGGCGATGCTCTCACCATGACCTGGGACCTGGGCGACGGCCAGACGGCGTCGGGGGCGTCGGTCGTCCACGTCTACGCGAGGGACGGCGTGTTCCCGGTGGCCTTGACCGTCAGCGACAGCCACGGAGGAGTCACCACCGTCGGCAGCTCGATCACGGTCGGGAACCTGAGCGGCCGCTGGCTCCTCTCCGAAGGCGGCGGTAGGTTCTATGAGCGGGGTTTCGACGTCGTCCAGACCGGCTCGGTGCTGAGTGGGCGGCCCTACAGCGAACCGGACAAGGGGTGCCTGGGCGATCTCCAGGGCCACGTGACCAGTCCCCGCACGGTGAGGTTCGATTTCCGGGCCTGCGACGGCAACGTCGTCGTCGTCGTCGGGAACGCGACCGGCGATCTTCTCCAGATCCCGGGGACCTACGCCCACCCCGACGGCCCGCCGCAGCCGATGGTCTTGACGCGGCAGTGAAGCGCTCGCTTCAGAACGTCAGAAGCCCACCGAAAGCCCAACCCGAAGGCCGCGCCCCGCGATCGGTGAGAGGCCGATTCCGAGGGTGGCCTTCCTTCCGGCGGCCGGCTCACCCAGGGGAACGGCCTGCCAACGGTCGGTCCGGATGGCCAGACCGATCAAGGCGCCGAGGGTTCCCGTGGCAGCGCCTCCCACCAGGCCGCTGACCAGCATCGGACCGACCTTCGTGCAGCGGACCTGCTCCTCGCATCCGAGAGCCCCAACAACGGCGGCCGCGTAGAGGGCGCCGGGAACGAAGCCGATGGCGGCGCCCAGGGCGGCCCGGTTCCGCCGGCCTCGGGCCACCTCGAGGCGGTCGAGCGACGCGAGAGGGACGCGGAGGACGGCCCCCTCGCGGCCGCGCGCGATGACGAGCGCAGCTCCGTCGATCTCCAGGACCTTTCCCGTCAAGAGGTGGCGCTCGCCGGTCATCCGAAGGCGCACGCGGTCGCCCACGAAGGCCGCCGAGGCGCACGGGTCCGGTGGCTCCTCCCCGGCCGCCCCGACGGCGCTCGCCACGACCACCAGGATCAGCACCATCGACGACACCCTCTTCCCCATCGATCCCTCCTTGCACCCCAGATTTCGGCCCTTTCGGCCCGGAAGTCCTCAAGCGAGTCCAGCGGTTCGCCAAGGAATTTCCAAAGGAGGGAGAACGGTACAATCCGCAGCCTCGGGCATGAGCGTGGCTACCCCGCTGCTGCTTCTCCAGGTCACTCGCGCCGACGTGCGCGACATGCTCAGGGCCGA